>Ga0307469_10000368_pt1 | contig 16797 bp, 18 predicted proteins | sample atmos_gasesAM2C__FD_203084 | JGI IMG/M metagenome (GOLD analysis project Ga0307469, IMG submission 203084) | Hardwood forest soil microbial communities from Morgan-Monroe State Forest, Indiana, United States - atmos_gasesAM2C_515 | ecosystem: Environmental > Terrestrial > Soil > Temperate...
CCAGTCGGTTGACTGCGCCGGAACATGACAGCCCAGACAGTCTTTTTTGTAGTTCGTTGCGACCTGCTTATCGGGTGCGTCGGCTTTGAAGAGTGCCCATCCCCATCCATCACCCCAGAGCGGGTTATTGGGGTACCGATTCTTGTCGTCCTTGATCATGACGAACCACACTTTCGTGTTCGTAGCCCAATGTGCGTCCCCGGTCGTCAGTTGGGCATGATCAGTTGCAAAGACCTCTTTCACCAGCACGGTTCCATCCGCGAACTTTCCGGTCTTGCGGTAATACTCCGCTGTGCCCGGCGATGCGTACGTGTAGTGCATCTGGGTGTTGTTGTCGAGATCGACCGGTGTATACACTCCAAGCGCCTGAAAGAGATCTCTGAAATCAGCTGGCTTGCGAATGTTTCCCGTGTTGTCGACAAGATCAAAGCCGTTGCCGCTTCCCATACCTTGGGAACGGACCGACTGCTGGCCCGTTAAAACAGCGAGGGCGACAATTAGCGATACAATGCGACCCATTTATTCTTCCTCCTGTCTAAACAAACGAATCCAGCTGAACGGCCAAAGTGGCGGTCTCGAAAACGGAAAGTATTCGGAGCCGCCGCCGAAGGACTCGGCAAATTCAAAATCTATTGGCATGTAACTCGACAGCTCCAGTCCGCTCTTCCTGCTCTTAACGATGGTCTCGTTGTTCTCGACGGCCGACATCCTGTTTGTAGTCACTGTGAGTTCCTTGCAGCAATATCGCTCCGCTCCTCATGTCAGCAACTGACTGCCCAAACGCGTTTCACCTTGAAAACTGCAGTCTGATTCCCTTGCGTATCGCTGTTATCAACCATGCGTGGGATCGTGGTGAGGCAAGTATGAAGATTCACTGCGATTGTGATGGGGGCGTCTGCAAGTTGGGCCGAGACGTAATAGCGACTGTGTACCGCCTCGGCGTTGCTATTGCGACACCGCGGATTGAACTGGGCGGTTATTGTTGCCACAACGTGGCGTTTCGAAGTCGCGTGTCGCGATAGCAACGCACTCAAGTCATCGGAGCGTGTTGGAAAAAACGAAATCTCGTTGTTGTGGCTTAGAAGCTGCAGGTCTTTGAAAGGTCGACGACCCACACCGTTAATGGAACCAGGCTTGCATTCAACGGGTGAACAGAGGGTTCCATCTATGGCGACCACAGCGATAGAAATCAATGCAGAAGCAGGGGTGGTCGAGGGCTATCAGAGAAGAGTGCAGGAGTTAACAGACGTTATCTCTAGCCACTCGCTTCGCTTTCGTCGAATCGCCCTGGGGCATCTGGGCAACACCGCTGACGCGGAGGATGCAGTTCAGGACGCTTTGTTGTCAGCCTTGAGACACGTAGACCAATTCAAAGGGCGAGCGAAGATGTCCACGTGGCTGACAGCGATTGTCATTAATTCCGCACGCATGAAGTTACGTCGGCGGCCCCCACAAGTGCAAGTCGCTCTGGATGAACCCTGTGGCGAGCAGAGTCTCCCCCCGGCAGACATGGTGTCGGATACCCGACCAGATCCCGAAGAGGTATATCGCAAGCGACAAATTGCGGAAACGCTGGCTCATGCGACTTTGCGACTCTCGCCCATTCTGCTCACGACCTTTCGACTGCGCGATGTCGATGGTTTGAGCATTCGCGAAACGGCGCAGTTCCTCGGGGTGCCAACTGGAACAGTGAAGGCACGGTTCGCCAGAGCTCGTAGGAGACTCAGACAAGTTGTTCAGAAGAGCTTCGGGAAAGTATCAACCGATCCCCGTTCAGTTGAGGCCCGTTCAGGAGCAAATCTCAAGGCACAGGTTCGGCCTCGCGATTACACGATCTATCTTTAAATTGGATGATGGCAGAACTTGGGCTACCTCCAATTTCGGACGTAGTGCAACCTCTGTGCGGAACATTCGGAATGAGACTTTCAGCCGAGTGAAATCATCATCGCTTGTGGGATAAACTGGCGACGAAGAGGTTGGCTCCATCAAACACGAGATGGGCGCAGATGCATACGTTCAACCCCGAAGCGACGGACAACGGTATGAAGCCGTGCTTCGTCTCAGCGAAGCGCTGTCAGTGTGCACCGAACCCGAGGATCTGACGAAGATCCTCTCTGAAGAGCTGCGTGAATTCCTCGACTTCCTACAGTTCTACATCGTTGTCTACAAGGAGAAATCCTCGGACGTCGAATGGGCTGTGGTAGGGCGCGAGAAGAGCCTCGTATCGGCGTATGCGGATGTGCCAGTTCAACAGCGGCCTTCGTGGCAGGCATATACCAGGCAGGAACCGATCCACATTGCTGATTTGAATACGGACGAAAGGGTTCCAGGGCGCCTCAAACAAAACCTTGCATCCCAAGGGATTGAAACCGGGCCGCTGGTTTTTGTTCCGCTAACGACGCCGAACCGGCGCCTGGGCGCTCTGGGCATGTCCGGATCGCCTGGAACCGTCTACAGCAATGATGATATTAGCTTTTTGCGATTGATTGGTCGCGTGGTCGCATTCGCGATTGATGACAATTTCAATCTCAGGCGGGCCGAGGTCGCGCAGCAGGAATTACAGCGTCAGAATGAGCTGCTGCAACGCAGCGAGCGAGAATTGCGCGAAGTAATTGAAACCATTCCGTCCATGGCATGGTCGGCCGCACCGGATGGTTCAGCTGACTTCTTCAACGAGCGCTGGCTGGCTTACGCTGGCCTCACGGCTGATCAAGCGCAAGGCTGGGGCTGGACCGTCGCGGTTCATCCAAATGATTTGAAGATACTTGTGGATTACTGGCAAACCATTATGGCTTCAGGCCAGTCAGGTGAAATCGAAGCGCGCGTGCGGCGTTTCGACGGAGTGTACCGCTGGTTCCTGTTCCGCGCCACTCCGTCGTTCGACGATGGAAGAGTTATCAAGTGGTACGGAACAAACACCGATATCGAAGAGCTCAAACGAGTAGAGGGTGCTCTCAAGCGCAGCGAAGCTTACCTGGCCGAAGCACAAAGGCTGACTCACACCGGCAGTTGTGCTATTGATGGCACAAGCCGTGAGATCCTGTACTGGTCCGAGGAAATGTTCCGACTTTTCGGCTTTGATCCACAACAGGGCTTACCCCTGTGGGACCAATGGATACAGCGAATTCACCCAGAAGACCGCGACAAGTTCAATATGGCAGGAGATAGGACATTCCTCGAGAAAGTACATTGCGACGTCGAGTTCAGAACCGTGACACCCGATGGCACAGTCAAACAAATTCATGGCATCGGAGACCCCGTTTTGAGTCCGAGCGGAGAGCTTGTTCAAGTAGTCGGCACGATGGTCGATGTCACAGAGCGCAGGCGGGCCGACGAGGCGCGAGAGAGGCTGCACCAGTTGGAGGCGGATCTCGCACATATGAACCGTGTGAGCACGATTGGCGAACTGACAGCCTCGCTGGCGCACGAAATCAAGCAGCCGATTGGGGCGGCCGTCACCAACGCAGAGGTGTGTATCCGACTGCTCGATCGCACTCGGCCCGACATTGGCGAGGCGTGTGAAGCTGCTTTGGAAATGGTCAAGGACGCCAGGCGTGCAGCCGACATCATCGATCGTGTCCGCTCGCTGTACCAGAAGGGTTCTCCAGAACTAGAAACAATTGAGGTAAATGCGGCCATCGGCGAGATGGTGGTTATGCTGCAGAACGAAGCGAATCGGCATTCGGTCACGGTGCGCGCCGATCTCGCCGAAGGGCTACCCGCGGTGATGGCAGATCGTGTGCAGTTGCAGCAGGTGTTGCTCAACCTCATGATCAATGGCATTGAGGCGATCCGGGATACGAGCGGTGAACTCAGCATCAAGTCACAGTTGGCCGAGGATGGTCAATTGCTGATCTCTGTTACCGATACGGGGGTAGGACTGCCCACCGAGAACGCAGACCAGATTTTTAAACCATTCTTTACGACCAAGTACAAAGGTACAGGCCTGGGACTAGCCATTACCCGTTCGATTGTCGAGTCGCGCGGTGGCCGCATCTGGGCGACTCCGAATTCCGGACCGGGAGCCACGTTTTACTTCACGCTGCCAGTAGAGGGGCGGTAGCTGCATGGGCGCAGATGCTCCCATTGTTTTCATTGTCGATGACGACGGACGCATGCGTGCTGCTATGCAGCGTCTGTTGAAGACGGTGGGGTTGCACTCCGAGTCGTTTGCGACGCCGCAGGACTTTCTGAGGAGGACGCTTCCAAACGCTCCGAGTTGCCTCCTACTCGATATGCGACTTCCAGGAATGAGTGGTCTGGAACTGCAAAGCAAACTAAACGAGGCCGGAGCTCAGATCCCCATTATTTTCATCACCAGCCACGGGGATATTCCTATGACTGTCAAGGCGATGAAGTCTGGCGCGGTGGAATTTCTGACCAAGCCCTTCCGCGATCAGGACCTGATTGATGCTATTCAGCAGGCGCTGGAGAGCGATGCAGTAGCGCGGCAACAACAGAGTGAGCTTGCGCAATTGCAAGAACGCTACGCGAAATTAACAGTGCGCGAACGCGAGGTCATGCGTTTCATTGTTTCCGGCATGCTTACCAAGCAGATTGCCTCGACACTTGGCACGACCGAAATCACCGTGACTGTACAGCGTGGGCAAGTAATGCGCAAGATGGAAGCGAACTCGCCCGCTGAGCTAGGACGAATGGCAGAAAGGCTCAAGCTCCCTACGGTCCCCTAGCCCTTACCTCCCGCCGACCCCTACCCGAACTCCGTTATACATATCTATCAACGCCCTTATGACAACCAATAATTGTGTTTTGCGCACCGCGGACCGATCCTGTACCTGTATGGCCAGCGAGAGAAAGGCAAAAATGGTTGCCGTTGTCGAGGACGACGAATCGTATCGAGTCGCCGTGCAACGTTTGCTGAAATCGGAAGGCTTTTCGGTGCAATCGTTCGCCTCTGCCGAGGATTTCTTAAGTTCTGGCCGACAGCAAGAAACCGGGTGTCTGATTACTGATATTCGCATGCCGGGGATGTCTGGGCTGGATCTCCAGGCTAAGTTGAGTGCTGATCACTGCCCGATTCCGACCATTTTTATTACTGCACACGGAGACGAAGACATGCGATTGCAGGCCATGCGAGGAGGTGCAGTGAAATTTATGGTCAAACCTTTTGATTGCGCAATTCTACTTGATAGCGTTCGAGTGGCTTTGGAGTCTGAGGGCTGATTTAAGTCCATTGCATAGTTCTTGGTGGGAGGCACTTGTGGGCACCGTTGAGAGGTTACGCTGCGACGAGCAGGACGACAGGGACCGACAATTTGAGCACATTGTCGGCAACAGCTCCGCTCTTGAGTCGACTCTCGCGGAAGTGCAACGGGTAGCACCAACTGATTCCACAGTGCTCGTTCTGGGAGAAACTGGAACGGGGAAGGAGTTGATCGCCCATGCCATTCACAATTTGAGCTCGCGCTGCGGTTGCCCATTCATAAAGCTGAACTGCGCTGCCATACCTTTCGATCTCTTGGAGAGTGAGTTGTTTGGCCACGAGAAGGGTGCCTTTACCGGGGCCTTGGCGCAAAAAATCGGCCGCTTTGAAATGGCAAATACCGGCACTTTCTTTCTGGACGAAATCGGGGATTTGCCGCTGGCGGTGCAACCGAAACTTCTACGCGTTTTGCAAGAACAAGAGTTCGAGCGCCTGGGCAGCGGCCGCACGCATCACATCAACGTTCGTCTGGTGGCCGCCACTCATCGCGATCTGGCCCAGATGGTGGCAAGGAATGAATTCCGCAGTGACCTCTACTATCGGCTGAACGTATTTCCTGTTCCCGTTCCGCCCTTACGTGAGCGCCGAGAGGATATACGCCTGTTGGTGCTGCATTTCGTCGAAGTATTTGCCCGCCGCATGGGGAAGCGCATTGAACAGGTACCGCAGGCAACGATGAATGCGTTCAGTGCATACGATTGGCCCGGCAATGTGCGGGAACTCCAGAATCTGGTTGAACGAGCCGTAATCCGATCGGACAATGGACTGTTTCCGAATCCCCTTCCGACACCACAGGGTGATACCCAGCCCTCGATTGCCTCCACAGGCACACTGCGCGATCACGAATCAGCCTTGATTTTGCACACGTTGCGGGCCGCCGGCGGAATGATAGGGGGGCCGCAAGGGGCCGCTGCTCGGCTGGGTCTTAAGCGTACAACGCTAGTGTCCAAAATGAAGAGGCTCGGGATCTACCGACCGCGGTATCAACGAACGATAAGTGAGGTCAACTAACGATTCGATTTGACGAGTTGACGCCCTCGCTGGGCCACGCAGCCCTTCATCGCATAGCTGCGTCATCTCGACTCTGCTGATATATGCCGCATCGGATTCCAGGGTCAGTGGTAATTCGAAAAAGCAACGCACTTACCATGAAGTGAAACTCGGGAGCAGTCAATGTCCTGTGTCGTCATTTCGCCATGAGAGTCGAAGAGGCGATATCCAAACTTGTACCGATATCGAATCCTTCCGTCGCAACCGTTTCTCGCGCGTCGAGTTGAGATCCGACACAAAATTCGTCAGAACGATTGACAGGATGAGTGTTGTATTTATTGCGTCAAGGTATGGTTCACCACGGTTCTTATCTTCGCGCGAGCATGTAGTTTAAGCGTTTGGCGCGAGTCTTGCACATCTCTCCGGAGAACCTATGGGCAACATCACACATTCTGCGCCTGCGGGGTGAGACTGAAATCGATCAATCGAAATTGGATGCTGGGAGTGATATATGCCAAAGAAATTCTCAGGAAAGATCGCGGTTGTTACCGGCGGCTCGACGGGCATGGGCTTGGCTACCGCCAAGCGCTTCGTTCAAGAAGGGATGGATCACGTCTTCATTACGGGACGCGGTAAAGGCGCGCTGGATGCTGCAGTTGCCGAGATTGGAAAGAACGTGACGGCGGTGCAGGGCGATGTGTCCAATCTTGCGGACCTTGATCGTTTATACGACACGGTGAGGAAACGCGAGCCCACAATTGACATTATCGTCGCGAATGCTGGACTCGCAAAGCTGGCACCGTTTGGCAATGTGGACGAGCAGTTTTTCGATCTTCACTTCGACGCCAACGTGAAAGGACTGTTCTTCTCCGTGCAGAAAGGGCTCCCTTTGATGAAGAACGGAGGCTCAATCATCCTGACTGGATCCATTGCCGACATCAAGGGTTTTCCCGCGATGAGTGTCTACAGCGCCACGAAGTCGGCGGTCCGTTCGTTCGCGCGAACGTGGATTAGTGATTTACGGGACCGGCGCATCCGGGTGAATGTGCTCAGTCCGGGTCACATCGATACTCCGATTCTCGAAGACCTGCAACAGGGCGATGAGCTCGTAAAGATGAAGAAAGAGATGGAGAGTAATGTTCCACTCGGCAGGTTGGGAGACCCGGACGAGATCGCCAAGGCTATCTCATTCCTCGCATCTGACGAGGCCAGCTATGTCTCGGGCGCAGAACTTTATGTCGATGGTGGCGTAGCTCAAATCTGAGTGCAGCACGGTGAACCCGCCGAAACTCTCAAGGCGTTGCGGCTAAACCGTCTAATGGGCAAGCAGCAGGCTTACAGCTTTAATTCGATCGAACGACGAGACAACGAGGAAACTTCTATGAACGCAAGTAAAGCTGAGTATTTCAACGCATATCGCTCTCTGAAGCTCACACGAGATGCCAGCGGGGTACTGGTAGCAGAATTTCACTCCAAAGGCGGACCGTTTACTTTCACCGCACAAGACCATACCGAAGCTGTCGAAGCCTTTTACCGGATCGCGCAAGATCGAGAGAATAAGATCGTAATCGTAACCGGCGCAGGCGGGGACTTTATTACCGGTGTCGAATGGCCCTCGTTTGGCAACGTCGCCGATCCCGGCGTTTGGAGCCAGGTTCACGATGAAGGCGTTCAGATTCTGGAAAACATCGCCAATATACGTGTGCCCGTCATCGCGGCTATCGAGGGACGCGCCCATGTGCACTCCGAGTATGCGCTACTTGCGAATGTAATTGTTGCGGCCGAAGGCGCGACCTTCCTCGATGGAGCGCACTTCGCTGCAGGAGTAGTGCCGGGGGACGGAATCTTTACCGCCTGGAGTTATCGTGCCGGAGCAGGACGAGCGGAGGCGTTCCTGCTGAACCCACAGCCGCTGACAGCGCGCACCGCGCACGAATGGGGAGTCGTCGCCGAGGTTGTGCCGAACGGTAAAGCTCTCAGTCGTGCGCGGGAACTTGCCGCGCTGTACCTAAAGGCACCGGAGGTGACGCGCCGCAACACACGCGTGCACTTCATTCATCCGTTGAAGGAACGCATCGTGCGGGAAGTCGGGTATGGGCTGTCGCTCGAAGGAGCATCCGCCGCCGACCTCGTAAAGTCAAAGCAAGCCAGCGCAGGACGTGCCGGTTCCAAGGATCAAGTCGCATGAACCAAGATGCTCTGCCGGCGGCGATTTGTCGCCCCCGAGCAAGAATCGAGAAGGAATCTGGGGGCTAGTCATGCGCAAGTCCATTGTGATCACGGGTGCATCGAAGGGGATCGGGCGCGCCGCGGCCGATCTCTTAGCCGAACAGGGTTGGTCGGCCATAGGGGTGGCGCGCAGTTCTCCCCGACATTTTCCCGGAGTGTTTATCGAGACGGACCTTGCAGACCAGAATCGGACCTATGCTCTCGCCAAGGACCTGGCTGCTCGCGGAGACGTGTTTGGAATCGTAAACAATGTGGGCATCGCCAGGCATGAGACGATTGATGCCGTGGACTTCGAGGTGTTCACAACGGTGATGGATTTGAACGTCCGCCCGGCGGTGCAACTCACCCAGGCTCTCCTGCCTAACATGCGATCCGCTCGATTCGGACGCATCATCAACGTTACCAGCCTTGTTACTCGCGGGCTCGCCTTTCGTTCAAGTTATGCAGCAGCAAAGGCGGCATTAGAAAGCCTCACACGTACTATGGCGATCGAGCTTGCAGCCGACGGCATTACCGCGAATGCCATTGCACCTGGGCCGACCGAAACAGAGCTATTCCGCGCTAACAATCCGACAGGCAGCGAAGGAGAGGCGCGCTATCTGAAAGGCGTGCCGATGGGGCGCTTCGCGCAACCCGCAGAAATAGCGGCGGCAATCGCGTTTCTTGCCGGGGACGAAGCTGCTTTCATTACAGGGCAGACGCTGTTTGTGGATGGAGGTGCAAGCCTAGGGCGTCTTTAGGACTCCTTGGCTATCTCAAAGATCACTCGCTACGAGAAACCTAGGCGAGCAGACCGCATATGACAACCTCATCCCGGCCGGCGCTCCGGTTAGAATGTGACCCAAGAGGGTCATGATGTAAATGCTTGAAGTATAAAGAGATATCGGCGAAACTGAGTTGTAAGGCAGCGTTCTAACCAACTGAACTACGTCCCCGGTTTCATAGAAAGTCGGCTCGGTGGGCGCGGGATTCTTGCGTTGCGGCACCAGAGACTTCAGAGACTTGCGAACCGGTCGCCAATCCATTCATTGTAAAAGGAGAAGCTGTTTCTGCACAGAGCCCCGCAAGAATCGTTGCCTAATGGCGCGCAATAGGAGTCCCAGAAAGGCGTGCAACAGTCAGTGCGTCCGTTGAGACACGCGGTTTTCAAGTTGCATTCGATTGCGGTCGAATCGTTCTCGGAATGCCTACTTCTTTTTCGGAACCTTGGCTCCGTTCTTTCGTGCTTCCGACAAACCAATCGCAATGGCCTGCTTGCGGCTCTTAACGGTTCCACCCTTGCCACCTTTTCCAGACTTCAGCGTGCCCTTCTTCTTGCGCCGCATAGCACTCGCCACCGTCTTAGTCGCACCCTTGCTGTATCGGCGGCTACTCGATTTCTTTTTGGCTGGCATGCAATTCTCCTGCTGCTTAGAAGCATGAGTTCCGCCTGACGGTTGTGCGTGAAACGATACGCGCGACTCGTGGCCAGAACAGCCTGCACGGCTTCGGAGTCCACGGCATTCTCTGCTGGGGACTTCGACCCCGCGCCCGCTGTCCTCGAAAAGGGGGACCACGTCCGGTTTAAACGGATCCGGTCGCGACTTCGTATAATCGCATCCACATGAGCCGCCTTGCTGCTGGTGCGATCGGTTGGCTCTTCGACAGCCGACAGGGAATGCCGGACCGCCTGGCGTCGCGCTGTCTCTTCCTGCGCGCGCTCGGCTTAATTTACTTCTCAGCGTTTTTCTCACTCGCATTCCAGATTCGCGGGCTCATCGGGCCCGATGGGATCCTGCCCGCGGGTAACTACCTCCAGGCCGTTGCGGAATCCTTCGGTCGCACGGAACGACTCTGGTATGCACCGACACTGCTCTGGTGGTCAAGTGACGCTGCGATGTTGACCGCGTTGTCCTGGGTGGGCTTGATCGCTTCCCTGCTGCTGTTTCTGAACTTCTGGCCGCGAGGGATGCTAGCCATTTGCTTCGTCCTGTTTCTTTCGTTTGTCAGTGCGGCGCAGGATTTCTCCGGCTACCAATCGGACGGCATGTTGTTGGAAGCAGGGTTCCTGTCCCTGTTCTTTGCGCCACGCGGGTTCTGGCCCGGCCTTGGCCCCGGATCGCCCTCGCGCGCCAGCCTGTTCCTGCTGCAATGGGAATGGTTTCGCATCTATTTTGAATCGGGGGTCGTGAAGCTGCTAAGCGGCGATCCGGAATGGCGCCACTTCACCGCCATGGACGAGTATTACCAGAACGGACCACTGCCCACGTGGATCGGCTGGTACGTACAACATCTTCCGCACTGGTTCCACGCAGCGACCGTCTATGCAACTCTGGCGCTAGAGCTGGGCTTGGTGTGGATGCTGTTTCTCCCACGCCGCTGGCGGATCCTATGCTTCTTGATTGTGACGCCGTGGCAAATCGGAGTCATTCTGACGGCGAACTATACGTTCCTCAACTATCTTGTGCTCGCTCTGGGCATATTGCTGCTGGACGACCGACTTTTGGCGAGCGTCGCACCGAAAGCGTGGGGGGATCGTTGGCCGTTCAGGCCAGGACCGGCTGATGCGTCTGGCAGCGAGGTAGAAGGGGTTGCAAACGGAGCCCGCCGGTTCTCCTGGCCCGCTCTGAGGATTGCTGCCGGTGCTTTGATGTTGACATGGATCTGGTATGCCACAACGGCGCAATTGATATGGACATTTACCCGGGTGCCGCTTCCCACCTCACCCGTCACCGCGCTCGATCCCTTTCGCATCGCCAACAGCTACGGGCTGTTTGCTGTGATGACGCGTGGGCGTTACGAAATTGAATTTCAGGGATCGAGCGATGGGGAGAACTGGGTCGCGTATCCATTTCGCTACAAGCCCCAAAGGCTGGACGAGGCGCCGCGCATTTATGCGCCGTATCAGCCCAGGTTTGACTGGAATTTATGGTTCGCGTCGTTGGGGTCGTGGCGAAGTTATCCCATCGTGCCCAATACCGAAGTACGGTTGCTGTCCAATGACAAGGATGTGCTCGCATTATTCGCGGGGAATCCCTTCAGTCGCGAACCGCCTCGGCAAGTTCGTGCCGTACTCTGGCAGTATTGGTTTACCAGCATGGCAGAGAAGCGCTCTACCGGTTTGTGGTGGCGGCGACAATGGATCGGGTTGTACGCGCCGACGCTCGAGCGCACGCCCGCGGGACAGATTAGAGTTGTCGACTGGAATACCGTTCAGTCGAGGGCAGAATAAGTAAAGCTGAGGCATGGAGCAAAATGTCACGCACTTCCAAAGCGTGCGTTATTGGTGCCGGCCCGAACGGGCTTGCGGCGGCTATTGTGCTGGCGCAGGCTGGATGGCGCATTGATGTTTTCGAAGCGGAGACAACTCCGGGCGGTGCGGCCCGCACGATGGAGCTGACCCTGCCGGGATTCTTGCATGATTTTGGTTCCGCTGTGCTGCCGCTAGGCGCCGGATCACCTTTCTTTTCCTCCCTGCCCTTGCAGCAACACGGGCTGGAATGGATCCATTCTCCCGCGCCCCTCGCCCATCCACTCGATGACGGCACTGCCGTGGTGCTGGAAAGGGATCTTCAAGATACCTCCCGCAGCCTGGGTCCAGACGGACGCGCGTGGACGAAGCTGATGGAGCCTTTTGTCGAGCACTGGAAAGAATTCGCTCAGGAAGTGCTTCGACCCATTCCGGCGATACCCAAGCATCCGTGGCTGATGGCGCGCTTTGGATCGAATGCGTTCCTTTCGGCACGGGCCCTAGCATCGCGTTTTCGCACCGAGCGAACTCGAGCACTTTTTGCGGGCCTGGCGGCACACTCGTTTCTCAGCCTCAATGAACCACTGAGCGGCGCATTCGCAATTCTGCTGGCGGTACCCGCACACGCAGTCGGATGGCCGATTCCCCGAGGGGGTGCTCAGTCTCTTACGAACGCATTATGCGGGCACCTGGCAGCGCTCGGCGGCGAAGTAAGGACTTCAGCGCGCGTGGATTCCCTCTCGGCCTGGCCCGGATATGGACTTTATCTTTGCGACGTCACGCCACGGCAGCTCCTCTCGATCGCAGGTGAACATCTCACTGAGGACTATAAGCGGCAACTTAGGTCTTTTCGCTATGGGCCGGGTGCATTCAAGGTCGATTTCGCATTGCGCGAACCGATCCCTTGGAAGGCTTCGGATTGCTTGCGAGCCGCGACGGTTCACCTCGGAGGTAGCTTCGAGGATGTTGCCGCTTCCGAGGCCGCGATGCGAAGGGGTCAGATTGCCGATCGCCCGTTCATCCTGCTGGCACAGCCAAGTTTGTTCGATCGGTCCCGTGCTCCCGAGGGAAAGCACACCGCGTGGGCCTATTGTCACGTTCCGAACGGATCGACCGTCGACATGCTGCAGAGGGTTGAGGACCAGATCGAGCGCTTTGCGCCAGGATTTCGCGAAACAGTTCTGGCACGGCACGTTTTCTACCCCGCGGACCTCGAACAAATGGATGCCAACCTCGTCGGCGGGGATATTGCAGGCGGCGCCATGGATTTACGCCAATGCCTTTTCCGGCCCACGTGGCGTTTCTATGCAACCTCAGCCCACGACGTATATATCTGTTCATCCTCGACACCTCCTGGAGGCGGCGTACACGGGATGTGCGGATACAACGCCGCCACCATGGCGCTCAGAAAATTCAATCCTAAGAAAACGTAAGAAGAGGGCTGGCCCAAGATGTGGGTTGGTGGGCAGTGCAGGACTCGAACCTGCGACCTCCTGCTTGTAAGGCAGGCGCTCTAACCAACTGAGCTAACCGCCCAATAACTTACGGCGCTTGGTGCCTAATTCAGTGCCGAAGCTTCGGTGCCATAGGCGAAGAAGAGACGAAAACCGCGTGTTCGTCAGTTTTGCCCGTGTGAGAGCGATTCTACCCACTGCTGCCTGCAAAAGAAAGGGCGACCCGATTGACCGGATCGCCCGAGATCAGTTCTGCTGCTCTGGCGCAACAGGGCGAGGCCGCGTGAATACAGCCTCAGCCGTCTCCTTCTGTGCACCCTTCATCAGGTGAACGTAGGTGTCCATCGTGATGCGTGAGCTGCTGTGCCCGAGCCACTCCTGCGCGAGCTTAACGTCGGCTGTACGGCGATAGATCAGCGAGCCCGAGGTGTGACGTAGCAGGTGCATCCCATCAGCGCGAGGCAGATCAAACTTAATGTCCAGCTTCTTCAGGCACTCCTGCAACACCTCGCGCAAGCTGTCCGGATTCATCGGGCGTCCGCTGCTGGAGGCGAACACATAATCCTCCGGTTGCGTATGTGCACTCATCGCTTTGTGATTCAGCAGCGCCGTATACAGATCATCCACCATTGGTCGTGGGCGAATGGAGCTGGAAGTCTTTGGAGTAGTCTCTTTCCCTCGATAGATCGCCCGACGGATGTTCAGATCACGGCTGGCGAAGTCGACATCAACCCACTTGAGCCCAAGCGCCTCGCCTGTTCGGATGCCAGTGAACGCTAGCGTCATGAAGAATGCCTTGTGGCGGATCGGCACTGCGTCGAAGAGCGCGTAAAGCTGAATCTCCGTCAAAGCGGGCTTTTCCGTCCTCTCCTGCTTCGGGGCAATTCCCTTCTTGACCGGGTTGGCAGGAATCAGTTCCAAATCATGCGCATAGGTGAACATCTTGGTCAGGATCGCGTGGAGGTTGCGCCGCGTCTTCTTGCTGAGCCCCTTCTCCTCCATTGCAGTGTGAAACTCCACAATGTGCGTGGGCCTGATCCGGGGCAGCAGCATCTTCTCAAAAATGCGGGACAATGTGAACGCGGACGAAGCTTCCCTGTGTGATCTGGGTTGAGCCTTTCCAATTGTCGCGCGTGTACTGGGCCCACTCATGCTCAGCGTAGTCGCCAAACGTGCGCTCGATTGGCGCTTCGGCAGCGTCGGCTTCCGGCCTTAACATCCGCGATAGCTCCGACTGAGCTTCAACGTAATCGCCCTTCACAATCTTGTTGTGGCGCTTACTTACGCCCGTCAATGCGTCGGTGGCCGTCCAGCGGATCAGATACTTGCGCCCCTTCTCACGCTCAACGATGGAGCCCTCTTCCCTTCTCTTCATTTGCCCCTCCTCTTTGCCTCGCGTGCAGCTACAGCTTTCCTGGCGATCTCGGAGCGCTGAGCTGCTGTCAGGCTCTTCCGACGTGCCTCCGCGCCCTTCTTGCCGATCTGGGAGAGCTCATTGGCAGAGAGAGCCTTCGCCCTCGCCTTGCCGCCAAGCTTTCCCAGAGCTTGGGCTGCGGGGTTCTTCTTCTTTGCCATAGGCTCTCAGGCCCCCTCACCCGAGCGGAAGCGCGCGCAAATGGGCATCATCGTACCTAGCGCTAGGCTAGATGTCAATCTTAATACCCTACTGAATCCGATGCCTGCGCACCCACGCATCCAGGTCACACCGACGGAACCTGATTCTAGGCTTCGGCCCATCGCCGATGAGAACGGGAGTTAAACGCTTGTAGTTGCGATAGACCCACTTCGAGGACATCCCAAGGTAGGCCGCTGCCTGTTCTACGCTGAGCAGAGGCTGGGCACTGGTATTGCCGTCTTGGGCACCGGGCTGTTCGTAGGCTATTGATTCTGCAGACCCATGTAATTGAGCTTCTCTAACCAGATTTAGCGCGTTTGGATGACTGGGCATTGGCGAAGGAATCCCTTGGTTCGAGCTTGTTCGCCCAATGCTGCTGCCGCTATGGGTCAGGCAGTGGTTCTGGCTGGCGCCGTAATCCTCGGGTTGTCGCGCTCCAGGCTTCCGATGCCACTTACTTTGCGACGGGAGCAATCTGCCCAGGATCGCTATATTGATGCTGCAATTGCCGCTCTGGTCGCAGGCCCCTTCGCCCTGCGTGAGACGCGCGAACGCTCAGCTGGACTTTTTGTCATGACTCCAGCGAGCTGCAATAGCCTTCTGAGCCCGCTCTTTCCGCGCCTTCGCACTCATGCGGCTTGCAGTCTGGAGCCCGCCCTTACTCCCGCGACAGACGGGACAATAGGTAATGGTGACCTCGACCAGCTCCTGATCCGGATGTTTCTTGCAATGCTTCTCTGCCATAACTCAACTCTTAGCAGGTGCTAAGTAAGCTTGTCAAGCGTCCGTGCGGGCAATTAAAAAACCCTAGCCTAACGCTAGGGTTTCGGAAAACCAGTCTGCAGGGTCTCCTATCAGGCGGCCATCTCGACCACTCCTGTCGCCTGTTGATTGTTAGTTGCGCAGGCGGAGATGATCTGCGCTGCTGTCTGCTGAATTACTGGCAAGGATTCCATCAGATCGGAAGCTTTCACTCCGTAGCTGGCCAGGTAAAACTTTGATTCAGGATTGAGCCCGAAGTGCGACGCGACCACAAAGCTAGTAGCTTCCGCTTCCAGTTCGCGCTGTTTCAGGTTTGGCTTGGATTCGCCGAAGTGCAGCAGGCAATGACTAATCTCATGGATCAGGACCGCTGCCCGATCAGACGCGGTCAGGCAATGGGAAAGGGTAATGCGCGTGCCCTCTTCGCTGGCGTAGCCTTTGGCGCTTCCCTCTATCGTGCGAGTCTCGACGGCAATGCCCTTTTCGGCAGCGTAGGCCAGCAGTCGTTCGGTAAGACTCTCGCCCCCCTCGCCGGTGCATTCTGTAGGCAACTCTGGTAGCGATTCTCCGCCGGTCTGGGAGATGTCGAACACGTAGACGACTCGGAACCAAACCCGCGTCGATTCCTGCTCCGTGCCGTCTCCCGCTGCGCTCCTGTCCTTGAACGTCATGGGCGCGAAAATCGCAATCCCTTTGGAACCCGCAACCACGTACCGCCCTAGCTTCTTCCAGGTCTGAAACCCTGCCACGCGGCTAGCTTCCGGCTTCTGCGACCAGATCAACGCGCAGTTATGCCAGCTGTAGTTGTGAAACATCCCGCAGGCCCGAAGGTATGAGGTAAATAGCGTCGATTGGCGCGCTTCGTCGGTATCCGTAGCCAGAGCCTCAATCAGCTTGGCCAGCCCGTCTTTCAGCCCTTGTGCTTTCTCGTTCTGCATTGCCTATGCTCCTCTTTTGCGGGTTGAATCAGAGGGGGAGGTCTATTCGATTGCCGCTAGGGTGGCTAGTTCACGCGCTGTGGTCCGGTCAGCAACGCGTCTTCAATGTGTCCTTCTCCAATCGACTCCATCCAATCGCGCAGAGCGTAGCGAATGACCGCTTCTAGGCGCTCAGTCTCGGGAAGCGCCCGCGCCTCAGGAACGCTAGCGGCATAAAGCTTGTATTGACGGGTAGTCTCAGCACCAAGGAGTCGTTGCAGATCGCGTGTCATGTTGCACCTCACTATGGGAATGCTCTTACTAAGCACGCGCTCAATATACTAAGCACGCGGTTAGTATGTCAAGAACTAGCGTAG
>Ga0307469_10000369_pt1 | contig 16796 bp, 18 predicted proteins | sample atmos_gasesAM2C__FD_203084 | JGI IMG/M metagenome (GOLD analysis project Ga0307469, IMG submission 203084) | Hardwood forest soil microbial communities from Morgan-Monroe State Forest, Indiana, United States - atmos_gasesAM2C_515 | ecosystem: Environmental > Terrestrial > Soil > Temperate...
GACTTTACCGCACCGGCAACGCGGTGCAGATAAGGTTAGTGTGAGTCATGGTGAGCCCGATCACGTTTCGCATGGATGAACAGCGCAAGGTGTTCGTCGAACATGAATGGCCTATGTTTGCGCTGGTTGCCATGGCGGTGTGTAACAGCGGCGTCATCGGAACGGGAGTCGAGCCCACGATCTCTCTCCTTGATGATTACAGAGCAATCCGCATCCGGTGTGCGAATGGTGAGGCACTGTATCTAATAAAATCTATTTGCAGTGATGGCAATTATGTTTGTGAGTTGGTGCGTGCATCACGCGAGAAAGCAGCAGCATAGGAGATCGCAGCCGTGGGAATCTTCGATCTATTCACTAATACGAATGCGCAGGACGCCGCCAATGCGCAGATTTCCGGCATACAGCAGGGCCAACAGGCGGCAAACCAAGCGATTATCGGCGGTGCCATTCCGGCGCTGCAAACAAACTACACGCAAGCGCTGCAACCGTTCCTGCAGAATTACGGACAGGCGCAGGGTGGGGTCAATCAGTATCTCGCCGCGTTAGACATTGGCGGTTCGGGTGGCGCGGCAGGTGGCCAGCAAATACAGCAACTGCTGCAGAACACCCCCGGCTATCAGTTCCAACTCGACCAGGGCGCGCAAAACGTGCTGCGCAATGCGGCGCAGACCGGCACATTGGCGTCGGGAAACACGCTCAATGCTTTGCAGACGCAAGGCCAAGGTCAGGCAAACCAGACGTATCAGCAGTACGTGAATAATCTCGCGCCGTTCCTCGGCGCGTCGGCGGGCGCGGCGGGCGGCATCGGTTCGACGTATCAGGGCTTGGGGCAGGGCCTCGCCGGGCAATACGGCAACCTCGCACAATTGGGATACACTGCGTCAACCGACATAGGCAAGGCACAAGCCAATGCCGATCTGGCCAAGAATCAGGGCGATGCCAACGTGCTCAATTTTGGCATGAATGCTGCCAAACTTGGGATTTCTGCCTTCTCCGACGAGAGAGTTAAGGACGACATCGCCAAGGTCGGCGAACTCTACGACGGCACCGGGGTCTATTCGTATACGCTCAAGAAGTTCCTCGATCCGGCGCAGACGCCGCGCATCGGCGTGATGGCGCAGGAGGTGGAACGGACAAACCCAGATGCCGTATCGGAGTTGGGTGGGGTCAAGGTGGTGGACTATCGCAAGGCCACAGAAGGTGCGCGCAAGTATGCGCGGGTGTTCGATCAGTTCATGAAAGCCGCGTGAACCGTGACGCCTCTCCTTGAAAGACTTCGCGCGGTCTCGATGGATTGTGGTATTCCATCGACCACGACAATTGACTCGTCGGTAATCCGCGATGCTGTTGAGCGTTTGGAGCGCGTGGAATTCGTTTGCAAAGCGCGTCCGTGGGAAAAGTTGGACCCACCTAATGACTGTGATTGGCCGGCATGTGGATGTGATCCCGCCGCGAATAAGGTCTTCGATGCGATCGAGGAAAGCGGAAATATTTTAATTCCTCGCGACACGCTCAAAAGTGTGATCAAAGAACTTGCTCACAAACGAGCCGTCTTAAACCAACCGGAATTGGACGGATTATTGTCCGAGTGTAGAAAAGCCTTGTGTGAAGAAAGCGGTGTGTGATGCCGTTCCAGTCTTCCGTTGCCACTCCCGGCGGGGCGTCCTACACGACGCCGGCCGTCGATTTCGGCATTCTGGGCAATCTCTTTTCGACCTATCAGCAATCGCAGGCGAACGATCAGTTAAAGCAACTGCGCGAATTGGAATTGAAAAAGGAGCGCGACGCGCTCGCGGCCCAGCAGCAATTGCGCACGGTGTTTGCAGGTGGGGTGCCGCGAGATTCCTCGGGCAACATCGATTTCAACAAGGCGGTCGATGCGCTGGCGCGGGCAGGCGACATCAACGCGCTGTCGCAACTGTATCCCGCGATCCAAGGGCAGCAGGCGGGACAGGTATCGCCGTTGCTCTCGGGCGGCCCGGCACCGAATCAGCCGGTCGGTCCGACCGGAAACGTGCCGCCGGCTTCCGCCACGGCCGGAACCCGGACGGCGCCGCAGGCGCAACCCGCGGGCGAGGCTGGCACTGGCACGGTGATGGACATCGTCGCGTCCCGCTACGGGGATACCTCAGCCAACACGGGAACGGTATCGGGCAACATCGCCCGCGCCATCGGGGTCGACCCCAATTCTTCGCTCTCTCCTGGCAAGGCAAGGCAGGCGCAAGGCTTGCTGGCGCGTTATTCTGACGAGGGGGTCTATAGCCGCACGGGCGGCGCTTCCGGCGCACCAGCGCCGGGGGCTGTGGCGCCGGAAGCGCCGTTGCCGCGGCCCAATCCCCTGCGGGTTGCGCAGGGAGATACGACGGTCGCAACTGACGCTCCCGTTTCGTTCGCACAACGTTTCGGTGCTACGTCCGAATCTGTCGTACCACCACCAGCGGGTTCTTCCTCCGTTCCTACAGCCGCACCGGTCGTATCCCCGGCGCAACCGTCAGGCCCTTCCCCGGCACCGGCACGCCCGGCGCCGACCGCCGGGGAGGCGGGCGGGCGAATTACCCCGCAGGTGCCGTTGCCTCGCGGGTATAATGATCCGCAGGCAGCGATTTTGGCATTGCGGGCGGAAGCGGCGCGGCTAGCGGCCAATCCGCGCGCGGCCGGACAGGTCAAGGCGCTCGACGATTGGGCGGCGCGCATCGAAGGCTCGCTTGCGCCCGTCACCGTGGCGCCGGGCCAGCGTATCGTCTCGCCCAGCGGGCAAACGCTCTATGCCGCGCCGGAACGGCCGGTGTCGGTCGGCGGCAATCTGGTGCGCCCGGATACCGGGGAGATCGTCTACCGCGGGGCTTCTCCCCTGTCGGGGCAGGCGATCGACGACGCGGCACGCGTCTATGTTGATACCGGCAAGTTTCCGCCCAACATGGGGCGCGGCGTGCAGGGCGAAGCGACGCGCAACGCGATCCTCGAACGCGCGTCGGGGATGGAATCTGAATTGGGCCTCGATCCCAAGGAACGGTCGCAGCGCTGGCAGAATTACGCAACGCACGCGGCCGGCATTCGCGTGTTGGAAGCGCGCGCCGCCAATATGACGTTGGTGGAACAGGAAACCAAGACGCTGATCCCGCGGGTAAGGGCGCTCGTTCCCACGGTGTCGCGCACGGACTATTCCGACCTCAACAAGTTGCTGCTGGCGGCGCAACGGCGGACCGGCGGCGAGAACGTGGTGAAATTGGGCATTGCCATCCAGTCATTGATCCCGGTCTATGCGCGCCTGCTCAAACCGACCGGGCAGCTTGCGGTTGCCGACATGGAAAACGCACGGCACATTTTGGACGAAGCGTGGTCGAAGGGGCAGATCAACGCCGCGCTCGATCAGATGGAAGTCGAACGCAAGGCGGCGGTCGACGCGCTTGCCGCAGCGCGCAAGGAATTCGGTTCGGCGGGCGGACGTTCGGGCGGTGAGGAACAAACAAACACAGGGGGTGGCGGGGGAGAGCGCGCCCCCGACGCCATGGTCAACGGCCGTCCGGCTTGGCGCGTCAACGGCAAATGGTATGACAACCCGGAGGGCCGGTGATGGCGGAAATTACCGACGCCCGCACTTTGCAGGAACTCAACAAGCAGATCGCCGTGCCCGTGCCCGCGCCCGATGCGGGCGACCCCTATGCCGGCAAGTCGATTTCCGACATCCTTGCCGAGACATGGCCGGGGAAACTCGTGACCGGCGTGCGCGACATGTTCAACCAAGCGGTCGAACCGTTGCGCGCCTATGAGGCGGGGGAAAGCCAGACGCCGGAACAGACCGAGCAGATGATTCGCCGATCGGTCCCGCCTGCGGCGATGCTGGCGCTGACCGGGGCGGCGCCCGGCACTTTTGCGGCGACGCAACGGTTGCTGGCCGCCGTTGCAGCGCCTGCGGCCGAAACCGCGCCGAGGGAAATGCTCGGCGTCACTTTGTCCGAAGGCCAAGCCACGCGAAACCTCTCGCAGATTCAGCGCGAGCAGGCGGCGGCGCGCGGGGGGTTGGGACCGCCGGCCCAGAAAGCGGCGCAGGCGTTTCTTGACAAACAGAAGTCGGAACTGGCGGCGGCCCGCGACAAGCTGGCGCGCGAGTTCGATCCCTACGGCGCGCGGGTTGCGGAAAGCGCGCGCGAAGCTGGCGAAGTCGTCGGCGAGGCGGTCGGGCGCGAAGCGCAAAGCGCCAAATCGGGCGTGGACACGGCCTACAAGGAAGCGCGTTCCTATCCCGGCGAAATTCATGCCGGCGCCTTCGAGGGCATCGGGCAGAAGATCAAGGGAAAACTCACGCTCGGCGACGAGCCGATCATCATCGATGAGAAGTTGACGCCGTTCGCCAACCGGATGATTACCGAGATCGAGGACAATGTTTCCAAATTGCGTATTCCCAATCGCGCCGATCCGTTCGGGCAGCCGAGCCAAGAAAACATCGTCGGCGTTAATTTGAAGGGCATCGACCAGTGGCGCAAGCGCCTCTCCGCGATGCGGCGCGATGCCTTCGGGTCGGGCAACGCCGCCGACGGACGCGCCGCCAAGGGTGTGCTCGATGCTTTCGATGAACAAATAGACGCAGCGGTCAAGGGCGGGCTGTTCCAGGGCGATTCGCGCGCCATTGCCGCTTGGGACGCGGCGCGCGCCGCGCACGCCGACTACGCCCGCACCTTCAAGGCCGGCAAGAGCGATCCGGTTGGGCGCGTGGTGCAAAAGATCATCGGCGACCGCACCAATGATCCGGCAACCCCCGAGGCGGTCGCCAACTATCTGTACGGGGCGGGCGGTGTCAATCCGTCCTCGCTCAACGTGCAGGTGACCAACCGTATGAAACAAATACTCGGAGAGCGTTCGCCGGAATGGTCGGCGGTCAAGCAAGGACTGTTTGCTCGTTTGACCGAGAAGGCCGAAGGCGTCTCGGAAATGGGGGCGAAGACCGCCGCCGACCGGCTCAACGAATTCTTGAATGGCAATGGCAAATCGATGGCAATGCTGCTCTACAGCGAACGCGAGCGCAAGCTGTTGAAGGATTACACCGACCTGTTGCGCCACATCGAAGTGCCGCAGGCAGGCGCCAACTGGTCGAATACGGCGACCTTCGCCGGGCAGGGCTACCGGCCGTCATTGACCACGCGCGTCCTGGAAAAGGTCGGGACCGTGGTCGGCATGGCGGTCGGGGCCGGGTTAGGACATCTGGCGATGCCGGGCATGGCCGGTGAAGCGGCCGGCGCGGGGGCGGCAAAACTCGCCGGGCTTGCCGGGCAGATGCGCGAAGCGCGCGCCATCGCGCGGGCAATGCCGGTGTTGAAAAACGTCACGCGTGATTTCAAGACCGCGGGCGAGCGCGCGGAAAAGACGCCGACACCGCGCAACATTGCGCTTTTGACCATAGCGGCGCGTAATCTCGCCAATAATCTGCGCGATTCCGGACTGCCGCAGGTGGCCGACGACGTACTGCGGGAAGTACAGGGACCATCCCAAGCGCCGGCCGATACAACCAAGGGCGACAAACAGCACTAACCCATATGGATACGGGATGCACAGCCAAGACAACACCATGGCGGCAATGAGCAAAAGGCGCACGGGGCTCTTGGGCGGGACGGTCAATCCTATCTGGCTGGGCTTCATCCGTAAAGGCCCCTGTCCGCACTGCGGGCATGATTTTCCCGATTGCCTGTGGCCAGCGGGGTTCCCGTGCGAGGGAATCGAGTAGGGTAGGACTATGGCTGGTCTTTTTCCAAGCATCGGAAACAGTCAAAACGTCGATCAAAACGGCGTGCCCTTGGGGCAGTCCACGTTGACGGTCTACGTCGGCGGCACCTTGGGGCTTGCCACCTGCTATCAGGACATCAACCTGATCAACGTGGCGCCGAACCCGATGCAGGCGGACGCCACTGGGCGGCTGCCGCTGTTCTACGTCGCGGACGGAGTCTACCGGGTGCGGCTCGTCGATTATAACGGGCACTTGATTTACGACTATCCGCAGGTGGCCTCGATCGGGGCCTCCACCTCGGGGGGCGGGGGCACGTCGGTTGATCCCACAACGATCTTCCAGACCGGGGATACCATATGGGTGGAAGTGTCGGGTGCCCGCACTGGGTGGGTGCGTGACAACGGCGGCACCATTGGTTCGGCTACCTCGGGAGCATCGGAACGGGCAAACGCCGATTGCCAAAACCTTTTTCTGTTCTTGTGGAACAATTTTTCCGATACTTTGTGTCCGGTTCTCACCGGACGTGGGGTGAGCGCGGCGGCCGATTGGGCGGCGAACAAACAGATCACCTTGCCCGACAAGACCGGTTGTGTGGCCGGCGGCCTCGACAATATGGGGCAGGGGGTGAAGGCGCGATGGGCGAATGTCCCGGTGCAGACGGGTGGGGTCACCACCGCCGGATCGATCCTTGGTGAGAATACCCACAGGCTGACCGTGGCCGAAGCCCCAGCGGGCCAGATCACCTTTAATGCGGGAAACCATTCTCATGCCGCCGCTGCCGTGGCGGGGGCTGTTTTCGGAGGCAATCGCAATGCCGTGTCGGCAGCGCAAGGTGGGGTCGGCAGCAATCAGTTCTTGAATACCACCGCGGCAATCGATTTGAATGTTGTCCCCACAAGTGCTGTCCCTTCCGGCGATTCTATCACCGACAATGCCGGCGGGAATGCCCATAACAATGTGCCGCGTACCGTGCTCGGCACGTTCTACCGCAAGCTTTGACCGATGTATCAGGACCGCACGCTGTTCCCGGAAGTCTCCAACCGCGAAAGTTGGCGGCCCCCGGTGCAATTGCTGTGGGACGACGATGCGGGCGAGCCGATCGAATTGCGCGATCCGACCTTGACCAATTCGCTCTATACCATCACCTTGGAAATCGTGCCGACGCAGCCGAGGCCGCATGGTTCGTTCCTGTTCGGCGGGACGCTTCCTTCGGCCTATTACGACGATGTCAACGACCAACCGGTGATCACGGTGCAGCTTGCGGCAGGCGCCGGGGCGGAATCAAACGCGCAGCTTTCGATCATCGATATCGGGGCGGTTCAGATATTCATCCCCAAGGCGACGTTTTCCGCGTTGAAGGGCAACCGTACCTATGATGTCTATATGACGATCTATGACCCCGACTTCGATGATGGACGGCAAATCTTCATCGGCAAACTGCCGGTGATGTATGGGGGGCGCACCACATGACCTTGCCGGTCAACATCCGGGTTTTGTCGAAAGTCAATTTCCCGACGCAGGTGTACGGGTCGGGCTTCGTCCAGGTGACGAAAGCGAACGGGCGATGGACCATCGGGTCGGATTTTTCCTCCTTGGCGCCGCTACTCTCACCGTTCGATCCAACGGTGTGGAATATGCCGTTGGAGAATTTCACTACCAAACAATTTGCTTCACTCTCGCTGTTCGCGCTGCTCGCGGCAACGGAAAACGTGTACCGCGAAGTCACGGCGGCCGGGCCGGTCACGATCGGAGCGGCGGACGTGGGAATCCTGCTCAACAAGACGGTGGGGGCGCAGACCGACATCGATCTGCCGACCTCGGCCTCGCGTAACGGGGTGCCGGTCTGGGTCAAGGACTACAAGGGGGATTCGAACGTGAACAATGTCCGCTTCGTCATGGCAGGGGCCGAGACGGTCGACGGGTTCAACCAGGCGGCAGCCGACGCCAATGGGCGATCGAAACTGGCGCTCGCCTACGGGACAAAGACCTTGTGGCCGCGGCAAGCGGGCGGATGGTATATCCGTCAGTAATAGCAGCGCAGAAGGAAGCAAACGCCGTGCGCGCATTTAAGGTCACCGTCATGAACCTCGTGACTTGTTTTTTGTTGGGATTCACGTTGATCTGCCCCAGTATCACGCAGGTCCATGCGCAAGGACTGGGACTGATCGCGCCGGGTCACGTGATCGGCAACGGATCGGCGGCGAATCCCGGCGAGGCGACGGATTATTCGCTTCTCGCGGTATTTGGTCAACAATGTTCCACCACGGCCGGCGGGTGGATGGTGTCGCTTGGCGGCGGCAATGCACAATGCTCCACCACGGGCGGCTCGACCGCCACGCTCAACGGCGGCCCGGTAACGATCACCACCACGCCCAATAGTTACACGCGTGCTCTCGTCACCTCGCAAACTTCTCCGCTCAGCGGCACGATCACGACCGGACCGACCTTCTGGAACCTGATCGATGTCACGCAGAGCGCGACCGTCACAGGTGCTGGCTTCGACAACTTCGGCCTCGTCAATGGCCATGTCGATGCGCTGCGCGTGCAACTCACTGCCTCCGGTAATGCGGGCGGCGGGCCGTTCGTCGCCATCCAGGCGGCCACCGCCGTGACCGCAACGGGCGCGTTTACCGAAAGTATCGGTATTACAGGATCAGCCTACACCAATGTCGCGGTCGGTATTACCAATTCACTTAGCGGTGTTTGGGGATTTGCGCAGATCGGTCCGCTCGGCTCGCTTGGCGGGACTGCCGTTCTTACTGGCGTCGGGGCTGAGACACAGATCGCGACTGGCGGTTCGGCCAACTATCGGTTTGCCGTGTGGGCGCGCAACATCGGCGATGTCTCAGCCAGCGTCGGTGACGCGCTGTTCGGCTTGAGCAGCAGTAGCAGCGGCGGCGCCTATGCCAACATGTTCTTGCTGAGCGGTCTCGTCAACGCCGCAGCCCCGCTGAAAACGACGGCAAGTTTCTTCAGCACCGATACGGCGCAGACTGTCGCCAATATTTTCAATCTTCCCAACGTGACGCTGACGGGGAACTTTGCGAACTTCCCCAATCTCGGCATCGCCGGTAATGGCGCCGCTGTTTTTGGCAAGGGCGTCGCATCGCTTCCGGGGCAGGCCGGTTCCGCGCTGTTCACATGTGCATCGTGTGGCACCGTTCAACTAACGCCGAACACCAACACTACGAGCGGTTTCGACGGAATGGCCGTTGCCGACAGTTCCGGCAACAATCAATTGAGTTCCGTCGTGCTGGAGGCGGCTAATAATTCAACGTCTTTTGGCATTGCGCAGGCGAACTACGCCAAGGTCGTGGCCTTTGGTTCGACCAACGCCGGCATAATGTTGGGGACTGTCAGTAACACCAACGTCCTGTTCGGAACAAATAACATCATCAGAGGCTCGATCACCGCTGGCGGCCAATGGCAGATTGCGATTACGGCGTCGTTTCTCGGTCCCGATCTCGGCCTGTGGAACAGCAGCGGCATTGGCAGCGTCGTCGCGCTTGGCGTCGGCGTAACGGCGCCGGCGAGCGGGCGCATTAGCGCCCTGACCGGATATAAGATCAATAACGCGTCTGCGGCCAGCGGCCACTATCTGCGCGGCAACGGAACGGATTATGTCGACGGGACGATTCAGGCGGGCGATCTTCCCGGCGGCTCGCTTGTCAATTCAGTCTCCAATTCCGACAGTACGCTGACGATCTCGCCGACCACAGGCGCGGTTGTCGCGTCGCTCAATCTTGCACAGCCCAATACGTGGACCGGCGCGATTACGCAGACTATCAATCAGAACTCGGCCACTTCGATTACTATCAACAACAATAATACGACGGCGAGCGGATCGGGTACAGCCAGTTTGGTCGTAAACAACAGCGCAAACAGTGGGGCTTTCGGGCTCGCCAGCACTACTTATGCGCCGGGAGGCGGCCTCAACAACCTCCAAAACCGCACGTACATCTTCAACTCCAGCAGCGGCAGCGGCATCGCCGTCTACAACGCGGGCGCAAACCCTATCGCGTTCTATGTGAGCGGTGCGCAGGTCGGCTTCTGGTCGGGCAACACGCCGGGTGCGCTCGTGCTCGGCTTGGCCAGCACCACGAAGGGGCAGTTGTTCTTCCTCGGCGCGACGGACGCCACGTCACTCACGATTTCGCCTCCTACCGGTTCGCTGGGCGGCACGACAAACACCCTACAAGCGGTCAACGACACGTTTGTCTATCGCGCCACGACCGACACACTGACCAACAAGACGCTGACTTCCTCGACCAATAGTCTTGGCGGTGTGACGGCGGCATTTGGTTCCGACGCCAAGGGCGACCTCTATCAGAACGGCGGGTCGAGCAACGTCATTGTACGGCTGGCGGTTGGAACGACCAACCAGTTTCTTGGGAATTCCGGCGGTTTGGCTGCCTGGGTACAGCCGGCCTTTTCCAATATCTCTGGGACATGCACGACGGCGCAAGGTTGTCTAGGTCTGACCTCAGCCGCAGTCGGCGACATCATCTACGCCTCGGCCACGACCCCCACATGGTCGCGGCTTGCCGATGTAGCGACGGGAAGCGTGCTGGTATCGGGCGGGGTGAACACGGCGCCGGCCTGGAGCGCGTCGCCAACGATCACTACGTCGGTGACGACGCCTCTACACATCGGCGGCAGCGGAACGACCGGGACGCAACTCACTTTCCAGACGACGACCGGCAACGGCACCACGGATGCGTTCGTGTGGAAGCGGGGTAACAACGGCGCCGCGACGGCGATGACGCTGAACAATACAGGCTTGGCGGTAGGCGCGTCCGCGCCGGTTTATGCGTTCAACGTAAGTACGAATACCGGCGCGATCCCATCGAACCCGGCTGGCATCGGAAGTCAAATCGTTGCTGCCATTGCCCAGGTTGATGGGACGCCTGGCAGATTGGCGATCTTTTCAGCCGGTAGTAGCGCTACCGCAGCTTCCAGTGTATCCTATTTCAATTCTGGGGGAACTTTAGCCAGCCCGACTGCGACCCAGAGTGCAGATGTCTTGGGCTCTAATTTCTTTTACGGCTACGGTACCGCCTATATTCCAGTGGCTGGTTTTGCTACTACAGCTAGGGAAAATTTTTCATCTACGGCAGGCGGAACTGAACTCGATATATACACTACGCCACTCACCACCCAGGCGCTTGCGATCTCGACCCGCTTCCTGCCCAGCGGCGGGGTTGCAATAGGAACGACTTCGGACCCGGGGATCGGCGGGTTGATAGTAAACGGCCAGACCTATCTGCCAAATATCACGCAGACCAGTGCTGCCCAGACCGGCACTGTTTGCTGGTCATCGGGAAGTTCGCCGGCCGGTAAACTTACCGTCGATACCACATTGGGATGTCTCTCGTCCTCGGAACGCTTCAAGGAGCGCATCGAGCCGCTGCGGCCTGCGGATTGTCTCAAAGTCGTTCTTCGTCTTGAGGCAGTATCGTTCTTCAAGCGCCGTGAATATGGTGGTGACGTTGATCCAGCAGAGCAAATCGGCTTCCGCGCCGAGCAGGTAGCGGCCGTTGATCGTCGGTTGACGGCAGACGATCCTGATGGCAATGTCCGCGGCGTTCGTTACATGCAGGACTCGGCGATCTACGCCTGTGCCTTCCAGGCCATCAAGGCCGACAACGACAACCTGCGGGCCGACCTTAAGCGATTGACGGCAGAGCGCTGATCTGATTCAACATGACCGTGTCCTAAAAACCCCCGGAGGGATATTCCGATGACGATGGCGAACTTTGCCTGCGAAACAGATGTCCGACGCTTTGCCCGCCGCGCGGCGGTCTTGGCGGGTGTATGTGCGCTGATCCTGCTGTGCGGCCTTGCCATGGCGTTTGCCGGCGAACCGGACAAGAAACCGGTGGACAACCTGACGGTGGGCGAAGTGCTGCTGATCAACCAGGCGCTCGCCAACATGAACTGCCAGGGCGGCACCATCATCAAGAAGGCGGGCGGCGACGATGTCACCTGTAAGGTGTTCGACTACGTGTCGAGCCAGGACAAGCGGTGGATCATGTTCTCGCGCGCGATTGCCGACAACATCGCGGCCACCAAGCAGACGGTCGAGACCTACGGCAAGCTGCGGAACGCCTATATCGCGGCGCTGCCGGCGGAAGCGCGCGACAAGGACGGCAACCTCACGCAATCAGCGCAGGCGAAGCTCGCGGTGTGGGGCGACGAATATATTGCCGGCTCGGCCGGGCAGGCATTGGCGCCGATCGAGCACTTCAAGCGCTCCGACCTGGAAGCGGTCGGGTTCCAGCCGGGGATCAAAGCGGCGCTAAAGCCGATCACCGACAACGACAACTGATAAGGGGTGCAGTTTTACTTCGATTTCGGCGACTCGTCACCCATTTGGGTCGAAAATCCGACTTCCTCGTCGAACCTCTCCCGCCACCAGGACTTGATGTCATGTACGCGCACGGAGAGCGCTCCATGCGTCGACGTGTGAATCGTCGGCTGCCCGATTCCGCCGAGATGCACCGGCTCGCGCGCCATGAGCGCACGCATGATGAATATCTGGTTGCCCACGATGATGCGGTTCAATTCGTGTCCGTCGTTGGGCACGATCTGATAACCGGCCTCAGCGAGGCGCTTGCGGATGTCTTCACCGCCAAAAGATTCGTTGCCTTCGGACAGGATTTTATCAATCTTTGTGAAGTCGGTCATCGTCTTTCATCCGCGATCGAGAGTTTGAAGTGAATGCCGTGAATGCGAACGTCGTCGATTGAGCCTAACATCTGCGGCCGTCCAACTACCTGCCATTGTTCCATTTCGGCCTTGATGGCGCATTCTATCTCATGCTTCTGTGCACGGTCGCGGGCGCGGATGACGATCGTTGGCGGCTGGTCATTGCCGTCGCTTCGCACGTTGAATTTACGAAAGAAATAATATAGCGCGGCGGCGGCTTGCACCAGCACGCCGGTTTTCTTCGGACGGTGCGGGGTGTGGAATGGTTCGGCGCGGTAGTGCGTGTTGATGACGGTCGAGACGCTGTCTGCAAAAACGTCCGGTGAGTCGAGCTTGGGCAGCGGATGCGATAAGCGGTCGATCACCGGGACGACAAAGCCGTCACGTGTATCGGCCACAAACCGTTCGCCGTCGAGCGGGCCGCCGATGCACAACATGGACTGGCGGTCTTTATTCTCGACTGGTTTGGCCACGGTCTGCCTCCTGATCTGCTGCGACTGCGACTTCCGCCTTGACGGCCGATTCTTCTGTCTCCTGCGGCGCGTCGATGATCGCGCGCAATTTCTTCAAGATCGTGGCATTGGGAGCCACCCGTTCGAGATTGGTGATCGATTGGGCGAGAGCCTGCGCGGCCAACTGGTCGTCATCGAGCAACGGACCACCCTGAGTGAGGTTATCGCGCGCAACGAGAACCGCCACCATGGTATTGCGCACGCCGTGCAGGAATGAGGTATGGCGTTCCATGACGCGCTTCTGGGCCAGTTCCATGTCGGAGCGTGAGTTCTCGCAATGCTCGATGAGAATCTTCGCCTGATCGGCCGCGAGCATCACCGCGCGGGCGGCTTCCTCGCAGGTACGGCCGAAATCGTTGGCGAGCGCATTGAACGCCGATACCGCCTTCTGCGCCGTAGCAGTCAAGTCCTTCGCGTGATCTCCCATCTGGTGCTCGATGAGCGAGGCCACCCGCTTTGCTGTGAGGGGAGGATCGGTCAAATCGACCGCCACCGGTCCTACGTCGTCGGTATGAACGATGGCCGATTGACGGCCTTGGGCGGAAAGCCGCGCGGTTTCCGCCACGGCTTCCTCCATGGTTTGCGGTTCAAGGAATTGGGGAAGGCGGGGAAGATCGGAGGCAGGCGTGAGTGCCGGCGGATTGCCGTTGCCGTTTCTGCGGCGCTTGCCGAATGTGTCTGCGAGGGACATGGGAGGTTCCTTTCGAGGGTTATGTGCGTCGTTGCACTTCGATTGAGTGTGTGATGTGCCACTTGCCGCTGGCGTCGGGATATTGCGCGGTCAAATACGGGACAATCGTTTTGGTCCAGCCGTCGACACCTACCCAGCCCGTGCCGTTGTTCATGCAATTGATATCGAAAATGCCGACATCATCGCGGTCCCTGGTGGCTACGCCGACCCAATGCGTGTAGCGATAGCGGACGCGCATGGGAACGCCGGGATTGGTCCACGGGCCTTCCCATTGGATTCTCGCAAGGCCGTAGCGAGGCCAGCCGACAAAGGTACAGACTGCGCCTTTGAATTTACTGCCGAGAATATTGGTTCGCCACTTGGCTCCGATAGAGCGTAGCGCCTCGATCATCAACGTGGGATTGGTGTAGCGCTTGCGCTCAAAATCGCCCATGTGCGGGCGCACTTCGTCGAGCGTCATGTCAAGAATAGCCGCCAGCGCGCCGGGACCGCAGTTTGCGCCCCATTCGTCATGAGCGCGATCGGCTTCTTGTTTAGTGAAGCGCGTCATGCACCGGTTGCCTCTTGGCCTTCATGAGCGACCATGTGGATTTGCGCTTCCTCCGGTGTTGCAAGTTCAAAGCATGGATGGTGTTCGCCGTCTGGCGTCACTACTTCCAAAACGTGAATCCTAAGTAGCCCGCCGAGCGTCCAATTACAACCGCGTCCAGGCTGGTTACCTTTCTTATGTGGACCCGCATTTGTCCATCGTCCTACGCAAGAAAATCCCGCATATTTCTCAACATCCTTCCAAGTCTTTCCTGCACCGGCCTTTATCAGATCGCGCCCAGATTGAAGTGTGCCGCAGATTGGACAACGGAACGCAAGATGTTCGTGAGGTTTAACACCCTGTGCCTTCAGTTCGGTGTGGAATTCGTCAAGAGTGATTGTTCTCATACTCGCTCTCCCGTCCTTCTATCGACCACTTCGCCAGTAAGTTTCTTTTTTCTAGAATCATCCCGTCCGCAGGGCAATGGGGAGCGCGATAAGGTGGCGCCGATGTCGCGCTGTCTTTGCCGGCGTGCCTTGGCGATCAGAGGAATGTCGTGGGCGTAGGCGCGATCGAGGTTGCATTTAGGATGGCTGATGCCATCAGCCGGTGCGCCCGTGATCGCGTGCGGGGCCGGCATGTGCGATTCGTGCCAGCGGATGCCGCGTATGATCGGCAGACCACAAATGTTGCACGTCGGGGTGTCCGTCGCGATGCCGGCCACAATCTGTTCCGCCAGCACGCGGTCGTAAAGTTCTTCGCGGGCGCGAGGCGAAAGGCGGCGGCGTTTGTAAAAACTCACTCGGTCATCCTTTGTTTACTTCGCGCCGCCCGTGGGTCGAGGGGGATCATTCGTCCGCACGGACGGCGCGGGCTTACCAGCTTTTCAACCGTTTGTGTCCCGTTCGCGGCCAAGCTGGAAAGCCTGTTGGTTAATGGGTCCGGTTCGTTTCCTGCCCGAAGGTCGCGGCATAGCATCCGCGCAGGCATTTGACCGTATCCCACAAGGTTGCCTTGTCGCCAGGCTTGATCTGGCCCGACGTGATGAAGGCGGCGAGCAGCGTCGTCACGAAGTGCATTTCGTTGGGGGCGGAATTATGCCGGGGTTCCGGCGTGTGGCCGTTGCCGTTTCCGGCGACGGGTTCGGCAGGATACGCCTTGTTGATCGTCCGGTAATCCTTGCCCTTGAATTGCGAGGTCGAAAATTCGATCTCATAGCGGCGCCCTATCTCGATGCCGACGAGTTTGTCCGGGAAGGCTTGCCATGTGCCGCCTTCGCGGTCGGTAATCTTGGCCATCTTCTTTCCCGGCGCGGGAAGTTCGATGGTGGCGATCTGGATGGTGGTCATGGGTTCCTCGCTTCGTCTATAATTCGCTGATAGAACTTGATGAGATCAAGTTCTTTCGCAAGTTCGTTTGCGTCTTCGCACACAAACGAACATGGTTCGCCGCAGGTTGCGTGTACCTTTAGCTTACCGTCTTGGACAGTCGAAATGGCCTCACAGATATGGCGTGTGCTTAAAATGCCGTTCTCGATAAGCACGCGCGAACAACGGAAGCCATTATGCGATGACACGTGGTTGTTGAGCAGCCATGTCAGTTGATCGTCGGAAAGGGGATCGGGTTTTTTCATGCTGGCACCCCTTCCTTCACATGCCAAGCGCGCAACAGTTCGCCCATTGTCTGGAAGCGCGGCGAGGGCTCGATGCGTGGCGCAAGTTTCTCGCGGGGCGTTACGGGCTTCTTCGGTGCCCTCTTGCCCTCCGAAGCCTTGGCGAAGGAGGGTTCCTTTTCCAGCCGGTAGGCTTCCAGCAACAGCGTATAGATGCGCCATTCGGTTTCGAGTTCGTCGCGCTCCTTGACGTGATGCTGAAACTTGCCGCCATCTTTTGGGAAGATCAGGACGTGATATCCGGCGTCGAGCGGCAGGTCGGGATAGTTTTCCTCCCACAGTTCGCCGTGGGCGCGGATGGCGAGCCAATGGTCGGAATAGACTTTGGCCGACGTTTTGGGGTCGATGATGCCGCGTCCGCCGTTGCCAAACATGACGATCGCGTCGGGAGTCCCTCCGAATTGCCAGCGTTCCGAGACCAGAGGCTTTTCCTGCGCGATGGCGCGGACATGGCATTGCTCGCGCCACTGGCGAAATTCGCGGAAGCACGACCAAGCCATTTGCAGATGATCGGGCGCGGCGAGAAAGTCGTGTGCGCATTTCTCGATCTCGCGATCGGGGCGGCCTTTCAAGTCGAGGTCGGCCATGGCGTGGACGGCACTCCCGATATTCAAGACGCCTTGGTCGTAAAGCGGAAGGCCCTTCTTTCCGCGACCATAAGCCCAATGAATGAGGCCGTCCGACTGCTTGAACCGCGAAATCGGATCGTGCGTGCCGGGGATTTTCTCGCCGGCACTGTTTCTATACCCCTCTTTAGGTCGGCCACCCATAGTCTGATCTCCCCTGTGTTGCCTTTGCCAAGTTGACGCCCTTTGCCGAGGGCGGGTTAAGCTAACAGAATGACTGCTGCGAGAACGGCGGCTAACGTGCCGATCATACTGGCTACGAAAAAGGCGCGGGGCGCCTGATATGGTGCTGGTCCGTAACGCTGTGACATGATAGCCGCACACATCGCACCGATACCG
>Ga0307469_10000370_pt1 | contig 16795 bp, 16 predicted proteins | sample atmos_gasesAM2C__FD_203084 | JGI IMG/M metagenome (GOLD analysis project Ga0307469, IMG submission 203084) | Hardwood forest soil microbial communities from Morgan-Monroe State Forest, Indiana, United States - atmos_gasesAM2C_515 | ecosystem: Environmental > Terrestrial > Soil > Temperate...
GCTCAAGAGCGGAGCACCAGTCCAGCAGTGGCGCCCGTCAGGGCGCCCTTCTCCCAGGTCACCGCGCCGTTCACCAGCGTCATCTCGATGCCGCTCGAGCGCTTGACCATGCGCTTGCCACCGCCCGGCAGGTCGTGCAGGCGCTCGGCGCGCGCCGCCATCCCGACAGTGGCAGAATCGAAAAGCACGAGATCGGCCGCGAGGCCGGGGGCAATTCTTCCTCTGTCAGTAATTCCAAAAAAATCCGCGGGGTCCGAGGTCATCCTGCGCACCGCCTCCTCCAGCGTCAGTACCTTCCTTTCCCGCACCCAGGTGCCGAGCACGTAGGTCGGGTAGCCCGAGTCGCACAGCATGTCGAGGTGCGCGCCGCCGTCGCCGAGGCCCAGCAAGACGCTTTTATCTCCCAGTAATTCCGTCATCCTGTCGATGCGGGTGTTCCACGACTGCACCGTGAACTCGTTTTCCAGGTCGTCTTCCAGCGTCAGGTCGAGCAGAGCATCCACGCCGTCCTTGCCCTGCTCCCTGGCGATTTCGGCGACGGTTTTTCCTTCCCAATGCTTCAATTTCCCGTTTTTCAATTCGTGGGCGGTGATTCTTGCCCAGTCCGCAAATGACGTCGGGTTCTTCAAATCTTCCCGGAACGCCTTTCTGAACGCCGCATCACGGTACACCGCCTTCTGCGCTTCCTTCGACGTATCGACAAACAGCCTTTTCCACGCCGGAAAGGCGGCGAAGGCGAAGGGGCTGCGCATGACCAGCTCGCGCGTCAGCGGCAGCGGCGAGGTCTGCGGCCGCGCGCCGCGCGCGATCAGCGGCTTCACCTTCCTCATCGTCTCGCGCGCCGCTTCGGGCAGGTCGTCGCGGTCGAACATGGCGATGAAGGTCACCGGACGGCGGCTCTCCTCCAGCATGAAACCGAGCAGCTCGACCTCCGGGTCCTCCAGCACCGCGATCTGGCGCGTAATCGCATACTCGATCGAGCCCTTGCCGAGGTCGCGCAGCACGTTGCAATAGGCCTTGATCTCGGCGCGGCTGGCGTTGCGGCAGGCGAGCGGCCGCGCGCCATAGCCCATGTGCTGGTTGAGCAGCGTGCTCGAGAAGCCGAACGCGCCTGCGCCTACCGCTTCACCAATTAACAATTTGATTTTTTGAGTTTCCTCGGCAGTCGCGGCGCGCGCCATCGACGCTTCGCCCATGACGTAGTGCCGGAACGGCGTGAGCGGCGCAAGGAACGCCAGGTTGAGGGACGGCTTCCTGCGCGCCGCGGCGTCCATGTACTGCGGGAAGGTCTCCCAGTCCCAGGTGATGCCGGCGTCGAGCACCTCGAACGGGATCGCCTCGACGTTGACCAGGTCGCGCATGGCGATCTCGCGCGCCTCGGGCCGGCACGGCGCGATGCCGACGCCGCAGTTGCCCATCACGACCGAGGTCACGCCGTGCCACGACGAGGGCGTGGTCGCTCCGTCCCAGCAGATCTGTGCGTCGTAGTGCGTGTGCGGATCGATGAATCCGGGGGAGACGACCAGGCCGCCCGCGTCGATGGTTCTTTTCGCCGTTGCCGAGATCCTGCCTACTTCGGCGATTTTCCCCTGCGAAATTCCAATGCTGCCCTGTCTTGCGGGGGCGCCCGTGCCGTCCACGACAGTGCCGTTCCTGATCAGGATGTCGTAAGCCATCTGATCACTCGACCTGCACGCCCGTCTCGCGCACCATGCGGCCGTAGCGGGCGTGCTCCGAGGCGATGTAGGCCTTGAGCGCTTCCGGCCCCAGGTCGCCCGCCTCCATTCCATGATCGTCGAGGAAGCGCTTCATCGGCTCGAGCGCAAGGACGCGCCGCATCTCTCCGGCGAGCCGCTGCACGATCGTCTCCGGCGTGCCGGCCGGCGCGATCAGGGCGAACCAGGCCGCCGCTTCCAGGGGATAGCCGAGCTCCGGCAGCGTCGGCAGGTCCGGCGCGACCGGGGAGCGGCGCGAATCGACGAGCGCGAGCGGCCGCAGCGCGCCCGAGCGGATATGCGCCCTTGCGTCGACGAACACCGGGAAGAAGATGAATTGCACGTCTCCCGCGAGCAAAGCCGTCACGCCCTGCTGGATGCCTTTGTAGGGCACGTGAACGACGTCGATGCCGGCGCTCCGCCGCAGCATCTCGCCGAGCAGGTGAGTGGTGGACCCGGTGCCGATCGAGCCGTAGTTGAGCTTGCCGGGATGCGCCCGCGCGAGGGCGACGAGCTCGTCGACCGATTTCGCCGGCACAGCCCCGCTCACCACCAGCACGATGGGCACACGCGCGAGCAGCGCGATCGGCGCGAAATCCTTGAGCGGATCGTAGGGAAGGTGGGAGTTGAGGTGGGGACCGATGGCGAGGTTGGTGGTGGCGCCGATCGCGAGGGTATAGCCGTCGGGGGCGGACTTCGCCAGGCGCGTGAGCCCGATCGCGCCGTTCGCACCGGAAACGTTCTCGACCACGACCGGCTGGCCGAGCGTCGCATACTGCGCGAAGGCCCGGCCCAGGACATCGCTCGAGCCGCCGGGAAACGAGACGATGAGCCGAATCGGCTTCGCGGGGTAGTCCTGCGCCCTCAGTTCCGGACTGAGCCCGGCGCCGGTCGTAAGCGAAGCCAAGGCGAGGGCCGCGAGGACACGAAGGCTAAGCCGGTTCACGACTTCTTCCCGATCAGCGCGATCGGAGAGGGATAGGAAAGTCAATTCCCCGCTGAAGCCAAGGTGGCACGCCGGCGCGCTGCAATCGGGTGCTTGAACGTGCCTGGAACCACGCATATCGCTCTTATGTTACCTTGGCTCCGCCTGCGCACCCTGAGTGAGGGCGAAAAGCATCTTGCCGTCGAAGGACCCGGCTATATTTGAGGCAGGAGGAATCGATGAGACTTGGCCTTTTCCTTGCGCTTGCTTTCTTTTCTTCAATAATTCAAGCGCAAAGCTATCCCAGCAAGCCGATCAAGTTCGTGGTGCCCTTCCCGCCCGGCGGTAATCTCGATTTCGTCGCCCGAGCGCTGCAGCCGAAGATGCAGGAAGTACTCGGCCAACCGGTGGTGATCGACAACAAGGGCGGCGCCGCGGGGATGATCGGGCTGGAATACGCCTCGAAGCAGCCCGGCGACGGCTACACCATCGTGCTCGGCAACACCGGCACCATCGCCATCAACATCTCGGTCTACGACAAGGTGCCCTACGATCCCGTCAAGGACTTCGTGCCGATCGGCCAGACCTCGGCGAATGCAATGCTGTGCGCGATCAGCGCCGCGGTGCCGGCGAACACGCTGCAGGAATTCATCGCCCACGCCAAGGCCAACCCCGGCAAGCTCAACTTCGCCGTGGCGGGCGTCGGCTCGGCGCCGCATTTCGGCGCCGAAATGTTCAAGCGCGCCGCCGGCCTGGACATTCCGGCCATCATCTACAAGGGCAGCGGCCCGGCCGTGACCGACCTGCTGGGCAACCAAGTGCAGATCATCATCGACGCGCCGCCGGTCACCATGCAATACATCAAGGCCGGCCGGCTGAAGGCGCTGGCGGTCACCGGCAAGGTGCGCCTCGCCTCCCTGCCTGACGTGCCTACGTTCGAGCAGGCGGGAGTCCTGGGAGTCGACGCGGGCGGCTTCCAGGGCGTGCTTGCGCCCGCCGGCACACCGCCGGCCGTGGTGGCGAAGCTCTCGGATGCGCTGCTGAAGGCGCTGAACCAGTCCGATGTGCGCGAGCGCTTCTCCTCCCAGGGCCTGGATGCGGCGCCGTCGACCCCGCAGCAGTTTGCCGCCTTCATCCGCGCTGAAATCGAAAAGTGGGGACGCGTCGCAAAGAGCGCCAACATCAAGGTCGATCAATGAGAAAACTTGTTGCGGTTTCCCTGTTCTGCTTTTCAGTCCATGCGATTGCGCAGGCTTACCCCACCAAGCCGATTCGCTGGGTCGTGCCGTATACGCCCGGCGGCATCACCGATTTCGTCCAGCCGCCGCAGCAAGGCAAGGTCTGTCGAGGCGTTGTCTTCGTTCAGCAACTCAGGCATTAGATGTTCGCCCAAATCAATCACGTGGCCCTCATCAGCCACCAATACAACACGCTCGGCAAGTTCTACGAGGCCGTGTTCGGGCTGAAGTATTCGGGCCCGGGCCGCCCGGCATCGGCGATCACCATCGGCGACGGCTATGTGGGTCTGAACCTCATTCCGCGACGCGACGGCTATGTCGAGGGCATCGATCATTTCGGCATGGTGGTCGACGACGTCGAACCCGTGCTCGAGCGCATGAAGCGCAAGCACGGGAACGCGGCAATCGTGAAGCGGCCCTCGGCGCGGCCCTTCGCCGCCTACAGCGGCCACGATCCCGACGGCAATGTCTTCGATCTCGCGCAGAAGAAAGAGGACACGCGCAAGGAGGTCTATGCCGAGATCGCAGGCGGCGGCTGGGCCCAGGACCGCTACGTCAACAAGTTCGCCATTCGCACGCCCAACGCGGAGCAATGCGCGGAATTCTATCGCGACGTGTTCGAGCTCGAACCGGTGAAGCGCAAGTCGGGCACGGCTGTTTATTGTCTGACCGACGGGCGGATGACGCTCGCCATCCTGCCCTGGTCGATTCCGGCGTTCGAGGGCATGTCGATCAAGCGTCCGGGTCCGGACCATATCGGCTTTCATGTCGAGAATCTGGACGCGTTCAAGGCGCGGGTCGCGGAAGTGGCCGGGATGAATCCGTATCTCGCCGGCGTGCCGCTCGGCGGCAGCCCGGAATCCGATGTGCGCAGACGCTTTTTCGCGGGTCAGGCGAGCGGCAAATGGCAGATGTCCGATCCCGACGGGAACTGGATCGACATCACCGACGAGTGACCGCGTTCATCCTTCCGCCACGTCGATGTGCACGCCTTCGATGTCGGTCAGGTGGAAGCGGCCGAGCGGGCATTTCTGGAGCAGCTTGAGGCGCGCCTCGCCTTCCGAGCCGTAACCGAGCGCGCGCGTGCGCATGTGCGGGTTCTCGCCGATCAGGAATTCCATGTCCTTCTTCACCTGCTCGACCGACTCCACCTTGAAGCCGATGTGATCGAGCCCCGTGCGCGCGGGGTCTTGCCCGTAATAGTCCGCGATCTTCCAGGGAATGATCACCAGCGTCACGCGTCCGTCGGAGAGATAGAAATTGCCGTCCTCATTTCCGTGCTTGCGCCGGGCTAGCGGCGCCAATCCGAACACGTCCGTGTAGAACTGGCAGCAGCGCTCGGCGTGGCGCGTGCGCAGCGCGATATGCGAGATCGTGCGTGGCTGAACCCAATCGTTCTCGGCATAGACGTCCTTCTGCGCGCCCGAGCTCTTCTGCGACAGATCGAAGATGTTGGTGTCGGGATCGTGAGCGCTGTAGGCGGCGAAGGGGCGGATGGGCGGGCGCTTTACGGCGCTCAAAGACGAATCGAATTTCGCGATACGCGCGATCGTGTCCTCGACATCGTCGACTTCGATGCCGAAATGATCTAGCCCGCTGGTGCGCCCGTCGCGGCGCGGAATCACGTTCATGCCGACGTAGCCGTCGCCCAGCACGACCGAGCGCGCCGGCCGGGGCTTGCTCGACGGCTTCATGCCGAAGAGGGATTCGTAGAACCGGCCGTTCAACGCATATTGGTCGGACGCGATGGCGACGTGATTGATGCGCGAGACCATCTCAAAGCGGCTTCGACCGCTCGTTGAGCTCGATCAATGTGCCCCACGGATCTCTGATGAACGCCAGCTTGGAGCCGTCCGGGCGCGCTACGATCTGTCGCTCGAGCGGAACGCCTGCGGACTCGAGCTTCTTGGCGAAGCCGACGAGGTCCTTCACGTCGAAGCCGATGTGATCGAGATGGCGGCCTTTGGTCGGGAGGGTCGGCTTGTCGCTCTTCGTGAAAGTCAGGTTGGCGCCCGGAACGTCGGCGGCCTGGTTGCGCCCGCGCTTGCCCGGCAGGGCCCCGAAGTGCTTGGCGTACCACGCCTGCATCTCGGGGATTGCGCTCTCGGCCACGAAGAAGTGCACGTGGTGGTGCCGGATCGGGATCGTCTGGCTCTTGTCTTCGAGAATCTCGACCTTCAGGCCCTCGCCCGTCAGGATCCAGGCCTGGTCGGTGCGGCCCTGGTTGCCGGGCGCCACCGCGACGCCTGCGGCCTTCCATTTGGCGACCGCCTCGGCCACGTTGGGGACGATGAAGCCGACATGATTGATCACCGTGCCCTCGGTGCCGCCGGTCGGCGGCGGCGTGCCCGGACCCTGATGCAGGAAGACGGCGACGCCGGGAAAGCGGACGATCTCGAAGTCGCCGGGCTTGATCGCGGTGCCGCCGAGCGCCACGAACAGCTTCTTGTTGGCCTCCACCTGCTGCGAATTGAGATGCCAGTGCCCCATCGTCACGCCCGCCTCGTTGGGCGGGTAGGCCTGGGCGAACGCGGTGCCTGTCCCGACGCCCCACAGCAGCAGCATCGAAACGCACGCTTTCATGATGTCCTAGGCAATCGCCGTAGCGCCGGCAGCTGCGAGTCCAGGCATGTCGAATCCACGTGCCCCCAGCTCCGCGATCAGCCCCTTGTTCTGCGCCGGCGTGAGCTCGACCAGCGGCGGGCGCACCGTCGCCCACTCCGGATCGCGCGCGTAGTGCGCGATCACGGCCTTGAGCGCCGCCATCATCGGGTATTTCTGCATGACGTTGCGCGTCGCGGTGATGTCCTTCTGCAGGGCGTCGGCGTTCGGACCGCTCCAGGTCTCGAACACCTTGCTGATCGCGCCGGGGTTGATGTTGCCCGTCGCGGTGATGCAGCCCTTGCCGCCGTTCTTCATGTTGTCGAGCAGGAACACCTCGCTTCCCGCGAACACGTCAAACCCGGACTTGGCGAACGCATCGAGCATCGCCTTGGTATTCGACCAGTCGCCCGATGAGTCCTTGACCCCAGCGACGGTCTCGGGAAACCGCTTCAGCAGCCGCTCGATCAGGGCGAGCGTGATCGGCACCTGCGAAACCGGCGGGATGTGGTAGAGGTAGAGCTGCAGCCGCGCGTCGCCGACCCGCTCGATCACCTCGGCGAAATTCCGGTACAGGCCGTCGTCGGACACGCCCTTGTAGTAGAAGGGCGGCAGCATCAGCACCCCGGCGCAGCCGAGCGCCACGGCGTGCGACGTGAGCCGCACCGAGTCGGTGAGCGAGCAGCAGCCCGTGCCCGGCATGAGCTTGTCGGCCGGGACCCCTTCCAGGATCAGCGTCTCGAGGAGCACCATGCGCTCCTCGATCGAGAGCGAGTTCGCTTCGCTGTTGGTGCCGAACACCGCCAGCCCGCGGCAGCCGTTGTCGAGCAGCCACTTGCAGTGCCGCACATAGCGTTCGGGATCGGGCGAAAGATCCGGCTTGAAAGGCGTGACGACGGGAGCGAGAACCCCGGAGATGCGTTTTGGCGTGGTCATGGTGGCTATCGTGGCGGGGAAATTCGCCGCATTATCGCACGCTGGCAGCAAAACCCACCGCCCGCTTACCGCTGCGGGCGATGGGCGCCCTCCCCAAACCGCTCCCCGTGCCCTACTCGGCCTTGGGTCCTTCGATCGCGATCGCCGGTGTGTCCAGGTAAATCGTTTCACCCGACGCAAGAAACCGCTCGAATGCCGGCTGGTCCACCCACACGTGCCGTTCCAGCCCTTGCTCGCGCCAGCGAATCGTCAGGCCCCGTCCCGCCGCGACTACTTGAATATCGGATTCCATGATTTTCGGTCCTTTGCTCGGCGGCTAGCGTAGCCAGTCGGCGCGCTCGAGCCAGTACATGTAGCCGCCGTCGGAGTACACGTCGACGACCGAGTTCGAATCGTCGTACGCCTCGGTCGTGGACTCGCGCGCCGGCGCTGCAGCCGGAACGCTCAGCGCTTCATCCGCGCGGGCTGCTTGCGTCGCCGGGTTGGCGCGCAGCATGCCGAACGACACCGCCAGAGAAACCACACCCGATACCGCCACCATCTTCATCGTGTCCCGAAACATGACCGTTCTCCTCTCCCGTCTTTGTGATCCGGCTCCCGCCGGCCCCGTGCAACTTGATCTGCAACGGAGACCAGCTTACGTTTCGAGGGCGCGAAACGCAGTTGAGGGCGCCACTGAAATCGTGTGCCGTATTGACACCGTGCCGCAGGGACACGGCAGGCCGCATCTCGAGTGCAAACTATTCCCTCGGGGACGATCACCTCGATCAATTTGACAAATGCAGTCACGCGCGCCTACGCTCGTTCCCACAAGAAAATCCACCCATCCACAAGAGAGGAGACAACGATGGTCCGCCACGCAGCCCAATTCGCGCTCGCCGCCGCGCTCGCCGCCGCTTCGGCCGGCGTACTCGCGCAGGAAGTCACGCTGCGTCTGGTCAGCGCCTTTCCCGAGAACCAGTTCTACGTGAAGCGCACGCTCGACTGGATCGCCGACGTAAACAAGGACGGCAAGGGCGTCCTGCAGATCAACTTCATCGGCGGTCCGAAGGCGATCCCGACCTTCGAGGTCGGCAAAGCGGTGCAGAGCGGAGTGGTCGACATCGGGTTCAGCACCGGCGCCTTCTACACCAACGTGATGCCCGAGGCGGACATCCTCAAGCTCTCGGAGACGAGCGCTGCGGAGCAGCGCAAGAACGGCGGCTTCGAGCTGATCAACAAGATCTGGGCCGAGAAGGGCAACATGCGCTACCTCGCCAAGGTGGTCGAGTTCACGCCGTTCCACCTGTACATCAACAAGAAGATCGACAAGCCCGACCTGACCGGCATGAAGATCCGCATCACGCCGGTGTACCGCGAATTCTTCCAGTCGATGAACGCGCAGGTCATGACCACCGCGCCGGGCGAGGTGTACACCGCTCTTGAGCGCGGCGTGATCGACGGCTACGGCTGGCCGATCCACGCGCTCTTCGACCTCAACTGGCAGGAGAAGACGAAGTACCGCGTCGACCCGGGCTTCTACAACGCCGAGGTGGCGCTCGTCATGAACCTCGACAAGTACAATGGCCTGCCGCCGAGGGCACGCGAATACCTGGAGCGTAAGGCACAGGCATACGAGCAGCAGAACGACTTCTGGAAGTCGTACAACCAGAGCGAGGCCAAGCGCCAGGCGGAGGCGGGCATACAGGTGATCACCTTCGACGCAGCGACGAGCAGGGCATACGTCGAGAAGGCGAAGGAAATCGGCTGGGCGAACGCCGTCAAGGCGAGCCCGCAGTACGGCGAGCAGCTCAAGAAGGTGCTGGCGAAGTAGCATGGACCGACTCGAGGCGGCGTACGGCAGGCTTCTCGAGGTGTTCGCCCTCGCCGCGTGCGCGCTGATCCTCGGCATGACGCTGATGATCTGCGCCGACGTGCTGCTGCGGAACGTGCGCATCATCCCAGGCGTCGCCGGGCTCGCGTGGAGCAACGAGATCTCCGAGGCGATGCTCTACCTTGTCACCATGCTGACCGCGCCGTGGCTGCTGCGGCGCGGCCAGCACATCCGGGTAGACATCGTCCTGCGCGCCGTGCCGAGGCAGGTCGGCTGGATTTTCGAGTGGGTCGTGGACGTCATGGGCCTCGCGTGCTGCCTCCTCATCGCCTGGTACGGAACTCGCGCCGCGCTCGCCAGCCTCAAGGCGGGCTCGATGTCGATCAAGACCCTGGTCACTCCGGAGTGGTGGCTGCTCAGCGTGCTTCCGGTCGCGTTCCTCGCGCTGTCGCTCGAGATGCTCTTCCGCATGCGCCGCCTCGCGCTCGGCGAGCGCGCGCCGCGCGACGACGCGGTGTCGACCGGCTAGAGCCATGTCATGGGAGGCGGCGGCATGGCTCATGCTCGGCGGATCGACGCTGCTGCTGTTCCTCGGCCTGCCGGTCGCGTTCTCCTTCCTGGTGATCAACCTGCTCGGTGCGTGGCTGTTCCTCGGCGGCGAGGCGGGCTTGGTCCAGTTCGCCCGCAATTGCGTGGGATCGGTGGCGAGCTTCTCGCTTACGCCCATCCCCCTCTTCATTCTCATGGGCGAAGTGCTGTTCCACACGGGGCTCGCGGTCAAGGTGATCGACGGCGTCGAGCGACTGATCCGGCAGGTGCCGGGACGCCTGGCGGTGGTCGCAGTCGTCGCGGGCACGGTGTTCTCGGCGATCTCGGGCTCGACCATTGCGACGACTGCGATGCTCGGCAGCCTCATGCTCCCGGTGATGCTCGCGCGCGGCTATCACCCGACGATGGCGACCGGCCCGCTCATGGCGATCGGCGCGGTGGACATGCTGATTCCGCCTTCGGCGCTGACCGTGCTCCTGGGGAGCCTTTCGGGCATCTCGATCTCCAAGCTCCTGATCGGCGGCATCGTGCCCGGACTGATCCTCAGCGCCGCTTTCGTCGTCTACATCGTGGTGCGCGTGAAGATGAATCCGTCGCTCGCGCCGACTGCGAGCTTCACCGAATACCGCGGCTGGGAGAAGCTGCGGCCCTTCGTCCAGTACGTCGTGCCGCTGGTCTCGATCTTCGTCGTGGTTGTCGCCTCGATGTCGGCGGGCTGGGCGACGCCCACGGAGTCCGCCGCGATCGGCGCGCTGTTCACGATCCTGCTCGCCGCGGCATACCGATCGCTCACGGCGGCGAACCTGCTTCGGGCGCTGCGCGGCACTGCGGGCATCTCCGGTATGATCCTCTTCATTATCGTCGGCGCGACGACCTTTTCGCAGATCCTTTCGTTCTCCGGCGCGAGCAACGGAGTGGTCGAGACGATCGCGAAGCTCGGCCTGCCGCCCATGGGACTGATCGCAGCGATGATGCTGGTGCTGATCTTTCTCGGCCTCTTCGTAGAACAGGTGAGTATGATGCTGATCACGCTGCCGATCTTCATGCCGCTGGTGCAGAAGCTGGGCGTCGACACGGTGTGGTTCGGCGTGATGTTCCTCATCTGCATGCAGCTCGGGCTCCTGCTGCCGCCGCACGGGCTGCTGCTCATGACCATGAAGGGCGTCGCGCCGCGCGAGGTCACGATGGCGCATATCTTTCGCGCCGTGATCCCCTACATCGCGATGAGTCTCGCAGTGTTGGCGCTGGTTTTCCTCGCGCCCGCCATCGCGGTCTGGCTGCCTAGGGTGCTGGTCTAAATGGAGAGGTCCTTCAAGAAGGAAGCCGAGCTGCTGAAGCTCGGCACCGGCCAGACCTTCCACGGCGAGGGTATTCTCGCCGTCACGAAAGCGCTGCTGCAGTCCGGAGTCTCCTACGTCGGCGGCTACCAGGGGGCGCCGGTGTCGCACATGATGGATGTGCTGAACGACGCCGGCGACATCATCGAGGGCCTGGGCGTGCACATCGAGACCAACGCCTCGGAGGCGGGCGCTGCCGCGATGCTCGGCGCCTCGATCAACTATCCGATCCGCGGCGCGGTGACCTGGAAGTCTACAGTCGGCACCAACGTTGCCTCCGATGCTCTCTCCAACCTCGCCTCGGTCGGCGTGCGCGGCGGCGCGGTGATCGTGATCGGCGAGGACTACGGCGAAGGCGCGTCGATCATTCAGGAGCGCAGCCACGCATTTGCCATGAAATCGCAGATCTGGCTGCTCGACCCGCGCCCGAACCTGCCGACGATAGTGGACATGGTCGAGAAGGCCTTCGAGCTTTCCGAAGCCTCCAATACGCCGGTGATGCTCGAGCTGCGGATCCGCGCCTGCCATCTGCACGGCGCTTTCGAAACCAAGGACAACCGCGCGCCCAAGATCTCGCGCAGCGAAACCCTGGAGCAAGCCGAGTTCGATTTTGCGAGGATATCGCTGCCGCCCGCGACCTACGCGCAGGAGAAACACAAGGTGGAGGTGCGCTGGCCCGCAGCGCAGAAATTCATCCGCGAGAACCGGATGAACGAGGTCTTCGACGGCACGATCAAGGACCTGGGCATCATCTGCCAAGGCGGGATGTACAACGTCGCTGCGCGCGCGCTGCAACAGCTCGGCCTCGCCGACGTCTTCGGCGAATCGGCGATCTCGATCTATGCGCTCAACGTCACCTATCCGCTGGTTCCCGAGGAGGTCACGGCCTTCTGCGCGGGCAAGCGCGCGGTGCTCGTGATCGAAGAGGGGCAGCCGGCGTACATCGAAGACGCGCTCCACGCGATCCTGCGCCGCGCGGATCTGCAGACAAGGGTGGCCGGCAAGGACTGCCTGCCGATGGCGGGCGAATATACCGGCGAGGTCGTGCTCACCGGCGTGGCAAAATGGATCGAGGCCTTCGGTCAGTCGGTCGGCGCGGAAGCGATCGACGCGGCTCGCAGCATGATCGGCCGGCTCGCCGCAATAAAGAAGAGCGCCGCCGATCAGTTGGGTGCTGCCGTCCCCGCGCGCCCGCCGGGATTCTGCATCGGGTGTCCTGAGCGCCCGGTGTTCTCCGCGATGAAGCTGCTCGAGCGTGAGACGGGCGGCTTCCATGTGTCGGCGGACATCGGCTGCCACACCTTCTCGACGCTGCCGCCCTTCAACATCGGCAATACCGTGCTGGGCTACGGCCTGGGGCTCGCATCGAACTCCGCGATCGCGCCCTTGTTCGGCAAGCGCACCGTCACCATCATGGGCGACGGCGGCTTCTGGCACAACGGGCTGACTTCGGGAATCGCCAATGCGGTGTTCAACAAGGACGATGCCATTCTCGTCATCATGAAGAACGGCTACACGGCCGCGACCGGCACACAGAACATTCCGTCCTCGCTCCGCCAGAGCGAATGGAAGGCGGGCGACATGAGCATCGAGCGCGCCCTCAAAGGGATCGGAGTGGAGTGGGTGAGGTCGATCTATACCTACCGCGTCGACAAGATGGCGAACGCGCTGCGAGGGGCGATGACCAGCGCCTACTCGGGACTGAAGGTGATCATCGCCGATGCGGAGTGCCAGCTCGAGCGCCAGCGGCGCCTGCGACCGCAGGTCGCGGCAAAGCTCAAGGCAGGCAGGCGCGTGGTGCGCACCCGCTTCGGGGTGGACGAGGACGTGTGCTCGGGCGATCACTCCTGCATCCGGCTCTCGGGCTGCCCTTCGCTCACCGTCAAGACTTCGAGCGACCCGCTCAAGGTCGATCCGGTGGCGCATGTGAACAACGCTTGCGTGGGCTGCGGCCTGTGCGGGGAGGTGGCGCACGCGGCGATTCTGTGCCCGTCGTTCTTCCGCGCCGAGATCGTGCAGAACCCAAATATCCTCGACCGGCTCGTCGAACGAGTACGCAACTCCGTTATCAGCTGGCTGCAACCGGCATGAGGAGCAAGACGATGGCCCTTCCCGAACGTCCAGTCACCATTCTGATCGCCGCGCTCGGCGGCGAAGGTGGCGGCGTGCTCGCCGACTGGATTATCGCCGCGGCGAACTTGCGAGACTACCCGGTACAGAGCACCTCGATCCCTGGCGTCGCGCAGCGCACCGGCGCGACCACCTATTACGTCGAGATCTACCCCGCAAAGCTCTCGGACCTCGGCGGCAAACGCCCGGTAATGACGCTCACGCCCGCGCCGTCCTACGTCGATGTCATGGTCGCCTCCGAGCTGCTCGAGGCTGCGCGCGCGATGCAGAACGGCTTCGTTACGCGCGATCGCACCACGCTCATCGCCTCGAGCCACCGCGTCTACACGGTGGCGGAGAAGATGCAGATGGGCGACGGGCGATTCGACGACGAAGTCGTCCTCAAGGCGGCGCGTGCGCTCGCCAAGCGCGCTGTCCTCTTCGACATGCAGGCGCAGGCCCAGGCCGCGGGGACCGTCATCAGCGCGGTGATGTTCGGGGCCCTGGCGGGCTCGGGGGCGCTGCCGCTTTCGCGCGGCGAGTGCGAGGCGGCGATCCGCTCAGGCGGCAAGGGAGCTGAAGCAAGCCTGCAGGGGTTTGCCGCAGGCTTCGACGCCGCCGCGGCAGGCGGAACGAGCATGCCCCGCGACGAGAAGCGCCCGAGGGCCTTGCCGGAGGTGAAGCTCCGGCCCCTTTTCCCCGCGGAGACCCAGGCCATGGTGCGCGAAGGCGCGTCGCGCTGCATCGATTTCCAGAACCGCCGCTACGCAATCCTCTATTTCGACAGGCTCGAGCCGATCACCAACCTCGACCACGCCGCCGACGGTTTCAGGCTCACCATCGAGACGGCGCGCTTTCTCGCGCTGTGGATGTGCTACGAGGACGTGATCCGCGTCGCCGATCTGAAGACGCGCAGGAGCCGCTTCGAGCGCATTCGCGAGGAAGTGCAGGCCAAACCGGGCGAGCCGGTGCACGTCACCGAGTTCCTCAAGCCGGGGCTGGAGGAATTCGCCGCGCTGTTGCCCCGCCCGCTCGCGAGCCCGCTCAAGTGGCTGGCCCGAGTTACCGGGCTCTCGGGCAAGCTTAACGTCGGCATGCACTTGAAGACGACGAGCGCGAGCGGATTTCTCCTGCTGCGCTGCTTCGCCTCGCTGAGGCCGCTTCGACCGCTGACCTCGCGCTGGCATCAAGAACAAGCGCTGATCGGCCGGTGGCTTGCGGCGATCAACGCCGCAGCAAAGCACCACCCGGGCCTCGCGCTGGAAATCGCTTTGTGCGGGCGGCTGATCAAGGGCTACGCCGAGACGCACCAGCGCGGCAAGGCGAATTTCCTCCGGATCCTCGAGACGCTGGTGGAGGGCAGAACCGTAAGCGATCCGGAAGCGCGGGCGAAGGCGATCCGCACCGCCCGTGAAAGCGCGCTGGCCGATCCGGAAGGGCGCAAGCTCGAGCAGTCGCTGGAGGCCCAGGGCATCGCGCCGCTGCCTCCACGGCCGCAGCCCGTGAAGTTCATTCGCAAGCAGAAGCCGGAAAATCGCAGAGCCGCCTGAGATCGTGCAGAACCCGAACATCCTTGATCGGTTCGTCGAGCGCGTGCGCGGCGCCGTCATCGCTTGGCCCCAGCCGGCGTAGCCGAGGGCGAACGCTCTGCCGGAAGTCTTTGCTCAGCCTCGCCGCATCAGCTTTGCCGACTGCGACCCGGCGGGGATCGTGTATTTCCCGCGCTTTCTCGAGATGGTGAACGACCTCATCGAGGATTGGTTCGAGGCCAGGCTAGCCGTACCGTTCAAAGAATTCCACTTCGGCCGCAGCTTGGGCGTGCCGCTCGTGAACACCAAGGTGGAATTCCTGAAGGCCTGTCGCTTGGGGGAAACGCTCCACATGGAGCTGGCCGTGGAGGCGCTCGGCCGCAGCTCGGCCGTGCTCGCGATCCGCGGGCGCACGAAGGGCGAGGACAGGCTGCGCTTGCGCCACAAGGTGGCGATCGTTTCGCTCGAGAGCCGGCGGGCCATCGCGATACCGCATGACCTGCGTGCGCGCATGGAGCGCTTCGTGGCGCCGGGAGCGGCGCCTTCGCCCGAGCCGACGACCCACGACGGCCGGATACCACCTAACGCTTTTCGCTCGCAGTATCTGGTGCGCTTCTCGCATTGCGATCCGGCCGGGATCGTCTTCTATCCGCGCTTCTTCGATCTTTTCAGCAGCGCGCTGGAAGACTGGTTCCAGAGCGGGATCGACTGCCCCTTCGGGGGCGAGTTCATGGTGCAGAGAAACCTTCGCATACCGGGACTTTCGATCACCGCGGAATTCCTGCGTCCCTGCAAGATGGGCGAGTTCCTCGATATCGACCTGTGGGTGACGCGTTTGGGACGCAGCTCGCTCGATCTCGCGCTCGCCGGGAGCGTCGCGGGCGAGCCGCGGCTGCGCGCGGCGTGGGCCATGTGTGTCATCGACTTCGCCACCTTCAAGTCCACGCCGATCCCCGCGGACCTGCGCGAGCGCATGGCGGCCTTCCTGCTCTCCTAGCTAGCCCGCGCGGACTCCCGCGTCCCTGCGTGCCCCGTCGCAATCGCCGCGATTTCGCCGGCCTGCTCCGGAGCCCGGTTGCCGCGCCAAACGACGTGCAGGTCGGGCCGCACCAGGATGAGGTCGTAGCCGTAGATGTCCCGCGCCGGTTCGTCCGACAAATCGAGTAAGGTGAACGGCGCGCCGCGCGCGCGCATCGCCTTTTCCAGCTGCGAGCCGTCGGCCTGTCCCCCACCCAGGCGCAGGAGCGTGTAGCCCGCAAACGGTATTTGGTCCTGCACCGGCATGCCATCGCCAAGCCAGACATGCGGCAGTCGCGCGCCCGGCCAGGTACTCGGCTCGTACACGCGAAAGCTATGCTCGGGCCCGCCGGGAATGTCGCACACGATCGGCGAATCGACGTAGCGATAGCCGAGCTCTGCGCCGATCATCTCGTTTGACTTGGGCTGCTCGACGGCTGCGACGCGCACGAGATTCTCGCGCGTCGCTGCACCTTCCAGCGTGTCGTCGCCGATCCCGGACCGGTATTGCGCCCGCCACTTGCGCCGCCCGAGCGCCGCGTAACGGGAAGCGCCCACGTTGCGCTCGCCGACCTGGCGCCGCTCGGTTTCGTAGGAGTCCAGCAGCGCGGGCCCGCCCCAGCCGGCTAGCGTCGCAGCGAGCTTCCATGAGAGATCGATTGCATCGCCGACGCCGGAGTTCATTCCAAGCCCGCCGGTCGGGATGACGAGGTGCGCCGCGTCGCCAGCGAGGAACACCTGCCCCTCGCGGAAGCGGTCCGCGAGCAGAAGGTTCTGCCGCCAGGGATTACAGGTGAGCATCTCGTACCTGACTCGCACGCCGACGATTTTCTCGAACATCGCCTTCATGTCTTCGTCGCGCTCTACCACCGAGTGGAGCGTGAAGTGACGCGTCGAATCCTGCATGATGAGAAAGGATTGCTGTGCGTCGGCGACGTGATAGTGCCGGCCGCTGCCCGGCCCGTCGCCGATCGGGAGTCGCCCGAACAGCTCGTCGCAGCGATAGAGCGCCTGGCGCAGCTCGAG
>Ga0307469_10000371_pt1 | contig 16767 bp, 27 predicted proteins | sample atmos_gasesAM2C__FD_203084 | JGI IMG/M metagenome (GOLD analysis project Ga0307469, IMG submission 203084) | Hardwood forest soil microbial communities from Morgan-Monroe State Forest, Indiana, United States - atmos_gasesAM2C_515 | ecosystem: Environmental > Terrestrial > Soil > Temperate...
GAGAGTTCGCTTTCGGCATCAGCATGGCGCTTGTTGGCCTTATAGAATTCTAGTTCGAGTTCAGCATATTCAACAGCGAGGACATATTCTGCAACACCGTACTTTTCTGTCCTTGCTTTGAACTTCCTATCATCTGCCATCGGAGTTACGGCGCTCTTGGGGTCAGTCGTCATGGGCGGCTCCGAAGAAAGCTTTGAACTGCTTTGTTGCTTCGCTATCTGAATGTTTCACGACGCGTTTAACCTGTCCATCAGGGTAATACTCGATCTCCCTGACTTTCGGGCACTGCCCGATATTGTCATGCGGAGCGCACCCGCAATACGGGCAACCCTTGGACTTTGGCGCGGTAGTGTCACTCATCGTTCTCCTCCGGCTTGGCGGGCGGCACGTTCACGCGACTCTCTTACCATTTGAATGTTACGCAGCAGTTCTTCTCGATCAATAAGGCCAGCCCATTTGTCTCTGAGGCGCAGCAGAGGATCAGGCCCGACGTGCGTAAATCCTACCCCACGTCGAAGCGCCTCTACTTCATCTATCAAATCCCAAACAGCAAGGTCTTTTAAAGCGAATTCCTCGAAAGAACCTACGCTGGTCCCAAAAAGATAATCTTCTAGCCCTTGTCGGCATTCCTGCTCTTTGCGATATTTCAGCCCATCGCGCACAAGCTCGGCCCCGCCCGACCTGTACCAGTTCACCAGGGCGGCGATGAATGCGGCGTCTCCAATGCGCTTGATACCGTTCTCGGTCACACCCTCAATCCTTGAGCCGCGCAAGTTCTGCCACTCCCCCTGCGTCGCCTTCTCGCTCAGAATCGCAAGCTGCTCTAGCTTATCCACGGTCATGCTTCCCCCTTCTACGTTGGCTGCGGGCGAGGGCGGTCATTGGCTGATAGGATTTCATGATAGTTTTGCCGCTCGCTTTGCCGTCCCACACGATGATGCACGAGTCGCACGTTCCGGTGAGTTTTGGCCTTGATCCGTCGGCGCGCAGGAACTTAGGACGCTTGCGGATGCAGCGGACTTCCGTAGCTTTACCGATCACGGCTTCGTGCCACCAAGCGGCTCGGCAGCGAAACGGGATGAGCGCCACGACGATCTTTCCCTTGTCGGCCTCGATCTGAGCGCGGCGGACGAAGGGCGCGAGTTTCTGACCGTAGGGCGGATTCAACCAGATCCGCTCTCCGGGCCAATCGTCAAGCGCTAGAGCATCGGATAGGTAGCGCGGCGCGCGCTTGGTGTCGTAATCGGCAGCAGCATCCAGATCGAATCTAAACTCGGCCATCAACGGATCGAATATCTCAGGCGGCGTCATCCAACGCTCGCCCTTCACCACTCGATCCCGCGCGGAGGTCATAGTTCCTGCTCACTTGGTGCTGATAGCTTGTTCCACGCCGCATTGAGTTCGTCCCTGCTCGCCTGCTCGATCGACTTGCCGAGCGCATCGACAATCTGCTGCTCGGCGAATCCCTCGAAGCGTTCGAGGATCTTGGCGACGCGCGATTGTGGCGATGGTTGCTTGGAGGCGCCTGCGGCCCAAGCTAGCAACCTCTTGCCAAGCGCTTCATCTATTTGCTGGCCGGATTCGATCATCGTGTCAAACGGCTCGCGCATTTCGGATATGGCGATGTCAGGCTTTCCCTTCGAATGCGGGGATAGCATCAGTGTGAACATGGTTTCAAACGCGATCTTGTCCGAGGCGATGGGTTGCCAGCCAAGATCAATTGGCGGACCACCCTTCACGATCTTGATTTTCTCTTTGGCCCTGAAGCACAGAATCGCGGGACATTTCATTGAGAGCAGCGTGTAGACGAACTTATTTTCGTCGGCCTTCGGACGAATCCAGGCCGTCCAAGTCATGCGCTCGCGCTTCTTGTAGTCGTCGCCGGCCATGCGGTCGAGTTCGGCGTCATGCTGTTCCAGAAGTCCGCCTGGACCGTCGTGCATATGGCTCATGCTGTCTATGATGATGCAACCGGGCTTTGATTTCGCAATTTCCTGCAAGGCTTCCTCGTATCGAGCTGCGCTATACGGTGGCTCGATGTCGCAGGCGATGTAGTGGAACTTGTCCGCGTATTGATGGCCGCGCAGTCCCTCGGCGTTTAGCATGACGATCGGCGAGCCATTGGCGAGCGAGGCCGCAAGCCGATGCGCCGAGTAGGTTTTGCCTGATTTCGTCGGGCCAGCCAGACCTACGATCAGCGGAGTGGCCTCACGGACCGCCGGCTTAAGCTGGAATGCCATGTTCCTCCTCCCTTGCCCACGCCCAAGCTGGTGCCTCGACGTAGCACACGCGCTGCGGGTATCCGGGCCACTTGCCGCTTGCCATGCACTCGCGCCACAGCGCGATCGCACGTTCGACCTTGCGCTTCCCGAGTTCGATCACGTCAGGCGATAGGCCGAGAAATGATACGGCGTATGGAGGCTCGATCTCTTGCACGACGAGCACATATTTCGTTTCCGGTCGCTGATTCGCCCGGAGATAAAACGCGCCTTGCACGTCGTAGCCGAGCGAGAAAATCTGCCGCAGGAACGATTCCGGCTCTGCGTTGTCGGTAGTCTTGTAATCGAAGATCACTTTGCGATCTTTCGACACTCGATCGAGGCGCGCACGCATATACGTCGCGCCTTCATGCCAGACGATCACGTGCTCGGATATGCCATCGCCCCCGTCCAATGTGTAACCGGCCAGATCCTCGTTATCTGCGACCGCCTGTTTGCACACCTTGACCATTTCCTTGACCACCGTATGCTGGTAAGCGAGCACGGGGAATTTCCCTTGCGCCCGGGCGGCGTCACGGGCTTCTTGCGCTGCCTTCGTTCGCCAATCCTGCGCTTCGACGACCGCCATACGGTCTTGGCCTTCGACGAGTAATGCGTGGGCCGCAGAGCCGAGGTCAAAGCGCGATGATTCCTCCGGTCGATAGTTCGGATTCAGCCGCGGATGGGCGAGCCAAGCGTGCCGCGGACTGCGCGTAATCAGTAGTTTCGCAATGGACGAAGAAAGTGATGGCGGATATCCCGTGGCATCTGCATGGTAATCGATGGCGTTCATACCTTCCTCTTGGCGATGTACTCGGCGTTGGCTTCCTGGACGGTGATGGAGGACGGGGCGGCTGGCGATTGAGCGGGAGCAGGCTTGACCTTATAGCGCGTCTCGCGTCCGCAGCGCGGGCAGGCGAAGATGCCGACACGGATATTCGGCTCGACCTCGACAGTACGAGAGAACTTGCCGCGCTTGTGCCCCTTGAACAAACACACGATGCGGCCGAGGATCATTGCTTCTCCCGCTCTGCGAGCATCGCGTCGGCGAGATTGTAGGCGATTTGCGGTACCGCGCGCCAATAATTTACGCCTGCCTCTACCGCGCCCAAATGCGTGTCGCGGCAGATTCCTTGGATAGCCGCTGCCGCGAAATAGTCGCGTAGAGATAAGCCCGTTTGAAAAACATCCGCATCAGTCGCTGTTCCTGCTGCACACGCAAACGCTGGACCACCATCGAACTTCATTCCGCCACCCCCGCTTTCGAGCACGCGTCCGAATGCTTGAATTCCTCGCGCCGGTCCTTGGCCTTCTCGTCCCGGTAGGTCGAGCGCACATGCGGCGAGAAGTCCGACAGTTCGAGTGGCTGCTGGAGCGCGATGGCTTCGCGGACACGTTCGAGCGCGGATTCAAGCTGCTCATCGGTGAACTTGCGTCGTATCGGTAGCCGGTAGTATAGGCAGTACGCCTCACTCACCCGCTGAATCGTTTCTGAAATATGCTCTTGCATTTCCATCGGGACTCTCCCGTCGTAGTAATCGTTGACCATGACGGCGAAAGTCTGCGCTTACCTAGCGCTACCTGTCAAGCGGATTTTGCGACCCTATCCTTTCAACCACTTACCGCTAGTTGACTTCGGACGCTTCTTCTGGAATATAATGCGCTCATGGAAGATCGACCGATTACCAAATCAGACATGCAAACAATGGCGCGCATACTCGGCGCAAGGGGTGGCAAAGCGCGCGCTCGTAGATTGACGAAGGCGCGGCTGCGCGAGATCGCCATGAAGGGCGTTCAAGCGCGGCGGCTAAAGCGTAACGGAACATGAGGTCGCGCTTCCATCTTGCCGAATGGGTGTTTAGACTCGCAGATTCGATAATCCATAGCGGGCGGTAGCGCGCTGCGGCCTCATGCTGCTCGAAGCGCCTATCGCATTCCTTTCCAGACGCGCCGCCAGCCGCGTCGGCAATCTGCGAAGCTGGCAACGGAGGACGGATGGACGAGCAGGAGAAGGCAGCGATGAGAGCGCAGTTCCCTGTCCACGCTTTCGTTCGAGTGCTGCATCCCTTAGGCGAGGCAATCCTCGCAATCCCACGCGAGCAGCCGACGCCAGAGAAGAAAGCGAGCGTGGAGTTGTATCATGGCGCGACCATCCGCCTATGAGAAAGCTCCGCTTCCCGCCCAAGCTGCGCGACGTGCTCGCGCAGAATAACGCGGCTGATAGATTCTACGCCGCGATGAACGACAAGGAACCTGTGGCCCAGACGCCGATCCCGCTCAAGCGCCGTTACACGCAGAACGAGCAGCGCGTATCCGAGGCCGACGTGCTGCAGACCATCCGCGAGTACTCCAGCAAGCGCGATGACATAGTGCTCTGGCGCAACGTCAGCGGCTCGGCGATGACGGATGCCGGGCCGATACGATTCGGTGTCGGGCCTAACGGAGCCTCCGATTTCATCGGCTATCGGCAGGTTGTAATCTCCCCCGACATGGTCGGCAGCGTCATCGCGCAGCTGATAACGGTCGAAGCCAAAGCGCCCGACGCCCCAGGCGTAGATGACGCGCAATTCCGCTTCATCAACCGCATCAACGCGAGCGGGGGCATGGCGATTGTAGTACGCGAGCGGAAAGATTTGGAGAAACTGTGATGACAACAGTCGTGACGTGCGAGATCAATGAAGAAAAACGCTATTACGCTGGATACTATTGCGAAAACTTCAGAGATAGCGGCCCAATTTTCAATAAAACCATCACGCGACTCGCAGAATTCCAGAGTGAGCAATTAGCCGATATGGCAGTCGATCAGCTCCGGCAATGGGGATACGCGGTACTCAAGGAAGAAAAGCCAACCAAGAAACGTCGCAGCAAGACCGCGGTTTGATTCCTCCATGTCATCCGACGCTGATGTCGATAAAATTCGTGGCTCTATCGACATTGCCCAGTACGTCGCAAGGTACATCGAGCTAAAAAAAAACGGCAGCGAGTTAAAGGGTCTGTGCCCGTTCCACGACGATAGAAATCCTAGCCTCTCGGTAAGTCCCACGAAACAACTGTGGGCGTGCTTCGCTTGCGGCGCTCACGAGCAGCATGGCGCGGATATTTTCGGATTCGTGCGCTCGTACTTCGATTGCACCTTCCCTGAGGCGATCGCCAAGCTGCAAAATGGCAACAGCACCGATCCGAAGCCGATCCAGCAGGAACCGCGCAAGAAAGCCCCGCCGCGCCAGCAGCTCGTCCCGCCAGTTGGCTCGCTGCCCGAATTCAACCGCGGCGATCTTGGCGCGCCGGTCACGCACTGGATCATCCGCCGGCCAGATGGCGCGCCCTGGTTCTACGAAGCGCGTTACATGCTCGACGGCAAAAAAGAAACTCGATTTTTCACCTACGGCCGCTATTCGGACTCCGAACCGGCGCGCTGGGAGTGCAAGCACCCGGCCAACCCGAGGCCGTTCTTCGGCCTGGACCAGCTCGCGGCCCGCCCCGATGCCCAAGTCATGATCCACGAGGCGCCCAAGAAAGCCGTCGCTGCGGCGCTGCTGCTCACGCGGCAAGTACACCTTGGCATGGTGGGCGGGGCGAACGCGGCCCAGCACATGGATCTGGAGCCGCTACGAGGCCGCAAGGTAGTCCTCCTGCCTGACAACGATGACGCGGGCCGGCGCGCGATACAGATACTCGGCGAACGGCTCGAACCGCTGGTCGCACAGCTCAGGCGCACCGATCCCGCTACCCAACCTGACGAAACTTCGACACCCCAGGGCTGGGACATAGCCGACGCTGAGGGCTGGACGCCTGAGATAGCGAAGGCGTGGGCGGCTGATCGCACCAAGCCATTCAGGCCGGAATCGTTACCACAACCACCTCCACCGCCTGCACCATCCTTGCCACCTGAGCCGCCGCTGCCCGATCAGCCGCCTCGTAAGGGTAACGGTCAGGCTGGGCCTCCAATCACCCCACAGGAGCGCGTAGCGCGGCAGGAACAAGCCGCTAGGGCCGAAGTCCTCTCGCGGCTGGTCTACACCCGGATATCGGACGTGGCGCCCGAAGCCGTCAAGTGGCTCTGGCCGGGGCGGATACCCTTGGGTGAACTGACCATGATCGTTGGAGACCCGGGGCTGGGGAAGTCTCAGATCTGCGCTTCTCTCGCTTCAGTAGTCACGAACGGCGGTCTGTGGCCGGTCGATCGCAACCAAGCCGAGCAGGGGAGCGTCCTAATCCTCTCGGCCGAGGACAACGTCAGGCACACAATCCGCCCGCGGCTAGATGCGGCCGGCGCTGACGTGACCCGCTGCCATACGCTCCAAGCGGTCAAACGGACCGACGACCGTGGGGGCGAGTTTATCTCCAGTTTCAACCTCGCCGAGGATCTAGCGAAGCTCGCGGTCCTCATGGACGAGTTGCGCGACGTGCGGCTTGTGGTGATCGACCCCGTCAGCGCCTACCTTGGCGAGACCGACTCCCACAAGAACGCCGAGGTCCGTGGCATGCTTGCGCCGCTTACCACGCTTGCCGGCTCGCAGAATGCGGCGATCATCCTGGTTTCGCACCTCACGAAGTCCCAATCGACCAATGCTCTCATGCGCGTGCAAGGGTCCATCGCCTTCGCTGCCCTGTGCCGCGCCGTGTGGGGCGTCGCCGCCGACAAAGACAATCGCCAGCGGCGCCTATTCATGCCGCTGAAAAATAACCTCGGCCAAGATAAAACGGGCCTTGCCTACGAGATCGAAGGCTTCGCGCTACCGACAGATCCACCGATTCCTACGTCCCGCGTGATGTGGGAGGGCCAGCTAGTCGAGACAACGACGGAAGAGGTATTTGGCGCTCCTCTCACACACGAGGAGCGGGCCGAAATGGGCGATGCGAAGGAATTCCTGCGCGAAGCCCTATCCGAGGGCCGCGTCAAGGCTTCGGAAGTCCAGCGCGCCGCCAAGTCAGCCGGCCACTCGCTCACCACGCTGCAACGGGCAAAAAAATCGCTCGGAATAGTCTCCGAGCGCGAAGGATTCGGGAAAGATGCGATCTGGTACTGGAAGGTCAAGGAACCCGAGAGCGAGAAACGCGCGCCGCCAGATTGGATGCCGTAACTTCCATCCTATTCGCGCTCCTGTAGAGGGGGTTACGGGTGTTCTGTTGGTAGCATTTGATCGCGCACGTCGTCTTTCCCGTCGGGTAGGTGAATATTCTCCGGCATCATAAAGCCGTGAATCTTCGTCAGGATCATGATGACTCTCTCGCTGACTGCGCGCGCCTGGGCAAGCTCATAGATTTTTACGGTATGCCCGCGCTCCTCCTGCTCAAATTCATCTAGCAGCCAATCTACAAGCTCGCTGTGCTCCTTGCGCCGCTTGAACTCAGCGCGGTAATGATCTGTCCGTGGAGTAGGGATGCTCATGTGCGCGAGGCGGGGCTAGCGACTTCAGCCTTCGCATACTTTTCGAGCATTTGGCGGATTGGCTTCATTTCTGGTGAGCCTTCCCAGTAGAGACGCCACATATCCGGCTCGATTTCCTTGGACATCCCCATGCCGTGCCAAACGCGGACGCATTCGACAGCGGCGACTAAGCCAGCGAGCAGATGATCGCGTTGAGCGCGGACCAACTCGAACTGGATTTCCACGTCCTGCACTTGCTTGGTCAAATCGTCGAAGAATTCATCACTTAGTCCCGCGAAATCTGACTCGTGTGCGCTCATCTCTCCTCCAGTGTCAGTTAGGATGCGGGGTGGGTGGCTTGAATCGAGATGTATCCAGCGCCAGCCATTTGCATCTTGAGGTCGTCGGATAGCGGAAGCAGCGCCGGGGTAAGCAATTTCCAAGTGCCGAGGATTGAACCCAAGCCCATAGCCATCATCGCAACGCCTTGATCGCCAATGTCTGCCCCAGTTTCCAGATACGAATGCTCTTTCCCGTCGAGCCAGTGCGGGAACCCGTCAGTAACAAGCCGCTTGAATTCCACGGCGTCGCCGTCTTTCTGCGCGACCTTGAAGAAAACGAGATCGGCAGTATGCCCAGTAGGCTGACGATCCTTCGGATTGGCGACCGCGTCGAAGCAACGCCCGCATTGACACGCGCCACGGATTGCATGCTGCATTACGTAATCGGCCACGTTCATTCGCCTTCTCCTTAGTCTGCCCCGAGGGGCGTTAGGCAAGCGCGTCAAAGAACGATTGCGGGCGCGTGTCAGCGGTACGCCCACCGTTGCGCGCGATAAATTGGCCGATGTGCTTCGAGGTGGTGCGCGACCAGTACTTGTCCGTTTTCACGAAGCCTTCACCTTGAACATGAGCCGCGACTGGCGTCTTGTATGAGAAAAACACCGTCGTTCCATTCTCCAGCTCGACTTCGGTTTGATTCGCTGCGATCGGCTTCAGGTTCATTGTGCTATCTCCTGTCATTGATCCCGGCAAGCGGCCGGTGCGCGATACGAATACTCGCACACCTAGCGCTAGGCTGTCAAGTCCACTTGCGTGTGGGCTTGCGACCAGCCTGATCGCCGTATTTATCGGGCAGCGTCCCTGGCAATCCCCAATACAGGCGTGCGCCCTTTCCCCAGCCGCGCCTGGCACGCGGTAGGCCCATGCGGCGCCGAGCGCGTCTCAACCTATCTGCGCTAATACCTTCAGCCTCCGCCGCGTTATACAGCTCAACCACGTATCGCGGGCCGGCCAACAGCGCCGAGCGCAACCACTCCTGGGCTTCCTTACGCTCCCCGGATCTCAGCCGCTCGTTCAGCCAAGCTTCACCGCCAAGCGCCGTAAACCGCGCGTATGCCTCATCCGATAGCTCGATCACAACTCGCATGCTCAGACGCTCCCATAGTTGACCACACGCTCAGACTACCTCAGTATTGGTGTCGCAGTCAACGCGTGAGCATCGCGTATTCCAGGGCACATTGCCACACACAGTACCATTGGCCAACTATGGCGCTACACACTCCGACTCAATCCCCATATCCTATCACCATACACCACAACTGACCGTCTATACTAACTACTTGATTACACACTACTACTACTACTACTACTATATAAGATTGTCGTATCGTACGTGAGTACGCGCGTAGCAAGAAATGTACCAACTAGCACGATCGAGAGCGACTGAACGAGAGCCAGCCGAGCGCCTGCGAGCGTGTATAACCGTGTGCATAACCTGTGCATGGATAGGTTGACGGTGAGCCAGCACGCAAATAATATCCACAGACGTGCGCTAACGTGCTGATTGCATTGAGTATGTGCTAGCTATTGGCGCATATGCCCATTCTGTCAAATCGCGCTCGGACGTGTGCAATGGCCAGGTGGACGGCATTCCAGCTCGCCGGCAGATAGACCGGGGCGTACGGTGGAGTGGGGCCGAAGTTCAGTTCAGCGCGACGCGCTGGGGTTCGTCGCGCACGATTTTCTGAAATTATTTTCCCTCCTCAAAAGACCGGGGTGCTATAGTGGTCGAATGACATCGGTTGCATGGAAGCGTCTTATCGAGAGGTTCGGCGGTGTAGAAGGGGCGCGCGCTTATTCCCGTGAGAAGAAGCGTCTGCGTAGGCTAGACCCCAAGGCGAGGGCCAGGGACGCAGAAGTGCGACGCCTAGCCGCGCGAGGGAAACGCAAACCGCTCCGAAGTTCTTTGTGCCTACGCGCGCGCCGTCGTGGCAGACAGGCTGGGCTGGAGGCCACGATCCGCGCGACCGACATCGTCTGGCCAGAATTTTGCCCGGTCCTGGGATTGCGGCTTGATTACGAAACGCCACGCGGCCGGCGTCCAGCGCGTAGCGATGCGCTCCCGACGCTGGATCGTTGGGATAACTCGAAGGGCTACATCCCAGGGAACGTGTTCGTGATCTCCTGGAGAGCGAACTCGCTCAAGAGCAACGCCAGCCCGGAGGAACTTGAGGCCGTCGCCAGGTACGCAAGACACGGGCTTGACATTCGATAAATTCTGGCGCAGGGTCGCGCGGGTGGATAGTCCGTCTGGTTCACGGCCGTTTGATGCGCTGGTGGCGCTGGCGTTTCGTCGGCGCGGTCGTCCGGCTGATGCGTCGGTTGCAATCTGGAGCGACTCGGAGCGTCACGAGGTGTGGCGCGCGCCGCGGCTAAAGGGGATCGGGCGGTTGCACGTGCGGATACTGGCGTGTTTGAAGGCGCGAGGGCCGATGACATCGAGATCGGTTGCGCGCGTGATTGACCACAGCTACGACTGCACGGCGGCGACGCTCTCCGCGATGGAGAGGGACGAGTTGGTGGTGGTGGTCGATCGGGTTTCGGGGCCCACTGGGATGCCTGCGAGGAGATACGCGGTACTATGAACCGGCGCGGATTCCTGCGATCGCTCGTTGCGCTGCTAGCGCCGATACTGCCGAGTGTGGTGGTGGCGAAGCTCGTCGCGTGGAAGGCAAGTTTCGGTTGGCACCGCGACAATGAGAATTGGTACTGCATCATCCACCCGTCGCAGGAGCACGATCTGCGGGTGCTGATCGCAAGGGACAACTGGGAGCGAGCCTATCGGACCTACCGTATGTACCGCAAGGTTCACGGCACGGCGCTACTAGACGCGCGGCAAATCATGGATGGTAACTTAGTGCCTCCAGTCATACCTCATGGAGAGGTTGTCAACTATCGTGGATTCGAATACATCCGGGCACGCCGTGTGGTATGACGATCTCGGCGGCTTGGTCACGCTGCTCGTGGTGTGCGCGTTCTACTGGACGGTGTACCGGGTGGTGACGGGGCGCTGGTCGTGAGTGCGCCCGTCCGGGCTGATCGCCTCGCGCGCTACACGGAGCTGATCGAGGCCGAGCGGGAAACGATGGAGCAGTTGTCCCTGCGGATTGCCGAGGGCGAGTCGCTTGCGAAAATCTGTCGCGAGTGGGACGTGCCCTATGGGCGCTTCGCTGCGTGGATCGCCGATGACCCGCGCCGTGTCGAAGTCCTCGAAGGGGCGATGCGGATCTACACCGATGCCCTTGCCTACGAGGCCCTTGAGATCGCCAACACAACAGAAGAGGGCGAGCGCGTCAAGACGACTGACGAGGGCACGGAAACCGTGCGGGAGGACATGCTCGGGCACAGGAAGTTGAAGGTCGATACCCGCATGCGCCTGATGGCGAAGTGGAACCGCGGGCGGTACGGGGACTCCGTTCAGGTGGAACACTCTGGCGAGACGGTTGTCAGGCTGTCGTTCGGTGCGCCTGTGCCTGCGCTACCGGCCCTTGTCGGCCAGTCCTCCACCGCGGACGATGACCTATGACACCGGCATGACCATGGGTGGTGAGCGGCCCACAGGAGTTGCAATCTACCGCTGCGCGAGGTGCCACAAGGGGCACGTGGTCAGGTTAGCAGATTCGTTCTTCCGGGAATTTTGCGACGAGTGCCTGGATTACATCTCGGAGCAGTTGGCGCTTTGCACCGAGGTCGGGATCAACCAGTGACCGTCCGTGAGATCCAGGCATCCTTCGCCACTTCCGGCCCGATCCTTGAGCGTTACCTCCAGACGCGCTCGCGCCGGGCGTTCATCATGGGGCCGCTCGGGAGCGGGAAAACGTTCACCAGCGCCATGAAGGCGCTCAAGATCGTCTCGGAGCAGGCGCCCGACAGCCAAGGTGTGCGCCGAACAACGGGCCTCGTGACCCGCACGAACTTCACCGACCTTGAAGCTTCCGCCCTCCGCGATTGGCTCGAACTCACGCAGGATAAATTCCAGGGGAAGTTGGGCGAGTTCTCTTGGGCATCACCAGCCCACCACGAGTTGCGCTTCGCGCTTCCCGACGGAACACGCGTGCAATCGGACGTGTATTTCCTGGGGCTTGACGACCCGGATGGCGTGAACAAGGTCCGCGGCATGCCGCTCACCTTCGCTTGGTTGAACGAGTGCAAGGACATCCCGTTTGGCCTCATCACCATGATCTACGGCCGCTGCGGGCGCTACCCGCGCATGGAGGACGGCGGGCCGACCTGGCACGGGATGTTCGGAGACACGAACATGCCATACGCCGGCCACTGGCTCTACGAGTTCGCCGAGAATAAGCACCCGGAAGGCTGGGAATTTTTCAAACAGCCCGGGGGCCTGGTGAAGGTGGACGGCCACTGGAAGCCCAACCCGGCGGCCGAGAACCTGGCGAATCTGCCCGCGGACTACTACGTGGACAAGCAGCACGGCGTGGGCGAGGACTGGATCAGCGTGTTCCTGGGCGCGAATTACGGCTTCGCTATGGAAGGGACGCCTGTTTATCCTGAGTATTCCGATAGTTCGCACTGCAAGGAGTTCGAGGTTCCACGTGGAACTGGCCTTCAACTTCGCCTCGGCCTTGACTTCGGCAACACGCCAGCGGCGATCATCGGCTGGCGGCTGCCGAACGGCGCGTGGCGCTGGCACTCGGAGGTAGTGACGGACGCCTTCGGAATCGTGCGCTTCGCCGAACTCCTGGGCATCCACCTTCGCACCCACTACCGCGACATCCCGATCGCTACGATCACTGGCGACCCGTCTGGCGATGTCATGCAGTCCGCGGATACCGAGGAGCGCGATGTGTTCCGCATCCTCGCCGCCCACGGCATCAAAGCCAGGGCCGCGCCCACCAACGACCCGACCGTGCGCCGCGAAGTGCCGGCGAAGTACATGCGCATGATGATCGACGGGGAACCTGGATTTCTGATCCATCCGCAGTGCAAGGTCGCGCGCATCGGACTCGCGGGCGGCTTCAAGTACAAGAAGCTCCGAGGCGTGCTTGAGGGCATTGTCAGTGCAAAGCGGGACAAAAACATGTACTCTCACGCAGTTGAGGCGGGCGAGTACATGATGCTTGGCGCAGGCGAAGCGCGCGAACTCATGCGCCCGATGCAAACTGCGCGACCACGCAACCGCGAGGAAGTCGCAGCCGGCGTCGATAGCGACAACTGGGGGATCTGAAAGATGCCTATGCCAGCGAAGAATCTACCGCTCTCACCCGCAGCCACGGATCTCGGCCTTGATCTCCAGCAGGAAGTCCGCGACGAGGAAATCCGCAAGAAAAAGAAACTCTCGCAGCAGGCGCAGGCGATGGCTAGCGCGAGCATGAGTCCCGCGGCGCAAGCGCTCTACCCGGGCGGGTATAGCGGCGGGTATAGCGTGTGACAGCGCTGCAATTCCTTAGTCTCGCCACCATCCTAGCCGTCTGCTGGCTGGTCACGCACTGATGCAAAGCTACGATCTCCCCGCCCTCCCGCGCATCATGACGCAGTACGAGGAGGACATCGTCGAGGAGTCGTTGCGCGAGTTCTCGCAGCTCACAACTTGGCGTAACACATTCGCGTCACAGTGGGAGGAGGTGGCCGAGCTGATCTACCCCAATTCTCGGAACACTTTCTTCTACAACAACTTCAATTGGCCGGGGCAGAAAAAAACCGATCGGCAGGTAGACTCGACAGGCATGATGGCGCTGAACAAATTCGCTGCCATCTGCAATTCTCTCCTCACGCCGAAGAACATGATGTGGCATGGGCTGGAGGCGAACGACGATTACGTGATGAAGGACCGCGCCTCGCGCCTGTGGTTCGAGACGGCGACGAGAATCCTGTTCGATTTGCGCTATGCGCCGTATTCCGGTTTCACCGGCCAGATCACCGATTGCTTCACGCAGCTCGGAGCGTTCGGCACCAAGGGTCTTTTCATCGACGAGTTCGACACGACCGAGCACCCGTATCAGCCGGGGCTGCGCTACAAGTCGATCCCGATGGGGGAACTATTCATCCGCAAGAATCACCAGGGACTCGTCGATGGATTCTGCCGCTGGTTCAAGCTCACCGCGCGGCAGGCGTACCAGAAGTGGGGCGGGCGCATCCCCGAGATACTGCACGCGCCGCTCCGTGCGAACTCCGAGATGCTGTACGACTTCCTGCATCGCGTGTGCCCGCGAGGCGACTACGACGAGGAGCGACTGGATGCGAAGGGGAAGCCCTTTGCGAGTTACTACATCGCGCTTACCGGCAGGACGCTTCTCTCAGAGGGCGGCTATCGTAAATTCCCCGCGGCGATCTCTACCTACTCGAACGCCCCGAACGAGGACTACGGGCGCTCACCAGCGATGAATGTCCTGCCCTCCCTTAAGACCCTCAACGCCGAGAAGCGCACGTTCCTGAAGGCTGGCCACCGCGCCGCAGACCCGGTGCTTCTCACAACCGACGATGGTGTAGTCGATCCGAGCCTGCGGCCGGGCGCGCTCAACAAGGGCGGCATGTCGCCTGATGGGAAGCCCCTGATCGGCACGATCCCTGTCGGCAACATCCAGATCAGCAAAGAAATGATGGCCGAGGAAAAGGCGCTCATCGAGGATGCCTTCCTCGTCAATCTCTTCCAGCTCGCCCTCAACCTCAAAGACTTGCCGCAGATGACCGCAACGCAGGTCATCGAAATCATGAACCAGAAAGGCATCCTGCTCGCCCCCACGGTCGGCGCTCAGGAGGAAGATCTCTCGCACATGATCGAGCGCGAACTCGACGTGGCTATGGCGATCGGTGCGTTCCGCAATCACCCGATGCCGCCGCGCCTGCGCGAAGCGCGCGGCTCGTACAAGGTTGTGTACAAGTCCCCGATGTCGAAGGCGGCTCGATCGCAAGAAGCCGCGGGCTTCATGCGCGCCGTGGAATTCTCGAAGGAGCTTATCAACATCACCCAAGACCCCAGCCACCTAGATTGGGCCGACATGGACACCGCGATGCCGGAGATCGCTTACATCGCCGGTACACCCGCGTCATGGGTTGCAAGCGACGATCAGATTGCGCAGAAGCGCAAGAGTCGCGCGGAGGCCATGCGCCAGCAGCAGCAGATTCAGGCGCTCCCGGCGCAGGCCGCAATGGTAAAAGCGCAGGCAGTAGCCGCGAAGAGTGGGCAGGTTCCGCCAGGCCAGCAGCCCGCCGCACCCGGTAGGCCGCTCGCCGAACAAGTGCAAGGCGCATGAGCCGTGTCATCGATTTCCTCCGCGACAGAAAGAGGGCGTATCAACTCGCTCTCACGAACAAACGGCTCGTCTCATCGCTCAAGGCGGCATACCTCGAACTCAAGGGTTCTCCTGCGGGGAATATCGTTCTCTCTGATCTCGCTCGATTCTGCCGAGCAACCACTTCCACTTGGAGCGACGATGCGAGACATCACGCGCGGCTCGAAGGGAGGCGTGAGGTTTGGTTACGTTTGACCCAACATATGAACCTGACTCCCGAACAATTGCAAGCGCTATACGACCAGCGTAATATCCTGACCCCATCCGACGAGGACACGCCCGATGCCTGATTCTGGACAGCAGCAACAGCAGCAGCAATCCAACGTTCCGTGGTATCAAGGCGTCACAGGCGTTGACGAAGCAACGGTCGGCCACTGGACCGCGAAAGGCTGGGCAAATAAATCCGCAGCCGAGGTTGCGGTCGAGGCGACCAAGGCGTGGAAGGAAGCCGAGCGTTTCGTCGGTGCGCCAGCGGATTCTCTCGTGCGTTTGCCGAAAGAACTGAGCGACGAAAAAGGCTGGGACGCCGTGTGGAAGCGGCTCGGGAAGCCAGCCGAGGCGAAGGGGTACGATTTCTCTGGCGTCAAGTTCGCCGATGGCTCGGCGCTCGAAGAAGGCTTCCAGAACACGATGCGGGAGGTCGCCTATAAGCTGAACCTCCCGAAGGATGCGGCCACCGCAGTCGCGGCGGAATTCGCGAAGTATCTGGACGGCGCCGAAACTTCGGAGAACGCAGAGCGCACCGCCAAACTCGCAGAGCAGAAAGCCGCCCTCAAGAAAAATTGGGGGCCGAATGAAGCGGCGAATATGTTCGTCGCGCAACGCTCGGCCGCTGCGCTCGGAGTGACACCGGCCGATATCGCGGCGCTCGAAAGCGTCATCGGCTACGACCGCGTCATGGAAATGTTCCGCACGATCGGCACGAAGATCGGCGAGGACAAATTCATCCAGGGCACGAACAAGGGCGCTGGCAACGCGCCGATGACGCGCGATGAGGCGGTCGCACGCAAGGCTGACCTTATGAGTGACACGGTTTGGCGGGATGCCTTCCTCAAAGGCGACAAGGCGAAGGCGCGCGAGATGGAAGCGCTCAACATCATCATTGTCGGAGTTGCGGCGCCAGCATGATTGCCATCACCGATTTGCATTGGGCGGCTGGCTTCCTAGATGGCGAAGGCTGTTTTACCGTGGATAAGCACGGGCAATTGCGTGTCCACGTGTCGCAGAATTATCGTGAAAGCTTGGATAAACTTGTTCGCATTTTCGGTGGCAAGCTAAGTCGTAACGACCAGTCACATAAACCGAACCATCATCACGAATTATGGGTGTGGTATACCAGCAGGCAGCGACAAGCGGCAGGCGTCATGATGACTCTTTACGCGCTTCTCTCTCCATATCGTCAGCGGACGATCCAGCACGCTCTGGCAATCTGGCGCTCGTGGCCAAAGAAAGGGCAGCAAGTGCGCGAGCGAACCACGCACTGTAAGCATGGGCATGAATATACGATAGAGAATACGTACGTTAAGCCTAACGGAACTAGAAATTGT
>Ga0307469_10000372_pt1 | contig 16751 bp, 12 predicted proteins | sample atmos_gasesAM2C__FD_203084 | JGI IMG/M metagenome (GOLD analysis project Ga0307469, IMG submission 203084) | Hardwood forest soil microbial communities from Morgan-Monroe State Forest, Indiana, United States - atmos_gasesAM2C_515 | ecosystem: Environmental > Terrestrial > Soil > Temperate...
GACTTGTATTTTGGGGGTCATTGCAGGGATAAGGAAATCCCTTTCCACTCGAGGAATTGTGAAGAACTTTGGGATATTTCATTTCCGTTCGTGAACGGCAGTCTCGGACGAAATCTGAGGACGCGCTCTGACGCCGAACTCCACTGCTGTAGTCGAGATGTCCCAGCAAAAGGTGTAAAGTACTGCCTGCCAATTCCACTTTGGGACTGAGAAATCACATGTGTGGCATCTGCGGTGCGATCGGAATCGAGCAAGAGGAAATCGGCGAGGCGATGGTGCGCCGGATGATGCGTGCGATCGTCCACCGCGGACCTGACGAGGACGGACTACTGGCCGTTCCACGGTTTGCGGCCGGCACGCGTCGCCTCAGCATCATCGATCTGCGGGGAGGGAGCCAACCGGTCTGGAACGAAGCCGGCACACTGGCAGTCTTCTTCAATGGCGAGATTTACAACTTCCTCTCTCTCCGCGCTGAACTCGAAGCCAGCGGCCATAAATTCCGCACTAGGTCCGACACAGAAGTCATCGTACACGCTTACGAAGCCTGGGGCGAAGATTGCGTCCGCTGGTTGCGCGGGATGTTTGCTTTCGCGGTTGTAGAAATGCCGCAGGGCCGCAGCGGCCCCCCGGCGCGTGCCTTCATTGCCCGCGACCGTCTCGGCATCAAGCCTCTCTACTACGCCATTGCAGACGGAGTGCTCCTGTTCGCTTCGGAAGTGCGTGCATTGCTGGCAAGCGAGTTCCTCGCTCCGAATCTCTCCGAGGAAGCCCTCTCGAGTTACCTCCTTTTTGGCTCGGTGGGCGAGCCGATGACGCTCGTGGATGGCATTGCCTCTCTTCCTCCCGGCCATTGCATGACGATTTCTATTGGCGACCGGGGCGCCATCGCCGAGCCAAAGGCCTACTGGGATACCGAGACCGAACTGGCGAGCCCGGCGCGGGCATCGCGCAATGCAGCGATTCCTCCGGCAACGCACGTTCGCTCACTCCTGGAAGACGCTGTGAGCTGTCACTTGGTCGCCGATGTTCCTGTAGGTGTGTTTCTGAGCAGCGGGCTGGACTCGACGGCCATTGCGACGCTTGCCAGCCGCGCGCAAAACGGGATCCACACGTTTACGCTGGCGTTCCCGGATGCAGAATTCAGCGAAGCAGAGATAGCGTGCTCGACTGCGAAGCGCCTAAGGACCGAGCACTGCGAACTAACACTTTCGGATGGAGAAATGGTGACCAGGCTCGATGAAGCCATCGCGGCGTTCGACCAGCCCAGCATGGACGGCATCAATACCTATTTTGTTTCCTGGGCAGCGCGGCAAGCAGGACTCAAAGTCGCACTTTCCGGCCTCGGAAGTGATGAGCTCTTTGGCGGCTACAGCTCGTTTCGCGACACGGCGCGGGTAGCGCGCCTGGCAGCGATGGCTCGCTTCGTTCCAAGGCCCTTGCGCGGCTTTATTGCAAATCGGGCGATGGACTCAAATCCGTTGCGACTTTCTCCCGATGGGTCCCGCAAGGCATTCGCGGCCTGGCTCGATCCTGACTCACTTCCTCATCCGTATTTCTTCACGCGAGCGCTCTTTACCGCCCAAACTGCCGCTTCGTGGCTCCAGGAAGGCGGAAACGTATGGAGTAGAACGGCTTGGGGGCGCTGGCTTGCGCATTCCACCCGGCAGACGAGCTCGATGGACTCATTCACCGCCATCTCGTGGCTTGAGCTGCGTTCCTATCTGGTGAACACACTGCTGCGCGACACAGATGCGTTGAGCATGCATCATTCGCTCGAAGTTCGCGTGCCGTTCCTGGATTCTGCGGTCGTCGAATACGTGCTCTCGCTCCCGGAATCTGCGAAGCGTGAACCGCGGCAACCGAAAGCGCTGCTGATTCAAGCACTCGGAGATCTTCTGCCGCCAGAGGTAGCCACGCAGCCCAAGCGCACCTTCACCTTCCCGTGGGAAAATTGGCTACGCGGCCCACTCGGCAAACGCGTCTCCGCGGGCTTAGCGGATTGGTCGCCGGCGTTGCAGTCACGATTGGATGGGGGGCTGGCCCGCGGGGTGTGGGACGACTTTCTGGCAGGCCGGACAACCTGGTCACGCCCGTGGAGCCTCTACGTTCTGAACGAATGGGCAAAGCGAAATCTTGGTGCGCCTAAGGCGGGCCGCGCGGAACGCACGAAGACGGCTGCAGTTTCCATCGTCTGAAAGATGACCGCTAGAATGCTAGACGGCCACAATATGCTGAAATGATCATCCTGGGCATCAACGCTTATCACCCGAACGCTTCGGCCGCGATTGTTGCCGACGGACGCCTGCTCGCCGCCGTCGAGGAAGAACGCTTCAATCGCGTGAAGTACGCTGCCGGATTTCCGGCCCGTGCCATACAATACTGCCTCGATGTGGCGGCGGTGAAACTCTCCGAAGTGGATCACATCGCGATTCCGCGCGATCCATGGGCGCGCCTGGGCACGAAATTGCGCTTCGCCGCGCGCATGCCGCGATTCGCTCTCGACCGCATGCGCGTGATGGCGCGATTCGCCGGCATCCGCGACGAACTTGCCTCGGCCTTCGAGGTCTCGCCTGAAAAGATTCGCGCTCGCTTCCACCGAATCGAACACCACACCGCGCATCTCGCCAGCGCGTTCTTCGTTTCGCCTTTTGACCACGCCGCCGTCCTCTCGGCAGATGGTCTCGGCGATTTCGCAAGCGCCATGTGGGCTGCAGGGAATGGGCCTCAGATGAGCATTCTGGGCGAAACCACGTTCCCTCATTCGCTCGGGATGTATTACACGGCTCTGACGCAGTATCTCGGTTTCTGGAAATTCGGCGACGAATACAAAGTGATGGGTCTCGCCGCCTACGGCCAGCCGGAATTTCTCGAAGAGTTTCGCCGTATTGTCCGGACCGACGGCCCGCTCTCTTTCCGCCTCGGCCTCGAATATTTCACGCACCAGGCTCAGGGTGCCGACATGACCTGGCGCGAAGCAGACCGCACACCCATTCAGGGACAGCTTTTCTCAGAGTTTCTCGAGGAGCGCCTGGGCTCCGCACGGCAAGCCGATCAGCCGCTGGAAAAACGTCACCATAATCTCGCTGCGAGCATGCAGGCGGCTCTCGAAGAAGTTCTTGTAGCGCATTGGAACGCGCTGGCCGGAATGACCGGCGAGAAGTCACTCTGCCTTGCCGGCGGAGTGGCATTCAATTGCCTGGCCAACGGAAAAATATTCGATCAGACGCCTTTCGAGCGCGTCTTCGTCCAACCAGCGGCCGGCGACGCGGGCCTCTCCGTCGGCGCTGCTTTTGCGGTCGCCCATCAGATTCTCGGGCGGCCGCGCGATTTCGTGATGGAACACGCAGGCTGGGGACCAGAATTTTCGCGGCAGGAAATTCGCAGGGCCGTGGAGTCTTCACGCTCCGGCAATGGCAATGAGCAATTCGAGGAACTCACTGAGGAATTGTTGGTGCGGACCACCGCCCGTCACATCGCCGCCGGAAAGATCGTCGGCTGGTTTCAGGGGCGCGCTGAATGGGGCCCACGCGCGCTGGGCCAGCGAAGCATTCTCGCGGATCCACGGCGGCCTGAGATGAAAGATATTCTCAACCGCCGCATCAAGCATCGCGAGATTTTCCGCCCCTTCGCGCCATCGATACTCGAAGAAGCAACCGCCGAGTATTTTGAGCAATCACACCCGTCGCCTTTCATGACCTTTGCCTACGCCGTGCGCCCGGGAAAGCGGGCCATCATCCCGGCGCCGACGCATCTGGACGGCACCGCGCGTCTACAAACCGTGAGCCGCGCTGCGAATCCACTTTACTGGAGACTGCTTCGCGCATTCGGCGATCTCACCGGAGTGCCGGTTGTCTTGAACACATCCTTCAACGACAACGAGCCGATTGTTTGCCGGCCTGAAGAAGCGCTCGATTGCTTCCGCCGGACACAGATGGACGTATTGGTGATGGGAAATCACATCCTCGAAAGAAAATCAGCCGCCGCAATGGGAGAAGAGAACACCGAATCCCTTGCCAAGCGTGTAGAGTAGCTGCGGCTCCGTCGAACGCACTGCTCGTCGCCGCAAAAATTGCCCAGCCGTCGACGAGACCAGAATTTGGAATTGCTCATGCACATTTTGCTTTTGAATGAATACTATCCACCCGACACTTCCGCGACCGCCAAGATGGCCGCGCAGGTGGCGGAAACCCTCGCGCAGACTCATCGAGTGACCGTTGTCGCCGGACGTCCCTCCTACGATCCCGATGAGTATTATCCCTTTGCTTGGCTGCGACGCGAGACGCGCAATCAAGTGATGGTCGAGCGCGTTGGCTCGACAGCCTACCCGCGCCATCAGATGCGGCGGCGTGTCTCGAATTACCTGTCTTATCTGGCGCTCGCCGTGCCGCGCGCGCTGGCTATCCACCCGGACGTGGTTTTGGCGATGACCGACCCTCCCGTGGCCGGGATCGTCGGAGCGTTCGTAGCGCGACTCGCGGGCCGTCCCTTTGTGTACAACATCCGCGATCTGTATCCCGACATGGCCATCGGCGGCGATATTGTTCGCCCGAATTCGTGGGTTGCGCTCTGGGAACAAATGCATCGGCGTGCTTTGCGGCAAGCCGCTCGCGTAATTGTTCTCGGTGACGACATGCGCGATCGAATCCTTTCGAAAGGGGTCGCACCGGGTCGTGTCATTGTAGTGCGCGACGGCACTTCATTTTCCCCTTCGATGCCAGAACCAAACGATCCAATCATCCGGGAAATTCGATGCGGCTTTCCATTCGTTGCCCTGCACGCCGGCAATCTTGGTTTCTACGGCGCGTGGGCAACGCTGCTGAAAGCCGGCGAGATTTTGCGCAACGAAAATGCCGGGCTGGTGTTCATAGGGGACGGGGCAAACCGCGCGCAGCTCCAGGCCTCCGTAAATGGTTCGTCGAATGTTCGCTTTCTGCCTTTTCGTCCGGTCGAGCAGGTCCCGCACGTGATGATGGCCGGCGACCTGCATATCGTCACGATACGCCGTGGCCTAGAGGGAGTGGTGGTCCCGAGCAAGCTCTATTCGATCTTGGCGGCAGGCCGCCCTGTGCTCGCTGTAGCGGCCCCGGGAAGCGACGCCGCGCGCATCGTGTGCGCGTCGGGATGCGGCATCGCCGTGGATCCGGACGATCCCGAAGCCGTGGCCAGAGCGATCCGCGAGCTACGCAACGACCCCATGCGGCTTGCCGAGATGGGCCGCCGCGCGCGAGAGGCCGCCGGTAAATATGCTAGAGTAACCGAGCTTCAAAAATTCGCAGGAATCATCGAAGAAGCCGTGCAGGAAAAAATGGGAGGGCGTCATTTGGAATCGTAGCAAAGTTCTGGTAACTGGCGGGACCTCGTTCATCGGCTCGCATCTCGTTGACGCGTTGGTCGAGCGCGGCGCACAGGTGCGCGTGGTGGACGACCTCACGAGCGGTAGGCTCAGCAATGTCGAGCAGCACCTGAAGAGCGGCCGCATCACGTTTGTGGAAGCGGATCTGCGCGAGCCGGGCATCACGCGCGCGGCAATGAACGGCATCGAAGTCGTTTTCCATCTTGCAGCGGATCATGGCGGCCGTGGTTATGTGGATTTGCACCAGGCCGGGCCCGCCTCGAATCTCTTTCTGGACGGCCTCGTTTTTTGGGAGGCACTGAAAGCAGGCATCGAGAAAGTTGTGTACGCCTCCTCCGGCTGCGTCTATCCGAATTACATGCAGACCGACACTTCGAAAGAAATCTATCTTCGCGAGGAAGACGTGAAGCCGCCGCACGATGCGGACAATATGTACGGCTGGGCCAAGCTGATGGCCGAGTTGACGCTGCAGGCCTATCACCGCGAGCACAACCTCAGGGCGGCATCCTGCCGCTACTTCACCGTGTATGGCCCACGCGGCGTGGAAAATCATGCAGTCATCGCTATGATCGCTCGCGCCTTTGTCGACCAGAATCCGTTCGAGGTCTGGGGCGACGGAACGCAAATCCGCAACTGGACCTACGTGGACGACATTGTGAGCGGCACGATTCTTGCCGCCGAAAAAATCAACGACGGCACCGCCGTCAATCTCGGCACTATGGAGCGCGTGCGCGTGATTGATGCTGCGAAGATGGTGCTCGAACTCGCCGGCCAGAAGGCGGAAATTCGCCTCCGCCCCGACATGCCGACAGGCCCCGCCAATCGCGTCGCCGACAACAGGCTCGCGAAAAAGCTTCTCGGCTGGGAACCGAAAACCAAGTTTCGCGATGGCCTCAAGAAAACGATGGACTGGTATTTCGCGAGCAAGCAAAAGCAGGAAGTCCGCGGTGTCCTTGAAAAGATGCTGACCGCGCGATGATCTCAGTAATGGCCAGATTGGTGACCGGAGTGTTTCCAGGAATGCCGATCCCAGCCGATCTAATCGCGTTTGCCGTGGCGTTGCTAGCCTCACTTGGCCTGACCGTTCCAGTGCGCCGCCTTGCCCTCCGCTATGGGATGGTGGACAAGCCCGGCCCGCACAAAGTCCACGTAAAACCAATTCCACTCCTCGGGGGAATCGCAATTTATCTTGGGTTTGTGCTAGCAATCCTGTTGACGCTTCGAGGCGTCCCGCAGCAGCAAATTGCCGGCATCCTCGCGGGCGCCACATTGCTGGCGATTGTCGGATTCCTCGATGACGGTGGCCTACTGCATCATCAGGTGAAACTCTTCATCGGCATGCCAGTGGCCGCGTTGTTTTTGCTCGCTTCCGGCATTCGCGCGCAGCTCTTCTCCCCATTCGTGCCCGGATTGCCGGGCGTGATCCTCGACAGTTGCTTCACCGTCCTCTGGGTGGTGGGCATCACGGCTGCCTTCAGCATTCTGGATCATATGGACGGGCTCTGTGCCGGCATTGCCGCCGTGGCCGCGGCGTTCTTCACCCTTTCCGCAAGTATGAACGGACAGACCATGGTGCGCACGCTTGGCGCTGCGACGCTGGGCGCAGCGCTCGGCTTTCTACGCTGGAATTTCAACCCGGCGAAAATATTCATGGGCGATGGCGGCGCGATGTTTCTCGGCTTCCTGATGGCCACGCTAGGGCTGAAGCTCCGCCCTGAGGGAGTGCAGTTTCCTGCCACCTGGCTTGTCCCCATATTGATTCTCGGTGTTCCCATCTTTGATACCACGCTGATTTCAATCTCTCGAGCGCGACGCGGTCTGCTGCCTTTCACCTCCCCGGGCAAAGACCACACTGCCCATCGCCTTTCCAATCTGGGCCTCGGGCATCGAGGCGCTGTTCTGGTCCTATATTCCCTGGCGATTGTTCTCGGGACGTTTGCGTTGCTCACGCCCAGACTTTCTTTGGCAGTCGCTTGTGCACTCGGAGCGTTCCTGATTTTCTGCGGGCTCCTTGCAGTATTCTTCCTCGAGAGCGCCCCCTTCGAACGCCAGTCGAAACTCCAAAAATCCACCTCGGCAACTTAAACAGCGCACCGTGATCTTTGGAAGGCTTCTTCTTTGGCGGAGCCTCGCCGCGTGAGTTATACTTCCGGCCCATGCTTTCGGGGACAAAGCATGGCCCCGAGAGGCATTCCGGGCAGGTCAGCAGGGGGCAGGACTGATCCAGCAGCCATCCTGAAGGTCTGCTTCGAGCAATTCATTTTCCTGAGTGAGGCTAATTGCAGCAGGTGAAAATGGCATTCGACGCATGCGACGAAAAGAAGGAAACGCGTCTCGCCCCCCGCGCCGACAGCCGAAATGCCGCAGTGATTGGCGGATCTGCCGCAGGTTTGTTTACGGCCTCTCTGCTCGCGCGGCGGGGCGTTCCGGTGCGCGTGTTTGAGCGCATCGAGGCGCTTGAGCCCGCGGCGCGGACGCTCATCGTCACTCACCGGATGCGAGGGTTGCTGGGACGCGCGGCCGAATCGAGCATCGTCAACGAGATTCGCCGCTTCGAGCTTTTCACCGATGGCCGCGCCGCAGCCGTGGCTCTGAAGCAGCCGGATCTTATCGTCGAGCGGCGCGCGTTGATTCAGGGCCTGGCGGATGACGCGCAGGCGGCCGGGGCTACTTTAGAATTGGGCCGCCGCTTCCACGCATTGCACGCGAATGGCAGAGGGCTAGTCCTAGAGATGGAGCGGTGCAGCGACGGCAGCCGCGAGGAAGTCCATGCCGGCGCGATCATCGGAGGAGATGGTGCTTCCAGCCGCGTCGCCCGTGCTGCCGGCTGGCCTGCGCTTGAAACAGTTCCATTGGTGCAGGCAATTGTGCGGCTGCCGAAAGGCATGCCGCCCGATACAGCGCGCGTGTGGTTCGTGCCGCAGGACACTCCTTACTTTTACTGGCTCATCCCGGAATCACCGACCCGGGGTGCGCTCGGCTTGATCGGCGAGACCGGAACAGAAACGCGGAAGCTCCTCGAACAATTCCTCGAAAAACGGAAGCTCGATCCGCTCGAGTTTCAAGGGGCGCGTATTCCTGTGTACTCGGGATGGGTGCCGGTGAAGCGGCAGGTCGGCGCAGGCACCGTATATCTTGTCGGCGATGCGGCGGGGCAGGTGAAAGTCACTACTGTCGGCGGCATCGTCACCGGCTTTCGCGGCGCCCTTGGCGTCGCTGAAGCCATTCTCAACGGCGGCTCCAGCCGCGAATTGCGCACACTGCGCCGCGAACTCGATTTGCACTTGCTCCTTCGGCGCTCGCTCCACGATTTCCAGCAGTCCGACTACAGCCGCCTGGTGGACTTGCTGAATGCACCAGCAATTCGATCTCTCGGTGAATATTCCCGCGACGAAGCTTGGAGAATTCTCTGGCGCATCTGTCTTCGCCAGCCCCGGCTGCTCCTGCTCGGCTTGCGCGGGCTCTTGACGCGAGGCCGAACGATTCGCCGCACGATCGCGTAGATCTTCAGGTCTTCACACCACGCGATGCCCCCAACATGACCCACGCTGAAAACAAAATCTGGAACAGCCGCTGGCGCATTGGCATCCTCGTGCTGCTCATTCTGCTCGTCGGGGCAGCAATCCTAGTTCGAGCGGCGGGCCGGTGGCTGGTGCGCGAGGACCCGCTCACCCGCGCCGATATGATCGTACTTCTCAGTGGAGGCCTGCCGTATCGCGCCGAGGCAGCCGCTACAATTTTCCGCGGCGGCTACGCCCCCGAAGTTTGGGTGACTCGCCCAGCGAGCCCGGCGCCTGATTTGCTGGCGCGCGGCATTCACTATGTGGGAGAGGAAGAATACAACCGGGACATTCTCATCGCCCAGGACGTCCCGGAATCCGCGGTGCATACTTTTCCGGGGGCGATTGTGGACACGGAGCAGGAAGTGGAAGAAATCGTGCGCGAAATGCGAAGCACGGGGAAAACGAGCGTCATCATCGTCACTTCGCCGCAGCACACCAGACGCGTCAGGGCGCTCTGGAAGCACGCCGTGGGCAACGGCCTGAAAATGACGGTTCGCGCCGCGTGGGAAGATCCCTTCGACGCCGATCACTGGTGGCGCAACACGCGGGATGCACTCTCAGTCGTGCGGGAATATCTGGGTTTGGCGAATGCATGGGCCGGGCTTCCGGTGCGCCCGCATTCCCCTTGAGTGTGAGAGCGTCCCTCACCCGGGCCTGACGCTATTCAGTGCCGCCGCGAACTGGACCGGGCTCCAGAATCTTCCATTGCTCCCACTCCGCCTTCTTTTCCGAATCGCGAAGCGTACGCCTTCGTAATTGCCGCCGCATTTTACTTCCAAACCTACACTCGCCCGATGGCGCACTCGTCAGAACTCTTGGAGATTTAGCTTGGCACACGGCTGGCCATGTAAGAAAATTAGACAGCCATCCGGACAGAGTTTCACTGGGTATAACTCTCCAGGAGTTTTAATTGAAGATTTCTGTAATTGGGGCGGGCTACGTGGGCCTGGTGACGGGCGGATGTCTCGCGGAAATCGGGCACGAAGTGGTCTGCACCGATAGCGACGTTGCCAAAATGCGGACGCTTGAGTCCGGCCACCTCCCAATCTACGAGCCCGGTCTGGATGCCGTGATCGCCAAGGCGCGCAAAGAGGGCCAGCTAACCTTTCTCGAAAATCTCGCCGATGCCGTTGAGTTTGGCGACGCCATCTTTATTTGCGTCGGCACACCTCCGTTGCCCAATGGAGACGCGGATCTCAGCGCGATCGACAATGTCGCGCGACTGGTGGCGACGGTGGCGCGCGGCCCAAAGCTGGTGATCGAAAAAAGCACGGTCCCAGCTCAGACCGGCCAGGAGCTGAAGCGCGCCCTTTCCGTTTATGGCCGCAAAACCGGCGTGACCTTTCGAGTGGCTTCGAATCCCGAATTCCTGCGTGAAGGGACAGCCGTCGGAGATTTTCTTCACCCGGATCGCATTGTAGTCGGTGTGGAGGACGAGACAGCCGAGCGCCAACTGAAGGAAATTTATCGCCCGGTGCTGGAACAGAAATTCAATTGCCCCGTCCATGCTCCCGCCTGCCCTGCCGCTCCGGCTCCCGCTTGGCTGGTGACCACCATCAACAGTGCCGAGCTGATTAAGCACGCTTCGAACTCTTTTCTCGCGCTGAAGATTTCCTACGCCAACATGGTGGCCGATCTCGCCGAGCGCCTCGGCGCCAATATTGGAGAGGTCACACGAGCCATGGGCATGGACCCGCGCATCGGGCCGAGCTTTTTGCATGCCGGGCTGGGCTTTGGCGGTTTCTGCCTCCCGAAAGACCTGCAGGCGTTCGTTCACCTTGCCGAGCGCACTGGTGTGGATTTCTCCTTGCTCAAGGAAGCCGAAAAAATCAACCGCCGGCGTATTGATCATTTCGTTTCAAAAATTCGCCGTGCGCTTTGGGTGATCAAAGGCAAAAAAATCGGCGTTCTGGGCCTCGCGTTCAAACCCAACACCGACGACATCCGCTTTGCGCCCGCCATCGACCTGATCCAACTTCTCGTGGCGGATGGAGCGTTGGTTCGCGTCTATGATCCCGAGGCCATGGAAAAGGCGCGATCAATTCTGCCCAATGTGGAGTTCGCAACCTCCGCCTACGAAGCTGCGCAAGACGCCGAGGCTCTTCTTATCGCCACGGAATGGGAACAATTCCGCGCGCTTGATTGGCAGCGCATTCGCGAAGCCATGGCGCGGCCGCTGGTCATCGACGGCCGCAACCTTCTTTCCCCCGCGGAAATGAAAACCGGGGGATTCGAATATTTTTCCGTCGGCCGCCCGGATTGATTTTCCCGTTGCCTGAATCGATGCCAGTTTAAAAGAGGATTCGTTTAGCGGCCCCGTTCTGCATGGGCGACCTTCTGCCGGAAATACTCGTAGGTTAGTTTCAGCCCTTCCTCCAAATTCACTTTCGGCTCCCAGTGCAAAATACGCCGCGCCTTGGTGATGTCAGGGCAGCGTTGCTTGGGATCGTCCTGCGGAAGCGGGCGGAAGACAATTGGCGTGGTGGCGCCGACCAGCCTGCGCACGCGCTCTGCAAATTCGAGAATCGTAATCTCGTGTGGGTTGCCGATATTCACCGGCTCGTGCTCCTCCGATTCGAGCAGCCGGTAAATCCCGTCGAGCAAATCCGAGACGTAGCAGAAACTGCGTGTCTGCTTGCCGTCGCCGTACACAGTGATCGGTTCGTCGCTGAGCGCCTGGTAAAGAAAATTTGGCAGGGCACGGCCGTCGTTTAAGCGCATGCGCGGTCCGTAAGTGTTGAAAATGCGCGCGATGCGTGTGTCCAACCCATGCGAGCGGTGATACGCCATCGTCAATGCTTCCGCAAATCGCTTGGCCTCGTCATATACGCCGCGCGGCCCGATCGGATTCACTCGCCCCCAGTACGATTCCGGCTGCGGGCTCACTTCCGGATCGCCGTAGCATTCCGATGTCGAGGCCTGCAAGAATTTTGCCTTCTTCGCCAGCGCCAGCCCGAGCGCATTGTGAGTGCCCAGCGCTCCTACTTTCAGCGTCTGGATCGGAAGCTTCAGGTAGTCCGGGGGGCTCGCCGGAGACGCGAAATGCAGCACTGCGTCCACCGGGCCCGGGACTTCGATGTAGCGCGTTACATCCTGCCGCACAAACCGGAATCGTGGGTGCGAAAGCAAGTGTGAGACATTCGCATCGCTGCCGGTGACCAGGTTGTCCATGCACAGGACTTCCCAGCCCTTTTCTATCAACAGGTCACACAGGTGCGAACCAAGAAAACCGGCACCGCCCGTAACAACAGCGCGCAATTTCGATCTCTCCCTGAGCAGTTGGGCTGGTGTCATTTTCAGCCCTCGCCATTATCTCTGAATTTGGACGACGGCAGAAGGAGCTTGCATCCGGAGTTGCGCCAGCAGTGGCACCCCATGTTACGGGTTTCACCGCAGCAGTACCATCGTCCCATTGTCCCCGGCGCTCCCCAAAGGCACACTAGGGCCGGTCAAGAAAATGCTGATTGCAGCGTTCATTCTCGTGATCTCTGTCGCGGCCTTGATTCAGTTCGCCGTGTTTACCTGGCGTGCTGGTCTGCTCTGCGTGGCCTCGCAACCGCTTCCAAATCAGGCGGATCTAGGCTATGCGCCTTGTAACGTACTGCAATCACAGGGCTTTGAGGATGTATCAGCTTACCAGCAGCTGTGCCCTGAAATTGGCGCAGAGGCCCGTCAGAACCTCTGCTCCGTGCGCCTGTATTACCGCTTCTTGCAGTTTGTGAGCAAGCTGGGCAGTTCAATCCTGGAAGCCAGAGTGCCCACAAGTTGGACCCAGCGCGAAATGGCCCTCTGTACCCGCTACGCCACTGTGGTCTTGTCACAGCGCATGGAACGCAACCATGCCCTGGCCGCCGAAGTCCGCTCCTACTAGTTCTCTCCTCGAAACTCTGCATCGTCCCCCAATCTCAGTTCCTTGCCTGAATGTGTAGTTTAGAGGCAGAATCTGCGCCAGTTTCTGAAGGGAGTCACATACCATGCCGCAACTTGTCCTAACCCTCGACAACAGTGTGCGCGTGGTTCGAATCCTATATGTAGTGATTTTCTATTCGATGATTTTATTCATTCTGATGGCCGAGAAGTATTTCCACCACGAACCGCATGATGTCCATCTGATGTGGATCGTATTTCTCGTGACCGGCCTGATGGTAGTTGGCGTCGCGCTGTTCTTTCGGCTTAAGACACTCAGCCGGCCGCAGAAACCCTACAGACAATCCCAGACGATCGAATGGCTGTCAGTCGTTGGAGATTTGGGAATCTTCTTTCATTTGTGCTGGCGGAATCCGTCGTGCTTTTCAGCTTCGCGCTGCGATTCCTCGGTGGCACGACGTGGCAATCTCTTCCGTTCTACGTCGTCGGGATCGCTCTCATGCTGGTCTGGTAGCCGCACCGACCCTGAAGTAAACTCCCTAATACGCCCAGCGCATCAGAATGCCGCCGGTGGTGTAGCCTGCGCCGACGGAGATCAGCAGGACAAGGTCGCCCTTGCGCAAACGCTTCTGGTCAAGCGCGTCCATCAGCGCCAGTGGAATCGTGCCGCCGGTGGTATTGCCGAAGCGGTCGATATTCACCATCACTTTCGAATCTTCCACACCGAGCCGCTCCTGCATGGCGCGAATGATCCGCAGATTCGCCTGATGGGGCACAACGAGCGCCAGATCGCGGTTGGAGAGGCCATTGCGTTCGAGCAATTGAACGGCGAGCTCACTCATGCGCCGCACGGCGTACTTGAAGACCTGTTGGCCCTCTTGGTGGACATAGTGCATGCGCTTCTCGACGGTCTCCTTCGTGGATGGATGAAGCGACCCGCCCGCAGGCATATAGAGGTTGCAGCCGCCGGAGCCATCCACGTCGTTCGCGAAATCGAGGATGCCTTCGCTGTCCGATGCCGCCGGCTCGACAAGCACCGCGCCGGCGCCGTCGCCAAACAACACGCACGTGGCGCGGTCGTTGAAATCGAGTATCGAGGTCATCACGTCGCTGCCGATCACCAGAACTTTCTTGTGCGTTCCCGCGCCTACAAATTGCGCCCCGACCGTCAGCGCATACACAAACCCCGAGCACGCGGCCGAAAGATCGAATCCCCACGCATTTTTCGCGCCCAGGCGGTCTTGAATCAGGCACGCCGTCGCGGGAAAAAGCATGTCCGGCGTCACCGATGCGAGCACGATTAATTCGATTTCTTCCGGCCGAACTCCCGTGGCAGCCACAAGCTTTTTCGCGGCTTCCGTCGCCAGATGGGATGTCGCTACGCCCGGGGCCGCAAAGTGCCGCTCGCGAATGCCGGTGCGCGTTCGGATCCATTCGTCGTTCGTGTCCACCATCTTTTCCATGTCCAGATTGGTGACCACGCGCGGCGGAACGTATCCGGCCACTCCAGTAATTTTCGCGGCAATGCGTTTGCCCATTCCTCACTCCGTTGTGTCGGGAATAGTTCGCGATTGTATGCAATCCCGCGGCAGGGTGACAAGCAAAACAGTCCGCGCCGCCCAGCACCGACTTTTACGCGGCTGACGGCACGATTTCGTAGCGGTAGGTGATTTTCGCGGTCTTCCCGAGCATCGCCGCCACGGAACAGTACTTGTTCTGGCTCAGCTCGATCGCGTCCCGCACTGCTTTTTCTTCCAGCGTTCCGGAAAGGCGGTACACAATTTCGATCTTCATCCACACCTGAGGCGGCTCGGTCGCGCGCTCACCCGAAACACTCACCTCGAGCGATTCGAGCTTGAGACGCTTCTTTTCCAGTATCAATATCACGTCCACGGAAGTGCATGCACCCAGCGCACCCAGCAGCATCTCCATCGGTCCCGGTCCGCCCTCATGTGCGCTGCCGGCGTCGATCTGGGCGGCCTTGCCCGAAGGCATGGTGGCCAGAAATTTTTCGTCGCCCACCCATTTTACGATTGCTGTCTGCATGGTTGCCCCCGGCACAATCGAGAATACAAATACTCTGGAGAACTTTACCGAGATTGGGATGTTACGTCTAGTTTGAGGAGATGTCGTCCTGATGGGCAACGCCGACGCTGGCTTCGACCGTCGGGCGCGGGGCGCGCCGCATGGTCCGAATAAACACGCGAACGATTTCTGGGTCAAACTGGTTCGCGGCGCACCGCTCGAGCTCACCGAAAGCATCTTCCGGCGTGCGCGCCTTCTTGTAGGTGCGGGCTGACGTGATCGTATCGTAGGCGTCTGCAATCGCGATCAAGCGCGCGCCGTGCGGAATCTGCTCGCCTTCGAGCCGGTCCGGATAACCCGTCCCATCGTAGAATTCGTGATGGTGGCGCACCATCAGCCGGATCCTGTTCATGGCTTCGAGCGGCTCAAGAATTTTCGCGCCGAGTTCCGCGTGAGTCTTCATCGTCTCCCACTCGGAGGCGTCCAGCGGGCCGGACTTGTTCAGGATTGGTTCCGGGATGCCCACCTTGCCGATGTCGTGCAGCAACCCCGCCAACCGGATTTCCTCGACCTCGGATTGATCCATTTCAAGCGCCTGCGCGATCATCACCGCGTAAGCCGAAACTTTCTGCGAATGGCCCTGCGTGTAATGATCCTTCGCGTCAATCGCCAGCGCCAGTGAAGTCACCGTCTCAACCACCGCCGGCGGTAAGCCATCTGCCGAGCCCCCTCCGCCCTGCTCGGTCAACGAGCGCGTAAATTGCTCGAGGCGGCGATAAATTTCTTCGAATGCCTCCGGCCCGGTCGAGAAGAGGCGCTTCAGAGTCACGCCAAGATATGCTTCGAGAACGTCTTTCTTCCACCGCTTGGTATCGTTTGGATCGCCCTGCTCGGCGCTCGAGACCGAATTTCCGCCCTGGTGCTTCGACAAGTACATCGAAGAATCCGCCACCTGGATAAGTTCCTGCGGCGTCGAGCCGTGGACCGGGAATCCGGCGATCCCGAAGCTTGCGGTAATGTTCTTGTCGCGCAGCAGCGGATCGGAGGCCACCCAGCCGCGCAGTTTGCTCGCGAGTTGGCGCGCCTGCTCGACACTCGTCTCCGGCATCAGGATCACGAATTCATCACCGCCATACCGCGCCACCACGTCCGACCGGCGGCAGTTCTGCTCCAGGATGTGCCCGACACGTTGGAGAACCACGTCGCCTTCGAGGTGCCCGTAAAAATCATTCACGAATTTGAAGCGGTCGAGGTCCATCAACACCAGCGAGAACGGGCGGTTCGCGCGCGTGGAGCGCTTCCATTCAGACGAGAGCGCTTCCATCAGGAAACGGTGCGTCTTGACGCCCGTGAGCCCGTCTGTGATGGCTTGCTCTTGCGCTTTCTGGAATGTCAGCGCGTTGTGCAGCGCCCCTGCGAAGAGGTCGGCGAGCGTGCGCATGAGCAGGACTTCTTGCTCGTTGAACTCGCATTTTTCGGAGGACTCGACGTACAGCACGCCGAGCAACTGCTCACCGTATGAAACAGGCAGCGCGATCGAGGAAACAGACTCGGGCAGCACGGTTCTTGGTGTCGTGGTGTTCACCTCGCGCACGATGGCCATCTGGCCGCTGCGCGCCACCTGTCCCACCAGGCCTTCGCCCAACAGGAGGCGGCGCCCGACGGCGTCGCGCCGGTGCCCGGCTTCGGCCTGAATCACCAGCTCTTTCGTCGAGTAGTCTAGGATGGCGATGCCGATGTGGTCGTAGGTCAGCCCGTTCTCGATTTCCGCGGCAATCTTCGCGAGCATCTCTTCGGGGTTCAGTGTGGTGATGGCGTGGCCGGAAATATTGTTGAGCAGCGTAAGCTGGCGCGATTTCTTCTGCTCTTCGGCGAAGAGGCGCGCGTTCTCGATGGCGATGCCCGCTTCGCTCGCCAGCACGCGCAGCAGCTCCACATGGCCT
>Ga0307469_10000373_pt1 | contig 16738 bp, 17 predicted proteins | sample atmos_gasesAM2C__FD_203084 | JGI IMG/M metagenome (GOLD analysis project Ga0307469, IMG submission 203084) | Hardwood forest soil microbial communities from Morgan-Monroe State Forest, Indiana, United States - atmos_gasesAM2C_515 | ecosystem: Environmental > Terrestrial > Soil > Temperate...
ATCCTTCGCTCGAGTTGGTGACGCTGGTGCACGACGGCGGTGCGCTCGCCGCGTGGCAGGTCGGTTCGCCGGACGAAGCGTCTGCCGCCGTCGCCGCCGGGTGCGACTTCATCGTCGCCCAGGGGGCCGAGGCGGGCGGACACGTGCGCGGGACGCAACCGCTCGACGGCCTGCTCGCGGCGCTCCACGTCGAGGTACCGATCGTCGCCGCCGGCGGGATCGGCACCGCCGACGATGTCGTCCGCGTGATGGAGCGCGGCGCTGCCGCGGTTCGCGTCGGCACGCGCTTCCTCGCCGCGCGCGAATCGTGCGCGCATCCCTTATATGTCGGCGCGTTGGTCGGTGCTTCGTCCGCTGACACGGTGTTGACCGAGGCGTTCTCGGTCGGCTGGCCGAACGCGCCGCATCGCGTGCTCCGTTCGTGCGTCGACGCGGCCGACGGCCTCGAGGACGACACCGTCGCGACGCTCCGAACGCCTGGCGGTGACATCCCACTCCCGCGGTTCGGGACGATCCCGCCGACGAAGAACGTATTCGGACGGATCTCGGCGATGGCGCTGTACGCCGGGACGTCGGTCGACGCCGTCACACGGCGTGAGCCGGCAGCGGATATCGTTGCAGAACTCACTTCGAAGTTATGAGCATCCCGGTCCCCATCGCCAAGCCGCGCTTCCGCGGGCGGCTCCACCAGTTCGCGTTCTACATCGCCGTCCCACAGGGCGTTGCGCTCGTCATCGCTGCGGCCGGAGCCGTGGAGCGCGTCGGTGGCGTGATCTATGCGGTGACGCTGGCCGGCCTGTACGGCGTCAGCGCGGCATACCACAGCCTGAGGTGGTCACCGCGCGCCCTGGTACGGATGAAACGGCTCGACCACTCGATGATCTTCGCGCTCATCGCCGGGACGTACACCCCGATCGCGCTCGTCGCGATGCACGGCGTATGGCGTGTGGTCCTGCTCGCCGGAGTGTGGCTCGGCGCGACGTCCGGGATCGTGTTGAAGCTCGTCGGGATCGAACGCACGCGAAAGATCACCGCGGCCATGTACATCGTGCTCGGCTGGCTCGCATTGCTCGCGGCGCCGGCGATCGTGCCGCAGCTGAACGTCGCGGAGATGGTGCTGATCGCCGCCGGCGGCGTGCTCTACACGTTGGGCGCGATCGTCTTATTGGTGCATCGTCCGGACCCGAATCCACTCGTGTTCGGGTACCACGAGGTCTGGCACACGATGGTCGTGTCCGCGAGCCTCTGCCACTACGCCGCGATCATGTATCTGCTCGCGACGCGCTAGGACGCTCCCGGCACCTGACTCATGTACGTCTGCATGTCGAAGTAGTCGCGCCAGGCCGTGATCTTGCCGCCCTGCACTTCGAACACGCCCATCACCGGGAGCTCGATCGTGCCGCCGTCCATCACGAAGCGGTCGACGCGCTCCGTCAGCACGATGTTGCCCTCCTCGGCGAGGTGCTTGATCTCGAAGGTGATCTCCTTCGACATCGGCACGAACAGCATCATGACGTTCCGAATCGCGTCGTGACCCTGCGCCGGATCGATCGGCATGTTGTGGTAGATCGCGTCCTCGGTGAAGTACCCGAGGAGCTCGTCGATGTCGCGTCGGCTCCATGCATCGCAGAAGTCACGGATCAGGCGTTCAGACATCGCTGTATCTCGCCTCCACTCCTCGTGATTCGCCGGCGTGCTCGACCGCATAGCGCAGATCTGTCAGGAACTCGTCGACGATGCGTTCGTGCGACGGCGAGACCATCATGTGCAGCGCGTCGGGCCCGTGCTGGCGGTCGAGATGCCAGCCGCGATCGTCCATCACGTCGCCGATGGACATGACGTCTGCATCGTCCGAACCGAAGGCGAAGACGGACGCCGCCGGTTCGCCGATGACACGCAGTCCGCACGATCTGATCCCCGCCTGAAGCGCTCGCGTCGTCGCCATCGTCTGCTTCGCGAGCCGGACGTAGCCCTCGACGCCGAGGAAGTTCATCACCGCCCAGGCGGCCGCGATCGGAGCCGCCGGACGGGCCCCCGCGAGGGCGAGCGATCCGTAGAGTCCGCCGGGCCAGTCCTCGTAGAGGAAGGCCTGGTACTGGAGGACGTGATCGCCGTTCCGATGCAGGACGACCGACGCGCCCTTCGTCGCGAAGCCGTACTTGTGGACGTCCGCGCTCATCGTCGAGACGCCTTCGACGCGGAAATCGAACGGTGGGACGTCCATGCCTGCACGCTCCATGAACGGCAGGAGGAACCCGCCCACGCATGCATCCGTGTGGAACGGCACGCCGCGCGAAGCGGCGAGAGCTGCGAGCTCAGGGATCGGATCGATCATCCCGTGCGGGTAGTTGGGGGCCGAGCCCACGACGAGCGCGGTGCGGTCGTCGATCAGCGCGTCGGCTTTCGATACATCGGCCCGCAGGTCGTCCGAGAGCGGGATGTGGACGAGCTCCATCTCGAAGTACTTCGCGGCCTTCGCGAAGGCGGGATGCGCGGAGAAGGGGATGACGAGCTTCGGATGCTCGATCCCGCGCTCGGCCTTCGCGCGGTCGCGCGCAACGCGGACCGCTTGCACGATCGACTCCGTCCCGCCCGACGTCATCGAGCCCGACGCATCACCGGGTGCGTTCAGGAGTCGCGCCGTCATCGCTACGACTTCCTTCTCCATGTCCGCGAGCGACGGGAAGCGGAACGGATTCAACGCGTTCTCGAACAGGTAGAGGTTGTTCGCGTCGTGCAGCACGGCGTCGACGTCGGAGCCCGCGGGATAGATGAGGCTCCACGTCTTTCCACCGCGCCAATCGGCGTCCGCTGCCTTGCGCTCGCGCATCCGTGCGAGCAATTCGTCGTGCGGCGTCCCGCGCTCGGGGAGTGAAGCGTCCGGAAGTTTCATACGGACGAACCTATCGCTCTCGCCGTCGCCAGGAAGGGTCGGACATCGGCGGTGAACGTCGTGTCCTCGAACCATCCGCCGACGCGGCGACCGTACTCCCAGACCACGAGCCGGTCGATGAGCGTGTACAACGTGAGTCGCTCGGCCGCGCCCGGACGCAGCGGCCAGTTCTCCGTGTACGCGGTGAAGAAGGCTCGCCGCTCGGCGTCGTCCTTCACGAGCCAGAGCATCCGCACGAGATCCTCCTCGCCATCGCCGAGGTACGCCTCGAACAGGTCGAAGACGCCGGTGGCTTCGTAGGTCGACGGGTCGTAGTTCAGATTCCCGTACTTGAAGTCGTGGTGAACGAGCACCGGCGTGAACGGTTCCTTCAGCGCTTCGGCGTTCTGCTCGATGACCTCATCGATCAGCAGCTCGGCCTCTGTCGACAGTGCGTTGACGGCGCGACATGCGTTCCGCCAGTGACCGAGACGGTGCAAGGTCCAGTCGGTGAAGTCCTCCATCTCGATGAAGGCGTTCATCTGCGCGTCGTACGGTCCGAAGAAGTCGGACTCGGCCTCGTGCAGGGCGGCGAGCGCTTCACCGGTGGCATCGGCGAGGTCGAGGCGACCGCGATCGTCGGCGGTCAGGTGCAGTTCCTCGCCCATCGTCCCCGGGAGCCACGGCATGATCGCGAACGTCCAGCCGAAGATGTTGGTGTCTTCGGCAACCTCGTAGGGCCACGGCGCCGGAAGCGACGAGTTCTCGTCGATGAACTGCGCGACGAAGCGTTCCTTCAGCAGCTGGACGTGACCGTGCGGATGCCCGCGCAGGACGAACCGACCCGACGACGTTTCGAGGCCGAGGTTCTGTCCGAACAATCCACCGCCGAGCGCGTAGGCATCGAGCACGTCGCCGAGATCGAACATGTCCGCGACTTCGAACAGCTGACCGGGATCGATGACACCAAGTCGTTCGGAGTACTTCCGCGGTTCGAGCATGGAGGCCAAGCCTACGAAACGATCGCTTGGCCGTTGACGCGCTACCACCACGCGCTTAGGGTCCGTTCATGGGGCGTGCCGGGCGGGCCGCAACGGTGCTGACGCTCATCGCCGCCCTCTTCGGTCTCGGTTCCGGACAGGCGCACGCGGTTTCCTCGAACATCGTCATCTCGGGCGCGTTCGCCGGCGGCGGTTTGTCCGGCGCGCCGTACAAGAACGATTACATCGAGCTCCTCAACACCTCGTCATCACCGGTCGATGTGACCGGCTGGACGGTGCAAGCGGCGTCCGGCTTCAGCTCCTTCGGAAGTGCGTCCGACGTGACACTCGCGGGCTCTATCCCCGCGAACAGTTACTTCCTGGTCGGCGAGGCGTCCGGCGGTGCGAATGGATCGGCGCTGCCGACGCCGGACGCGACCGGTACGGCCGATCTCGATACGCGCGGAGCGAAGGTCCGCATCATCGACGGGAGCTCGACCGTCATCGATCTCCTCGGGTGGTTGTCGAACGAGTACGAGGGCTCACCGGTGAACGTCGCCCTGCAGAACGACACCGCTCTCGACCGCAGGCACAGTGGATGTGTCGATACCGACAACAACGCGAGCGACTTCGAATTCGTGGAACCGGCGGTCGCACGGAACATCGCGACGCCGACGCACGTGTGCGCACCGAACCAGGCGCCCGTCCTCGATCACATCGCAGATCAGAACGGGACGACCCACCACGAGATCGCGTTCACGGTCACCGGCAGCGATCCCGACGGCGATCCGATCACGTTCTCGGCCAGCAACCTGCCGCCCGGTGCGAGCTTCGACGACTCGGACACGCACCAGTTCATCTGGATCCCGCAACCGGGCCAGGAAGGCGTCTATAGCAACGTGCAGTTCTCGGTGTCCGACGGGATCGACACGACGTCGCAGCCCATCACCATCACCGTGACGACGGGAACCGACACGCCACCGGTGATCGATCCCATCGCGGATCAGACGACGCATCCGGGCAAGGAGCTCGACTTCTTCGTCACCGGGAGCGACGCCGACGGCGATCCGTTGACCTACGGAGCGCCGAACCTGCCCTCGGGCGCGTTCTTCGACACCGGAGGCGAGCTCAACCAGTTCTCGTGGACCCCAGGTCAGAGCGACCTCGGCTCCCACCCCGGCATCGCGTTCACGGTCTTCGACGGAACGATCACGGCCACGACGACCATGACGATCAACGTCACGCAGAACCATCCGCCGGTGATCGATCCGATCGCAACCAAGACCGTCACCGCCGGACACACCCTCTCCTTCCAGGTGACGGGCAGCGATCCCGATTCCGACGCCATCACGTTCTCTGCGTCCCATCTGCCGACGGGAGCGAGCTTCGATCCTTCGACGCAGACGTTCTCGTGGAGGCCGCTGCAAGCCGACGTCGGATCGCACACAGGCCTGCAGTTCACCGTCAACGACGGGCTCGCGTCGGTATCGACCACGATGGAGATCGACGTTCTCGCCGACCACGCCCCGGTGATCGATGCCATCGGGGACAAGACCGTGAACGCCGGACGAACGCTCTCGTTCCAAGTGACGGGACACGATCCGGACGCAGACCCGGTCACCTTCTCTGCTTCGAACCTTCCTCCCGGGGCGAGCTTCGACCAGGGAACGCAGATGTTCGCGTGGACACCGACGCCGGCCGACCTCGGTTCGTACCCGAACGTCACGTTCACGATCGACGACAGTCTCTTGAATGCGTCGACGTCGATCACGATCACCGTCAACTTGAACCATGCGCCCGTGCTCGCGCCGATCGGCAACAAGCGCGTGCTGCCGGGGCACACCCTCGCGTTCGTGATCTCCGCCCGGGACGTCGACCGTGACCCTCTGACGTTCTCGACATCGCGTTTGCCGAGAGGCGCGAGGTTCCGACCGGGGACGAGGCGATTCTCGTGGACGCCGACGGCAGGACAACGAGGCACCTACCGCGTCACGTTCATCGTTTCCGACGGCCTCGCCATCGATCACGAGACGATCAAGATCTCGGTCGCCTGAGCGCTCGGCTCCCGCGAGCGACTAACGTAATCCGCACTATGGAGATGGAATATCGACGCCTCGGGCGTTCCGGTTTGAAGGTCAGTGTCTTGTCGTTCGGTTCGTGGGTGACATTCGGTCCCCAGGTGGACGTCGGCGCCGCGCAGGAGATGTTCCAGGTCGCGCGCGACGGCGGTGTGAACTTCTTCGACAACGCCGAGGCGTATGCCGGTGGCGAGTCGGAGCGCATCATGGGCCAGGCGATCAACAAGCTCGGCTGGGCGCGCGAGACCTACGTTCTCTCGACGAAGGTTTTCTGGGGCCTGACGCCCGGCGAGAACACGCGCAACACGCTCAACCGCAAGTACCTCATGCACGCGATCGACGGCTGCCTCGACCGCCTCAATCACGACTTCGTCGACCTGCTGTTCTGTCACCGCTCAGATCCCGACACGCCGATCGAAGAGACGGTGTGGGCGATGTCTGACATCGTTTCGTCCGGCAAGGCCTTGTATTGGGGGACGTCCGAATGGTCGGCCGACGAGATCCGCACCGCGTGGGACATCGCCGACCGCCACCATCTGCACAAGCCCGTCATGGAGCAGCCGCAGTACAACCTCTTCGAGCGCCGGCGTGTCGAGCGCGAGTACGCGCGGCTCTACGAGGACATCGGCCTCGGCACGACGATCTGGTCACCGCTTGCGTCCGGGCTGTTGACGGGGAAGTACCTCGACGGCGTCCCCGAGGGGAGCCGTGCCGCACTCGCCGGGTATGAATGGCTGCGCGGACGCCTCACCGACGACGAAGCGTCCGCCACGGTGCGACGCCTGAAGGCGATCGCCGATGAGCTTGGTTGCTCGCTTGCGCAGATGTCGATCGCGTGGTGCGTGAAGAACCCGAACGTGTCGACGGTCATCCTTGGTGCGTCCCGCGCGTCGCAGCTCAAGGAGAACCTCGCGTCGCTCGACGCCGTGCCGAAGCTGACGCCGGACGTCCTCGAGCGCATCGACGTCGCCATGCTCGGGGGGTAAGTGGCCACCTGGGCCGAGTTCGTTGAACAGGCCCCCGATATCGCAGCGCGCGGCGCCGTGCTGCTCTCCGCGCCGACCGACGCGGACGCGAGTGAGGAGCCGTGGTTCGGGATCGGCTTCATCGCGACGATCAACCCGGACGGAACACCTCATCTGTCGCCGGTCTGTCCGATCGTGACGCAGGGCCGTATGTTCGTCGCGGCGGTGCCGCCGAAGCGCGACAACTTGGAACGGAACGGGCGGTTCGTCCTGCATGCCTTCCTCGGTGCGAACGACGCGGAGTTCCAGATCCGCGGACGCGCGAAACGCGTGGACTTTCCGCCGTACGTCGAGGCGGTGAAGGAAGCCGTCAGCGGAACGGGCATGCTCGCCGATCCCGAGTCGGGCGAGCGCATCTTCGAACTGTCGATCGATCTGGCGCAGGACGCGTGGTGGGTCGACGTCGGCAAGCCGGGCACGTACGCCGAGCGCCGGACGTGGAAGCCGTAGCACCGCCGGCCTCGGGAACGCACGGAGGTCGCCGGGGGTTCACTCGACGGACTGACTACGCTGGGAGGCGATAACGATGAGTTTCTTCAAGACGAAGGCTCGCATGCCCGCGCCGGACGAGGCCCTTCCCGGCCGCGACCACGAGATGCCGGTACCGGGTTCGCACGCCGTGCTCGGCACACCGCTGAAGCCGCCCTTCCCGGAGGGTCTCGAGGAAGCGCAGTTCGGCCTCGGGTGTTTCTGGGGGGCCGAGCGGAAGTTCTGGGAGATCCCCGGCGTCTACACGACGGCCGTCGGCTACTCCGGCGGATACACGCCGAACCCGTCGTACGAAGAGGTGTGCAGCGGAGGAACCGGACACACCGAAGCGGTCCTCGTCGTGTACGACCCGAAAAAAGTCACCTACGACCAGTTGCTGAAGGTCTTCTGGGAGTCGCACGACCCGACGCAGGGCATGCGCCAGGGGAACGACGTCGGCACGCAGTACCGCTCGGCGATCTACACGTACTCCGACGCGCAGCGGAAGGCCGCGGATGCGTCCCGCGAGATGTTCAACGAAGAGCTCGCGAAGGCCGGCTACTCGGAGATCACGACGGAGATCGCGGACGCACCAACGTTCTATTACGCCGAGGATTACCACCAGCAGTACTTGCACAAGAACCCGAATGGGTACTGCGGGCTCGGCGGCACGGGAGTGAGTTGTCCGGTTGGATTGAAGACCTAGCGCGGAGGACGTCATGGCACATGCGGTCGTGCATTTCGAGATCGGCGGTCCGGACGCAGCAGCGCTCACCAAGTTCTACGGCGAGCTCTTCGGCTGGAAGATCGATGCGAACAACCCGATGAACTACCCGATCGTCTTCGGGATGGAAGGCGGCATCGGCGGCGGGCTTCCGCAGACGCAGGATGGCAAGCCAAGCGTCACCGTCTACGTGTCCGTCGATGACATCCATGCGGCGCTCAACAAGGCCGTCGAGCTCGGCGGTTCGAAGGCGCTCGATGTGATGGATGCGCGGGACGGAGCACCGACCCTCGCCGGCTTCCTCGATCCCGACGGCAATTTCATCGGGCTCATCGAGCCGGCGCCGGGCGAGCAGCCTCCGCCGCCGGGAGGAACCGGCGATCCCGTCACGTGGTTCGAGATCGCTGGGACCGACTCGAAGCGCACGCGCGAGTACTACTCGAAGCTCTTCGGCTGGACGATCCACGCCGACAACCCGATGGAGTACGGCGAGTACCACGGCGACGAAGGTGGTATCGGCGGCGGCATCTTCGGCGGCATGGGTGACCCGCGCGTGACCGTGTACACGACGGTCGGAGACCTCGGAGACAAGCTCAAGAAGGCCAACGCGCTCGGCGCGACGACGCAGATGGAGCCGATGGCCGTTCCCGGCGGACCGACGATCGCGATGTTCTCGGATCCCGCAGGCAACACGTTCGGGATGATCCTCGCCGGAACGACCTCGGGCTAAGACGCGCTCCTGCGCGGCAGGAGGTAGAAGACGGCGAGTGCGCCGTTCAATCCGATGCCGATCGGTGCGCTGAAAAGGCTCACGATCGTCGCGACGAGATAGCTCGGTGCGCCCGGCCAGAACCGGCGGCTCACCTGAGCGGCAGCGCGCTCGCGGCCGCTCGTGATCAGCCGGTTCTTCCACGCGGCCGTCTGCCAGAGGAAGTTGTAGACGACGGCCATCAGTGTGAACGTCGCATTGAAGAACACGGCCGCGGTCCGTTCGTCCGCGCCGCTTTCCCGGAGGTGCTCCGCGAGCACGCGCGTCGGGAACGGGATGAACGCGACGACGAGCAGGAAAAGGATGTTCGCGACGAGCAGCCCGTGGGTCGTCCGGTCGATCAGTTGGAAGATGCCGTGGTGGTTCGCCCACATGATCCCGATGGTCACGAACGAGATGACGTAGGCGAGATAACTCGGCCACGCGGCGAGCAGTTGATGTGCGAGCGTGCCGTGACCGACCGGACGGACCTCGAGGATCAACAGCGTGATCGCGATGGCGAAGACGCCGTCGCTGAACGTCTCGAGCCGTTCGGTCGACACCTAACCCGCGTAACGGTCGTAGTACTGCTCGACGGCGGGGATGTAGCCCGTGACGTAGCTGCCGCCGGCGCACCCGCTGCACCAATCCGACGCGTTGATGGCACGCGCAGTGGCCATCGGATCGGAGCTCGCGTGCAGGCCGGAAAGGATCGGACCGTACCCGTGTCCTCCGCGACTGAGCGTCGCGACCGTTGCGTCGATGCCTTGTCCCTTCGAGATGTAGTTCTGGACGCCGGACGAGTTGTATGTCGACGCGCCGGGTTCGGGGTACGTCGTTGCGAGCGGGTTCCAGGTCGCCATCGTTCCTTCGGACGCCTCCCACGCCACCATCACCACGAGATTGTTGCGCGTGATCGGTGCGCTGATGTCGCTGAGGAACGCCGTCGCCCACTCGCCGTAGGAGATCGTCATCCCCTGTCCGGCGACGCGGCGCAGGCCGGCGAGCCCGGCGCCAAGCTTGCTCGCGAGCGTCGCGACGAGGTTGATCGCTTCGGCACGCGAGTGTGCCAGCTGCGCGAGGACGGCTTGCTGACGGGCGAAGAGGTCGGTCAGACGGTTCTCGCGCGCGCGCAGCGCGGCGACCTTCGACGACTGCTCGTGCTGCAACTGCGATTGGTGTGCCTGGATCGCTTCGAGCTTCGACTGCTCTACGCGCATCTCGAGCACGATGTGTTCATCGCGCTGCGCGATGCGCGAGGCGTACGCGGCACGACGAATGAACTGCGAGAGCGACTGCGCGCCGAGCAGGATGGCGATGAGCTGGATCGGTCCCTGCTTGTACTCCTCGCGCGCGCGCATCCGGATCTCGTTGCGGAGCGTCTGCATGTGTGCCTTCACGCCGTCGACCTGCTTCGTCGTCGCGGCGAGGTCGGTCGTGATCTGGTCGAGGTCGGCCTGCTCCGCCCCCATGGACGCCGCCACGCTCCGGAGCTCGCTCGACAGCGACCGGGCGCTCGCCTGCTCGTTCTCGATGCGGGCTTCGAGGTCGTTCACCTTCTTCTGGGCGGCCGAGAGGTCGCTATAGGTGTCGGCGCCGGCGGGGGGCGGCAGCACGACGGCCGCAAGCGCGAGCACGGCCAAGGCTGTTACGGATGTTCTGAAGAGTCGACTCATGTGGGAAGGCTCCTAGGATGCCCCAAGACGTACCCCGGGTCGAATCCAACAGCGCGACTGTCGTAAACTACGCGCCGTGAACGTCATAGAGAAGTACTCCATCGACGAGATGCAGGAGGCCCCGACCGAGGTCTTGGGCTCGATCATGACCGAGTCGACCGACGTCCGTGAGGGTCTGTTCAAGACCTTGCGCAGGGACCGCCCGATCGCGTACTTCCCACTGCCCGAGTTCATGGGCGGGGCGGACGCGTTCCCGGATTTCGATATGGGCGCTCCCGGCGTCCACATCCTGTCGAAGTACAAGGACATCGTCGATGCGTCTCGTCAGCCGGAGCTGTTCTGCTCCGGGAAGGGCGCAACTTCGGTGATCGATCTGCCGATGGAGATGCGTGAGTACTTCGGTTCGATGATCGAGATGGACGATCCGAAGCACAAGCGGATGCGTGACATCGTCAACAAGGCGTTCACCCTCCGGCAAGTCCGTCAGATCGAAGAGACCATCGATGCGGCGGCGCGCGAGATCATCAACACCATCGGCCCGAAGGGTGAGGTCGACTTCGTCACCGAGTGCTCGTCGCGCCTTCCGCTGAAGGTGATCTGCGACATGATGGGTGTCCCCGAGTCGCAGTACGACTTCGTCTTCAACGCATCGAACACCATCCTCGGCCTCGGTGATCCCGAGTACACGGAGGACGCCGAGAATCCGATGCCACAGCTGATGGCCGCGGCGATGGGCCTCACGCAGCTCGCGACGGAACTGGCGGAACAGCGGCTCAAGGAACCGACGGACGATCTGTTGTCCGCGCTCGTGAACGCGGAAGTCGACGGCGAGCGCCTCGCGCCGTACGAGCTCGGTTCGTTCTTCATCCTGCTGCTCGTCGCCGGCAACGAGACGACCCGGAACGCGATCAGCTGGGGGCTCAAAGCCCTCACGGAGTACCCGGACCAGAAGAAGATGTGGATGGACAACTTCGATGGCGTGCAGCGTCACGCCGTCGAGGAGATCATCCGCTACGCGTCACCCGTGATGTTCATGCGCCGGACGGCGACGCGAGACGGCGTCGTTCTCGGTGGTCAGGAGTTCAAAGAGGGCGACAAGTTCCTCCTCTACTACATCTCGGGGAACCGCGACGAAGACGTCTTCGACGACCCGTACAACCTGAACCTCCGCCGGGAGCCGAACAACCACATCGCGTTCGGCGGGCCGGGACCGCACTTCTGCCTCGGTGCGAACCTCGCGCGTCAGGAGATCAAGGTGATGTTCAAGGAGCTGTTCCAGTTCCTGCCGGACATCGAGATGGCGGGCGATCCGCAGCACTTGCAGTCGAATTTCATCAACGGGATCAAACACATGCACGCGAAGTTCTCAGCGCGCTCCGCGGCATAGAGGGGAAGCGTCCGGCGCTGAAGGGGAGGAGGCGCTGTGACTGCACGTCCGGAGGATCTCGGGTTCTCGTCGGATCGCTTGGAACGCATCGCCGACGTCACACATAGCTACGTCGACGAAGGCAAGCTCGCGGGCACGTCCGTGCTCGTCGCGCGTCGCGGTGAGGTGGTGTACCGCGACAACTACGGGATGGCCGATCTCGAGAACGATCGGAAGATCTCCGACGACACGATCTTCCGCATCTACTCGATGACGAAGCCCATCGCGTCGCTCGCGCTGATGCAGCTCGTCGAGCAGGGCAAGGTCCTGCTGTCGAATCCGGTATCTCGCTATATCCCGTCGTTCAAGGACGCGCGCGTGTTCGTGTCCGGAACGCCGGACGACTACAAGACCGAGCCGCCGCGTCGTCCGGTGAGCGTGCACGACATCCTCACGCACATGTCGGGACTCTCGACGGGCTTCCAGGGCGGCGTGACCGGTGAGATCTACCGTAAAGCGGGGCTCGGGTTCGGCTTCCGCGACCTGACGCTCGAGGACTACTGCGACCTGCTCGGATCGCTGCCGCTCGCGTACCACCCCGGCGAACGCTGGCTGTACAGCTCGGCGACGGACGTCGTCGGGCGCGTCGTCGAAGTCGTGAGCGGGCAGACGCTCGGCGAGTACCTCCAGCAGCACATCTTCGAGCCGCTGCGCATGACGGACACCGCGTTCTGGGTTCCCGAGGACAAGATAGACCGGCTCGCGCAGTGCTACCAACGGCAGGATCGCAAGCTCGCGGTCTTCAAGACGCGCTACGACAAGCCGCCGAAGCTCGAGTCGGGTGCCGGTGGCCTCGCGAGCACGCTCGACGACTACAACCGTTTCGCGTCCGCATTGGTGCAGGGCGGCGAGCTCGATGGGAACCGCGTCATCGGACGCAAGACGCTCGAGTACATGACGTTGAACCACCTTCCCGGTGGCGTCGATCTGCAGGCGCACGCCTTCTCCGAAGGAGATGCGTCCGAGACGGCGATGCCCGGTGTCGGCTTCGGCCTCGGCTTCGGCGTCGTGATCGATCCGCCGGCGAACCTCTCGCTCGCGTCGAAGGGCGAGTACATGTGGGGCGGTGCCGCGTCGACGGCCTTCTGGGTCGACCCGGTGGAGGAGATCAGCGTGGTGTTCATGACGCAGCTGTTCCCGTCCGCGACATATCCGATCAGACCACAGCTCCGCTGGGTCGTGAACCAGGCACTGGTGAACTGAACATGGCCGATCAGATGACGACGACGAACACGACACACGGCGAGGTTCAGGGCGTCGAGAAACTCGGCTGCCTGCAGTTCCGCGGCATCCCCTTCGCGGCGCCCCCCGTCGGCAAGCTGCGCTGGCAGCCGCCGCGGCCGGCAGAGAAATGGGACGGCGTACGCGACGCGACGCAGTTCGGACCGACGTGCCCGCAGAACGTCGGCACGATGGAAGCGATGGGCGGCGCCGGCCGCGCGGCGATGCCGCCGATGTCCGAGGACTGCCTCACGCTCAACGTCTGGACGCCCGCCGCCGACGACGCGCGTCGTCCGGTGATGGTGTGGGTGCACGGCGGTGCGTTCTCCACCGGCTCCGGACGAACCCCCTGGTATTCGGGTCACAACTTCGCACGCGACGGCATCGTCCTCGTCACGATCAACTACCGGCTGAACGCGTTCGGGTTCCTTCGCTTCGACGGACTCTTCGACGGCTTCCAGGGGACCGGGACACTCGGCATACGTGACCAGATCGCGGCGCTCGAGTGGGTGCGCGACAACATCGCGAATTTCGGCGGCGATCCGTCCAACGTCACGGTCTTCGGTGAATCGGCCGGCGGGATGAGCGTCGGGACGTTGCTCGCGTCGCCGAAGGCGAAGGGTCTGTTCGCGAAGGCGATCCCACAGTCGGGGGCCGGACACAACTCCCATACCGAAGCGGACGCGACGACGATCGCGAAAGAGTTCCTCGAGATCGTCGGCGTCGAGGCCGGCGACACGAACGCGCTGCTCGCGCTGACGGCGGAGCAGATCCTGGAAGGCGCCGCGGGGCTCGGACAGACCGGTGTCGGCCGACTTCCGTACCAGCCGTGCATCGGGGACGATGTCGTTCCCGTCGCGCCGATCGACGCCCTCAACAAAGGTGTTTCGTCCGACATCACCACGCTCGTCGGAACATGCCGCAACGAGTGGAACCTGTTCAGCCTCGGGATGCGTGAGGGCCAGTCGATCCCGCGGACGGATCCGAAACTGCTGTCCGCCTACACGAGCAAGCTCGGTGAGGCCAGCGAGCTCGACCTCTTCAATGCCGTCCAGACCGACCGCGTCTTCCGCATCCCGGCGATCCGTCTGGCAGAGGCGCAGGTCGGCAACGGCGCGCCGACATGGATGTACCGCTTCGACTGGCCGTCGTCGGCCTTCAACGGACGCCTCGGCGCGTGCCACGCGCTCGAGATCTCGTTCGCGTTCGACAACATCGCGGCGCCGGGCGTCGACGTTTTCACCGGTGGCGCGGCTCCGCAGGAGATCGCGACGGAGATGCACGGCGCGTGGATTTCGTTCGCCCGCGAAGGTGACCCCGGTTGGGCCGCCTACGACACGGCGAAGCGTCCGACGAAGATCTTCGACACGCCCTCGCGTGTCGAGGACGACCCCGACGGCGACACGCGCGCGGTTTGGGAGGGCGTCCTCTAGGCAGGTTTCCGCGACTTCTGATACGCGCGGCCGCGCGGCGAGAGCGAGAAGCCGACGTCGAGCGTGTAGATGAGGCCGAGGTTCCGCAGTTCGAGGACGAGGCCCTTGAACTCGTAGCGCTCGCCTTTCACCTGCCGTGACAACACGGACGACACGATGCCGGGCTGTTCGCCGATGAGCTCGAGTGCGCGCCGCGTCCACGGACCGTTCGACGACGAGGTATCCAGCTTGTCCAGCTTCTTGTCGATGTCGGCGATCTGCTTGCCGGTGAGCGTGGCTTGTGCGGCAAGCTTCTCGCGCTCGGCGGGGGTCGGGCTCAACTGTGACCGGGGACGGGTAGACCGAGCTGCAGGAAGGCTTCCGCGATCTCGGCGACCGCCCACATCTCGGCGATCTTGCCGTCGACGACCTTCGCGCACTCAATCTCCTGGATGTGCGCGGTCTTGGATCCGTCCGCCAAGGAGATCGTCAGCGCCATGTGTGTGATCACCCAGTCGCCGTCGGAGAACTCGTGCAGGTACTCGACGGAGCCGTTGAAGTTCTGCGCCTGCTGCGTCATCTGCGCCTTCAGGCCGTCGAGGTTGCCTTGTGCCGGCAGCACGCAGTCCGGATGGAAGAGCTCGTCGATGAGCGACACGTTCTTGCCGACGACGACTTCGTCCACGAAGCGACGGTAGACGCTCATTCGGTGTAGAACCCACCGTCGGGGTGCAGGATCTCGCCGGTGAAGTACGACGACTCGTCGGACGCCAGGAACAGAGCCGTGTTGGCGATCTCGACGGGAAGACCGACGCGTCCCATCGGCACCTCCTGGAGGATCATGTCCTTCACGACGTCGAACTGGGTCAGCATCTTCGTCATGTTCGTGTCGATGAAGCCGGGACCTATCGCGTTGATGCGCACGCCGGCCGCGGCGACGTCCCGCGAGACCGACTTCGTGAACATCCATACGCCCGCCTTCGAGACCGCGTACGCATATGGCCCGGCCTCCGGACGCTTCGCTGCGATGGACGCGATCGTGACGATCGAGCCCTTCTTGTTCTCGAGCATGTTCGGGACGCACGCCTTCACGGCGAGCATCGTCCCGGTGAGGTTCACATCGAGCACCTTCTGCCACTGGTCGGGGTCGAGCCCGACGATGCCGGCACCGGCTTGACCGAAGCGCGACGCCGCCTCGGTCATCATCGCGACGTCGGCCTCGGCGTTGCCGGAGACATACGCGGAGTGGGAGATGCCCGCGGCCGTCACGAGGACATCGATACGCCCGAAGCGCTCGATCGCCGTCTGCGCCATCGTTTCGTTGTCAGCGCGGTCCGACGCGTCGACGTGGACGAACAACGCTTCGCGTCCGAGATCTTTGACGAGGCCGACGGTCTCGGCCCCCGGTTCCTCGAGGATGTCCGCGACGAGAACGTCCGCACCTTCTTCGGCGAACCGGACGCAGCACGCCCGACCGATCCCGTTCCCACCGCCGGTGACGACGGCGACCCTGCCTGCAAGACGTCCGGACACGGCAAGCCTCCCCTGTCTCACTAAAGAAGGGGAGCCTACCGCTTACGGTCTAGAACTCGGCGTGCACGGTACCGATGCGACGTAGCGCGAGCTCGGCTTCCGAGCGAACGCCTTCGTCTTCGTGCTCGGTGTAGCGACGCACGAGGGCTGCGTCCCGCGGATCACCGAAGGTCGACAGCGCATGCATCGCCGCCGCGATCTCCTCGCGTGACGCACGTTCGTGCGATGCGCGGTAGGTGAGCAGGTCGCGGATCGCGCGGCCGCCGGGTTCGTCCCGCAGTGCTTCGATCAGCTCGATCACCTTCGGACGTGTCTCGGCATCGGCGTGACGGAGCGCTTCGGCGAGCGCGACACGGATCTCGGCGCGCCCATCCGCGAGGGCGGAAGCCATGCGATGGACGTCCCAGTCCGGGTGGTGCAGGAACTCGCTCACGACGCGCCGCACGCCGAGGCCCGGGTCGATGCGAACGAGCGACTGTGCTGCGAGCATCGCGATCTCCGGACGCGAATCATCGACGTAGCGCGTGACCTGTGCAATCGCCGGCCGCAGCCGAAGCCGACCGGCAGCTTCGATC
>Ga0307469_10000374_pt1 | contig 16701 bp, 12 predicted proteins | sample atmos_gasesAM2C__FD_203084 | JGI IMG/M metagenome (GOLD analysis project Ga0307469, IMG submission 203084) | Hardwood forest soil microbial communities from Morgan-Monroe State Forest, Indiana, United States - atmos_gasesAM2C_515 | ecosystem: Environmental > Terrestrial > Soil > Temperate...
CAGATCTTGTCCGAGCCAGTTGAATAGGGTCTCGCGGACGCGATCGGGCGTCGGGCGCAAGCCGGCGACGCGCGGCAGGCGCAGCCTGCGGCCGCGCCATTGCCCGCCGATGATGCGGATTTCGTTCGCGAGCACTTGGCGGCGACGACGAGTCACAACGGTAAAATTGCAATTTTCGATCATCGAGTCACCTCGTGTTGGATTTCTTCAAGCGCACCCCCGGCGACGAGCGCCCGTGGAGCGAACGGCTCCGGTCCGGGCTCGGTTTGTCGCGCGAACGGCTGGCTCGACCGCTTGCCGCGGTCCTCGGCCAGAAAGCACTCTCGGAGAGCTCGCTCGAAGAGCTCGAGGCCGCGTTGATCGGCGCGGACGTCGGCGTGGTCGCGACCGGACGCCTGCTCGGGGACCTTCGCGCCCGCTGGAAGCGCGCCGATCCGACCGAGGATGCGCGGTCGCTCCTGAAGGCCTCGCTCGCCGAACTGCTCTTGCCCCTCGAGCGGCCGCTCGTGATCGGCGAAGCGCGTCCGTTCGTCATCATGCTGGCCGGCGTAAACGGCGCCGGCAAGACGACCTCCATCGGCAAGCTCGCCAAGTATCTGCACGCGCAAGGTCACTCCGTGCTGCTCGCTGCCGGCGACACTTTCCGAGCGGCGGCGCGCGAACAACTCGAGGCCTGGGGCGCTCGTAACCAGGTCCACGTCATCGCTCAGCACGGCGGCGATCCGGCAGCCGTGGTGTTCGACGCCATCGGCGCCGCGCGCGCCCGCGGGGTCGACGTCGTGCTTGCCGACACTGCGGGCCGTCTCCCGACGCAACGCCACCTCATGGAGGAGTTGAAGAAAATCCGCCGCGTAATCGGCAAGGCGCAGGAAGGAGCGCCCCACGAAACGCTGCTCGTCCTGGATGCGAACACGGGCCAGAATGCACTCGCGCAAGTGGCTGCGTTCGACGATGCCCTCGGGCTGACGGGCATCGTGCTTACCAAGCTCGACGGGACGGCCAAGGGGGGCGTGGTGGCCGCCATGGCTGGCGGTCGGAGCGTTCCGCTCAAATTCATCGGCGTGGGCGAAGGGGTGGACGACCTCCGCCCGTTCCGCGCGGCCGAGTTTGCGGATGCTCTTCTCGGCTGACTCGGACTTCCTGGCGCAGAGCCAGTCTCTGCTCTAGCTTGGTGACGCTAGCGGCCACTTACTTACGTCCAGACCAAAGCCGATAACGCTTCCGGAAGGGGCGACTCGGATTGTCAGAGACTTCGAGCCGGGGAACTCCGGGGCGAATTGGCACTCTGATCATGCGAGTGCTAAAATCAAAACCCAAAGGAGAGACGACTCGATGACGGGTACCACGTTGGCGTTTCCAACCCCAGCATCGCTGGGGAGCCTCGATCATTACATCCAGGCGGTGAACCGCTTTCCGCTGCTTTCGGCGGAGCAGGAGGTCGCCCTTGGAAGGCGGCTACGCGACCATGATGATCTCGATGCCGCAAGGCAGCTCGTGCTTTCGCACCTTCGTCTGGTGGCCGCGGTCAGCCGCAACTACCTCGGGTACGGCCTGCCCCAAGCCGACCTCATCCAGGAAGGCAATGTCGGGCTGATGAAGGCCGTTCGGCGCTTCGACCCTGAGCGCGGGGTGCGGCTCGTATCGTTCGCGCTCCACTGGATCAGGGCCGAGATCCACGAGTACATCCTGCGCAACTGGCGTCTGGTGAAGATCGCCACGACCAAGGCACAACGGAAGCTCTTCTTCAACTTGCGCAGCATGAAGCCGGGGCCCGGTTCGCTCAGTCCGAAGGACGCGGCCAGCATCGCGCGCGATCTCGGGGTCAAGCCCGAGGAAGTCTTCGAGATGGAGACGCGCCTCTCCGGCCAGGATGTGGCGCTCGAACCCCAGCCGGGCGAAGAGAACGAGACGCTCGCCCCGATCGGTTACCTGACCGACGCCGAAGCCGAGCCGGCGCAGCTCCTAGAACGTGCGCAGAATGCGCGCAATCGAAGCGATGGGTTGCGCAAGGCGCTCGCCAAGCTCGACAGCCGCAGCCGCGAAGTCATCGAGGCGAGATGGCTGCGCGAGGACGAAGACCACGCCACGCTGCAGCAGCTCGCCGATCAGTACGGCGTCTCCGCGGAACGCATCCGCCAGATCGAAAGCAAGGCGATCAAGACGATGCGCGGCCAGATGGCCGGACTCTAGGCCCGGGCTCCGAGCATTACCAAAACGCCGGCTTACCGCCGGCGTTTTCTTTTGCTAGAGCTCGATCTGGGTCCCGAGCTCGACCACGCGGTTCGTCGGAATGTTGAAATACTCGATCGCCTTGGTGGCGTTCTTCGACATCGAGACGAAGAGCTTCTCGCGCCACAGCGCCATCCCCGGCGCCACCGAGGCGATCAGCGTCTCCCGCGAAACAAAAAAGGACGTATCCATCAAGTCGAAGGGTGCGCCGCGGCGGCCGCACTCCTCGAGCAGCGTCGGGATGTCCTGGTCCTCCATGAATCCGTAAGATGCCTCGATCGTCCGGAAATCGCAGCCCAGCTCCTCGATGCGCAGCCGCTCCGCGAGCGGCACGGTCGGCACGTCGCGGGTCTTGAGTGTGAGGAGCACGACGCGCTCGTGAAGCACCTTGTTGTGCTTGAGGTTGTGCAGCAGCGCCGGGGGAACCCGCCCTTCGGTGGTGGTGAGGAAAACCGCGGTGCCGGGGACCCGCCCCGGCGGTGTCGCCGCGATGCTGGCGATGAAGACGTCGAGCGGTATCGTTTCCTTCGACAATCGCTCGGCCAGGATGGCGCGACCGCGCTTCCAGGTCGTAAGCAGGGTGAACACGACGATACCGATCGCGATCGGGAACCAGCCGCCCTGCGGGATCTTGAGCGCATTCGATCCGAGGAAGGCCACATCGACCGTCAGCAGCGGCGCGACGATCGCCAGCGCGAGGATCTTGTGCCAATGCCAGAGTCGCGTGAGCACGACGTAGATGAGCAGCGAATCGATGGTGAACGCCATGGTCACGGCGATGCCGTAGGCGGCGGCGAGATTGCTCGAGCTCTGGAAGCCGATCACGAGCAGCATCACTGCGGTGAGCAAGATCCAGTTGATGAAGGGTACGTAGATCTGGCCGATCTGACGGTCGGAGGTGTGCGTAACGGTTAGCCGCGGGCAGTAACCCATCTGGATCGCCTGCCGGGTCAGCGAGAAGGCGCCCGAGATGACCGCCTGCGAAGCGATGACGGTCGCGCAGGTCGCGAGCGCGACCATCGGCAGCAGCGCCCACTCGGGCGCTAGCAGATAGAACGGATTCTTGATCGCGGAAGCGTCGTGGATGAGGAGTGCCCCCTGACCAAAGTAATTGAGCACCAGCGCCGGCAGCACGAAGAACAACCACGCGCGGCGGATGGGACCCGCGCCGAAATGCCCCATGTCGGCGTAGAGCGCTTCGGTTCCGGTGACCGCCAATACTACCGCTCCGAGCGCCAGAAACGCGGCGAAGGCATTTCCGGTGAGAAACCCGAATGCGTAAGCGGGGTTGAGCGCGGCGAGGACTTGAGGGTTCCGCGCGATCTCGACCGCGCCCAGGACCGCGATGGCGACGAACCACACGCAAGTGACCGGGCCGAACAGGAAGCCGACGCTCGCCGTTCCGTGCCGCTGGATCGAGAACAGCCCGACGAGAATTGCGAGCGTTACGGGAATCACGTACGGCTTCAACGCCGGCGCTACTACGTCCAGCCCTTCGACCGCGGAGAGCACTGAGATCGCCGGGGTGATCATGCCGTCGCCGTAGAACATCGCGGCGCCGAAGATACCGAGCCCCATGAGCCACCAGCGGCCACGTCGGTCGTACAATCCGCGGCCGACCAGCGCGGTCAGCGCCATGATCCCGCCTTCGCCGCGGTTATCGGCGCTCATGATGAGCGTGACGTACTTTAGCGTCACGATGATCGTAATCGCCCAGAAGATCAGCGAGAGGATCCCGTAGACGTTGGCTTCGGTGAGCGCTAACCCGTGCGGTCCCGTGAAACACTCGCGTAACGTGTAGAGCGGGCTGGTTCCGATGTCGCCGAACACGACACCGATCGCCGCGATGACCAGCGGCGGCGCTCGTCGGTGAGCGTGGTGAGCCGTGGCGATGACCTCGCGCCGCCGCCCGCGAGGGTCAGCAGGCGCCCTCGTCAGGCCGTCGCGAGAATCGGATGTTCAGTTGCTTGAGCTTGCGGTACAGGTGCGTGCGCTCGAGACCGGCACGCTCGGCCACCCGGCTCATGTTGCTCTGCTCCTTGCCCAGCAACTGCTCGAAGTAGATCCGCTCGAAGGCTTCTCGCGCTTCGCGAAGCGGCAGCTCGAAGAAGCGCGCGGTGAGCTCCGGCGAGACGGCTGCGGGAGGAAGAAGCGCGCTGTCCCCGAGCAGGCGCCGCACGTGCTCGGCGGTAATCTCGCTGTTGACTGTCAGCGCGAGATTGGCGATCACGCTGTGCAGGTGATCGAGGTTTCCGGGCCAATAGGCCGCCGCGAGCGCGGTAACAGCGCCGTCGTGCAGCGTAGCCTGCGTGCGCTGGCTCGCCGAAATCTCACGCCAGTAGCGCTGGACGAGCGCCGGAATGTCTTCGCGCCTTTCGCGCAGCGGCGGGAGCATCACGGCACCCACCGACAACGATGCCAGCAGGGCCGGATCGAAGCGGCCGTCCGCCGCGAGGTTCGCCAGCTGCTCGCTGCTCGTGCACACGAGAATGGTGTTGTGCTTCTCGAGCTTCGGTAGCAGGAAGGCGAGCCCTTTCTGTTCGGCTCGCGAATAGCCGCCGATCTCGCCGCAGTATAGAAGTCCGTCGCGCGCGTCCTCGAGAAGCTGCATCGGGTTCGCCACGAGGCGCGCCCCGCCTTGCAGCCCGATGAACGGCGTGTCGGGCACGTGGATCGCACGAGCGGCGATCTCGTGCCCGGTGCCAGCCTCGCCAACGAGCAGGATCGGCCGCGTGGCGCGAAGCAGTTGTTCGATCGCCCGCTCGGCCTCGATCACCGGCGTGCTCGTCCCAAGTGCGGAAAGCGACACACGTCTCGGAGCCGATCCGGCACCGGTCTTGAGCGCGCGCGTCACCGTGGCGAGGAGCTTCTGCAAACCGACCGGCTTCTCGAGGAAATCGACGGCACCGATCTTCGTCGCCTCGACCGCGGTCTCGATGGTCCCGTGCCCCGACATCATGACCACCGGCATCGTCAGCTGGCCGCCCGCCGCCCATTCGCGCAGCAGCGTGACTCCGTCGGTATCGGGCATCCAGATGTCGAGCAGGACGAGCGCCGGTTGACTGCGCGCGCGGTAGATGCGCGCCTCGCCCGCATTCTCGGCAAGGCTCACGCGATAACCCTCGTCCTGCAGGATCTCCGAGAGCAACTCGCGGATGCCGACCTCGTCGTCGACGATAAGGATTTCCTGCGGCTGCGACATCACGTCTTGGTTCCTTCCAGCGGAAAATGAAGCGTCACCGAAGCGCCTCGCGGCTGGCGATTCTCGATCGTGACGCGACCGTGGTGCTCTTCGACGATTTTTTTCACGATCGCGAGCCCGAGGCCCGTGCCTTTCGCCTTGGTCGTGACGTAAGGCTCGAAAGCCCGACGCATCATGTCTTCCGGAAAGCCGCCGCCGCGGTCAGCTACCGAGAGGACGACTTCCGTGGCGCGGCGCTCGATCGTGAATTCATAGGCCGGCTCGGCGACGTCCGCCTGCGCATCGGCCGCGTTCTGGATCAGATTATGAAACACTTGGCGCAAGCGTGTGGGTTCGCCGTGGATGACGGCGTTGTGGTCAGCAAGCTTCATCGAGACGTGGGGCCGCAGATTTTCGTACAAGGCGAGCACATCGAGCAAGAGGGCGTCGAGATCGACCGGCTGCATCCGACCGGGGCGCGGCTGGCGCGCGTAGGTCGCGAAATCGTCGACCATGTGCTTCATGGCCGTCACCTGCGCGATGATCGTCTGCGTCCCTCTCGAGAGCGCTTCCTCGTCGCCGCTCTCGAGCTTGCCGGCGAGCTTCACCGTGAGGCGCTCGGCGGAGAGCTGGATCGGGGTGAGCGGGTTCTTGATCTCGTGCGCGAGGCGTCGCGCCACCTCCGCCCACGCGGCGTCGCGCTGCGCCTGAACGAGATCGGAGACGTCGTCGAACACGACCACACACCCAGGCGCCGGCTCTCCGGGGAGTCCCGAGCCGCGCATCAGCAATACTCGAACCTGATTCGAGACCGAAAGCTCGGCCTGCCGCTGCCATTGTCCGTCGTGTCCCCCGCGAAAGCCCTCGCCAACGAAATCGGCGAACGCGGAGAGCGCCGGCAGACGCCGTCCCCAATCGACGAGCGGGACGCCGACAAGATCGGCGAGCGGCTGCTGCAGAATCACGGCCGCGCTCGGGTTCGCCGTGCGCAGCCGGAACGCGTTGTCGAAGACGAGCACGCCCGCCGAAAGGTTGGCGAGCACGCTTTCGAGGTAGGCGCGCGTGGTCTCGATCGCGCGTCGGTCCTCCTCTTCCTTGCGCTGCGCCTGCGCGAGTCGCGCCGTCATCGTGTTGAACGATTCGGTAAGGACTCCCAACTCGTCTCGACTCTGCACGGGATGCCGCCGGCTGAAATCGCCCTGCGCGACGGCGCGGGTTCCCTCCGCGAGGAGCCCGAGGGGCCGGCTGAACTGCTCTGAGAGCACGACCGCGAGGCCGAGCGCAGAAAGCAGCGCGAGGAGCAAGGTGAGCGTCAGCGTCCAGGCGTACAGGCGTTTGAGCGAGGTTCGTGCGAACGAGAGCTCCTGATAATCCTTGTAACCCGATTGCACCTGCTCGGCGTCCTGCTGGAGCTGCTTCGGCACCGGCTCGATGACCTGGAGCAGCCGCAGAGGCTCCCTCGGGTCCGGGCTATTGACCGGCACGACCACGCGCAACATCAACCCCTGATCGCCCATCTGTTCGACCTTCGCATAGGGCTGCTGCAGGCGAGCGCTTCTCATTGCCTGTGCCGAGGGCGCCTCGGGAGAAAGCATCGAGCCTGATACGCCGGCCACGGCGAGCACGCTGCCCGACGTCGAGAAGAGCGCTGCCTCATAGACGCCGGCCTGCTCGCTCGCCCGGTTGAGCCGCATGGTCATGCTAGCCGCGTCGCTCTCCTGAAGAGTGAGCGCGAGCTGGGTGGCCTTGTTGGTGGTTTCCTTCAGCAGATAGTCGAGCGCGTTGCGCCCGAGGTTCAGCCCGCCCTCGAGCGCGCGATCCACGCTCACGTCGAACCAGGACTCGATGCTCTTGCCAAGGAATTGAACCGAGACGCCGTAGAGCAGCGCCCCCGGAAGCACCGCGACCAGCGCGAAGAAAAGGACGAGCCGCATCGCAAGCCGGGACCCGAAGACTCCGGCCTTGAGGTTGCGCCGCAGCCGCACGAGCTGGTAGCCGACGAGCCCCATCAGCACCGCCACCATGGCGATATTGAGGACCAGCAGGATGTCGATGCTGCGCGCGAAGAGCGCCGTGTTCGCGCTCGCCGTGGCGAGCAGGAACAGGAAGACCAGGCCGAGGCACGCGCACGCGAGCAGCACGTAGCGGATGACTCGCGAAGCGCGAATACCGCTCATGGCGTGAAGCCCCAGCGGTACCAGTCGGACTGCAGAGTCCAGTCGCGGGACGCTAGCGCATTGATCTGGAACGGCTTCGGCAACAAGGCGACGTCGAGACGAAGCCGTACGGCGGCGTCGTAGCGTGCACCCTTGGTGAGCTGGTCGAGCTGGGCGACCGGCCGCGATACGACGCGCGAGAGCTGGTGCTCGACCTCCTCCAGCGAATTGACCTGCTGGCCGAGCAGCCCGCTCGCGATCCGGTACTGACGCGTCAGCGGCGAATAAGTGACGCGGTATTGGACCGACTGCTGGATGACCTTCTCATCGAACCAGTACCAGCGCGGGCGCGCGAGCTCGAACTCGAGCACGAAGTAGAGCGATACGCCCTTGTGCAGCGCCTCCTCGAGCGTCGGGTTGAACGCGAGGTCGAATTGCGCGTTGAGCACGACCTCCTCGTCCTCGACGCGCAGCTCCGCCGACGACACGGGGATCGTGTCGGCGACCGCGCTGGGCGCGAGCGCGAGCGAGATGGTCAGGCACAACAGGCCGAGGAAGCGGTTCGTTCGCGACATGCCTCTCGCGGCGGCAAGCCGCGTGATCCCGGTCGGGCGAGGTCACTTCTTTTTCAGACGGGCGTAAAAAAACCCGTCGTGATTGTGCTCTGCGCCCCCGGCCGCTGGCAAGAGTTGACCGCCGAGCGCGTCGGCGACGGGCAAGCGGAGCTGCAGCGCGACGGCGTCGTCATGCCGCGCGACGAACGCCTCGATCTGGTCCTCGTTCTCGACGCGAAACACCGAGCAGGTTGCATAGAGCAGCACGCCTCCGCTCGCGAGCATGGCCCACAGCGCGTCGAGGAGCCGCCGCTGCTGTGCGACGAAGCCTGCCAGATCGCTCTCGCGACGCAGCCATTTGATGTCCGGGTGGCGTCTCACGACGCCCGAGGCGCTGCAGGGCACGTCGGCAAGTATCCGATCGTAGGGCTTGCCGTCCCACCAACGCCCGGGCTCGCCGGCGTCGTCGGCGACGAGCCGCGCCTGGAGCTTAAGTCGTGCGAGGTTCTCGCCGACGCGTTCGAGACGCTTGCCGTCGACATCGAGCGCGGTCAAATCGAGCGCGGCGAGTTCCGCAAGGTGCGTGGTCTTGCCGCCGGGCGCGGCGCACGCGTCGAGGACGCGCATCCCGTCGCGCACGTCGAGCAGCGGCGCGGCGAGCTGCGCCCCGGCGTCCTGCACCGAGAAGTGGCCCTCCGCAAATCCCGGCAGCTCGTCGACCGGGCGCGGCCGCTCGATGACAACGCCAGCGCTGTCGATCGGAGTCGCCGCGATGCCGAGTGCCGCGAGCCCCGCCAGATATTCGTCGCGCTCGATTAGCCTCGCGTTCACGCGCAGTGCGAGAGGCGGGCGGGCGTTGCCGGCATCGAGGATCGCCACCGAGCGGGCGCCGTATTGCGCCTCGATTCGCGCGATCCACCATTCCGGGTACGAGAAGCGGGCCCCGGGCTCGCGCGCAACGGTCGCGGTGAGCGCCTCGCGTCGCCGAAGAAATTCGCGCAGGATGGCATTGACGAGTCCGCGTGCCGAAGGGCGCCTGATCCGCACCGTCGCGCGCACGGCGCAGTCGACGACCGCGTGCGCGGGTGCAGTGGTGTGCGCGAGCTGATACAGCGCGACCCACAACAGCGCTTCCACGCTCGCGTCGCTCAAGGGCCGATCGGCGAGGAGCCGCACGAGCCCGCGCAATTCGCCGAGGAAGCGCAGCGTCCCGTAGGAAAGCTCCCGGATGAGCGCCCGCGCGCCGCGGTCCGCCTCGTGCGCGTCCGCGAGCGCGTCTGGAAGCGCTGCGCCGGCGAGGACCCGCCGTACTATCTTTGCCGCGCTGCGCTGGGCATGCTCCATCGCGGCGCAGCCCCGATCACACGACCATCGCGAGCAGCCGAGCGATGCGTTCCTCGGTCGGTGGGTGCGTTCTGAAGAGCCCCGAGAGTCCGCCGCCCGAAAGCGGGTTGATGATCATCATCTGCGCGGTCGCCGGGTGCGTCTCGGCGGTCTCGAGCGGCACGTCGCGGGCGTAGCGTTCGATCTTCGCCAGCGCATCGGCGAGCGCTCGCGGATCACCCGAAATCTCGGCGCCGCCGCGATCGGCTTCGTATTCGCGCCCGCGCGAGACGGCGAACTGGATCAGCATGGCCGCGATCGGGGCCAGGATCAGCACCAGAATCGCGACGATCGGATTTCGATCGTCGTCGTTTCGGTCAACTGAGCCGCCGAAGAACATCCCGAACTGGGCCAGCGTAGAGATTGCGCCTGCGATCGAGGCCGTGATCGTCGAGGTCAGAATGTCGCGATGCCTGACGTGCGCCAGCTCGTGAGCGAGCACGCCGCGGAGTTCTCGCGTGGTCAGAAGCTGAAGGATGCCGGTCGTCGCGGCCACCGCCGCGTGTTCCGGATCGCGGCCCGTGGCGAAAGCATTGGGCTGCGGCTCGTCGATGAGATAGACCTTCGGCATCGGCAGCCCTGCTCGCCCGGCAAGCTCCCTCACCGTGCCGTAGAACCGCGGTGCCGAAGTCTGATCGACCTCCTGCGCACGGTAGAGCTTAAGCACCATCCTGTCCGAGAACCAGTACGCCCAGAAGTTCATCGCGGCGGCGAGCACGAGCGCGACAAGCATCCCCTGGCCGCCCCCGAGCAAAGCGCCCACGGCGCCGAAGAGCGCCATGATGGCTGCCATCAACAGTCCCGTCTTGAACCAGTTGCCGAGCATTTCGCTTGATCTCCGCCTCGATCGAAAGCCGAGGCCCACACCTTAGATGACGTTGGCGCCTCTCCGATTCAACCGGCGGATTGGCCGAATCGCGCGTTCGCCGCCAGTCGGTGGCCGGCAAGAAACGCAGCGGCGGACATCCGCCTGCCGCCGGCGCGTTGCAGCTCGCATACCGCGAGCGCTCCTTCGCCGCAGGCCACCGCGATTCCCTTGGCGTCGGCGCGAGCCACGGTACCCGGCGCTCCGAAACGACCGGTTTCCGCTTCGGCCTCCCAGATCTTGACGAGCATGCCGTCGAGCACCGTGTGCGCCCCCGGCGCGGGGTTGAAGGCGCGAATCGTGCGCTCGATCCCGCGAGCATCCGAGGTCCAGTCGATCGCCGTCTCGCTATGATCGATCTTCGCCGCGTAGGTGGCATCGGCGTCCGTCTGCGGCGTCGCGTCGAAGCGCTCGCCGCGTTCGAGCTTGGCCAGCGCCTCGACGATCGCATTGGCGCCGGCCCGCGCGAGCTTGTTGCGGAGCGCGCCCGCGGTGTCGCGCGGAGCGATCGGTACCGGATGTCGCGAAATCACCGGCCCGGTGTCGAGCCCCGCGTCCATCTGCATGATTGAAATCCCGGTCTCTTCATCACCGGCCAGGATCGCCCGCTCGACGGGTGCCGCCCCGCGCCAGCGCGGCAGGAGCGAGGCGTGAATGTTGATGCAGCCGTGCTTCGGCCAGGCGAGCATCGCGGGCGGCAGGATCAGACCGTAGGCCGCGACCACCAGCACGTCGAGCGCGGTCGCTATCACCGGCGCGCGAGCTTCCGGCGACTTGAGCGACGACGGCTGGAATAACTCAATGCGCTCTGCGCGCGCGAGCGCGCTCACGGGCCCGGCTTCGACCTTCATGCCACGGCCCCGAGGCCGGTCGGGCTGCGCGAGCACCGCGGCGACCGACATGCCCGCGCCGAGGATCGCCTCCAGAGCGGTCGCGGCAAATTCTGGCGTCCCGGCAAAGCCGATGCGCATCAGGGAAGCCCCTGCGGGTCCCTCACGCGGCCCGCTGCTTTTTCTTGAACTTGGTCCTGAGCCTCGCCCGCTTGAGCGGCGAGAGGTAGTCGACGAAGATCCTGCCGACCAGGTGATCCATCTCGTGCTGGACGCAGACCGCGAGCATGCCCTCGGCCTGCAGCTCGAAGGATTCGCCGCGCGCGTCGAGTGCGCGAACGGTCACTTTCGCGGCCCGCCGCACGCTGTCGTAGTAGCCCGGCACCGACAGACAGCCCTCCTCGCTGTCGGCCTCGCCCTCGGTCGCGACGATCTCGGGATTGATGAACACGTGCAGTTCGTCCCGCGTCGGGCTGACGTCGACGACGATGACGCGTTTGTGGACGTCGACCTGCGTGGCAGCGAGACCGACGCCGGGCGCCGCATATAGCGTTTCGGTCAGATCCGTCACCAGCTTCCTGATTTCTGGCGTCACCGCCGGCACCGGGGCCGCCGTCTTTCTGAGCCGCGGGTCGGGGTATTCGAGGATCTTCAACACCATAATTGCTTGCAAAATGCAGACTCGGGATGCAGAATCACATCTAAGCCCTTATTTTGCGGCGATTTAGGACGATAGCAAGGCCCGCTCAACCTTCGTTGCGGAGAGGCGTCATGCGCGTGAAGTCTATCACGTCGTTGCTTTTCTCGGCCTGCCTGCTGCCGCTTCTGCTCGCTTCGGCGATTTCGCAAGCTCAGGATCTCCAGCTTCAGGACACTCGTCCCGAGCGCTACACGGTGCAGAAGGGCGACACGCTCTGGGACATCGCCGCCAAGTTCCTCAAGCAGCCGTGGCGCTGGCCGGAGCTCTGGCGCATGAATCGCGACCAGATCAAGAATCCGCACTGGATCTACCCGGGCGACGTCCTCGTGCTGTCTCGCGTCGACGGCGAGTGGCAGTTGAGCGTCGATCGCCCCGGTTCCGCGGTGCGGGTGACGCCGACGACACGGGTGGAGTCCCTTGCGGAACAGGCGATCCCGAGCATCCCGGCACAGGACCTTGAGCCCTACCTGACCCGGCCGCTCATCACGGGGCCCGAAGGTCTGCCCGCCGCCGCCAAGATCGTCGCCGGGCGCGACAATCGCGTCGTCCGCGGCCGCGGCGACAGGGTCTACGCGGTCAACATCGATCCACGAGCGGGCACCCAATGGTTCCTGTACCGGCCGGGCCGCGTGCTGCGTTCGTACGACAGCAAGGAAATTCTCGGCTACGAGATGCGCTTTCTTGGCACCGCCGAGGTCAACCGCTTCGCCGAGGTGAGCACGATCACCATCGTCAATGCGCGCGAGGAGATCGTCATCGGAGATCTGCTCGTACCGGCGCCGCGTGAAGAGCTGGTCAACTATGTGCCGCATGCGCCGGACCGCGCGTTGGAGGGACGAATCATTGACCTCGCGGGAGACGCGCACGAGGCGGGACGAGGCGCCATCGTCACCGTGGATCGCGGCGCGGGAGATGGTCTCGAAGTGGGCCATGTCCTCGCGGTCTATCATCCGCAGCCGGTCATGGTGGATCCACGGCCGTATGAGACGCGCGACGTTTTCTCGAAGGGACCCGAGCCGACCAAGGTTCTGCTCCCGCCGACGCAGTATCTAAATATTCCCCCCGAGCGCTCCGGCTTGCTGTTCGTATTCCGGGTGTTCGACCGGGTCGCCTACGCGGTGGTGCTGAACACCACCGACCCGGTCTTTCCCGGCGACGTCGTCCGCAAGCCCTAAGCTCTTCGTTCACGATGGACGTCGACGCCCGCGTCGAGGCTTGGGCGTCGCTGCAGCTCACGCAGGGGCTTGGCACACGCACGCTCGTCGCGTTGCTCAAACACTTTGGCGGCGCCGTTGAGGTGCGCGCGGCACCGCGGCGCAGCCTTGCCAAGGCCGCGTCGGCGGAAGTTGCTGCGGCGATCGAACGAGGTCCCGATCCCGGGCTGCTCGAAAACACGCTCGCGTGGCTGAACGAGTCTGGGCACTGGCTCATCGCCTGGGATGACCCCGACTATCCGCGGGCGCTGCTCGCGATTCCCGACCCTCCGCCGGCGTTCTATTACCTTGGTCGCCGCGAGCTGCTCAACCGTCCAGCGGTGGCGATCGTCGGCAGCCGTAATGCAACGCCTCAAGGCATCGAGCACGCCGAGGCTTTCGGCGCCGCGCTTTCCGCGGCCGGACTCACGATCGTGAGCGGACTGGCGACCGGCATCGACGCCGCGGCGCATCGGGGCGGGCTCTCCGCCGCTGGAGGCAGCCTTGCAGTCGTCGGAACCGGGGTCGATGGCTATTACCCGCCGGCGAACCGTGCGCTCCAGCAGCGCCTCGAGCGCGAGGGCGGTGTCGCCTCCGAGTTTGCGCTCGGTACCCCGCCGCTGCCGGAGAACTTTCCCCGGCGAAACCGCATGATCAGCGGCCTCGCCCGAGGTGTGCTCGTAGTCGAAGCCACATTGAACAGCGGCTCGCTCATCACCGCGCGCCTCGCGGCAGAGCAGGGGCGCGAAGTGTTCGCGATTCCCGGCTCCATCCACTCCCCTTTCTCTAAGGGCGCTCATCGGTTGATCCGCGACGGAGCGAAGCTCGTGGAAACCGCGCAGGACGTGCTCGAGGAATTGCATTTCGAGCCGGACGCATCAGGCGCCGGTGTCGCTCCGGCGCCGGAGACTTCGGTCGACGCCAGCGAGACCGGGCAGCGCGTGCTCTCCGCGCTCGGGCATGATCCAGCAGCCATCGACCAGCTGAGCGAGCGCAGCGGACTCGCCGCGGAAGTGATCGCCGCGGCACTGGTCGAGCTAGAGCTTGCCGGCCGGGTGGTCGGTATCGCCGGCGGGCTCTACCAGCGGCGCAACTAGCCCTTTCTCCCCGAAGCCGTTACTCACTGTCGCGCCGGCGCTTGCCGCGCAACGAATCCCGCTGCCACAAAAATCCGGCTTGTCCCGGTAGCGGGTCCCTGCTTATCATCACGCTCCTTTTGGCTGTCGAAATCACAACGAGCCCGTGGCCAAGCGCCTGATCATTGCCGAGAAGCCTTCCGTAGCTGCCGACATCGCGCGGACGCTCGGCGGGCTCGCGCGTCACGACGATTATTTCGAGGGCGACCGCTACGTCCTGTCCTCCGCCATCGGCCATTTGCTCGAAATCGGCATGCCGGAAGAAGAGGAGGTCAAGCGCGGCAAGTGGACCTTCAGCCATTTGCCGGCTATCCCTTCGAAATTCGCGCTGAAGCCGATCGAGAAGACAGAGGCTCGTCTGAGGCTCCTCCTCAAGCTCATCAAGCGCAAAGACGTCACCGAGTTGATCAATGCCTGCGACGCGGGGCGTGAAGGCGAGCTCATCTTCCGCTACATCGTCCAGTATGCGAAGACTCCGAAGCCGATCCGGCGTCTCTGGCTGCAGTCGATGACGCCGGGCGCGATCCGCGATGGCTTCGGCGCGCTGCGCAGCGACGAGACCATGCGGCCGCTCGCTGACGCAGCAGTGTGCCGCTCGGAGTCGGACTGGCTTGTCGGGATCAACGGAACGCGGGCGATGACGGCGTTCAACTCGAAGTCGGGAGGGTTCCAGCTCACGACCGTCGGGCGCGTCCAGACCCCAACCCTCGCGATCCTCGTCGAGCGCGAGGAGAAGATCCGCGCCTTCAGGCCGCGCGATTATTGGGAAATTCACGCAACCTTCGCAGCCAGGGACGGGAACTACGACGGCCGCTGGTTCGACGAGGCGTTCCGCAAGTCCGACGACGATCCCGATGGGCGCGCGGAGCGGCTCTGGGATGAAGAACGAGCACGAGCGCTTGCGCGCGCGTGCGAGGGCAGGCCCGGCGTGGCGAGCGAGGAGACCAAGCCTTCCTCGCAAAGCTCGCCGCTTCTCTACGACCTCACGAGCCTGCAGCGCGATGCCAACGGGCGTTTCGGTTTCTCCGCACGCACCACCCTTTCGCTCGCGCAGGCGCTGTACGAAAGGCACAAGGTCCTCACCTATCCACGTACCGATTCGCGCGCGCTGCCGGAGGATTACCTCGCGACGGTCAAGCAGACGCTCGAAGCCCTGCGGGAGTCGAAGCCGTACGCGCCTTTCGCTGCCCAGGTGCTCAAGGCCAAGTGGGTCAAGCCCAACAAGCGGATATTCGACGATACGAAGATCTCCGATCACTTCGCGATCATCCCCACGCTGCAGCGGCCGAAGAGCCTCAGCGAGGCGGAGGCTAAGCTCTACGATCTCGTCGTCAAGCGCTTTCTCGCGGTCTTCTATCCGCCGGCGGAATATCTCTTGACAACCCGCATCACCCGCGTCGAGAAGGAGGCGTTCAAGACCGAAGGCAAGGTGCTGGTCAGTCCCGGGTGGCTCGCGGTCTACGGCAAGGAAGTGCAGTCCGGCGAGGAGCCGATGCTCGCCAAGATCCTCCCTGACGAGAGGGTTGCGACCGAAGAAATCCGGGTCGTGGCGAACCAGACCCGGCCGCCAGCGCGGTTCAACGAAGCCACGCTCCTCTCGGCGATGGAAGGCGCCGGAAAGCTGATCGAAGACGACGAGCTGCGCGAAGCGATGCGCGAGAAGGGTCTCGGCACGCCGGCCACACGCGCGCAGATCATCGAGGGGCTGATCCAGGAAAAGTACGTGCTCCGCGAAGGGCGCGAGCTCACCCCGACCGCGAAGGCATTCTCGCTCATGACGCTGCTGCACGGCCTGGGCGTCCCCGAGCTTTTCTCCCCGGAGCTCACCGCCGAGTGGGAATTCAAGCTGGCGCAGATGGAGCACGGCAAGCTCAAGCGCGCCGAGTTCATGCGCGAGATCGTGCGCATGACCAAGCACATCGTCAGTCAGGCGAAGAACTACGAGAGCGATACGATTCCCGGCGACTTCGCCACGCTCTCGGCGCGCTGTCCGAAGTGCGGGGGCGAGGTGCACGAGAAGTACAAGAAATTCCAGTGCCAGTCGTGCGACTTCGGGATGTGGAAGATCATCGCCGGCCGCCAACTCGAGGTCCCGGAAGCGGAGACGCTGCTTCGCGAGCGCGGCGTCGGGCCGCTGCAGGGTTTTCGAAGCAAGCAGGGGCGTCCCTTTGCGGCGCGCCTGAAGCTCAACGACGCGTACGAGGCCGAGTTCGATTTCGGCGACGGCGGCGATGGTGCGGAAGCCCCGGATTTCACCGGTCAGGAATCGCTCGGCGCGTGTCCGAAGTGCGGTGGGAGGGTCTTCGAGCTTCCCGCCGCCTACGTGTGTGAGCGAGCGGTCGGGCCGAACAAGACCTGCGACTTTCGCTCGGGGCGCGTCATCCTCCAGCGACCGATCGAACGCGCTCAGATGCAGAAGCTTCTCACCACCGGCAAGACGGATCTCCTGCAGTTCGTCTCCGCGCGCACGCGCA
>Ga0307469_10000375_pt1 | contig 16676 bp, 14 predicted proteins | sample atmos_gasesAM2C__FD_203084 | JGI IMG/M metagenome (GOLD analysis project Ga0307469, IMG submission 203084) | Hardwood forest soil microbial communities from Morgan-Monroe State Forest, Indiana, United States - atmos_gasesAM2C_515 | ecosystem: Environmental > Terrestrial > Soil > Temperate...
CTGGACTGGGGCCAGGATCTGCGCCGCCTGGAGCTGCGCGCTGCGCAGCTGCGGATTCCGCGGCTGAGCCTCGCGTACCGCGGCACGGCGGACCTGACCCGCGAGCCGTTGCCGCCATTCGCAAGCCTCGCGGCGCGCCAGCCGACGACCGGCTGGGTGGCGATCTCCGCGCTCGCGCGCACGCGCGATCCCGCCGACTACGCCTGGCTGGATGCTTACCGTCCCGTGGAGCGCATCGGCAAGTCGATCGATCTCTACTACATTCCCTGACGGGTCGGGCGCGTCAGGACCCTGGGGCCGCGCCGCAGGCACGCAGGCGCGCGATCCGCGCGAGCGGCGGCGGATGTGAATAGTAGAACGCGGCGTACACCGGATCGGGTGTCAGGGTGCTGGCGTTATCGCGATGCAGCTTGACGAGCGCCGTGGCGAGCTCGGCCGCGCTGGCATGGCGCGTGGCGAACGCGTCCGCCTCGAACTCGTGCCGGCGCGACCACAGCGAGGCCAGCGGGGTGATGAAGAAGGTGAATACCGGGACCACCAGCACGAACAGCAGCAGCGCGGCGTGCGTCGAAGGCACCGGGACACCGAGCGCCGCGTAGAAGCCTGCCTGCCCGGTCAACCAGCCGAGTATCGCCAGGCCCGCGAAGGTGAGCGCGATCGACAGCAACAGCCGCTGGCGCACGTGCTTGAGGCGGAAATGGCCGAGCTCGTGCGCCAGCACCGCCTCGACTTCCGGATGAGCGAGACGCTCGAGCAGCGTGTCGAAGAACACGATGCGCTTGTGCCGGCCGATGCCGGTGAAGTAGGCGTTGCCGTGGCTCGAGCGGCGCGAGTTGTCCACGACGAATACTCCCTTGGAGGCGAAGCCGCAGCGCGTCAGCAGCGCTTCGATGCGTTGCCTGAGCGCCTGGTCTTCAAGCGGCGAGAAGCGGTTGAAGAGCGGTGCGATGAATGCCGGCCAGGCCCAGGCCATGAGGAACATGACGGCGAGCCACAGGCCCCACGCCCCCACCCACCACCAGCGGCCGGCGCGTTCCATGAGCACGAGCGTCGCAATCAGCAGCGGGCCGCCGAGCAACACGGCGAGCGCAAGACTCTTGCCCAGATCTGCGAGGAACAGGCCGGGCGTGGTGCGGTTGAAGCCGAAGCGTGTCTCGAGCCGGAAGGTGCGCCACACCGAGAACGGCAGGTTGGCGAGCTGGATGAGCAGTGCGACGGTGGCAATCACCAGGACGCCGAGCCAGGGTTGGGTCAGGCGGGTGTGGCGCCACAGGGCGTCCAGCGCCGCGATGCCCCCACCGATCGTGAGCACCAGCGTGAGCGCCGCGTCGACGACGGCGCCGATGCGACCGAGGCGCAGCTTCGCAAGGGTGTAGTCGGCGGCCTTGCCGTGTTCGTCCGCCGACACGCTGCCGGCGAACGGCCCGGGTACCTGATCACGGTGGCGCGCGACGGCCCTGGCCTGGCGCTGCGAGAGCCACAGCTCCATGGTCGTGCCCAGGAGCACGGCCAGGATGAAGAGGGGGGTCAGCCAGCGCATCGCCGCAGTGTACCTGCGGCGCGTGGCTCGCGGTCTGCCTAGCGGGTCCTGGCGCGTTGCGCGCCGGGCCCCTTCAGGGGCGCAGCACGCAACCGCTCCTGCGCCCGGCGGGCCGGCTTGCGGGCGCGGCGGGTGTCCGCGGCCGGTGGCTTGCTCCCTGCCAGCTGAGTGAGCAGCCATCGCGCGGCGGATTCGAAGCGTGCCGGGTCACCATAAGCGCGCGCCAGGAGCATTTCTCCTTCCAGCGCGCCCACCAGCATCCGGGCAGCCTCGTGTGGCGGCACGCGTACCGCCAGACAACCCTCGCGGTTCCCCTGGTCGAGGAGCCCCGCGAGCCAGCTCTCGTTGAACTCAAAGAACACACGGATTGCCTCCTGCATCTGCAGCGGCAGCGTGCCGTATTCGGCAGCCACCATGCCGCACAGGCACATGCGCTCGTTCGCCAGCACGTCGGCGTAGACCTTCACGTAGGCGCGCAGCCGCTCATCGGCGTGCGGCCACCTCGCAGTGATCGTCTGCAGCGCTGTCTCGAACGCTTCGGTGTAGCGTGCGATGAGTGTGCGGCCGAGCTCGGCCTTGGTCGCGAAATGGTAGTGCAGGCTCGCCTTGGTGATGCCGACCTCCGCGGCGATGTCGGCATAGCTGAAGCCGTTGAAACCCCGTGTCTGCACCAGGCGCTCGGCCACGTCCAGTATCCGGGTCGCGGTGGTGTCCGGCGCTGCGGGTGTGGTTCCGCTCATGACCCGCGATCATAGCAGCAGGGTCTTGTATCTACCTACTAGTTGATAGACAATCCGGCCAACGGCGGCATCTCGCAGCGCCGATGGGGGCAAACATGCAAACCACTGAACACAAGACCTTCTCCAGGCCCGACGAAACGCGCGAATTTCCGCACGGGCGCGCGGAGATCCTCAAAGTGGGCAACGGTGAGGTGGGGCGGCTGGTGTTCCAGCCCGGCTGGCGCTGGTCGAACGACGTCAAGCCCATCGCCAAGACTCACAGTTGCACCGCGCCACACTTGCAGTACCACGTCAGCGGCCGCCTCGGCATTCGCATGGACGATGGCACCGAATTCGTGGCGGGTCCGGGCGATATCACCTCCCTTCCCAGTGGCCACGATGCGTGGGTCGTCGGCAACGAGCCCGTGGTCGTCGTGGACTGGTACGGTGCCAGCAATTACGCCAAGCGCGCGTAAATCCGCTGGGTGAAACCTGGCGTCGCACGCGAGCCGCCCTGCCTGCGGCTCAGGCGGCGTTAGCGGGCGATCCAACCGGAGCTCAGCAGGCTTGCGTGGAACTCGCGCGCCACGCCGGGCTCGGGCCGGGCGAGCTTGCGCCTGAGATCCGGGAAAGGATTGCGCGCCAGCATGTCGCGAATGACATTGAGGCGCGTCTGGTGTTTGTCGTCGGCGCGAATCAGGATCCATGGCGCATCGGCATGATGGGTGCGCAGCAACATGGTGTCGCGTGCGCGACTGTAATCGCGCCAGTGGCGCTGCGCGGCCTCGTCAACCGCACTGATCTTCCACTGCTTGAGTGGATCGCGGCGCCGCTCGCGCAAGCGGCGCGCCTGTTCCTTGCGGCTGATGTCCAGATAGTACTTGAGGACCGAGATTCCTGAGTGAACCAGCATGCGCTCGAAGCGCGGCGCGGCTTCCAGGAACGCCTCACGCTGCGCGCGGGTGCAGAACTTCATGACGTACTCCACGCCGGCGCGGTTGTACCAGCTGCGATTGAACAGAACGATTTCCTGGGCGGCGGGCAGATGCCTGACAAAGCGCTGGAAGTACCATTCGGTCTCTTCGCGGTCGCTGGGCTTGCCGGGAGCCACGATCCGCACTTCGCGCGGACTCAAGTGCGCGGCGATGCGCTTTATCGTGCCGTCCTTGCCGGCGGCGTCCCGGCCTTCGAGGATCACCAGCACCTTGCGGCCGCGGGCGATGACATGCCGGTGCAGTTTGACCAGCTCGATCTGCAGGCGGCGCAATTCCCGCGCATATTCCTTCTTGCCAAGCTTGCGTGTGGACTCGATTCGGCTACTCATTCTGGGTGCTCCGATTCGCCCGGCCGCACTCTTGTCGCATGCGCGGCGATGGTTCAGGCTTGCGGCTCCCGGGAAGGAGGCCCTTGATGACGAAGTCGAAGCCGCAACCTCGGGTGGTCATCTCGAACAACGGCCCCTACCTGGTCAGCGGCGGCGTGCCGCTCGCCAGGCAGACCATCGTCACCGACAGCGAGGGCGGGTCGCAGCAGTGGCGCCAGGGCGACGCATTCCCCGCGCAGGAGTCGTACCAGCTCTGCCGCTGCGGCAAGTCGAAAGCTAAGCCGTTCTGCGACGGCACCCACGACAAGATTGGCTTCGACGGCACCGAAACCGCCCCCCGTACAACGTATCGCGAACAGGCGAAGGTTCTGCAAGGACCGACCCTGGCGCTCACGGACGCGGAGTCGCTGTGCGCGGGCGCGCGTTTCTGCGATCCGAACGGACAGGTCTGGAACCAGGTCGAGCGTACCGACGAAGCCGGGCTGCGGACGACCTTCCTGCGGCAGGTCAACAACTGTCCGTCCGGGCGCCTCGTGGCCTGGGATCGGTCGACCGGCAAGCCGATCGAGCATCCGCTGCCGGTTTCGATAGGACTCATCGAGGATCCGCTGGAAGGCGTGAGCGGCCCGCTGTGGTTGCGGGGCGGAATTGCAGTGGTTTCCGCCGACGGCTTCGCGTACGAGATTCGCAACCGCGTGACCTTATGCCGGTGCGGGGCATCCGGTAACAAGCCCTTCTGCGATGGCTCGCATGTCTCGAGCGGATTCCGTGACTGGACCTGAGCAGCACTCTCCCGGGGCACGGGCGCCCACGGGTCAATGAGTCCGGCTGGTGGCCGCGCGCCATCCCAACCACAGCATCAGCGCGCCGAACACCAGCAGCACCAGCCCCCACCACAGGTTGACGTCGATACCGAGCGAACGCTGATAAATCGCCGGATCGCTGAAGAATCCGAAGCCCACCAGCAGGCACCCGAGGAGGGTGAACATCATGCCGAGTGGTATGCGGATGTCGAGGCCCATGCGAGGCTCCTTACCAGAAGAGGAGATTGAGGATCAGTGTCGCGGCGAGTACCCCCGCGCCGAGCACCGCCGGGCGCGCATACCACGCCTGATCCGCCTCGCGCAGCCGGGGTGTGAGGGAGTAGACGAGGCCGACCAGGTCCTTCTCGGGGCGCGACCGCGTGATCAGGCTCACCGCGATGGTCACGACAAAACACACGCTGAATGCCCAGATCGCGGTCCAGAAGTTCTGTGCCATCTCGCTCGGATAGGCATGCAGCAAGGTGAGCCAGCCGCCCTTGATGCCGGCGAGGCTCCCCCTGGGCAGGGTCAACGCGTGGTGCAACGCGGCCGCCGCCGTGCCCGACAGGAGACCGGCGAACGCGCCGTGGCCGGTGGCCCGCTTCCAGAACATTCCCAGCAGGAATGTCGCAAACAGCGGCGCATTCACGAAAGCGAACAGCAGCTGCAGCATATCCATGATGTTGTTGAAGTGGTTGGCGACGTAGGCGGCTGCCACGGACAGTGCGATCCCGAACACCGTCGCCACGCGTCCCATGTTGAGGTAGTGATGATCGCTGGCGCCGCGGTGGATGTAGGCCTGGTAGATGTCATAGGTCCACACGGTATTGAAGGCCGTGATGTTGCCGGCCATCCCCGACATGAAGCTCGCCAGCAGCGCCGTGATCCCCAGGCCGAGCAGGCCGTGAGGGAAGTAGTGGCTGAGCATCATGGGGATGGAAAGATCGTAGTTGAGCGTGCCGTCCGCCTTGTGGGGCAGCACGAAGCCGCTGGCGCCGGTGTGCACGCTCGAAGCGATGGCGATCATGCCCGGTACGATGACCAGGAACGGGAACAGCATCTTCGGCACGGCGGCAATCAGCGGCGTGCGGCGCGCGGCCGACATCGAATGCGCGGCCATGGCGCGCTGCACGACCAGGAAGTCCGTGCACCAGTAGCCGAACGACAGCACGAAGCCGAGTCCCATGACGACCCCGAACCACTCGACACCCATGGGGTTCGAAGTCGCGTCGCCCATCTGGCTCCAGGTGCTGGACCACGCCTGCGGCGCAAAGCCCTGCGAGGTCGCGACGTGCGTGAGGCGCGCGCTCAGGCCCTGCCAGCCGCCCAGATCCTTGAGGCCGAGAAACACCAGCGGCGCGAAGCCAAACACGATGAGAAAGAACTGCAGCACCTCGTTGTAAATGGCCGACGTGAGACCCCCGAGCAGGATGTAGGCCAGCACGACGGCCGCGGACAGCCACACGCTGGTGTCGAAGTCCCACCCCAGCAGCAGGTTCAGCAGCAGGCCCATGGCGTACATCGAGATGCCCGAGGAAAACACCGTCATGGTCGCGAAGGAGATCGCGTTCAGGCCGCGGGTCTTCTCGTCGAAGCGCAGCTTCAGGTACTCCGGCACCGAGCGCGCCTGTGAGCCGTAGTAGAACGGCATCATGAAGACGCCGAGAAACACCATGGCGGGAATGGCGCCCACCCAGTAGAAGTGGCTGGTCGCCATGCCGTACTTGGCGCCCGAGGCCGCCATGCCGATGACCTCCTGTGCGCCCAGGTTGGCGGACAGGAAGGCGAGCCCGGCGACCCACGCCGGGATCGAGCGGCCGGAAAGAAAATAGTCCGTGCTGGTCTTCATGTAGCGCCGCAGCGTGTACCCGATGCCCAGCACGAACACGAAGTACACGCCCATGATGACCCAGTCGATCTCTCTTGGATGCAAGAGGCCCCCCCTCGGCTCTGTGCGGCGTCTGGCCTAGTGTAATGCGGCGTGAAACTCGAGGCGATCTGCGTTCCGGGTCGGGTTCGCCGAGGCGAGTGTGCGGGTGTACGCTTCTTATCCGAGCTGCCATGCGAGCGCTCGGAAAGAACGCAGCCATGAGCATATACGACCAGGATCTGGACAAGAACCCCGCCAACTACGTGGCGCTCTCGCCGGTGAGCTTTGTGGAGCGCAGTGCCGAGGTGTTCGGCGATCTGCCGGCGGTGATTCATGGCAGGCGTCGCTACAGCTGGCGTGACACACGCGAACGTGCGGCGCGACTGGCGGCGGCGCTGCGGGCCCTCGGGGTGGCGCGTGGCACCACGGTCAGCGTCATGCTCCCCAATACTCCCGAGATGATCGAGGCGCACTACGCGGTGCCGGCGCTGAATGCCGTGCTCCACCCGCTCAACACGCGACTGGACGCGGCGCTGCTCGCCTGGCAGATGCAGCACTGCGAGGCCGCGGTCCTGATCACCGACCGCGAGTTCGCGCCCGTCATCGGGGTGGCGCTGCGGATCCTGCGGGATGAGCACGGCCGCGCACCCATCGTCATCGACGTATGCGACAGCGAGTACACGGGGGCCGGTGAGCCTCTCGGTGCCTGGGAGTACGAAGCGCTGCTCGCACGGCACGAGCCGCTGCCGCGGCTCGAGGGTCCGCGGGACGAATGGGACGCCATCGCCGTGTCCTACACCTCGGGCACCACCGGCAATCCCAAGGGCGTGGTCACGCACCACCGCGGAGCCTATCTCAACGCGGTATCCAACGCCGCCACCTGGAGCATGCCGCATTTCCCGACGTACCTGTGGACGCTGCCGATGTTCCACTGCAACGGCTGGTGCTTCCCGTGGACGGTGGCGATGCTCGCCGGCACGCAGGTGTGTCTGCGCAAGGCGGAGACCCGGGCAATTTTCCAAGCTATGCGCGCGCATGGCGTGGATCACTACTGTGCCGCCCCCATCGTGCACAACCTGCTGATCAACGCGGAAGCCGCGCTGCGCGACGGTCTCACGCAGCGGGTGCGCGGCATGGTGGCGGGGGCTGCGCCGCCGGCAGCGATGATCGAGGGCATGGCGAGGATCGGCTTCGATCTCACCCACGGGTATGGACTGACCGAGACTTACGGTCCTGCGGCGGTCGCTGCCAAGCGCGAAGCTTGGGCGGCGGCGGGCCTGTCGGAGCAGACCAGGCTCAACGGCCGCCAGGGTGTGCGCTACGTCCTGCAGGAGGGGATGACGGTGCTCGAGCCCGAGACGATGACCGAGGTGCCGGCCGACGCGCAGACGCTCGGTGAGATCATGTTTCGCGGCAACATCGTGATGAAGGGCTACCTGAAGAATCCGGCCGCAACCGCCCAGGCCTTCGCGGGCGGCTGGTTCCACACCGGGGATCTCGCCGTGCTGGAGCCGGACCGCTACGTGAAGATCAGGGACCGCAGCAAGGACGTGATCATCTCCGGCGGCGAGAACATCAGCTCCCTCGAGGTGGAGGATGCGCTCTACCGCCACGCCGCGGTGATGGCCTGCGCGGTGGTGGCGCGGCCGGATCCGAAATGGGGCGAGACCCCGCTCGCTTACGTCGAGCTCAAGAGCGGTGTCACGGCCAGCGCCGCCGAGCTCATCGGGCATTGCCGCACCCTGCTGGCGGCCTACAAGGTGCCGCGCGAGGTGCGCTTCGAGGAGATCCCGAAGACCTCCACCGGCAAGATCCAGAAATTCGTGTTGCGCGAGCGGGCGAAATCAGCCAGTGCGATCGAATGAGGAGACGACCATGACGATTGCCGCCGAGACGGCCAGGACGACTGCGGCGGAGCCGCTGGTGAGGCGCGAGCAGGACGCGCGCGGTGTGCTCACACTGACGCTCAATCGCCCGCAGGCCTTCAACGCCCTGTCCGAGGCGATGCTGGCCGCGTTGCAGCGCGAGCTCGATGCGAGCGCCAGTGATGAATCGGTGCGCGTCGTGGTACTGGCGGCGGAAGGCAAGGCGTTCTGCGCCGGCCACGACCTGAAGGAGATGCGTGCGCAGCCCTCGCTCGAGTACTACCAGGGGCTGTTCGCGCAGTGCACGCGCATGATGCTCACCCTGCGCCGTCTGCCGGTGCCGGTGATCGCGCGCGTGCAGGGTATCGCCACTGCGGCGGGCTGCCAGCTGGTCGCGCAGTGCGACCTGGCGGTCGCCTCCAGCGCCGCGAGGTTCGCAGTCAGTGGCGTGAACCTGGGGCTTTTCTGCTCGACGCCGAGCGTGCCGCTGTCGCGCAATGTTGCCCGCAAGCAGGCGTTCGAAATGCTGGTGACGGGCGAGTTCATCGACGCCGCGCAGGCGCAGGCGCGCGGGCTCGTGAACCGGGTCGTCGAGCCGGCGCGCCTGGACGCGGAAATCGAGACGCTGGCGGCGAGCATCGTCGCCAAGCCGCGCGTGGTGGTGGCGATGGGCAAGGAGTTGTTCTACCGGCAGGCGGAGCTCGGCCTGGAGGCGGCATACGATGCGGCCGGCGAGACCATGGCCTGCAACATGATGGACGCAGCGGCGCTGGAGGGCGTGCAGGCGTTCATCGAGAAGCGCAAGCCGCGCTGGTGATCCGCAAGGCTGCGCGCCGCCCGATGCAACGCACCGCGTGGCCAGGCCATAACGCCCGGCAGCTGTTGACGCTGGGCATGGCGCTGGCGGCATGCCTGACGCCCGAGCCGTCGCCGCTGCGGGCCGAAACGCCCGACGATGTCGCGCTCGCGCTGGATCTCATGATCCCGATGCGCGATGGCGTCAAGCTCGCCGCCGACGTCTATCGGCCGGCACGCAACGGCGTGCCCATTGAGGGCAGGTTCCCGGCGCTGTTGATGCGCACGCCCTACGACAAGGAGGCGCGCGCCGCGCCCTTCGCACAGTACTTCGCTTCCCGCGGCTACGTCGTGGTCGTGCAGAACGTGCGTGCGCGCTACAAGTCGGAGGGCCATTGGCGGCCGCTGTATGACGATGGCCCTGACGGCTACGACACGACGCAGTGGATCGGACATCAGCCCTGGTCCGACGGCGGCATCGGCACGGTCGGAACCTCGTACGAAGGCGGAACGCAACATGCGCTCGCGATCGCCGATGCACCATTCGTCAAGGCGATGATCCCGCTGTTTTCGATGTCGGACGTCGGTCGCTATGGACTGCGCCACAACGGCGCGTTCGAGCTGCGCTGGTTCAACTGGGTCTTCTCGATGGGAGACCCGGGGGGCCAGCCGAACCTCGTCGCGGCCGCGCGCGCCGCCAGCGATCCGGCTGCGGCGCCTGCGCTGGCAGACCTGGTCAACCACGTGCCCGAATACGTGCGTGCCTTGCCCTTGCGTGCCGGCGACACCCCGCTCAAGTTCGCGCCCGACTACGAAAAGTGGCTGGCGGATGCGATGAGTCACGGGGGCGACGACCCGGTGTTCAAGGGGATGGGCGTCGAGGTCGTCGATCACCTGGCTGACTACAAGGACATTCCCGTCTACCACGTAACCGGCTGGTACGATTCCTGGGCGTTGCAGGTGGCGAACCTCAACTATGCAGGCCTGCGCGAGCGCAAGAAGAGCCTGCAGCGCCTGATCGTCGGGCCCTGGACCCATAGCCGGCCGAACGCCAGCTATGCCGGAGACGCTCAGTTCACGCCCGACGCCGCCATCGACCTCAACGCCTTCCAGCAGCGCTGGTTCGATCACTGGCTGAAGGGTGTCGACAATGGTGTCGACCGCGAGCCACCGGTGCGCATCTATGTCATGGGCGGCGGTGACGGGCACAGGACCCCGGAGGGCCGGGTGTTCGTCGGGGGCTACTGGCGCGATGAACGGGAGTGGCCGCTCGCCCGCTCGACGCCGACGACGTACTACCTGCACGCCCACCGGGTGCTCTCGCCCGACAAGCCCGTAGCGCATCAACCGCTGACCTACCGTTTCGATCCACACAATCCGGTGCCCACGCTCGGTGGCAACCTCTCGTCCCAGGGGGCGCTCGCGAGCGCGGGCGCGACCGATCAGCGCTGCCGCCCGGCGCTGTGGACGTGCACAGATTCGAAACCGCTGTCGGCGCGCAATGATGTGCTCGTGTTTCAGACGCCGCCCCTGGCGCGGGACGTGGAAGTGACCGGACGCCTGATCGTCCGGCTATGGGCGGCTTCGGACTCGCCCGATACCGATTTCACCGCCAAGCTCATCGATGTGTACCCACCGAATGCCGACTTTCCAGCCGGCATCGAGCTCAACATCGGCGACAGCATCGTGCGCGCGCGCTACCGCAACGGTCCGGCCAAGGCCGAGATGCTTCAGCCCGGCAAGCCCTACGAGTTTACGATCGAGATGTATCCGACTTCGCTCATCTTCAGGCACGGCCACCGGATCCGGCTGGACATCTCCAGCAGCAACTTTCCGCGCTTCGACGTCAATCCGAATACCGGCGAGCCCCTGAACGACAACCGGCGCTGGCGGGTCGCGCAGAACTCGGTCTACCTCGATCCCGCACACCCCTCACGCATCGTGCTGCCACTCGTGCGCGACGATCCGAGACACCCTCGCGGCGAGCGGAGCTCCGGACCGTGAGCACCACCCTATGATGCTCGGGTGCCCGGGCGAGCGCGCATGGCGATCGACTTCACGCTGAATCAGCAGCGCTCCAGCTACCGCGGTGATCCCTCCATGCCGCTGTTGTGGTACCTGCGCGATCACGCGCGCCTCACCGGCACCAAGTTCGGCTGTGGCATCGGTTACTGCGGAGCGTGCACGGTCCACATTGATGGCGAGGCCGCGCGCTCTTGCGTCACCCCCATGTCGCGGGTGGCGGGGCGCGCCGTCACCACCATCGAGGGGCTCGCGCGGGGCGGCCGGCTGCACCCGGTCCAGCAGGCCTGGATAGACGAAGACGTTTCCCAGTGCGGCTATTGTCAGGCCGGCCAGATGATGGCGGCGGTCGACCTGTTGGCCCGTAAGCCCCAACCGAGCGAGGCCGACCTCGCCACCCTGACGAACCTGTGCCGCTGCGGCACCTATCCGCGCATCCGCAGGGCGATTCGTCGTGCGGCGGCGCAGTTGCAGGGCGAGCGCCGGTGAACGCCCTGCGCAGCGCCGGCGCGCTTTCGCGCCGCGATTTTCTCAGCGTCTCAATGACCGCCGCCGGCGCTCTGATGGTGTCGTTGAACTGGCCGCGGGCGGCACCCGCGCAACCGGGCGGGAGCCAGTCGCTCGGCGCGTTCGTTCGCATCGAGACGGATGGCCGCATCGTGATCGGCGCCCGGGGCTGCGAGATCGGGCAGGGCGTCAAGACCTCGCTCCCCATGCTGATCGCGGAGGAACTGGATGTTCCCTGGTCGGCGGTCACCGTGGAGCAACTCCCGTATGGCCTCGTCGCCAGTCACGACCCGGCGGGCTTCACCTCGCGCTACGGTCCGCAGGGTGCCGGCGGCAGCACCAGCATTCCGGACGGGTGGAACGATCTGCGGCAGGCCGGCGCGCGGGTGCGGTGGCTGCTGGTGCAGGCGGCTGCCCAGGCCTGGCAGCAGCCCCCCGATCAGCTCCAGACGCGAGACGCGCACGTGTTGCATCCGGACGGGCGCAGGCTCAGCTACGCGCAGCTCGCGACCCGCGCCGCCACGCTCAGCGCTGCGCCCGCGGACGTGTCTCTGAAGCCCAAAGCCGGGTATGGAATCATCGGCCAACCCACCAGGGTGACCGACGCACGCGAGATCGTGACCGGTGCAGCGGCTTACGGGATCGACGCGGTAATTCCCGGTGCCCTGACGGCCGTGATCGCGCGTTGCCCGTACTTCGATGGCGCCGTCGCGCAGCTCGACGACGCGCAGGCGCGACGGGTTCCAGGCGTACGGCAGGTCTTCAGGATCCCCGGGCCGCAACCCGGCGCTGCACTGGATCGAAACCTCGCGGCAGGTGTGGCGGTGGTGGCGGATGACTTCTGGTCGGCGCGCAAGGGTCGCGAAGCGCTGCGCATCACCTGGACTCCGGGACCCGGCGCGCAGGACTCCTCCGCCGCGCTCGAGCGCCGCGCCGCCGCGGCGCTGGCGACTCGGGGAAAAATCGCGCGCCAGGATGGCGACCTCGAGGCCGCGCGCAAGGCAGCGGCCCGTGTGGTGGAAGCCGTGTATGTCATGCCCTTGCTCGCCCATGCGACCATGGAGCCGCCGAACGCGCTCATCGACCTGCGCTCGAAGCAGGCGCTGCTCGTGGCCTCGCTGCAAAGCCCCGGCGGCGCGTCCCAGATGATCAGCGCGATGACCGGGATCGCCCGGCCGGACATCGAGATCCGGCTGCCGCGCGTGGGCGGGGGTTTCGGGCGGCGGTTGCAGAACGACTTCGTCGCGGAAGCGGTGCTCGTGGCCCAGGCGGTCAAGGCGCCGGTGAAAGTCGTGTGGACGCGCGAGGATGATCTGCAGAACGATTTCTATCGGCCGTTCGGCCTGCATCAACTGACGGCGACGCTCGAGCCCCAAGGTCGGGTCAGCAGCTGGGCGCATCGGGTAGCGGCCACGCCGCGCAAGTACCGGGCGGCGGGCATGGAGGAGGAGTCCGACTGGATCGGATGCGCCGATCCCGATGGCTTCCCGGCCGGCTGTGTCGCGAACTACCTGTCAGAGTTTCTGCCGGTCGAATTCAGTCTCGCGCGGGGCTGGTTGCGTGGGCCATTGCCGACGTTCTCGGCGTTTGCGGTGCAGAGTTTCGTGGACGAGGTCGCGATCGCCGCCGGCGCGGATCCCCTGGCGCTGCGGCTCGAGCTGCTGGGCGCGCCGCGCGAGCTGGCGTACCGGGACCACGGCGGACCGAAACTGCATACCGGACGTCTCGCAGGCGTGTTGAGGCGCGCGGCGCAGGCGGTCGGCTACGGGCGCAAGCTGTCCTCGGGGCACGGGATCGGCCTGGCAAGTCATTTCACCCATGGCGGGTATGCCGCGCATGCGTTCGAAGTAGCCGTGTCGCAAGCGGGCGAGCTCGAGGTGGTCCGGTGCGTCTGTGCCGTGGACGTCGGCCAGATCGTCAACCCACTCGGGCTCGAAGCGCAGATGATGGGGGCGACCATCGACGGACTCTCGACCGCCCTCAATCTGCAGATCACGGTGAAGGATGGGCGCGTCGAGCAGTCCAACTTTCCCGACTATCCGTTGCTGCGCATGGCGGCGGCGCCGGAGGTCGAAGTGCAGCGGGTCGGCTCGGAATTCCCTCCGTCCGGAGCCGGGGAGATGGGGATGCCCACGGTCGCCCCCGCGCTGGTCAACGCCATTTTTGCCGCGAGCGGCCAGCGGATCCGCCGTCTTCCGATCGGCGATCAACTCAAGGGGTCGCGAACGGCCGACGCACGTCCATGTGCCCGGTCACCGCCGGCATCGGATACTTGAGGCCGCTGGCGCAATTGAACAGGACCACCCGCTCGCTCGCCCGCAGCTTGCCGCTGGCGGCCGCCTGCAGGTACGCGGCGTAGGTCGCCGCGCCCTCGGGGCTGAGGAGCAGGCCATCCTGCGATCCCACGTGCTGGCGGGCGGACTCGATGGCCGAATCCGGCACCGCCAGCGCGAAGCCGCCGCTGTCGCGCAGCGCGCGCAGGATCAGGAAATCGCCCAGCGCCGCGGGCACGCGGATACCCGCGGCGAGGGTGCGGGCATTCTCCCAGGGCGTCGCCGCCTCTGCTCCGGCCTCGAATGCGCGCACGATCGGCGCGCAGCCGGTGGACTGAACGGCGACCAGACGCGGCAGCGGCGCTGAAATCCACCCCAGGGCGAGCAGTTCCTGCCACGCTTTCCACATGCCAATCAGGCCGGTGCCGCCACCGGTTGGGTAGAACACAACATCCGGCAGGCGCCACTCCATCTGCGCTGCCAACTCCAGTCCCATGGTCTTCTTGCCTTCGATCCGATACGGCTCCTTCAGCGTCGACATGTCGAACCAGCCGAACCGCGCTTTGCCGAGCTCGACCAGCCGGGCGCAATCGTCGATCAGGCCGTTGACACGCCACACCACCGCGCCCTGCAGGGCGATCTCGCTAAGGTTGATTTCGGGAGTGTCGTCCGGGCAGAAGCAGTAAGCCTCGATGCCGGCGCGCGCGGCATAGGCGGCGAGCGCCGCGCCGGCGTTGCCGTTGGTCGGAATCGCAATGCGCCGCACGCCGTGCGCCTTCGCCATCGAGACCGCAACACACAGGCCGCGCGCCTTGAACGAACCGGTGGGCAGGCGACCCTCGTCCTTGACCATCGGAGGCATGAAGCCGGCGGGTCGCCGGCTGTTGGACAGGGACACCAGCGGTGTTTCCACTTCACCCAGACTCACGATGTGAGCAGGGTCCGCCACCGGCAGCAGTTCGCGCCACCGCCACAGGCCCGCGGGCCGCGCCGCGATCTCTTCCCGCGGCACGGTGCGCCTCAGGGCATCCAGGTCATAGCGCGCCAGCAGAGGCTTGTTGGCCGCCGACAGACCGTGGAGCCTTGCGATGTCGTAGGTCTGCGCGCTGACACTGCACTCCAGGTGCGTCGCATACGAATAGCGCACGGGGGCTCCTCGAGTCAGGCACGGCGGTCCTGATCGCTTGCTTTGTGATACAAGGGCGCGATGACGCAGGAGCCGCCGCGCACCTCGCAGCCGGAACTGGTCCGCGCAATTGGCCGCTGGAGCATGGTAGCACTCGCGGTCAACAGCATTCTCGGCAGCGGCATCTTCGGATTGCCCTCGGTGATTGCGGGACTGGTCGGGAGCGCGAGTCCCGCGGCGGTGCTGATCGCCGGCGCCGGCATGGCCGTCATTATCGCCTGCTACGCCGAGGTCGCGTCCCAGTTCACCGAGACCGGCGGCACCTATCTGTATGTGCGCCACACATTCGGAAAGTTCGCGGGCCTGCAGGTGGGTTGGCTGATGCTGCTCAGTCGCCTGACGGCCTGCGCCGCCGGCGTGAATCTGCTCGTCATCTACCTGGGGGAATTCTGGCCGGCAGCGACCCAGCCGCTGCCGAGACTGGCGGTCATCACCTTGTTTCTCGGCACCCTGGCGGCGGTGAACTACCGCGGCGTCGGAGCGGGCACGCTGGTCAGCAATACGACAGTGGTGGCGAAGCTGCTGGCGCTGGGACTGGTCTGCGTGGCCGGGGTGCTCTACCTGTCGGTCCATGCGCGAGTCGCGACGACGCCGGTGGCCGCATCTGTGGATGGCTGGCTGCAGGCGATGCTGCTGCTGCTGTTTGCCTACGGCGGCTATGAGGCCGCGCTCAACCCGATGGGCGAGGCGCGCGATCCACGACGGGATGCCGGCTTCGCCTTGTTCGTGGCACTCCTTATTCTTACTGCGCTGTATACGCTCCTGCAGCTCATCGTGGTCGGCGTGCTGGCGGACGCCGCCCACAGCGCCCGTCCACTGGCCGATGCCGCCCGGGTGCTGATGGGCCCTGCGGGAGCCGCGCTCATTTCCGCCGGAGCACTGATTTCGGTGTACGGCTACATCAGCGCGAACATGCTGACCGGGCCGCGCGGGATCTTCGCGCTCGCCGAGCGGGGCGAATTTCCGGCCTGGTTCGCCACCGTACACCGGCGATTCCGCACGCCCCATTGCTCGATCGTGGTATTCGCGTTGCTGCTGTGGGCTTTCTCGCAGTTCGCGAGCTTTTCCTGGAACGTCACGCTCTCGGCCGTGGCACGGCTGTTCTTCTACGCCGCAGTGTGCCTCGCGGTTCCGGTTCTGCGCCGCATGCAACCCGCAGCCGCTGCCTTGCGCCTGCCAGGCGGTGTGATCCTTCCGATCCTGGGCGTAACGATCTGCGCCGTGCTCCTCACGCGGGTGGATTTCAGCAAATCGCTCATTCTCCTCGCCACGGTCGGCGCCGCGTGTGCGAATTGGTTCGTGGTCAGGGGTCGGAGGCGGGCGCCTACAATTTTCTCGCCAAAGGCGTAACCTTAGATTCCCCCGTGAAACCGTTCATCGTCAACCGGCACGGCAGCCTGGTGCTGCCTTCGAACTTCCTTCCCGAAATTGACTTTTCCCGGCTCAATACGCTCGAACAGTTCGCGGCGGTGGTGAAGCGCGACTTCGAACTAAAGGCACCGGTCGGTCCCGACCTGATACAACGGGTCGAAGCGCGCACCTACCAGAGCCGCTACGATCTGCTGCGCGACCTCGGATTGCACCTGTTCTGGATGAACCGCTACGCCATCACGATGTATGAAAAGCGCCCGGTGGCGTGGCGCCATGTTCCGAAGAAGCGCGACGACCTGTTCATTCCCCTCGTCAAGCCCTGGCCCGACGGCGCGCGCAAGGTAGCCGCGGTGCAGGCGGAGTTCAACCGCTTGCCGGCGATGTGGAATACGGAAGCTGAA
>Ga0307469_10000376_pt1 | contig 16665 bp, 13 predicted proteins | sample atmos_gasesAM2C__FD_203084 | JGI IMG/M metagenome (GOLD analysis project Ga0307469, IMG submission 203084) | Hardwood forest soil microbial communities from Morgan-Monroe State Forest, Indiana, United States - atmos_gasesAM2C_515 | ecosystem: Environmental > Terrestrial > Soil > Temperate...
CGGGGATTGCGGTGAGGTGAACAAGATCGGGCGTTTGCGGCGAAGTCATGTGGAATGCGGCATCGGGATAAGGCTCTTCGGCTTGTGCGACGATGCGATGATTTGTAAGAACTGCGTGCGCGATCGTCTGAACCTCGCGCTTAGGCATATGGCAGCCGGCGCAATCGTCGGGAGGCGTCTTGCGCTGGCGGACCGCGACGGGTAACGCGCAGCTTTTTTCATTGTGGCAATCGAGACATTTGGCACGGAACTGAGCTGGGGCTTCCTGCTTCGTTGGTTCGCCGTGAGGATCGTGACAGGTGATGCAGCTGAGTCGCCCGCCGCTGCCGCGATAGCACTTGCTGAGTATCATCGAAAAATAGTGCTCGAGAAGATCGGTTTGCGCCGAATCGCGGCGCGGCGGGACCATCAAGATGGCCAGCGTATCGTCAAGCGCCATGCCGGGCTTAAAATCGCGATAGTCCTTGCCGGGCCTCAGCACCATCGCGTCTCCGATCTGGTGGCACGACATGCAGATATTGTCGGCGAGCCATGATGCAAGCTTGGCCGGATTCACAATCGAGTGCGTGGTGCTGCTCGTGCCCGTGTTCGAATCGCCTTCCTGCATTTCGTGAACGTGCGCTGCTCCGGGGCCGTGGCAATTCTCGCAGCCAATCGCTAGTTCGTGGAAAGGCGGTTCGAGGAAGCGTCCGCTTCCGCTAAGGACCGCCCTCGGCTGTCCGCTATGACACGCAATGCAGCCGGGAAGAATTGGGCGGTTAAAGCCGTAGTCGCCAAACTCGTAGCCGGGCGAAAGAGCCCAGCTTTGCGTTTTTGAATAGAAGGAGAGCGGCGCTTCGAAGAGGAAATCGCCGCGCTTTAAGAGCGCGCCGAAGCCGTTCGCGCCCGATCCTATGATCCAGTCCACCTCATGCGTTTCCCGGAAAGCCTCTTTGCCGTCTGCGCCTTTCGCATATTCGCTTTGGAAGAGTTTTCCGCCTTCAGCATAAAGATCGAAGTGTTTTTGGATCCGGTCGTCGGCGACCGAGACGGAATTGGGAATTTTCTCGAGCAGGGACGCGGTGATTTCGGACATCGAACGCCCCATGTCTGTGCGCGAGTATTTGCTCGCGATCGGGGCGTGGCACTGGGCGCAGACCTTCGAGCCCACGTAGCCGCTGATTCCGTGCTCGGATTTCACACTTTCGTTCGGTCTCTGCTGCTCTTGTTGCAGGGGTTCCCGGAGCGGACGATTTCCACGGCCCTCAGAAAATGAAAGAGCCGCGAGCAGAAAAATCGTGATGGCGAGAGCAACGGCGAAGCGGGCAGCGCTGTGAAGGTCGATTAGGAGTAGAGCGCGGCGCTTTGATTGCCGGATGCGCACGTTAGTCTGCGGCTTTCCAGCTTGTGATTTGCTGCTTCACCCACTGCGCGCTCTTTTCGCTGTGGCACTCGAGGCAGGCGTTGGGACTTTCGGACTGCTCAAAGCGCTGCGTCATATCGGCATTCGGAATATCGTCAATCTGATGCGTGCGCGCCCGGAACAAGAGTGCGTCCATGATGCGCGGCATGTGGCACGAGACGCACTGGTTCGCCTCTGAGCCGCTGGCATGGTGCGAATGCGCGGCGGCCTTCGACTTATCCTGGAACTGCGTATGGCATCCCGTGCACATCTGGTCCGGAGCATCGCGAAACTTCAGGGCGGTGCGATTGGACGCTTCATCGTGCGTGTGCGGGTTGTGGCACGTGCCACAACTCACCGCGGCTTTCTGAAAACATTTCGAGCGCTCGAGCGCCTCAACTATAAACGTGGTTTGGCGGAAGCGGCCATCCTTGTAGAAGCCCTTGCGCGAAAATTCGCCGAAGGGAACCATCCGATCGCGCAAAAAGAACGTGCCGGTTGTGGAGAAGTTTAATTCGCCGTGTGGACCGGACGTGCGAATCGCGGACTGCATGTGGCACTGCGAGCAGACTGCCACGAAATCGCGACTGTTGATGTTTTTGAACTCGATGGGTGGATCAAGCGGACCTTTCTTATACTCCTCGCCCGTGTTCATCGAGGCCACGTGCTGGGCGGACGGACCATGGCACATTTCGCAGTTGATACCCGTCTCACGAAACTCCAAATTGTTGGGTTCGAAGCCGCCGCCCTTCACGTTTCGCAGTTGGCTCGTATGGCACACGGCACAAACAGCTTGGTAGCTCGTCGTATCGTCGAGTTTCTCCCACAAATGCAAATCCGCGCGCGGGCTTCCCGGTGAGTCGATTATTTTCCAGTAGTTCAGCCACTGCTTTTCGAGCGCGGTGTATTGAATCGGGAAGACGTGAATCTGGCCGTTCGCCAATTTCGTCGCGTAGGCCTGCTGCCACTTTGAGCCGATCGTGTAATCGACAGGGTAAGTGTGCCACTGGCCGTCGGATTCGAGGATGTTGAAGTAGTGTTTGCCGTCACGGAGTTCCATGCGCGCGAATGGAGAGCGATTCTCGCCGCGAACGATTTGCAGCTTTCCGTCCTCATACTTTGGTTCGTCGCCCGCGAAGAATTGATTGTTCTCGGTGAAATCGCCGATCACGTTCTGCGGCGCATAGACGCGAAACATCTTCGACATGCCCGATTGAGACCAGTTGCGATAAATGCCGCTATGGCAGCCGCGGCAGGAATCCGATCCCGCATACGCTGGCAAATTCTTCGACTCTACGATCGGCTTTTCCTGCGCCGGCCGGTCCGATTCTTTCGGTTTAGACTCCCCGGCGCGCGCCACAAACGAATCGAAGTCGCCTCGAGTCTTTGGATCGAGCGTCTTATAAATCGTCTGCAGGTGTTCGACCGCCTTCGGCGCGAGTTCGTCGTTCTGCCGGTAGACTGCGGCGAAATTTTCCGCGGCTAGTTGGAAATCGCCGGATGACAGCCGCACCAGGCCGAGAACGTAAACGATTTGCGAGTCTGCGCCATTTAAGGAACGCGCCTGCTCAAGGGCCGTTTCCGATTCTTCCAGCAGCGCGCGTCTTTTTTCGCCTGCGGGCCCGGCGACCGCCTCCTGCAACAGCGCGCGGCCCAGCGCGAAATTCGCCGTGGCGCGCATGCGGCGTTTCAAATCCGGCCATTGGCTTTCTGCAATTGCACCGGGACGGCCAAATCGATCGAAATAGTACAGAGCAGCTCGAGCATTCGTAATCGCTTGATCGTTCAGATGCTGCCGCGCCTGAACATCGGCAACGGCGACTAGCAGCTGCGGATTCTCCGGCAGGTAGGTAAGCGACTGTCGCGCGTAGCCCAAACCACCCGCGTAGTCGCGCTGGTCAAAGCTGCTGTCGGCGGCAACCTCATATGCCTGCGCCAGGAATGCGGATTGAGGGTAATTTTGAAGGAAGCTCTTCGCTGCCTGCAACATGGCGCCGGCACCTTGAGGCTTGTAAAGATTGAGGAATGCTTCCCGCTCTGCGGGATCGTTTATCTGGTCTGCTACGGTGGAGGGACTGCGATTCGTCGTCGTGACGAGCGTGTCGATGTCCTGGGCCGCGACTGGGACTGCCGCACTCAGCAACATCCCGAAAAAAATGGCCGGCAGAAATCCGCTGCGCATCGCTTGCATCCTGAGCCCAAGGGCGAAGACTGGCAAGTTGATTTCGTTACGCGGCGAAACCGCTTGTCGAAATTCTCTGCTTACATCGTTTTCGTCGTGCTCTTCTCGATGAAGTCCCAGTCCCAATCGACACCGATCCCTGCCGACTCCGGCGGGTGAGCGTAACCTTCGGCATCGACCTGAATCGGCGTCTTCATGCCGAAGTCCATGTACGACAGCGGGTAGAGCACCTCAAAAAATTCACAATTCGCAATCGCAGCGCAGCAATGCAAATTGACGATCTCCAGCGGATGATAAATCGTGGTATGCAATTCGCAGTGAACGCCAAACGATTCCGCCAAGTGAGCCGTCTTCATCACGGGGGTGATACCGCCCTTCCAGGAAACGTCGGTGCGCACGATATCCACGACGCGACTCGCTATGCATTCCGCCGTTGAGTAGTGTGAGCCCGCGAGAACTTCCGTTCCGCAGATGGGAATGTCGAGCTTGTCGCTCAGCTTCCGGAGTCCCGTGAAGTCCACGTCGAAAAGCGGCTCCTCGAACCAGTAGTAATTCAATTTCTCGAGCTCGCGCCCCACGCGCAAAGCTTCCTCGTGTGAGTACGCTGCCACGGGATCGGCCATAAGCCTGAAGTCCGGACCGACCGCCTCGCGACATGCGCGGTATGCGGCCAAGTCAAACGCAAGCTTGCCCGGCGGGTGAAGCTTGTACGCATGCCATCCGCGCGATTTCACTTCGAGCGCCTGCTTCGCATAATCTTCGGGCGAGGAGAGCACAAAGGAACTGGCATAAATCGGAACTTTGTCGCGATACGCGCCCAGCATCTTGTAGAGCGGCATGCCCGCTTTTTTCGCGGCGATATCGTAGAGGCAGATATCGAAAGGCCCGTACGAATAGATCGGCACGTGATTCCACCACCGATCGTAAGTCCGGAAATCTTGCCAATGTTTTTCGCGCAGCAGCGGGTCTTTGCCAAGAAAGAACGGCTTCAAGGCCGACGCCGCGATCGCTCCCGCCATCTCCGCGCCACGGCCCGCGAATCCAAATGAATGCCCATCAATTCCTTCGTCAGTCTTCATTGTGATCACGAGGAAATCGAAAGTGGACTTGCCGCCCGAACGCATCTCAGAATCCGACATGGCCGGCCGGGTATTCTGGCAAACGCGGATTTCGATCGAAGTTATACGCACTAGCGGTCCCCGTCTTCGCGTGCGGGCACTGAATTTCGTGCCGAGCTATCGCCGAACGCGCCGCAAATCTAGCGAAAGGGACGGGCAGCGTCAATTAAATCAGAATTTCAGCTCATGAAACGGCGCCGTGAATACTGGTTTTGCCTTGACGTTCGCACACGCATGCCTCATTTTGTGCGCGCTTCCGCTCCGTTGCGTCGGCGCGACAGGTGATCTGATGACCGAACAGGTCGTGATTGGATTCGGCCTTGTAGTGCTGGCCGGCCTCTTGAACGGTAGCTTTGCCGCTCCGATGAAGCGAATGCCGGCGTGGCGCTGGGAAAACAGCTGGCTGATTTTCGCAGTAACGGGCCTGATCATTTTTCCGTGGATCATCACGCTCGCAACCATTCCTCAAGTCGGCGCCGTCTATTCCGGAGCATCTGCGGCGACCCTGTGGAAGGTCGTGCTCTTCGGCATCGCGTGGGGTGTTGGTTCGACGCTCTTTGGAATTGGAATCAGCCGGGTCGGCATGGCCCTCGGGTTTGCCATCATTCTCGGAATTACCGCCTCGTTTGGATCGCTCTTCCCTCTTGCGGTGCTGCACCCGGAGGAATTGCATTCGAAACGCGGTGAAGACTTGATGATTGGTACCGCGATCATGATCGTGGGCCTTCTTTTTCTCGCACTCGCCGGAAAGCGACGCGAGCGCGACGCGGGAGCGAGCGGCACGCCCCGCTCAGGGTTTGCGCTCGGCCTCGTAATTTGTATTTTCTCCGGGATTTTTTCGTCGATGCTGAATTTCAGCTTTGTATTTGGCGACGAAATTCGCATCCGCGCGCTGGCGGCCGGAGCGAGCAATTCGATGGCCGCGAATCCGATCTGGTCGCTCACGGTGACCGGCGGCTTCCTTTCGAATCTCGTTTATTGCGTTTACCTCCTGAACAAAAACAAGACGTGGGGCGTCTATCGCGAGGGGAATCTATCCACCAACTGGGTTCTCGGCGGGCTAATGGGCCTGCTCTGGTACGGAGGCGTCGTGGCCTACGGCATGGGCGCTGCTTCGCTCGGGAGACTCGGCGGCATCGTCGGTTGGCCGGTTTTCATGACGCTCGATATCATCGCCGGAATTTTCTGGGGCGCTGTGACCGGTGAATGGAAACAGGCGAGCCAACGAGCAGTGATGTATTGCTGGGCCGGCGTCGCAATCCTGGTGTTTGCGATTCTCGTGATTTCGATTGGCAACGCGTCCTGAAAAATTCAGTTCGAGCCGCTGCCGGCGCTCTTGATCGCGATGTTGCTCACGGCGTGAGTTTGCTTCGCATCGACTCCGCTGCCTTCCCTCGCAACGTAGTATCGATTCGCCGGCAAGTCGTTCAAAGTTTCCACCAGCCCGCTCGGCCAGCGAATTACGATCTTGTCCGCTTTCGTCGCCTGGCCCAAACCGAAATGCAGCCGCAGGTCGCTCTGCGAAATGTAGCCATCGCCGCTGCGAACTTCCTTCTCGCGCTTGTCGGAGCCCTGCTCGAGTGTGACCGCTGCGCCCAGCGCGGCGCGGTTTGATTTCACTCCCACGAGTTGCAAGCTGATGAAATTGCCGACGGGCGCTGTGTTGTAGTAAATCGACGGCGGGTCGTTCATATTGTTCACGACTGCCGCTTCGCGCCCGTTGTTGAAGAGATCGCCGAGCGCCATGCCGTGTGCGGCGTGAGGCTCATTCAGCACTGCACCGGCCTGCGCGGTGATGTCCGCGAACTTTCCGTTGCGGAGGTTGTAATAAGCCACTTTCGGTTCACGATAGCTCGTGCCGAGCCCCTTGCCATCCACCTCCGGATAGACGTGCCCGTTGGCGATCAGTATTCCGGGCCACCCGCTGTTGTCGAAGTCGAAGAATTGCACACCCCAGCCCAGCAACCTCGTGATTTTGGCGAGGCCGGCAATTTGCGTGACGTCGTCGAAAAGATTATTGCCCCGGTTCAGATACAGGGTCGAGGTATCGTCGCTGAAATTTGTTTTGACGATATCTTGCAGGCCCGAATGAGTGAAGTCGTCGGCCGATACTCCCATGCTGCCCTGCAGCGTGCCGTCTTCGTTGTACGCTACCCCAGCGGTCTTGGCCAGCTCAGTGAAAGTTCCGTCGTGATTGTTGTGGTAGAGAAGACTGGGAGTCGAGTCGCAGGCTACATAGATGTCCGGCCAGCCATCGTGATCGAAGTCTGCCGTCAACGATGTGAATCCGTAACAACCGGACGTGTTCGTGATTCCAGATTTCTTCGATACGTCGGTGAATGTTCCGTCGCCGTTATTGTGGTAGAGCGCGTTGACGGGGATCTTCAGGCCGCGCGGGCCGCACATCACGTTCAACCCCTTCCACTGGCACCATTGTCCCTGGCCGGGCCGCGGCACGGAATCGTACGTAAAATCCACGTAGCGCGAGACAAACAGATCCACCTTTCCGTCGCGGTCGTAGTCGATGAAGCTACAGCCGGTGTTCCACTCGTCGCGCGGAGTCTTCAGCCCGGCTTTTTCGGTCACGTCGGTGAACGTGCCATCTCCATTGTTGTGGTACAGAGCGTTTTGGCCCCAATACGTGACGAACAAATCCAGATTGCCGTCGTTGTCGAAATCGCCGGCGCAGCCGCCCTGGCCCCAGCCCGCGCGGGCGAGGCCGGCCTTTTCGGTGACGTCGGTAAATGCACCGTCGTGATTGTTGTGGTAGAGGTGGCCTGTCGGTTCTTTTCCTTTCGGAAATCCCTCCACAGTTGAGCCGTTGGGAAGAAAAACGTCCGGCCAGCCATCGTTGTCGTAGTCAAAGACGATGCTTCCGTTTCCGGTCGTTTCGATGATGAATTCCTTGTGAGTGTCGCTACCGTAGAAATTCTGCATTGTGATCCCCACGCGCCGGGCAATGTCTTCGAAATGCACCACGCCGGGCTTCACAGCGGCAGGGACAGATTGCTGCGTGGGTTGGGGTTTTTGTCCGGCGCCCAGACTCGCGAGGTTCGCGGCGAGGATTGCAGCCACGAGAAGAGATGGCGGCATCCGCTTCATGTGAGGCGTTCGGAATTCGGGTTGGATTTTTCGATGTATTTCGCCCAATTGTGCTGCGGCAGGAAGTTGCTTGGGGGACGGAAGCACTGAGGCCCGGTACTCATTCTTCGTATGCTACAACCTCTTGCTGCGACTCGCCGAGGCATTCGATTCCAAGCGACACAGTGTCGCCGGCTTTCAGGTAAACCGGAGGATTCATTCCCAATGCCACTCCCGGCGGCGTTCCGGTGCTAATCACATCGCCGGGAAGCAGCGTCATGAATTGGCTCACATAGCTCAAGAGCTCGGCCACGCCGAAGATCATCTGTTCGGTGTTGCTCTTCTGCCGCATCGCACCGTTTACCTTCAGCCATATTTCCAGGCGGCCCGGTTCGGGAATTTCTTCGCGCGTCGCGACAAACGGCCCTAGCGGTGCAAACGTGTCGGCGCTCTTGCCCTTTACCCACTGGCCGCCGCGTTCCATCTGAAATGCCCGCTCGGAATAGTCATTGTGCAGGACGTAGCCGGCGATATGATCGAGAGCATCCTGCTTCTCGACATAGCGAGCTTCTTTTCCGATTACGAAAGCGAGTTCCACTTCCCAATCGAGCTTCGCCCCTCCTTTCGGCATGATCACTGGATCGTTCGGTCCTGCGAGCGCGCTGGTGGCCTTCAAGAAAATCACCGGCTCCTTCGGAATAGGCTGCTTCGTCTCTGCGGCGTGGTCCTTGTAATTCAGTCCGATACAAACAATCTTGCTCGGACGGCAGATCGCGGCTCCCCACCGCACGGACGATTCCACCCGAGGCAGGGCGGCGGCATTCTTCTCCGCCCAGCGGCGCAGTCTTTCGACGCCGTCTCCAGCGAAAAATTCCTCGTTGTAGTCCATCCCGGAAGCGGAGACGTCCACGCGAGCGCCATCGTCCAAAAGAAGGCCGGGCTTTTCGTTACCGCGTTCTCCGATTCGGACAAGTTTCATGGTTGGACGAGTTTCATTGGATCGTCAGATTTCCTGCCGCAAAGCGCGGCAGAAAAACGGCATCACTTACCTAATTCAGTGAACTCAATTGAGTCAAGGATATTCGGTCAATGGGCGAGGATGATTTCAGCGGTTGAAACAATTGAGCCGAAAAATATGATCGGTTGAACATTTTCGGCCGAATCGTCGTGCCGGGCTGTCGCCTAAATTCTTGGTCGCGAGAACTGTTACTCAGTGCAACTCTTTGCTCGCAAGCTCCATTTCAACCACCGCGGACGCATCCAGGCGAGCAGAGATCGCCCTGGCGCTCGTCATCACTGCTTTCGCGAGAAATGGGATCTTATCGCGCCCGATTCTCGCGACTGGCCCTGCGACGCTGATCGCGGCAGCCACTTTGCCATTGTCGACGACCACCGGAGCGCTGATGCATCGGGCGCCAAGCGTTGCCTCTTCGTCGTCGAGCCCGTATCCGCGCTCACGGATGCTCTCGAGTTCGCGCTTGAGCCGCGACGCCTGCGTAATCGTGTGAGGCGTAAGCCGCTCAAATTTCATGGAGCCCAGGACGTGTTCTTTTTCCTCGGGTGGCAGGAACGCCGCGAGCGCCTTTCCCATCGCCGTGCAATAGACAGGGCGCCACGACCCCACAGGCGAAGCCATCCGAAACGGATGCGGGCTTTGCAGCACATCCAGGTAGAAGACGTCCTGCCCGTCCAAAGTTCCCAGGTTCACGGTTTCACCCGTTACCTTCCAGAGATCCTGAAGCACGGGGCGGCTGATCTTTCGAAGCGAAGTCTGATAGCTGACGCCGGAGCCTAGGCGCACCAACTTTGGTCCGACGAGATACGCTCCCGCATCGTCACGGAACAGGTAGCCCTCGAACTCAAGATGGGCGAGGAAGCGATACGCGGTGCTCTTGTTGATCCCGGTTCTCTGCGCGATATCCTTGAGCTGCAGGCCCTCCGGCGACGAGTTCAACGCTTCGAACACCCGAAGAACTTTGGAAACGACCCCGACCGGAGCTGATTTCGACTGCCGTGCGCGAATCATGAGCACCCCCCGTCTCAATCTATGCCCGCAACAAACCTCTCTGCGCGTCACCAAGAATCGTCTCGTAAAATGTTCCTGGCTGAGTGGACTATATACCTCAGATTTTGATATGTGAAAACTGAATTTTTTATCTTGAATATCTCTGGCTCCCTTGTTATATCGCTTGGGCGCTCGCACTGTGTATTTTATGGAAGTGGTACTTGGCCAGTGGGTGCTTTGCCATGGTTGCGTCAAGCAACAGCATCAAACAAGAACTCGTGCTCAAACTCAGTCCCAAAGACAACGTCCTGGTAGCCCTTTCGGATTTGCGGAAGGGTGAGACGGTCACTTGGTCCGGCTCGGCTTACACGCTGGCTACGGACGTTCCCGCAAAACACAAATTCGCTACTGAAAATCTCGTCGCTGGCGGCGACGTCATCATGTACGGTGTCCTCGTCGGGAAAGCGATCGAGCCGATCGCTCACGGCGAAGTCTTGACGCCCCGCAACACCCATCATGAAGCTGCTCCTTACCACGAGAAAAAAGAGGAGTATCGCTGGACTCCTCCGGATGTTTCGCGATGGAGTGAGACCACATTCCAGGGATACCAGCGTCCGGACGGCCAGGTTGGCACGCGGAATTATTGGCTCGTCATTCCGCTTGTATTTTGTGAAAACCGGAACATCGGTGTGCTGAAGCAGGCGTTCGAAGAGGAGCTGGGATTTGCGGCACCGCAAGTATACCGTCAGCAGGTCGCCGAGCTCGTTCGTCTATACCGAGCGGGCCGCACAAATGAAATAGATCGTGGTGGCACAGTTGCGAGTGGCGTGAGTTCGCCGCTTCCCCGCGTCTTCAAGAACGTGGACGGAATCAAGTTCCTGACGCATGAAGGCGGCTGCGGCGGAACGAGGGAGGATTCCGATAATCTTTGCTCGCTGATTGCCGGTTACATCCATCACCCTAACGTCGCCGGGGCTACCATTCTGAGTCTCGGCTGCCAGCACTCGCAGGTCGCGATCTTGCTCGAGCAAATCAAGAAGCGCGATCCGAAGTTTTCGAAGCCTCTTGTAATCTTCGAGCAGCAGCAAAGTGGATCGGAACTCCGGATGATATCGGAAGCGATCCGCAAGACATTTGCGGGACTCGTGGAAATGGACGAAAATTCGCGTCGTACGCCGGCGCCACTTTCCCGCTTGTGTGTCGGTTTGAAATGTGGCGGCTCCGACGGTTTTTCCGGCATCTCCGCGAACCCCGCCATCGGCCACACATCGGATATTGTCGCGGCGCTTGGCGGCCGGTCGATCCTCTCGGAATTCCCCGAACTTTGCGGCGTCGAGCAGGAATTGGTCAACCGCAGCACGCGCAAGGAGGTGGCCGATCGCTTCATTCAACTGATGCGCGACTACGCCGCGAGGGCGAAAGCCGTTCGCTCCGGGTTCGACATGAATCCCTCGCCTGGAAATATCCGCGACGGCCTTGTCACCGACGCAATGAAATCCGCTGGTGCTGCGAAAAAGGGCGGAACCTCTCCGGTTACCGCCGTGCTTGACTATGCGGAGTATTCAACCGAGCCAGGCCTGAATCTTCAGTGCACGCCGGGTAATGACGTGGAGTGCGTTACCGCGCAAGTGGCGGCAGGTGCGAGCGTCGTGCTTTTCACCACTGGTCTCGGCACGCCAACAGGCAATCCGATCGCGCCCGTCGTGAAAATTTCCACCAATTCCGCGCTCGCACAACGCATGCCGGACATCATTGACATTGATACAGGCGACGTCATTCTCGGGAAATCTACAATCAATCAGATGGGCGAATTGATTCTCGAGCGCGTCGTGCAGGTGGCAAGCGGCGAAACGCAGACGAAGGCCGAGTTGTTGGCGCAAAATGATTTCATTCCTTGGAAACGAGGAGTTTCCCTCTGAAGAACACCGTCCAGAATGCGAATGGCTTCCGGCTCGATGGGAAAACGGTCATCGTAACGGGCGGCGCCAGCGGCATCGGTCGTGCCATCGCTCTTCGCTTCGCGACGAGCGGTGCCCGCGTGTACGTGATCGATATTCGTGCAAAAGAGGCGGAGGAGACGATCCGAGAGATTTCGGATGCGGGTGGCCACGCGTCCGCTCACGAATGCGACGTCACAAATCAGCGAGAAGTACGAGCCACGTTTCAAGCGCTAGCCAAGCGCGGCCGAATCCACACCCTGGTGAACAATGCCGGCATCTCCCATATCGGCAAGCTCGAAGTAACAACAGAGCAAGACTTCGACCGGGTGTTCGAAGTGAATGTGAAGGGCTTCTATAACTGCATGCTGGCCGCCGTGGAACACATGAAAGCAAACGGCGGCGGAGTCATCCTCAATATGGCCTCCATCGCGGGCTCCTCGGGTCTGGCCGACCGCTTTGCTTATTCGACGAGCAAAGGCGCAGTGATCGCCATGACCTATTCGGTAGCCAAGGACTATCTCGCGTGCAATATCCGCTGTAATTGCATCTCGCCCGCTCGAGTGCATACGCCATTCGTGGACGGATACCTGCACCAGCATTATCCGGGACGCGAAGCGGAAATGTTCGGCGAGCTTTCCCATTCGCAGCCGATTGGCCGGATGGCTGAACCCTACGAGGTCGCGTCTCTTGCGCTGTATCTTTGCTCTGATGAAGCTTCCTTCTTAACCGGTGTGGACTACCCTCTTGACGGCGGGTTTTTCAATCTTCGTGGGCAATAATTTCCATTCGCTTCCATTCGCCTGCTCGGCCCGGGGGTAGAGCATGGATCTGCAGCTGAACGATCACGTCGTGCTCATCACGGGTGGCGCGAAGGGGATTGGAGCAGCGATCACGCGAGCGTCGGTTCGAGAAGGCGCTATCCCCGTCGTCGTTGATAGGGATCAGCCGGCGTGCGAGAAATTCTTTGCGGAGCTGAAGCTCGCTCCCGAACGCGGCCGCTACGTGATTGCCGATCTTCAACCGGCTGAGAATTGCGCGAAGGCCGTCGAAGAGACAGTCCGCACTTTCGGCCGAATCGATGCGCTGATCAACAATGCCGGCGTAAACGACGGCGTGGGCCTCGAGCACGGCAGCCCCGAAAAATTCATCGCTTCACTCCAACTCAACCTGCTGCATTACTACAACATGACGCACTTTGCCCTGCCTCATTTAAAACGCACGCGCGGCTCCATCGTCAGTATTAGTTCCAAAACTGCTGTTACCGGACAGGGAAACACTTCGGGTTACGTCGCCTCGAAGGGCGCGATCCTGGCAATGACGCGCGAGTGGGCGGTTGAGCTTTTGCCGTACGGTATCCGCGCCAACGCTGTGGTTCCGGCCGAAGTCATGACGCCTCTCTACCAGCAGTGGCTCAGCAAATTCCCTGACCCGGAAGCGAAGCTCAAAACGATTACCGCCAAAATTCCTTTCGAAAAAAGAATGACGACGCCCGATGAGATCGCCGCGATGGTTGTATTTCTGATTTCCTCGCAGGCTTCTCATATCACCGGGCAGCATATGTATGTGGACGGCGGTTACGTGCACCTCGACCGGGCTTTGACCTAACGGAGACGCATGGGAAATCCCTCTGCGCCAATCACCGAGCGAAGGTATCTGGTTCCTTTCATCCTTGTCACGAGCCTCTTTTTTCTCTGGGCGCTTGGCGTCAACCTCAACGACATTTTGATCCCGCACCTGAAGAAAACTTTTAATCTCACCGATTTCCAATCGTCGCTGATTCAAACCGCATTCTTCGGCGGCTATTTCCTCGCGGCATTGCCCGCAGGCTGGCTGATGGAGCGAATCGGATATCGAAAAGGCATTCTGGTCGGCCTCGGAACCTGTGCCCTCGGAGCGCTCCTCTTTATTCCCGCCGCTTCGATCCGCACCTACAGTTTTTTTCTGTTCGCGCTGTTCGTGATGGCTTGCGGACAAGGCGTTCTTGAAGTCGCCGCGAATCCTTACGTGACGATTCTCGGTCCGCCGGAATCTTCCGAACGCCGCCTGAACTTCGCTCAGTCCTTCAACGCCGTGGGTGCATGGGTAACTCCGTATATCGGGAAAATTTTCATTCTCTCGGGAATTGAGTATTCCGCCGCCACGCTCGCCGTGATGACTCCCGAGCAGTGGCAAATCTATTCGGCATCCGAAGCCAAGCGCGTCAGCGGCACGTATTTGGCGATCGCGGGAATATTTTTGTTCGTCGCGGTTCTGATTTATTTTGCCCACCTGCCCGAAGTTCGCGAGGCTACCGGAGAGGCGCTTGCGGAACCGGAAGCCGCGCCGCAAACGCACGCGAGCATCTGGCATTACAAACACCTGATTCGCGGCATCATCACCGAGTTTTTCTATGTGGGCGCTCAGGTAGGGGTCACGAGCTTCGTGATTCGCTTCACGCAACGCGTGCTTCCAGGCACCCCCGAAAAGACTGCTGCGAATTACCTCTGGTGGCATCTGCTCGGCTTCATGATCGGACGCTTTGCAGGTTCCGCGATCATGAAACGCATCGCTCCCGCCAGGCTGCTTGGCATTTTCTCCACCGCCGCAGCCATTTGCGCCCTCATCGCGATTTTCATGACTGGAACTGTGTCCGTCTGGGCCGTGGTTCTGCTTGGCTTCTTCGATTCCATCATGTTCCCGACGATCTTCGCGTTGAGCATCAAGAATCTCGGCGTCTACACCAAGCTTGGGTCTTCGCTGCTTGTGATGTCGATCATCGGCGGCGCAATTGTTCCCGCCATCATGGGTTACATTTCCGATCGCAGCTCGATTCAGGCGGCCTTTTCGGTTCCGCTAGTCTGTTATGCCATCGTGATTTATTTCTCGTTTAGCGGCTACAAACCCAAACCCGTCGAACCGAATGCGTGAATGAGTAATTAGATGAAGATGAGAACCACGATGTGGCGCGCATGAAATTTCTGGTAACAGGTGGCATGGGCTTCATTGGCCAGTCCGTCGTGCGGAACCTGCTCGCACGCAAAATTCCCGTCATCGCGGCCGATCAGTCTGTGGATCCAGGGGCTGTCGCGGCCTTCAGCAATCTGGCCGGCAGCAGCGGCGCCAGCTTCGATTATGCTCCGATGGACGTCGGCGATTTCCGCGACGTAATGAATGTGTTTCACAAGCATCCCGACATCACGCACGCAATTCATCTGGCCTACGTGATGGGACCGCTCGTCGATGAAAACACTGCGCTCTCCACTCGCGTCAACATTCTTGGCATGACCCACATGTTCGAAGCAGCCGTTCACCGCAAGCTCAATCGACTCGTCTTCACCAGCAGCGAAACGGTGTATGGGCCATCGCAGAAGCCCTACGGTGATCGCGCGGTAACCGAAGAGGACTTCTGCGACCCGGCTTCTCACACGTTTACGTATGCAGTGATGAAGCTTTTGAACGAACACATGGGCCGCCGGTACGTCGAGCGCCACGGAGCAAATATCGTGTGCACGAGGCCTCCGGTCGTGTTCGGTCATGGCCGCAAGCGCAGCGCGGTCATGTGGGCTGAACACTTCGCTTCGAAGCCGGCGATCGGCGAATCCGTTACCTTGCCCTTTCGACCCGAAACACGCGACACATGGATCTACAAAGACGATTGCGCTGAACAGCTCGTGCGCCTCGCGCTCAAGTCCAAGCTCGCTCACTTCACTTACAACAACGGCGGACATTCGATCACCGCCGCCGAGCTCGCGGCCATCGTAAAAAAATGGGTTCCCGGCGCGCAAATCGATTTCTCCGCCGCCACCGGCACGCCGCTGATCGACAATCAAGACGGCACGCGTCTGATTCGTGAAATCGATTTTACGCCCGCACCTCTCGAAGTGGGGATCCGGGCACACATTAACGAGGCCCGTTCGTCTGCAGGCTTGCCGGCGGTTTAGCTTCGTTCAAAGACGAAGAATATGGCGCCATTCACCAGCACGGTCGTAGGCAGCTACCCGCGCAATACAAGCGTGGAAGACACGATGAAGAAGCCCTCGCTCACCCGAAAGGAAATCGACGAGCTAATAAAATGGGCGGCCCGCGATCAGGCTGAACTCGGTCTCGATGTCATCACCGACGGCGAGAGCTATCGCGAAAACATGTACTACTTCTATCAGAAGCGCCTCGACGGGATCACTTTCGAAGGCATGATCAGGCAATCCTTTGGGACGGCAGGATTCGGCATCGAGTGCGCGCGAGTGATCGGCGAAATCAAGAATTCGCGCTTCGACCTGGCGCGCAATTGGAAGCTCGCCCGCCACGCAGCTCCGCCAAGTTGTCGTGTCAAACAAACCGTCACCGGCCCTCACGTCCTGACCCGCTTCAGCGTCAACCAGCGCCCGGACCTCTACCCCGACGAGCAAGCACTTTGCCGTGCGTATGCAAAAGTATTGGTGGAAGAAATTCGAGAAGTGATTGCGGCCGGCTGCGACTACATTCAATTCGACGAGCCGATGTGGACCGAGTCGCCCGAACACAGTCTTTGGTCGGCAGAAATCCTGACCGAGATGATCGATTCCCTGCCGCGGGTGAAATTCGCGCTGCACGTCTGCGGCGGCAACCCGCGGCGCAAGCGCGTCTATTTCACCAAATACACCGACCTTGTCCCCGCCTTCAGGGCCGCAAAAATCGACGAAGTCTCCCTCGAGCACTGCACTCTCGGCTACGACCTGATGGAACTCTGGAAGCGCTGGGACTTCAAAGGCGAACTAGCTCTCGGCGTAATCGACCAGCGCAGCGATGCAATTGAAAGCGTGGACGTCGTCCGCGAACGACTCATGCCTGCCCTCGCCTATTTCTCCCCCGATCGCCTCCTGCTCACAAGCGAGTGCGGTTTCGGCCACGTCCCTTTGGACGTCACCCGCAAAAAACTTCGCATCCTGGTCGAGACGTGCCGCGAACTTCGGTCATTCAGAAGATCGTAAGGAGGCCTTTCT
>Ga0307469_10000377_pt1 | contig 16661 bp, 8 predicted proteins | sample atmos_gasesAM2C__FD_203084 | JGI IMG/M metagenome (GOLD analysis project Ga0307469, IMG submission 203084) | Hardwood forest soil microbial communities from Morgan-Monroe State Forest, Indiana, United States - atmos_gasesAM2C_515 | ecosystem: Environmental > Terrestrial > Soil > Temperate forest...
GCGATAGCGCGTCAGCGCATCACTCAGGGCCTCTTTGAGCGGCCCGAGCCACGGCTCGAAATGCTTCCATTGATCGAGCCCCTCGCGATTGATGGCCTGCCGGACCTGCTCCGAGCTCGCGGTGCGCACGCTCCGCTGGGTCTCGTGGAAGACGAGGCACTGCGGCTCGAACGGCAGCCCGCAGAATTCCAGCAGGCGCCGTACGTTGCCCTCGAGGTCCTCGACCACGTCCTCGTGATAGACACGCAGGATGCTCCCGGGGAGGACCTGGTCCCAGTGCCGCATGAGCTCGAGATAGGTGCGGTAATAACGCGCGATCTCCTCCGTGCCATAGGTGAATTCCTGTCCGTTGGCGAACAGCTGCTTCAGGTTGCTGAAGCAGCAGGCCATCGGCTCGCGCCGCGCGTCGATGATCCGGGCATTGGGCAGCATCAGGTGCACGAGCCCCAGGTGGCGGAAATTGTTGGGGTTCTTGTCGACGAACAACGCCTTCCCGGTGCGGTAGGCACGCGTGTCGGCGAGGTACTTCTCGCCGAGCTCCCTGAAGTCCGCCTCAGTCAGGCTCTCGAGGACGCGTGGATAGCGCGACTCCGTTCCCTCCGACTCCCGCCCGCGGAGCGTGCTCACGATCTGCTGGACGTTGGGCAGCTCCTGCGTCCCTTCGACCTGGGAGTGCGAGGCGAGTATCTGCTCGAGCAGCGTCGAGCCCGAGCGCGGCAAGCCGACGATGAAGATCGGCCCGGGCTGCGCCGTGCCCCAGCCCTTGCGGCTGGCAAAGAACTCCGCTGTGCACACCTCGATCTGCCTTCGGGTGTTGCTCTCGGTGATCGCGGGACGGTACCTGATCTCGGCGTGTTTGAGGCGATTACCGAGCTCGTAGAAGTGAAACGATTCGGCGTACTCCCCCTGGTCCTCGAGCGCCTTGGCGAGCGCGAAGCAAAGGTGATAGCGGTCGACGGCACCCGTCGCCGGCGCCGCGAGCGCGGTGCGCATCTGCTGCAGATCCTCCTGCGGAAAGCGGTAGGTCTTGAGGTTGGCGAGACTCCAGTAGGCATCGCCGAAATCCGGCCGCAGCTCGGCCGCCCGGCGGTACGAGGCGATCGCTTCCGGCGACTTGCCGAGCGTTTTCAGCGCATGGGCGATCGACAGCTGCACGTCGGCATCCGCCGGCGTCCCGAGAAGCCCGCGATAGATGGCGATCGCGCGCTCGTGCTCGCCGAGGCCCACGAGCGCCGCCGCATCGAGCATGCGCAGTACCCGGCTGTCAGGCTCGTCCTTCAGGAGCATCGCGATGTGGCGGCGGGCTTCCTCGTGACGATGCAGCTCGACGAGGACGCTGGCGTAGTCCTGGCGCGCGGCGCGATAGTCGGGCGCGCGCTCGAGCACCGCCGCGAGCAGCAGCTCCGGATCGTCGTAGATCCGGCGCGCGATGCCGATCCGCGCCAGCAGCCGCATCCCCTCGACGTGATCGCCGTTCTTGAGGAGCCATGCCCGGATCAGAGACTCGGCGGCATCGAGGTCGCCGTCCATGAAGAAGGCCGTCGCGGCCACGATGTCAGGCGGAATGTTCTTCAGGGTCGCGACGTGGCTGGCGGCTGTCGCCGCGTTCTGCGCATCGCCGGTCATCCGGTAGAGCCCCTCGAGCATGCTCCAGCTGCCCGCGAGGGCGTGATTCAGGTTCACCGCGATCAGAAACGCCTGAATGGCCTCGGGGGCCCGGCGCAGCTCGACGTAGCAGCGCCCGCGCTCCTCGTAGAGGCGGCTGAAGCGCGGATAGCGCTCCTCGAGAGCCGCAAGGGACTCGAGGGCATCGGCTATCCGGCCGAGATAACGCTGGGCGATCGCGACCAGCAGCCGGGCATCGCGGTGTGCAGGGCTCGCCGCCAGCAGGGCCTCGCCCGCCGCAAGGGCGCCCGCGAAGTTCCGCGCCCTCATCAGGGCGTGAAGCTGCGCCAGGTCTGGGCTCGCCGCGGCAGGGTCGGGTCGGGGCTCGCTTGCGTTCATCGGTGCTCAAATAAAGAGGGCGGACCCTTCGGCGTCCGCCCTCCATTCTACTCAACCCGGCCCGCAGGCGGCCGGCTCACACCCGGCCCTCAGAACCTGTAGGACATCAGCAGGTTCAGAGTCCGCGGACGCAGCGGGATCTCCGCCTTGATGAACTGACCGGACGTGACGTTGGTCGGTCCATACTCGTTCGACAGGTTGGCGCCGCTCAACTGCACGGTCCAGTTGTCCTTGCTGACCCCGATCGCTGCGTCATAGGTCGTATAGCCTGGGATGTCATAGCGCAGCAGCGTCGTGATCGGCGGGTTGGAAAAGGCCGGGTCGTTGCCATCGTCGTAGTTGCGCGGCTCGTTGGTCATCGGGCCGACGTGACTCGCGCCCGCCCACACGAAGGGCCTGTAGTCCCCCGAGGTCCAGTCGTAGCGCGCGCGCAGGTTGAACATGAAGGGCGGCGAAAACGCCGGCGCCGTGCCCTGGGCACCGAGCGCGTTCGGGATCGGTCCGGCCGCGCTGTTGATCACCACGCACTGTCCCTTCGGGGTCGGATTGTTCGCTGTGTGCGCATTGTTCGGATCGACACCCACCGACTGGAGGCACGGCGCGTTCGTCTGCGTCGACTGGTTGACCGAGGCCGAGCCCTGGACGCTCAGTCCCTCGGTGAGACGCGCGTTGAGCTGCAGCTCGAAGCCCTTGATGGTGAAGTTCGGTCCCTGGACGTTGAACGTCGTGTTGCCCAGGAACGCCGGCTCGAACAACGACAGCTGCTCGTCGTTCCACTTCATGTAGTACGCCGAGGCGTTGATCAGCAGGCGATGATCGAAGAACTCACTCTTGAAGCCGACCTCGTTATTGATCAGGTTGTCGGACTTGACGCCGGCCGGCTTCTCGTACTGGTCGCTGTTGGCGATGCAGGTCTTGACTCCGCCGGGGAACGTGCAGAACGGGATCTCCTGCTTGAGGAATACCTGGCCGTTGATCGAGTTGGTGCGGTTGAAGTTGCCCGGGCGGAAGCCCTGCGAGAACGTGTAGTAGGCCATGATGTCGGGCGTGATGTGCCACGTCAGGTTCGCTCTCCAGCGCGAGCCCGACTCGCTCGTGTCCAGGTTGATCGGGAAGCCGCACAGTCCGTGCTGCAGGCAGACCCCGTTCAGATGATCGAGGATATAGCCGCTGCTGGTGCTCTCGCTATACCACTCCGAGCCGTGCTCGAACTCGTCATAGTGGTAGAGGCGCCCGCCAACAGTCGCGGTCAGCACCTTCGGGACCAGATCGAAATCGACGGAGGCGAAAAACGCCCGCTGCTTGTAGCCGCGCTGCTCGTCCTCGCCGAAGGCGTTGTTCTGGTTCGTACGCAGGCTCGGATCGCTCGCGAAACTGCCGGGCACCGGGCCGACCGCCGACAGGCAGTCCGGGCCCGTGCCGGCGGCGCCGGCGGCTGCCTGCGCCGCCGTGTTGCACTGGGGTATGCCTAAGTAGTTGAAGTTCATGTTGTCGTCGATGACGAACTTCTCCCAGTAGAAGCCGACAATCCCGCGCAGGCGCTTGTCCTGATCGGTGCTGAGCCGGATCTCGTGGCTCTGGTGCGTGTTGTGCACGATGTCGCGCCAGCTCCCGACCGGCGCATAGCACTGCAGTTTGTGCCCCGTCAGGGTCGGGAAGTTGGCCGGGTTGAAGTACGAGGCGCCCGGGCCGATGCAGGCGTAATAGGAGCCCGTGGTGCTGCGCATGTAGTTCGAGTAGTCCTGCTGCCCGTCGATGTTGCGGCTGAGGTAGCTGCCGGTATAGACCAAGCTCATGTTGCCCGGCAGGTTGCCGCTCAGCGTCCAGGCCGTGCTCTCGTACTTGTCCTTGTTCCACGCGGGCGTGAAAGCCGTGATCTGGTAGGGCGCCAGCACCGTGCCGTTCGAGTCCGCGGGATAGGCGTAGAAATATCCCTGCGCGTTCAGGTCCTGGTAGTTCTGCTGCAGCAGCAGACTCCAGTCGTCATTCATCTTCCACAGGGCTGACAGCCGGAAGCCCTGGTAATCGACCGGGTTGGTGTTGTTCGCGAGCAGGCCGGCGTTGTTGCCCGTTACCCCGGTCGAGGCGGCGACTGACCCCGGCTGGAAGGCGATGGTCGACGCCACGTTGTCGATGTAGCCGCCCTGGTGCTCGTTGAAGACCACCGCGCGCACGCCGAACTTCCCCTCGATGAGGGGAACGTTGAGCACTGCGGTCAGCTTGCTGTTCGGATCGCCATTGGCGGTCACGCCGTAGCCGGCGTTGAACTCGCCCGACGTCGCCTGCAGGTTCGGCTTGTTGGTGATGTAGCGGATGATGCCGGCCTGGGCGCTGCCGCCGAAGAGCGTCCCCTGCGGGCCCTCCAGCACCTCGATGCGCTCCATGTCGACGACATACACGTCGTTGTTGCGCGCGGGGAAGGTCATCGACTGGTCGTCGAGATACAGCGCCACGTTCGGGAAAGCGGCGGTGGTCGACTGCGACTGGTTGCCGGAGCCGATGCCGCCCAGGCCACGGACGAAGATGTTGCCGGTGCCCGGGCCGTTGCCGCTGAAGGTCACGTTGGGCGTGTACTTGATGAGATCGTCGAAATTGGTCACGTTCAGCTGCGAGAGCTGAGCGCCCGTGATCGCCTGAATCGTGATCGGCACGTCCTGGACGTTCTCCGTGCGCCGTTGCGCGGTGACGACTACCTCCGCCAGGCCGCCGGTATCGGCGGTCGCCGCCTGATCCGCCGGCGCCGTCAGGTCGGATGGTGCCGCGAGCACGATTGCCGTCGTCGGCGCAGTCAGGATCGCCGCCACGGCCGCAGAAATCTTAGGATTGACCTTCATCGCTTGGCTCCCCGAGGCTTTGGTTGGTTATTCCCCACTCGAACGCAGGCACGCCATCCCAGGCGACTCCCCGGATGAGGTTTATACCATTCGCCCCCTCGGCGCTTGAATAAACGCGTCATCAGGCATGATCGGCCCGTTTTCCGCATTCGTTCGCGGTACGCGCGGAATCAGCGGACTCCCTGTGATCCCTAGCCTTTCACACCTTTGTGACAGCCGGAAGACTAGAAATCGGATAGCCGTATCTCAAAAACACATCCCGCCCGCCGCGCGTGCGGCGCTCGACGGCGGCGTGAGCTCCGCAACGTCCGCTGACCACGCGTTCCGCCACCCAGGACTGGTGTTGCGCGCAGGCATCAGCCACGCCGGCGGCCGCTTAACGCGCCGCGGTGCGCGGCCTGCGGGACAATGGCGCCATGGCGCAGCCGCCGCTGGTTCTCGCGATCGATCAAGGCACGACTTCCACCCGTGCCATTGCGTTCGACGTCAAGGCTCGCGCCGTCGCTCTCGCCCGCCGCGAGCACACACAGCACTACCCGGCTCCGGCCTGGGTCGAGCACGATCCGGACGACATCTGGCGCGACACCCTGGCCGTCGTGGCCGAGACCATCGGCCGCTGCGGCGGAGCGCAGTCGATCGCCGCCCTCGGTATCACCAATCAGCGCGAGACCGCCGTCGTCTGGGAGCGTGGCAGCGGACGGCCGATCCACCGCGCGATCGTCTGGCAGGACCGGCGCACGGCGGACGAATGCGCCCGGCTCAAGTCGGCGGGCGCGGAGACGCTGGTGCGCGAGAAGACCGGGCTCCTCCTCGATCCGTATTTCTCCGCGACCAAGGTCGCGTGGATCCTCGACCACGTCCCGGGCGCTCGGGCGCGCGCCGAGCGGGGCGAGCTCGCCTTCGGGACGATGGACACCTTTCTTCTCTGGCGGCTGACGGGCGCCCGCGTGCACGCGACCGACGTCACCAACGCCTCGCGCACGCTGCTGTTCGACATCCACCGCCAGTGTTGGGACGAGGAGCTGCTGCGCCTCATGCGCGTGCCGCGAGCGCTGCTCCCCGAGGTGCGCGATAGCAGCGCGCCCTTCGGCTCGACGGAGCCCGCCCTCTTCGGCCGAGCCCTGCCGATCTGCGGCATCGCGGGGGATCAGCAGGCCGCGCTCATCGGCCAGGCCTGCTTCGCGCCGGGCATGGCGAAGTCCACCTACGGCACCGGCTGTTTCCTCCTCCTCAACACCGGCGACGCCGCGGTCGCTTCCACCAATCGCATGCTCACGACGGCCGCCTATAGACTTGCCGGGCGCATGAGCTACGCGATGGAGGGCTCGATTTTCGTCGCCGGCGCGGCCATCAAATGGCTGCGCGACGGCCTCAGGGTCATCGACAACGCTGCCGCGACCGCGGCGCTCGCCGCCCGCGTACCCGACGACCACGGCGTATATCTCGTGCCGGCCTTCGTCGGCCTCGGCGCGCCTTACTGGGAGCCGGGCGCACGCGGCCTCCTCTGCGGGCTGACCCTCGATGCCTCTCCCGCGCACCTGGCGCGTGCGGCGCTCGAGTCCGTCGCCTATCAGACACTCGATCTCACCACCGCGATGGCGCGCGACGGGGCGCATCGTGCCGACGCGTTCCGGGTCGACGGAGGCATGGCGGCGAACGACTGGTTCTGCCAGTTCCTGGCCGACATTCTCGCGGCAACGGTCGAGCGGCCGGTGGAGCTCGAGACCACGGCGCTCGGAGCCGCATTCCTCGCCGGCCTTGCGACCGGAGTCTGGAAGGACCTCGGGTCGGTGGCCGCGACCTGGCAGAAGGCGGCGGAATTTTCCCCCAGGATGCCCGCGGCGCGCCGCTCGCAGCTCATCGCCGGCTGGCGGCAGGCGGTCGAGCGCACGCTGCTACCCGCAGCGCAGCGCCCATGAGAGCCGATGACTCTTTTAGATGGGGCTATTCCTTTTCTAGGCTTGACGCCCCCGGCAGCTATGGAAAGTTACCCTTGAGGAAAAATTCTCCATGAGCACATCAGCACTGCAGCGCGATCGCGGGACCTGGGAGCGGCTCGCCGCCAGCGTGCAGCCCGAGGGGCGCGCTTTCATCGGCGGCCGCCTCGTCCCCGCCCTGGACGGCCAGGTGTTCGACGACGTGAGCCCGATCGACGGGCGCGTGATCGCGCAGGTGGCCCGCGGCCGTGCCGCCGACGTCGATGCGGCGGTGAAGGCCGCACGCGCCGCCTTCGAGAACGGGCCGTGGCGGTCCATGGAGCCCAAGGACCGGAAGAAGATCCTGCGGCGCTTTGCCGAGCTGGTCCGTGCCGACGTCGACCGGCTGGCGCTCCTCGAGACGCGCGACGTCGGCAAGCCGATCGTGAACTCCGTGGCCGTCGACGTCGCCAACTGCGCCGACTGCCTCGAGTACTACGCCGAATTCTCCGACAAGCTCTACGACGAAGTGGCGCCCACCGGCCCCAACGACCTGGCGCTCATCCGGCGCGAGCCCTTGGGCGTGGTCGCCGCGATCGTGCCGTGGAATTATCCGCTCATCATCAGCTGCTGGAAGGTGGGCCCGGCGCTCCTCACCGGCAACTCGGTGGTGCTGAAGCCCGCCGAGCAATCGCCGCTCTCCGGCATCCGGCTCGCCCAGCTCGCCGCCGAGGCGGGGGTACCGCCGGGGACCTTCAACGTCGTGCCAGGGTTCGGTGAGGAAGCCGGCAAGGCACTCGCCCTTCACCCCGAGGTGGATCTCATCGCCTTCACGGGCTCGAACGAGGTCGGGCGGCTCATGCTGCGCTACGCGGCGGAGTCGAACCTGAAGCGCGTCGCGCTCGAGCTCGGAGGCAAGACACCGCAGGTCGTCTTCGCGGATGCCGATCTCGCCGAGGCCGCTGCGGGCATCGCCTGGGGCGTCTACTACAACAGCGGCCAGACCTGCCACGCCGGGTCGCGACTCGTGGTCCACCAGTCGGTGAAGGACGAGCTCCTCGAGGCGATCGCCCGCGTCGCCGGCACCATCACGCTCGGACATCCGCTCGAGCCGACCACCCAGATGGGGGCCCTCATCGATCGCGGCCACATGCAGCGGGTGCTCGGCTATATCGACTCGGGCGTCGCGGAAGGCGCACGCGTCGCGCTCGGCGGCAAACAGACGCTCAAGGAAACCGGCGGCTTCTACGTCGAGGCGACCGTGCTCGATCACACGCGCAACGATATGAAGGTGGCGCGCGAAGAGATCTTCGGCCCGGTACTCTCCGTCATGACCTTCCGCGACGAGGCCGAAGCGCTGCGCATCGCCAACGACACGCCCTACGGGCTCGCAGCCGCCGTTTGGACCTCGGACATCAACCGCGCGCACCGCCTCGCGAGCGCGCTCCGCGGCGGTACGGTGTGGGTCAACGCCTTCGACCGATCCACCATGGCAACCCCGTTCGGTGGCTTCAAGCTCTCGGGCTCCGGGCGCGATCGCTCGCCGCACGCGATCGACAAGTACTGCGACCTGAAGACCATATGGACCGCCTACCGCTGAGGCCCACCCCTTGAAGCTCACCGACATCAGGACGTTCGTCGCGGGTAACCCGCCGCCCCACTACGGCGGACAGTACTTCGTCTTCGTGAAGCTCACCACGGATGGCAACGTGCACGGCGTCGGCGAGGCCTACTGCGTGCCGTTCCACCCCGACGTGGTCGCGCGCATGCTGGTCGATGTCTTCGAGCGCTACCTCGCGGGTGAGGATCCGCACAACATCGAGACGATCTGGCGGCGCGTGTATTCCGCCGGCTATACCCAGCACGCGGACCTCGCGCTCATGGGAGTGCTGTCGGCGCTCGAGATGGCCTGCTGGGACATCGTCGGCAAGGAGGCGAACCAGCCGGTCTACAACCTGCTCGGCGGTCGGGTGCACGAGCGGCTGCGCAGCTATACCTATATCTATGCGCGCCCCGGTGACAAAACCAACGTCTACCAGGATCCCGAGCTCTCCGCCGAGCGCGCCGCCGAGTACCTGGCGCAGGGCTTCACCGCCCTCAAGTTCGATCCGGCGGGCCCCTACTCGGCGTTCGACGGCCGGCAGCTGTCGCTCCCCGCGCTCGAGCTGTGCGAGCGCTTCATGAAGCTGTTGCGCGCGGCGGTGGGAAACCGCGCGGACCTGCTCTTCGGCACTCACGGCCAGATGACCGCCGCGGGGGCGCTGCGCCTCGCGCGACGGCTCGAGCCCTACGACCCGCTGTGGTTCGAGGAACCGGTGCCGCCCGATGCGCCCGAGGAGATGGCGCGCGTGGCCCGCGGCACGCGCATACCGATCGCCGCCGGCGAGCGGCTCGCCACCAAGTACGAATTCGCGCGCCTGTTGCGGGAGGGCGCGGCCGCGATCCTGCAGATGAACCTCGGGAGAGTCGGCGGCATTCTCGAGGCCAAGAAGATCGCGGCGATGGCCGAGGTGCAGCACGTGCAGATCGCGCCGCACCTGTACTGCGGCCCGGTGGTCGGAGCCGCCAACATCCAGCTCTCGACCTGCAGCCCGAACTTCCTCATCCTCGAGAGCATCGAGCGCTGGCAGGGCTTCCATGCCGAGGTGCTGAAGAAGCCGATCCGCTGGGAGGCGGGCTACGTCATTCCACCGAGCGAGCCCGGTCTCGGCATCGAGCTCGACGAGGCGGTCATCGCGCGGCACCCCTATCACGGGAAAGCGCTGCATCTCGAGATGGCGCAGAAGCCGGTCGTCGGCTGATCACCGTCCGATGTCCGAGTACGATTACATCGTGATCGGCGCCGGCGCCGCTGGCTGCGCGCTCGCCAACCGCCTGACCGCGAGCGGCACGGCGCGCCTCCTGCTCCTCGAGGCGGGCGGCCCCGACCGCTCGCCCTGGATCCAGGTGCCGATCGGCTACGGGCGCACCTTCAACGATCCGCGTTTCAACTGGATGTATCAGGCGGAGCCCGACCCGACGCTCGACAACCGCAGCCAGTTCTGGCCGCGCGGCAAGGTGCTCGGCGGCTCGAGCTCGATCAACGCCATGGTGTACGTGCGCGGGCAGCCGGGGGATTTCGACGACTGGGCGGCAGCCGGCAATCTTGGCTGGTCTTACCGGGAAGTGCTCCCCTACTTCAGGAAGCTCGAGGATCACCCCTTCGGGGAGCCGGAGTTCCACGGCACCGGCGGACCGGTGGGCGTGAGCGATGTGTCAGCCCGGGTGCACCCGTTGTGCCACACGTTTCTCGAGGCGTGCGACAACTTAGGGGTAGCGCGCACCCGCGACTTCAACGGCTCGCAGTCCGAAGGCTCGGGGCTCTGGGAAGTGACCATCAGGGACGGCGTGCGGGTGTCGGCCTCGAATGCCTACCTGCGGCCCGCGTGGCGGCGTCCCAACCTCGAGATCCGCATGCGCGCCCAGGCGACGCGCGTGCTGTTCGAAGGCCGGCGCGCGACGGGGGTGGAGCTCATCGAGTCCGGAGCCAGGCAGGTCGTGAAGGCGCGTCGCGAAGTGATCGTCTCGGGCGGTTCGATCAACTCGCCGCAGCTCCTCGAGCTCTCGGGAGTCGGCGACCCGCAGGTCCTCGCGCGTTTCGGAATTCCCGTGATCGCCGCTTCGCCCGCGGTCGGGCGCGGGCTGCAGGATCACCTCGCGGTCAACTATTACTATCGCTCGCGCGTGCCCACACTCAACAACGAGCTCGCGCCGTTCCTCGGCAAGGTGCACGCGGCGCTGCGCTACGCGCTCGCCGGCCGCACCGGGCCGCTCTCGATGAGCGTCAATCAGGCGGGCGCGTTCCTGCGGAGCCGCGCCGGACTCTCCCGTCCCAACATGCACATCTATTTCAATCCGGCGAGCTACTCCACCACTACGCTCGGTTCGACCCGGCGCCTGATGAACCCGGATCCCTACGCCGGCTTCCTGATCTCCTTCAACACCTGCCGCCCGCTGAGCCGCGGCTCGATTCACATCCGCTCGCCCGATCCGCTCAAGAGTCCGGCGATCCAGCCGAACGCGCTGTCGGCCCCCGAGGACATGCAGGACGTGTTCGAGGGCTCACGCCTGATACGGCGCATCGTGGCAACCGAGCCGCTCGCCCGCATCATCGAGGCCGAGCGGGAGCCGGGGAACACGGTGACCACCGACGAGCAGATACTTGCGGATTTCCGCCGCCGCTCGGGCTCGGTATTTCACGCCTGTGGAACCTGCGCCATGGGCACCGACCCCAGCACCTCGGTGCTGGATTCCCGCCTGCGAGTTCGCGGCGTCACAGCGCTGCGAGTCGTCGATGCGTCGGCATTCCCCAACGTCACCTCGGGCAACACCAACGCGCCGGTCATGATGCTGGCGGAGAAGGCCGCGGACCTCATTCTGGAAGACAGCCGCGCGCCGCAGGCGTAACCTGCCTGAGATATCTCTTACGAAGCGAGAGCCCATGAGCGAGCTTCAGTCGAGCGTCGCCGCGGAAGCTTCCGCCCTGAGGCTGGGCGAGCCGCAGTCCGCATCGTTGGCGGAGCGTTGGTACGTGCTCCTCATGATGTGCCTCGTGTACACGCTCAGCATCGCCGACCGCTACGTCGTCTCGACGGTGCTCGACCCCATCCGCCACGACCTGCAGCTCACCGATTTCAGCGTCGCCGTGCTCACCGGGGTTGCGTTCGGGCTCTTTTATGTGGTCTTGGGGTTCCCGCTCTCCTGGCTCATCGATCGCTATAACCGCCGCAAGATCGTGGCGGTGTGCCTGGTGCTGTGGTCCGTGATGACGGCGCTGTGCGGGCTGGCAAGGACATCCTTCGAGTTCTTCCTCGCCCGCGTCGGCGTCACCGTCGGCGAAGCCGGCGGTACGCCCGGGGCCAACTCGCTGCTGTCGGATTATTTCCCCGCCACGCGCCGCGCCATGGCTCTCACGGTGTTCTCGCTTGGCGCGCCGATCGGCGCCTGGCTCGGCTACAACGTGGCCGGCGCCATAGCCGATCAGTACGGCTGGCGGTCGGTGTTCTTCGCCCTCGGCATACCCGGAGTCCTGGCGGGCCTCGGCGTGTGGCTCACGGTGCGAGAGCCCAGGCGCGGCTGCCTCGACGGCAACGAGGATGGCGAAGCGCCCTCGGTCCCCGACACCCTGCGCTTCCTGTGGCAGCAACGCTCCGCGGTGCACACCATGATGGGCACGGCGGTGTGCGCGCTGTGGGGCTGGGGGCTCATGTACTGGACGCCGACTTTCCTGCAGCGCACTTATCACATGACCGTTGGTGAGGCGGGCGTGGTGACACAGAACATGCACCTCTGGGGCGGAGGCCTCGCTACCGTCGCGACCGGCTGGCTGATGGCGCGCTCCACCATGGTCGATGCGCGCCGCATCGTGTGGCTCCTCGCCGGCGGAGTCGGCCTCGCAACGATCGCCTCAGGCGTCGTGTATTGGACGCGCGATCTGACGTTGTGCCGGGCGATGCTGTGGATCTTCATCCCGGCGATCTACTTCTATATCGGCCCCGGCTTCGGGCTCCTCAACAATCTGGCCCAGTGCCGCATGCGCGCGATGTTCTGCGCCATGGTGCTGTTCCTCGCGAACCTCGGGAATCTCGTGATCGCGCCACCGGTGATCGGCGGGTTGTCCAAGTGGTTCGACCCGCATCACGTCGGAGACGCCGACTCGCTGCGCCTCGCGATGCTGTGCCTGGTGCCGACCGGGCTGTGGGCTACCGCGCATCTCGTCCTGGCAGCGCGCGACATCCTCAAGGACCAGGAGCAGGCGCGGCAGTATCCGTAGTCGGGGAGCGACTCCAGTCCACCGGCTCCACCGGCGGCACCACGAAAAACCACGCGACCAGACCGAGCAGCGCCACGGTGCCCGTGACCCACAGCGCCAGCGTGTAGTGGCCGCCATCATACTTGATGAGGTAGCCCGTCACGGCCGGAGCAAAGATGCCGGCGGTGTTGCTGACCGCGTTCTGCCAGCCCATCCAGCGGCCGGTGGCGAGCGGACCAGCGAAGCGCTGTGTCAGTGCACCCACCGACGGGGCGTTGAGACCGTCAGCCACTCCCGTCGCGAGCAACAGCACTGCGCCCGCCGCCGCGCCAGCGGCGTTCAACGACAGGAGGCACACCCCCACCCCCGCGGCGCTCAGGGAAAGCGCGGTCTTGTAGGCGAGACTCGCGGTCGCGCCACGCCGGATCCACCAGTCGATCAGCCATCCGGCCGCGAGCATGCTCACCGCGTCCGCCACCCAGACGCGGCCCTGCACCCATGTCATCGCGCCGAGTGACAGGCCGCGTTCCTCGGTCAGATAGAGCGGCACCCAGGTGAACACGAAGTAAAAGGCGTAGTTCGAGCAGAAGTTGCCGAAGACGGTGCCCCACAGCGCGCGCTGCAGAGCGATGTCGATCCACTTCGGCCCGCAGGCTTGCGCTTTGGCCGGCCTCGGCGGCGGCGACACGCGCAGCTGAGTCACCCACGGGATCAGCCACAGGAGCGAGGCCAGCCCGAGCGCGATGAACATCGCCCGCCATCCGTAGCGGATCATGATCGCGCCGCCGACGAAGGTCCCGAGCGCAGGTCCGACGACGCTCCCCACCTGCATGATCGCGGTGGCCCGCGCGCGGTGCTGATCCGTGACGCGTTGCGAGATCAGCGCAAAACCGCTGGGGTAGCACACCGACTCGCCGGCGCCCATCACGAGACGCAGCGCCACGAGACTCCTGAGGCCGCTCGACAGTCCTGCGAGAAACGTCCCGACCGACCAGAGCGTAAAACCAGCCGCCAGCACGCGCGCCCCGCCGAGGCGATCGGCCAGAATGCCCATGAACGGCTGCGATATGACGTAGGTGATGAAGAACGCCGACATCAGCCAGCCCATCTGCACCGCATCGAGGTGGAATTCACTCTTGATGAGGGGCGATGCGATTGAGACCGTGCCGCGATCAACGTAGTTGATCATGAGCGCGGCGCCGAGAAGCAGCGCGAGAGCCGAAGGAAAACGGGAGCCCGCCGCGGCGGAGTGCTCGGCGGCGGGCACCTACAGAGACCTGATGCGGGGACTCATCGGGTTCGCGATGTTACCTCGCGGCGACCGCCTTCGCGTCCTTATCGGGGTACAGCAGGTCGGCGCTCAGGCGGGTACCGAGATAGGCCTGGTGCGGGACACAATTCGAGGCGAAATCCACGTTGCGCGCCGCGAAGAGGGGCAGGATCTTCTGCCTGATCTGCTCGAGGAGCTCGCAGTCGGAGGCCTCCCACACCGGGTCTTTGTCGAGGCGCAGACTCGTCCTCTGCCAGTGCGCACTGACCGGCTCCGCGCTCTTGTCGTCCGGTGCTGCCGGCTGCAGCACCTGCATCCTGATGCGCGCACCGGGGAAGGGATCGGGCGTCCCGTAGGGAGAGGAGCACCCGTAGTAGTCCACCTTGAAATCGCTGCGCGCTCCGAGCTCGGCGAGAACATGACGGATCTTGTCCCGCAGCCCGTCGCAGGAGTAATGGGTGGTGAAGCCCATGAAGACGAAGGTCAGCTCCTTCGGCGTCCAAACGGCAGCCTGGGCGTCCGCTGGCGCTGCAGCGCTCTCCGCACTGCCCGCCCAGACCGGAATAAAGAGTATGAGAGCTGCCAGGGCGGTCGGCCGCGCCCGCTGGAGACTCGGATTCCACATAGGGCGCCCCTCTTCCGGTGCAACCGGCGCCGGTCGCTCCATTAGACTCTATTTAACCTTGCGTGTTCGAGCCCGTCCGCTCCGTTAACGGGGCGGAGCGTTCCCCGGTTGACTCGCGGACGTATAGCCTCAGGACGCGCTTTGGCGCAGACTCATGCTTACAAGAACTACCCGCGACCCTTTGAAATGGATGAGGGGGTACGCCTGTCCGGGGCACAAGAGGTCCCTGTGAAGTCCCCGCCCGGAACGAGCTCCGGGGATGCTTCGCTGTTACTTCCATCCAGCCTCAGCTGGACCCTCCTGCTCTACGCCGCGCTCGTGCTCGCGACCGGCTGGGCATACTCCGCGCAGCGCATCCGCACCGATCGGGAGCAGACCTACCAGTCGGAAAGCAACCGACTGCGTGCGGTGGCTGTTGCGCTCGAGCAAAGCGTCTTCGCGATGATCAGCGACGGCGTCGGATCGGCGGTCAGCCGCGCGCGGGAGGTCGAGGCGCTCGGCGGGCTGAAGGGGGTGGCGGAACGCGACCTGAGCCCTGCGCTCGGCGAGGCGATGAGTGGCGGCCAGTACGTGCGCTCGATCTTCGTGGCCGACGCCGCGCGCTTCGCGCGTGCCGGCCGGTCGGGGTCGTTCGACGTGAGCCGTGCACCGCCCGCCTGGTTCAACGCGATCGCATCCCATGGCTCGGAGGAAGTCTGGATCGGCACGCCGATTGCCGACCCTGACCGACCGCCCAGCGACTCGAGTGAGGATCTGCTGGTGCCGATTGCGCGCCACGTGCCCGCGGCCACCAACCCGAGCCTCTGGGCCGGCGGCCTGTTCGACTTCCGCTCGTTTGAGTCGCTGCGTACTCAGCTCGGGGGTCCCGGTGGGGTCATCATCATGGTCACGAGCGACGGCACGGTGCTCGCTGCCACGGAAGACAAGCCCGCGCGCATCCTGGCCGGGCGCAATTACTCTTCCTCGCCTGCGCTACAGGAAGTCAGGCGTTATCTGGCGAACGGCTGGGACTCGGGAACCGTGGAGGCGTACGCGCCGGTCTACGGCACGCGCGTGGTGTTCGGCTTCGCGCGCCTGCGCCAGTTCCCGGCCCTCATCGCCACGGCCCGGCCGCTCGATGCGATCCTCGCCCCGTGGCGCGAGCGCACGATGACGACGCTCGTGGTGACGGGGGCATTCTCGGCGCTCGTACTGGCCATGACTTTCCTCCTCAGTCATTCGCTGCGCGCCCTGCGCAATCGCGAGGCCCACTACCGCACGCTGTTCAACAACACCTCGTTCGCGGTATTCGTCAGCGAAGGCAATCACTTCATCGCCGCCAACGACACCGCGTTACGGATGTTCGGGCTGCGCAATCAGGAGCAGGTACGCGAACTGTCCCCCGAGAAGATTTCGCCGCTCCAGCAGCCGGACGGTCAGCCCTCGGATCTCGCCCGCCAGAAGCGCATCGAGCAGGCGATGCGCAACGGCAATGCTACCTTCGAATGGCTGCACCAGCGCGTCGACACCGGCGAGACGTTCCCCGCCGAGGTCGATATGAATGTCATCGCTCAGGGCAAGTCGGCCCTGAGACTGTCGGTGGTGCATGATCTCACCGAAGCCAAGCGCGCCGAGCAGGAGCGGCGCGAGAGCGAGGGCCGCTACCGGGCCCTGGTGGACGCGATGCCGGAGGCGGTGTTCGTGCATCGCGGGCAGGAGCTGCTGTTCGGAAATGCCGCCGCGCGGGTTCTGATCGGCGCGAAGCCCGAGGACATGTTGAGCGGCATCTCCGTCATGTCCTTTGCGCTCGAGCCCGATCGCAAGCTTCTCGCCGAGCGCACCCGCAGGATCCTCGAATACGGTCAGACCGCGCAGCCGCGCGAAGCGCGCATCCGCCGCCTCGATGGCACCATCATCTGGGTCGAAGTGCAGGGCGTGCGGATTGAGTACGGCGGCATACCCGCCGTGCAGACTGTCATGCGGGACATCACCGGCCGCAAGCAGCAGGAAGAAGCCGAGGGGGCGCGCGTAGTGCGCATGCAGCGCCAGTCGGAGGCGCTGTTGCGCATCGCCAGCCGCAACAGCGGCACCGGCTGGAACGGAATCACCTCGGCGCTCGAGGGAATCTGCGCGGATGCGGCCCAGGTTCTCGGGGCGGACCGGGTGGCCTTCTGGCTGCTCGAGGACCAGGGAGCCACCCTGAGCGCCGCGGCCATCTACGAGCGGGCGGACACGCGTCACG
>Ga0307469_10000378_pt1 | contig 16595 bp, 7 predicted proteins | sample atmos_gasesAM2C__FD_203084 | JGI IMG/M metagenome (GOLD analysis project Ga0307469, IMG submission 203084) | Hardwood forest soil microbial communities from Morgan-Monroe State Forest, Indiana, United States - atmos_gasesAM2C_515 | ecosystem: Environmental > Terrestrial > Soil > Temperate forest...
GGTGATCAATCTCCAGGTTTGGTACCACGTGGGCGGAAAGGATGAACAGCCTGGACACACCGGGTTTGCGCACCTGTTCGAGCATCTGATGTTCAAAGGCTCGGCGCACGTGGGCGCGGATGAGCACTCGCGGATCATCGAAGCCATCGGCGGCTTCGACAACGCCAGCACCTATGACGACTACACAAATTTCTTTGAGACGTTTCCCAGCAATTATCTGGAGCGAATGATCTGGCTCGAGGCCGACCGCATGGGCAGCCTCAACGTGGACGAAGCGAATTTCAAGTCCGAGCGCGAGGTGGTGAAAGAAGAGTTGCGGGTGCGGGTCGAGAACCAGCCGTACGGCCATCTCGAGCAGGATCTGCGCGCGGCTGCCTTCACGGTTCACGGTTATCACCACACGGCGATAGGAAGCAAAGAGGATCTGGACCGGGCGACACTCGAGGACGTCCGCGCTTTCTTCAACACATTTTACAAGCCGAACAACGCCACCCTCATCATCGTTGGCGATTTCAATTCCACCCAAGCTCTCGGCTGGGCCAAGAAATATTTTGAAGGCATCCCGGCCTCGGCAGGGTCCATTCCGCGGCGCGATACGCCCGAGCCTCCACAGACCGAGGAACGTATCGTGAAGAAATCGTATTCGAACACGCCGCTGCCCGCGGTGGTGATCGGCTACAAGGTCCCAGCACGGTTCAGCGCGGACGCCTACCCGCTCGATCTGGCCTCGAACATTCTCGCCGGCGGAGAAAGCAGCCGCCTCTACCAGACGCTGGTGTACAAGGAGCAGATTGCCGTGCAGTCGGCGGGCTTTGGAAATTTCACCGAGGATCCCAATCTTTTTTGGGCTTACGCGATCATGAATCAGGGACACACGGCGGAGGAGGGCGAGAAAGCCGTGGTGGCCGTGCTCGACGAACTGAAAGCTGAGCCGGTGGGGGCTAAGGAACTCGACAAAGCGAAGAATCAGGAGATATCAGCATTTATTCTCGGGCGCAACACGGATGAGGAAAAAGCCGTCGCGCTGGGCGCTGCCGCTGTGGTCGGCAAGAATCCTGAGCTGGTGAATACAGAGCTCGACCGGTATTTGAAGAGCACAGCCGCGGACTTGCAGCGCGTGGCGAAAGAATATTTTGTCCCGCAGCGCTCGACCGTGCTGATCGTTACGCTCGCGGCGCCGGCTCAATGAGCGGCCCGGCACAGAGACAAATTCGAGGAGCGATGATGAAAAGCGGAATCATACGATGGATTTTTCTTCTAGCGGCAATCGTGCTCGCTGGAGCGACTGCTAAGGCGCAGCAGCCCGCCCCGGTGCCGGGCCAGTCGAAAGAAGGCCAGGCGGATCAGAAAAACGGAACAGGTGTAGTGCCGCCGGGCGTCAAGCTGGTGCCGGAAATGCCGACGCCGGGTGCTCCGAAGAAATTTCAGTTTCCCAAGGCGGCTACGAAGACGCTGGAGAACGGGCTGCGCGTATTCGTGATTACTGATCATAGCGAGCCGGCGGTTGCGGCGCGGTTGGTAATTCTCTCGGCTGGAACAATCGAAGATCCTGAGGGCATGCCCGGCGTGGCGGAGATGACTGCGGGGATGCTGACGCAGGGAACAGGGAAGCGATCGGCAAAGGAAATTGCGGAGGTCATCGATTTCGTTGGCGGCTCGTTGAATGCTTCCGCGGGGAAGGATTCGACGACGGTGACGCTGGACGTGGTGAAAAAAGATTTGAACACCGGCCTCGATCTGATGTCGGACGTTGTGCTGCATCCGGCGTTCAGCGCGGAAGAACTCGACCGCCAGCGGCAGCAGCTTCTCTCAAATCTGACGGTACAGTATTCCGATCCTCAGTATCTGGCGTCGGTGGTCTTTGCGCGCATCGTGTATGGCGGATCGCCTTATGGCTGGCCGGGCGAGGGCACGCCGGAGACGGTGAAGATACTCCAGCGCGATCAGCTTGTGAAATTCCACGACACGAATTATGCACCGAATCAGACGCTGCTTGGATTTGCGGGAGACATCACGCCGGAAGAAGCTTTCGCCGTCGCGGAGAAGTATTTCGGGGGCTGGCAAAAAGTAAATGTGGCGGCAGTCGCGCCCGCGGCGCCGGCCCCGATATCTAGCCAGCATATTTGGCTGGTGGACAAGCCGGACGCCGTGCAAACGCAGATTCGGCTCGGCCGTATCGGGATCCGGCGCGCGGACCCTGACTACATTCCGCTGCAAGTGACCAACCGCATTTTCGGCGGCGGGTACAACAGCCGCTTGAACACGGAAGTGCGCGTCAACAAGGGACTGACGTACGGAGCGTTTTCTACAGTCAGCCCGCATCGCTATACTGGTGCGCTTACGGTCGGAACGTACACGCGAACTGAGAAGACAGTTGAAGCCATGAAGCTCGCGGCGGAGCTGATTGCGAAGATGGCCACCGGCGATGTGACCCCGAAGGAACTGGATTTTGCGCGCGATTATCTGGCTGGCGTGTATCCGATTCAGTCGGAGACGGCAGAGCAGGTGGCGGATCGCGTCCTGAGCGCTGCTGCGTTCGAATTGCCTGCGGATTACAACAGCACCTACCCGGATAAAGTCCGCGGCGTGACGCTGGCGGAAGTGAAAGCGATGGCGCAGCGCTACTTCACGGAGAAAGATCTGGATATCGTGCTGGCCGGAAACGTGAGCGCGTTTCGCGATGATTTGAAGAAGGCTTTTCCCAATGCGCAGTATGTGGAGATTCCTTACGACCAGGTGGATGTGCTTGTGCCCGCCCTACGAAAGCCGAAGGAAGCGTCGGCCGAGGCGACGCCTGAATCGCTCGAGCAGGGCAAGGCCGTGCTGCTGGCTGCGGCAAATGCTGCCGGAGGGGAAGCGCTCGCGAGCGTGACCGGGCTGGGACTGACGGAGGCGGGGAGCTTGAATACCGCGGACGGCGAAAAAAGTGTCAGCGTGAAATGGGTAGTTGCTTACCCTGACCGATCTCACGGCGACGTTTGGCAGGGTGACCTGCACGTGGTTGAAATTTGCGATGGGAAATCGGCGTGGGTGCAGTATCCGGATCGCACGGCGGACGCGAGCTACGTCTTGGGAGAATTCGAGCGCGGGCTTTCGCTCTTCGGCGGCGGTTGGGGAGTTTACCGGCAGGTTCTAGCCGGAAAATTGTCAGGGCATGCGATCGGGGAAGAAGAAATCGCTGGGAAGAAGACAGTCGGCGTCGCGGTGGAGGCGCCATTCGGTGCAATCAAATTGTACTTTGATCCTGCCACGCATTTGTTGGTAGCTGCGCGCTACCAATCGGCGCGGCAGCACGGGTTCGTGGATAATGAACAGCAGTGGAGCGATTACCGCACCGTGGATGGGCGGCAGTTCGCATTCTCGACGGTCATCTATCGCGATGGTGCAAAATTCGTGGAGTCCACCATCCAAGAGATCAATCTGAATCCAAAATTGGAGGATTCGCTCTTCACGATGCCGCAGGCTGCCGCTTCGAAATGACGGCTGCGTGCTCACTTCACCGTCAGAACCACCTTCCCGATGTTTTTGCGCTCGTGAATGAAGCGGTGGGCCGCCGCGGCTTCAGCCAGCGGGAACGATTTCCCAATCACCGGCTTAATTTTCCCCGCCGTGTACATGCGAAAAAGTTCGTCAAGCTCGCCGCGCAGAATCAGGTTGCGCGACTGCATTCCCCCCAGGGTGACGCCGATGATGGCGTGGTTGAGGCTCATCAATTTGAGCGGATGGAAGCGCGGCGTTTGCAAGAGGGCGCGCAGACTGCGGAGCCAGCTTCGCTTTCCATCCGGCCCCGCCGCGGCCGAAAAACCGTACACAACCAAGCGGCCCGTTGGGCCCAAGCATCTCTCGCTATCCGCGAAGGATTTTCCGCCGATCGCGTCCATGGCCATTTCGATTCCGTCCGGCGCAAATTTGTGCACGACGTCCACAAAATTATTCTTGGTGTAGTCAATGGCGTGGTCCACGCCGATCTTGCGCAGGTATTCCTGTTTCGCGGGTCCCGCGGTCCCGAAAATGCCGAGGCCCCGCGCCTTGGCCAGTTGCACGGCAGCAATTCCCACGCCACCCGCCGCACCGTGAATCAGAATGCGATCTCCGGCCTGCAGATTGCCCATCGAAAACATGGAGTGGTACGCCGTGACGTAATTCACGGGGATTGCGGCGGCATCGTCAAAGGGCATGCCAGCGGGCAAGCGATATACATTCGCTGTGGGTACGACTACCCACTCAGCGTAAGCGTTGAATTTGGTGAACGCGGCGACGGCATCGCCGGTTTTCAGCGGTTGGACCTCGGCGGGCTTCCCGGCGTCCGCGATTTTTTCCACCACGCCCGCGATTTCGAAGCCCGGAACGAAGGGTGGTTTAGGCGTACCCGGATAGATCCCCATCCGCTGGAGCAAGTCCGCAAAGTTGACGCCGACCGCTCTCACGCGGATCAGAACTTCTCCCGCTTTCGGCTGCGGGTCCGGCAAATCGCGTGATTCAAATACTTCGGGCGGTCCGTACCGCCTTACGACCATGGCGCGCATCTAACTCTCCTTCTGCCGCGCTGCAGCCGGCCGAGGCGGGCCGCCCAATCTGTCGCCGATTCCCGGGATGCACTGCTGGAGCAGATACCGGGCCCCGGCTTTTCACTTGGGATTCGAGGGCATCCTATCTTAAACTGTTGGACTTTGCCTGACGATGAAAACTATACCGAGACGTAGAAGCTTCGTTGCTGCGCTGCCCATCATGCTGGCAGCATGCGCCGGCCTGGGGGCCGCCCGGGCCGCACAGGCTCCAACGCCCGCCGTGCTGGAGGCCATGCAGGATGAAATTGGCCGCTCAATGGCGGCACTCTCGAAATCCGATCCACCCGCTTATTTCATCAGCTACACGATTGCCGACCGCCAGTTTTCCGAAGTATCTGGCTCGAATGGAGCGCTACTTTCAAGCTCCGACAACCGCGCGCGATGGCTCGAAGTGCAATCCCGCGTGGGAAGCTACCAGCTCGACAACACGCACAAATTGGGCGACCGGCCACCGAGCTGGACGAGCCCGGGTTCGACGAGCACGATTGATGACGACGTCCCCGTCCTGCGACGCGAAATCTGGCGCGAGACCGACCGGCAATATCGCGCCGCTTCCGAAGCTTTAATCAAAGTGAAGACCAGCCAGCAGGTGCAGGTGCAGACCGCCGAAGGCGCCGCGCCCGATTTCTCACGCGAAGAGCCGCACACTTCCATCCGCCCGCGCGTCGAGATCCGCGTGGATCGCAAGCCATGGGAAGAGCGCGTGCGCAAGTACACCGCGGCGTTCAGCAAATCGCCGGCCGTTCTGAATTCCATCGTCACTTTTACTGCGCTGGCCATGAATCAGTATCAAGTGAACAGCGAGGGAACGAAGCTCGCGTTCGGCCAGGCGCACTACCGGCTTGAGTTGTTTGTGCAAAGCAAGGCTCCGGACGGGATGGACATCAACCGCTTCGCGAATTTCGACTGGCTCGAGCCCAAAGACGCGCCCGACGACAAGGCTGTGTTCGATCGCATCCAGATCATGATTCATGAGACGGAAGATTTGGACAAGGCTCCGCTGGTGGATCCCTATGCCGGGCCCGCGCTGCTCACCGGGCGCGCTGCGGCCGTTTTCTTCCACGAAGTTTTTGGCCATCGCGCTGAAGGGTTCCGCCAGAAGGACATCAACGAAGGCCAGACATTTACGAGCAAGATCGGCGAGAAAATTCTGCCTGAATTCCTCTCGATCAAAGATGACCCGACCGAAGCGCAGCTCGGCGGCCAGATGCTGCTGGGTAATTATGCTTTCGATGACGAAGGTGTTCCGGGACAGAACGTACAATTGGTGGAACACGGCATCTTGAAAACTTTTCTCATGTCGCGCTCGCCGCTGGTGACAGTGCCGCACTCGAATGGACACGGGCGCCGCCAGCTTGGCTATGTTCCGGTGGCGCGCCAGGGAAACTTGATCGTCTCGAGCACTCGAGCGGTAACCGATGCCCAGCTCCGGCAAAAACTGATTGAGTTGGTCAAGTCGCAAGGGAAACCGTTCGGGCTGCTGATTGACGACATAGCCGGCGGGTTCACGTTCACGGGCCGCGGCCAGCCGCAGGCGTTCCAGGTGCTCCCGCTGGTGGTGTACAAAGTTTTTCCCGACGGCCGCCCCGACCAGCTCGTTCGCGGGGTGGACATTGTCGGCACGCCGCTGGTTTCACTCACAAAAATTGTCGCCACTGGCGACAAGCCGGACATCTTCAACGGCTATTGTGGCGCTGAATCCGGCTCCGTGCCGGTATCGGCAGTGGCTCCGGCCATCTTGATTTCTGAAATGGAAGTGCAGAAAAAGCAGACGGCCACTGATAAGCCGCCGATCTTGCCGCCGCCGGGACACGATCCGGAAGCAAAGGTGCAAAACCAGTGAGGAAACTGGCAATCATCGCAGCGTTTGCCGCGCTATCGTTTCCACCCGCGGCCGCGGCTGCCCATTCGAAGCACGCGCCGGCACAAGCAACGGCCCCAGCGGACAACGATCAGACGTTGCGCGCCATGCACGACGAGCTCGAGCGTTCGCGCAACCGGCTGCAGCTCGAAGGCGTTGAGAAACCTTTCTACATCGAATACCGCTTGCTCGATCTCGATGTCCGCAGCTTGACAGCTACCTTCGGCGGCCTGGTCTCGAGCACCACCTCACGCAACCGCTTCATGGACGTTAACGTGCGGCTCGGCGACTACCATTTAGACAGCTCGAATTTCATCAGCGAAGATGGTTTTCAGGGTTTTCTCGGCTCGGCCGGCCAAGTGGGAATTGACGGCGACTATAATTCGCTGCGCCAGGATTTGTGGCTGGCCACCGACCAGGCCTACAAGGAAGCCGCGACGCAGATGTCGCTCAAGCAGGCCTTTCTACGAAGTCTGACCAAGCCGCCAGAGATTGATGATTTCTCGCAGGCGCCAACACTTGTGAAACTGGATCCCCGCCTGCAGCCAGACTGGACTACGCGCCCTTGGGAAGACGAAGCGCGGACTGCCGCGGCCGTGCTGCGGAGTTTCCCGCAATTGTATGGCTCCCGCGTGAACTACAATCTGATTTACGCCACCACTTATTTGATGAACAGCGAGGGAACCACCGTCCGCACCTCGCGCAGCCTGGCGGCCATCGAAGTGGCGCTGGATACGCAGGCGGACGATGGCATGCCGCTGCATAATTTCTATGCGTTGTATGTCGCGCACCCAGCGGATTTGCCGGACGCCGCGACGGCCGGAAGAGCGGTGGCGCAGGCGGGCACTGAACTTATGGAGCTTCGGGCGAGCCCGCTGGTGCCCGACTACACCGGCCCGGTGCTCTTTGACGCGCGCGCAGCCGGCTCTATGCTCTCGCAGGTGCTTGCACCATCGCTTTCCGGCGCGCGCCCGCCGCTTTCCATGATGCGTGCATTCGACCAGATCATGGAGCGCATGGGCGGGCGGAGCGAATGGTCTGGGCGCGTGGGCACGCGCGTGCTACCGCCCAGCGTCACGCTGGTGGACGATCCCACGCTCAAGGAATATCAGGGCCAGTGGTTGCAGGGCAATTACGAAGTGGATGATGAAGGCGTGAAGGGGCAGCGCGTCTCGATGGTTGAGAATGGCGTGCTGAAAAATTTACTGATGTCGCGGCGCCCCGGTCCTGATTTCCAGGCGCCCAACGGCCATGCCCGCTCCGCCAACCTGTCCACGCCGCAGCCGCTTAGCAGCAATCTTTTCTTTCAGTCGAAAGAAGCACTCAAATCCGCGGACCTGCGCAAGAAATTTTTGGATGCCTGCCGCGCCGACGGTCACGAATGGTGCATCGAAGTGAAGAGCATGGATAATCCGGCGCTCTCTTCAGTCCGCCAGGAAGATTTTTCGGAATTTATGGGCGGGATTGCAGGGGGAGTTGCAACCGGTGAGCGGATGCCACTGCGGATTTACCGCGTCTATGCGGCCGACGGGCGCGAAGAGTTGGTGCGCGGCGGCCGCATCGAAGGGCTTACGTTGCGCTCGATACGAAATCTGCTTGGCATCGGCGACGACCCCGCCGTCTTCAGCTACATGCAAAATCCTGCCGGGGGGTTCGCGGGCACAGCGCTCGGGGCGTTCGGCGCCGCGCAGGGCGGCATTCCCAGCGCCGTCATTGCGCCTTCACTGTTGCTCGAGGAAGTGGAAATTCGCGGATTCCATGGTGAGCCGCGCCGCCTGCCGCTAGTTCCGGCGCCACCTTTCAAGTAATCGCGCGCACAAATTCCCGCACCATCCAGCCTACCCACGACAGATTTCTTTCGCTGCCTGCGTCGATGGATGAAGGGAAACCGCGCTGGAGTGCGGAAAATCAGCCCCTAGACGTGAATCCCCTCGGCGGCGCTTTGCACGCTGCAGTGCCAGCGTATAATCGCCCGAACCATGGCAGAGACACCCGAACAGGCCACTCGCGAAAAACGCTTGGCGGCGCTCGCTTCTGTGGGTTCCGCAGTCGTGCTCGTGTCGCTGAAGGTGTTTCTCGCCGTGGTTACCGGCAGCTTGGGGATCTTGTCCGAAGCGCTGCACTCCATTCTCGATTTCGTCGCCGCGGTCATCACCTATCTTTCTGTCGTCGTGGCGGACAAGCCCGCTGATGCACAACATCTCTACGGACACGGAAAAGTGGAGAGCTTCTCGGCGTTTGTCGAGACAGGCTTACTGCTGCTGACGGCGATCTACATCATCTGGGAAGCATTTCAGCGTCTCATCTTCCACACGGCCCACATTCGGCCGAGTCTAACGGCCATCTTCATCTTGGCGCTGGGAATGGGCGTGGACTTTTTCCGGGCTCGCGCGCTGAACCGCGTGGCGCGAAAATATCCGAGCGAAGCGCTCGAGGCCGATGCGCTGCATTTTTCCACTGACGTGTGGAGCACGCTGGTGGTGATCCTGGGGATCACCGGCGCGTGGATCGGGATGAAATTTGGAATCGAGTGGCTGGGGACGCTCGACGCGATTGCCGCGCTGGGCGTCGCCGGCGTCATTATCTGGATCGGGTCGCGGCTCGGGAAGAAAACAGTGGACGCGCTGCTGGACGTGGCGCCCAGCGGGTTGCGTGAACAAATCGCCAGCGCAGTGGACCAGACGGAGGGGGTGCTGCGAACGGAGCGCGTTCGAGTGCGACGCGCGGGCCAGCGCTACTTCGTGGACGTCACCATCAGCGTGCCGCGGACCTCGAGCCTGGAGCAGGCGCACGCGGCCAGCGACGCCATCGAGAAGCGCATCGGGCAAATCGTGCCGGCCGATGTTGTAGTCCACGTCGAACCGCGCGCCCGCAGCGATGAAGATTTGTTTGAGAAAATCCGCGCCATCGCCCAGCGCCGTGGTCTGGCTGTGCATGAATTATCCGCGCACCAGTTCGACGGACGGCTTTTCATCGAGCTGCATCTGGAAGTAAACGAGGGCGCAAGCCTGCGCGAAGCGCATCACAGCGCTACTGAACTCGAGGAGGACATTCGCCGCGGCACCGACCCTCGCGCGCGCGTCAATATCCACATCGAGCCGCTCGGCACCCGGATTGCCGGCGCGGAGGAGATGAAAGATCTCTCGCGCTCGGTCCAGGATTTTCTGAATTCACTTCAATCCGAGTATCACGAATTGGTGGATTGCCACGAAGTGCACGTCCGCAGCGTGGACCATAAAATACTGGTCTCCTGCCATTGCGCTATGGACGGCGGCCTGCCGGTCACTGAAGTTCACGACATTACTGCCGCGCTCGAAGACCGCGTCAAAGAGCGTTTCCCCCAGATTTTCCGGCTGACCATTCATCCCGAACCGGTCGAGGAAAGCTGAAGCAAAACACGAAGCGACCGCACGGCCAGAGCATAAGTCTTCAGCCGGTCCTCCCATAACCGTTCGTGCGGCTGCCACCCGGCTATTCAGGGCTTGCATTCGCTGCCCAATTAAGGTAATCAGTCCTCCACTTTGGCGCTGGGGTGGCGCTGAGGCCCTCCTGCGTTCAAGGTGAGTTCATCCGGCAAGCTGGTTGCCGGCCCACTGAATCTGGCTTCACGGACATCAACGCGCGTGCTCAGGAGGGCAACAATGGAAACTTCCCGTACGATCCGAGCGATTCTCTGGATGTCAGTTGTGATGTGCTTCTGCTGCGCGTCTTCCCGGGCTCAGCTTCCCACTGCAACTCTGAACGGCACCGTCACGGACCCACAGGGCGCCGTTATCGCGGGCGCGCGCGTCGCCGCCACAAGTCAGGCCACGGGACTTTCCCGGGAGACAACGACTGGAGCCGAGGGCTTCTACACAATCACAAACTTGATCCCGGGCGCTTACGACATCCGGGCCGACGCAAAGGGCTTTGCACCCCGCGAGTTCAAGGACGTTCGGCTTGAGGTCGGGCGCATCGAGAGTCTGGATATGGCTCTGGCAATTGGAGCCGTTGGGGCGCAGGTGACCGTCACTGGGGTCTCCCCGGGCGTGGACCTCACTCAATCCACCGTCGAAAGTCAGATCACTTCTGAAACGGTTCAGAGCATTCCGCTGAACGGGCGCAACTTTCTCGAGCTTGCCTTCCTGCTGCCGGGCAATCGGCCGGCGGTGAACTTCGACCCAACCAAGACGAACACGCTGGAAGTTTCCTCTGCGGGGCAATTCGGCCGGGGCGGCAACATCACTGTGGACGGGGGCGACGACAACGATGAAGTCGTCGGCGGAACGCTCTCGAACTTTCCGCAGGACTCGGTCCAAGAGTTTCAGATCGCCACGAATCGCTACACGGCGGAAGTAGGCCGATCAGCCTCAAGCATTATCAACATCATTACGAAAAGTGGCTCGAATGATTTACACGGCTCGGCCTTTGGTTTCTTCCGCAACCGCAATTTGCAGGCCCTGCCCGCTACATTCCATCGCAACCAGCCCACGCCCCCATTCGACCGCCAGCACTACGGCGGCTCGATCGGCGGCCCGATCAAGAAGGATCGCGCCTGGTTGTTCGCGTCCTACGAGCGGCGTCATCAAAACGCTCCCGAGCAGACAGGTTTCCGCGATTTCGCCACCAACCAGCCGATCACGACCTCGGCAGTGGTCCCACTGCGAGAACACCTATTTGACAGCCGCCTCGATTTTCAGATAACGAGCAAGGACGCCTTCTTTCTACGATATTCATACAACCAGTCCACACAGACTACCCCTACGGTTCTCCAGGCATCGCTCCCCACCGTCTCCAATTTCAACGACTCGCTCAATCGCTTTCACTCGGTGGTTGCCAACTGGACACACACCTTTTCCCCAACCCAGGTGAACAACCTCGTCTATCACTACGACGCATTCCTGAACAAGATTCCCCGGTTCCCTGGCGCAGCGACGACCAATCCGGCGGATCTGTTTCCCGCGGTCATCAATGGCGAGCTGGTCAATCCCGAGCTCGTCTTCCCCACCGTCGAAGACGGTCCGAACTACCGAAGTCCTCAGCGGACGAGGCTCGACCGCCATCAGATTCGGGACACGTTTGCCTGGACCACTGGGAAACACACGCTTCACTTCGGTGGCGAATGGGGACGTTTCGGCTCGGACATCCTGTTTGACTTGTTCGGCAGCGGCTCCGTATTCATGGCGCAGGACTTCGCCACACAGGACTTGAACAGCGATGGCGTCATCAATGATCTCGATAATCCGATTGCGCAAGTCCTCAAAAATACTGCCGGGGTAGCTGCCCTCCCGCACGCTCCCTTTGATTTCAACAACTATGTCGGTTTCTTCATCCAAGACGACTGGCGCATCCGATCGAATCTGACCCTGAACCTCGGGCTTCGTTGGGAGTTCGATACCGACATTTTTGGGACTGACAACGGTCTTCACAAACCGTGCCCGGAACCACTTACGACCCCGCCCACCAGCCCCTGCGTCTGGCTGAGGACTGCTCTCGGTCTTACGCATCGTTCGCCGGATTGGAACGATTGGGGCCCGCGCATCGGGTTCGCCTGGGATCCCTTTAAGAAGGGAGAAACGGTGATCCGCGGCGGCTATGGGCGTTACTATGACCGGGTGATCCTCGAGGCAAAGCTCCTGGAACTCCTCGTGGACGGCCGGCGTCTCGGACTGAACGGGTTTGCGGGCTCGACGTGTAGCAACATAAACCCCATAACGAAAGACTGTACCCTGCCCGGGGCGAAGTTCGACGCCGGCACACCCACTCTCGCCAATCCGTTTAGCGGTGCCGCCGTCTCGGAGGGGGTCGGTGACAACGTCTTCGCCAACAACATCACCCACCCGAGGGTCAACCAGTTCACCTTGGGGATCCAGCAACAGGTCGCGCAGAACTGGTTGCTTTCCGCTGATGGGGTCACCAATCGCGGCACGCGTTTCCTCATTGGCCGCGTTCTGCGCGACTCGAACAACGTAGAGATCGATCCAACGGACCCGCTCACCGGGGTTGTGAGCCAGGTACAGGAGATCGCCTCCGAGGCAAAGACGTGGTATGACGGCCTGCTCGTCAGCGTGCAGCGGCGTCAAGTAACGCATGGCCCGTGGAGCTACGGCTTCAACATCAACTACACGCTTTCCAAATCCTTCAACGAGGCGAATGACGATCAGGTGCCCTTCAAGGTGACGGGGCAAGCCGACCTCCGGCTGGGTGTCAATAACTTGGGTCTAGAAAAGGGCTACGCGACAACCGACGAGCGCCATCGCTTCGTCTTCTACGGCCAGTTTCAAGTGCCGGGGAAGATCAACATCGCTCCGATCTGGACTGTTAGTTCACCAATCCCGGGCAACCCACTTATCGCTGGAAAACGCTTCCTGGGTGTCCCCCGCAATGCCCTCGCTCGCGAAATCCGCAACAGCGCAGAATTGAACGCGGCGATTGCCGCTTGGGACGCCTTGAGCCCTTGTCCATCCCCCGGACCGGGAGTAACCGTCACGCTTCCGTGCCGTGTGGAAGGAACTGTGGCGCCTGTCGCGCCCGGCCTGCACTTCGGCAACTGGTTTGACTCTTGGGACATGCGCGTGAGCCGCACGTTTACCTACCGCGAGCGGTATCACTTGGATCTGATCGGCGAGGTATTCAACCTGTTTAACGTAACCAACATCCGTGGCGTTACGGCTTCGGATTACTTCGGATACGCCAACGACATCAGCGCGCCCAACTTTAACCAACCTCTAAAAACCGCTGGAGGCTTTTTTGGCTCCGGCGGGCCACGGGCGTTCCAGTTTGCAGCCCGTTTCTCATTCTGACCGACTGCGGATACAGGGAGCGAGGCGCAACCTCGCTCCCTGCCTCTCGTTTCTATCCTATGCGAAATTTCTAGCCCAGGTTTGTGCGGCGAGCGCAATCACCGCTGGGAAACATTCAAGGACGTAGCGCGGCTCGGGCGTGTCGACGAAATACGCGATGAAGGCGGTGCGCACAAGAATGAACGTAATTAGCAGAGCCCAGCCCGGCCTCCGGCGAGCCAGCCACGCGCCGGCAAGTGCGAGGATGAGATAGATTGCGTTCACGAAAACCAGGGTGAGCGTGACGACAAAATCTCTGCGATCGTCGCGCCATTCGTCTCCAAGCGGCAGCAGATTGCCGGAGTAGGGAAGCAGCTCGACGCGCGGCGAAAACCACAGCGTGAGAGAGCGGAGGAGCGGAATCGTGACGTACGTGCGCAGCGGATGGCGGTGAGCCCGATCGCGCGCGACCTGCCGGAACTGCGAGTCGAGCTCCGGCCCCATCGTCAGCGATTCGTTGTACTGCTCGAGCAGCTCGGCGACGCGTTCCTTCTCTTCCGGGGAATCGAAAGTCGGCGCGGGAATGTTTTCTACCGGAATCTCTTCCGCGTCCAATTTCCACGCGACCAGATACACATCGCGGACACGCCACAACCAAGTGTTCGTCCAGGAAGTGAATCCCAGCGGGACATATTCGCCGGGCAGCTCGCTATAACGAGGGGCAAGAAATTGCACGTCGTGGAGTGTGCTCCAATTGCGCGCGGCCCATGGGAGAAGCGGCAGCAGCAGGCCGGCCCCCATCAATAGGCCCGCGCGCACCAGTTTCATCCAGTTGCACGGCCGCCACCACTTGGCAGCGAGAACCAGCGCGGTGGCCACGAGCAGCAGGGGCGTTTCGGGCCGCACCAGCGTGCCGAAGCCCACGATGATTCCACCCAGAAACCAGTGATTGAGTAAGAACGGCGCCCGGTCTGCGTTTCTTCCGGCGCCAAGATCCGTCTGGAGCAGGACCAGGATCGCGAGGCCCGTTAGAAATGTGACCAGCACTTCCGTGAGCACTGCCGCCGAATAATTCGCGGTGAACGGGCAGAGCGCCGCAAGCCACAATGCAGCCAGCGTGACGCGCCGCCGTGATGGCTCGGGAGCGAACCGCGCCGCAATCAATGCGATTACTAAGCAACCGGCAACATCCACCAACGCCTGCGCCACCATGGCGGCCCGTGGAGATTTCCCCGCCAACGCAAAAATGGCCGCAAGAAACGCCGGATAGCCGGGAACGCGCATATCTACAGGCGTCAAGCGGCCATTCACGGAGAATCCGTAAATGCTGTTCTTCAGCCAGTTCCAGGCCAATTCGATGTAGAATGGAGAATCGCCAGAATCTGTCGCGGGAAATTTAAGGACAAAAAATAATCGCAGTCCAAGCCCCGTCAGTACAGCAAGAGCGGCGTTTGTGCGCATTCGAGCAGCAGCGGTCATTGACACCAATTCGACGGACGGCTAGCTTGGATTGTCCCAATGCCTGAACGCAAGCCAATTTTCTACGATCAGGACCGCCGTCGCTGGCGGCGCACCCGCCGCGTCCTGGAAATCACGGGTGGACTTTTTACGCTTGTCCTCATCGTTTTCCTGGTCAATGTCATCCGCAACCCGGACCTGCCCGACATTCTGCGCGCGGGCACACGCGGAGGCCCCCACGCGGTCCGCACCAAGCAGAAGGTGAAACCCGTGCGCCCGGGCCGCAAGCGAAAAGTCGCGGCGCTCGGAAAAATCCCCGAAAACTACGATCCACTGCGCGCGGCATTCTACGTGAGCTGGGACCCGACGAGCCTCGCGTCGCTGCAGCAGCATTACCATGACATTGACGTCCTGATTCCCGAGGTCCTGCACTCCATTACCGCCGACGGCTCGCTCCACGTCGTCACGCCAGACGGAAAGCTCCATCCCGTTCCCGCCGAAGGAAAACTCGATATCGTGCCGGACCCCCGGCTCGCCTCCTGGATTCAATCAGCCGGCGTCGAGTTGCCGGTGTTTGCGCTGATGAACAACTCGGACGGCACGGAGTTCCAGACCGCGAACCTCGTGCCCATGCTGGCCGATCCCGCCGCGCGCCGTCGCCTGGTTCAGACTACCGCGCAGTATGCCGTCGCGCAGCATCACCCCGGAATCGTTCTCGATTTTGAAAGCATCCCCGAAGCGAGCCAGCAGAATTTCACGCGGTTCATCGGCGAGCTTGCCGCTGCGCTGCACGCTGTGAACGTTAAATTGATGGTGGCGCTCCCCGCAGCCGACTGGATCTACGACTACAAGACCATCGGCCGGCATTCTGACGCCGTCGTTCTGATGAATTACGACCAGCACTGGCAGACTTCGCCTCCCGGACCGATCGCGGCACAAGAATGGTTCGATCGAAACATCGAAAACATGCTGAAGCTTGTGCCGCCTGAAAAGCTTGTTCTGGGCATCGCAAATTATGGTTACGACTGGCCTGTCAAGACTAAGAAAAATCCCCATCCGACAGCCAAAGCAGTCACGTTTGAAGAAGCCATGGTGACGGCGGTCGAGTCGGACACGCAGGTCGAGTATGACCCCGACTCGCTCAATCCCCATTTCTCATACGAAGATGAAAACAATCAGGTCCACGAGCTCTGGCTTCTCGATGGCGTTACGGCCTACAACCAACTCCGGACTGCCGAGCGCTACGGGGTCCGAGGCACCGTCCTGTGGCGCCTGGGCGAAGAAGATCCTTCCATGTGGCCGATCTGGGATGCTTCGAAAGCGGACGACGCGACGCGCAAGAAGCTCGAGGATATTCCTCCGGGCTACGATTTGATTCTCGAGGGTGACGGCGATATCTGGCGCATCACGGCAACGCCCCAGAGCGGCCGCCGCGCATTTCAATTTGACCCCGACGCGAATCTTTTCACCGATGAGACTTTTCAGACTTATCCGCTCTCCTGGCGGATCCAGCAAATGGGCGCCGTACCGAAAAGGGTTGCGCTTTCATTCGATGACGGGCCCGATCCGGATTGGACCCCTAAGATTTTAGATGTCCTGAAACAAAAGCAGGCGCCGGCCGCCTTTTTCGTGATCGGCGATCCTGCAAATCAGTATCCGGCGATCATCAAGCAGGAATACGCGCAGGGCGATGAGATCGCCAATCACACATTCACGCACCCTGAGTTTGATGTGATTACGAAGGCGCAGCTACAATTCGAGCTGAACCTCACCCAACTGCTTCTTGAAAGCACTTTGGGCGTCAAGACATTGCTCTTCCGTCCTCCTTACGGAATCGACCATCAACCCGAAACCGCCAGTGAAATCCAGATGCTCCCGATTCCCCAGTCCATGGGTTACATCATCGTTGGTGCGCGGATTGATCCGCACGATTGGGGCGAGGCAAAC
>Ga0307469_10000379_pt1 | contig 16576 bp, 14 predicted proteins | sample atmos_gasesAM2C__FD_203084 | JGI IMG/M metagenome (GOLD analysis project Ga0307469, IMG submission 203084) | Hardwood forest soil microbial communities from Morgan-Monroe State Forest, Indiana, United States - atmos_gasesAM2C_515 | ecosystem: Environmental > Terrestrial > Soil > Temperate...
GATTGGTGCGGTACGAGCAGCAGGCTCGCGCCAGTGCATGACGACGGCCGTGATGGCGCGCGGTGGATCGGTGGGACGGAGAGTGCCCACAAGTGCAGCCGCAACCACCGCGCCATGGCCGAGCAGCACGATGAGACCGGCGCCTCGGGGCGCCCGCTCCGGGGCGCGAGAGTGTGATGCGATGAGCCGTGCAAACATGGGAGGTCCTCCCGTCAGAGGCTCCTCCATGATGTCCGAGGACTTTTTCGCGGACGTGGGGCGTCCGTGACAAAGCGATGACGGTGGCGTTAGGGTTGGGCGGAGGGCAGGACGACGGTGAACGTGGTGCCGCGCCCCGGCCGGCTCACGACGTCGATCTGGCCACCGTGCGCCTCGGCGATCCACTTGCAGATGGCCAGTCCGAGGCCCGCGCCTGGTCGCTCGCCCGTGCGAGTGCGCGCCGAGTCCGCGCGCCAGAAGCGGTCGAAGATGTGCGGCAGATCGCCTGGTGCGATGCCGATGCCGGTGTCGGCGACGCTCAAGGCCACGCGACCGTTCGCGGGCCCGAGCTGCATGCGCACGCTGCCCCCGGCGGGCGTGTATTTCACGGCGTTGGTCACGAGGTTCAGGATCAGCTGGCGGATCCGGCTCGCGTCCACGGAGACGATCACGGGCTCGGCGGGGGTCGCCACCTCCATCGTCACTCCCGCTTCCTCCGCCAACAGCTCACCGGTCTCCTGGACCTCGGTGACGATGCCCCGCAAATCCACGGGCTCTCGATGGAGCGGCGCGATCCCCTCGTCTGCGCGCGCGAGCATGAGCAACGCGTCCACAAGCTCGGTCATCCGCTTGATCTCCTGGAGCGTCTCCTCCAGCGTGACGAGCGTTTCCTGCGGGAGACTCGAGGTCGTGATCGCGCGCTCGACTCCGGCGCGCAACACCGTGAGCGGCGTCTTGAGCTCGTGGCTGGCGTCCGCCGTGAACCGCCGCAACGCCGCGAAGTTGCGCTCCAGGCGCGTCAGCATTTGGTTGAGCGTCTCCACGAGCCGCCCCAGCTCGTCCTTCACGACGGGCACCGCCAGACGACGGTGCAGGCTCCGTCCGTCCGTAATCTCCCGGACTTCGGTGATGATCTGATCGACCGCCGTGAGCGCGCGGTTGGCGATCCAGCTTCCCATCAGCACCGCGGCGATCAGACCCAGCGGCAGGATGAGGGCGAGGGTCGAGAGCAGCTGTTCGGGTCCGACCTCGGCCAAACGAACATTCGTGCCGGCGAGGATCGCGCCAAACTGGGGTCCCGCATCGCTGACGTAGTGCACCGTGTAGCGGATCGTTGGACCGTCGGGCCCGAGCTGGAGCGTGCCGGAGGCCCGACCGGAGATCGGTGCGCTCGCCAGCCCCCGCAGCTGCTCGACCTGTTGAAACGTGAGCGCCCGGGCGTCCGACGACGCGAACAGGAGACTGCCGTCGCGGGCCGTGATGACCAGGAATTCGGGGACCGCCTCGAGCAAGGCCGAGAGGTCGGGGATGAGCACCGGGTGAGCGGCGCTGTCGGGGCGTACGAGCACGCCTCGAGCGCGGTAGCTCTCGGCGAGAATGCCCGCGGTGAGGGACGCCTCCGACTGAATGCGGCGATCCAGATCCTGATAGGACGCGTTGCGGCGATCCAGGTAGAGGACGGCGGCAAAGGCGGCGAGCGTCAGAGCGAGGGCCACCGAGTACCACGCGGTGAGCCGCCCGCGGATCGTTCGCATGTCAGGCCTTCACGACGTAGCCCACGCCGCGTACGGTGTGGATCAGCTTCGGCTCGTGCCCGTGATCGATCTTTTTGCGCAATCGCGTGATCACGACGTCGACGATATTGGTCCCGGGGTCGAAGTGGTAGTCCCACGCGTATTCGGTGATCAGGGTACGCGGCATGACGCGCCCGGGGTGGCGCATGAGGTACTCGAGCACCGCGTATTCCTTCGGCGTTAACTCGATGGGTTTCGGGCCGCGGCGCACGTCGCGGCTTCCGGTATCAAGCGTCAAGTCCGCGACGCGGAGGACCGGTGGGGCGATCGCCTTGGGCCGGCGCCCGAGCGCTTCCACCCGCGCGAGCAGCTCCTCCAGGGAGAACGGCTTCGTGACGTAGTCGTCGGCGCCCATCTTGAGTGCCTGGACTTTGAAGTCGACCGCGTCCTGCGCGGTGAGGACCAGGACGGGAATGCCGTCGCCGCGGTCCCGTAGCGTGCGCAGCACGTCGAGGCCGGAGAGCGCCGGGAGTCGGAGATCGAGCACCAGAATGTCGTAATGGCCGCCCGCGGCCAGGCGCAGCCCCTCGGCGCCGTCGCCCACGAGATCGGCGTGGAAGCCGGCCTCGGTCAAACCCCGCTTCACGTATTGTCCGACCGTCTTGTCGTCCTCGACGACGAGGATCTTCATCCGATGGGGAGGTACACCTTGAAGTTGGACCCCACGCCGACCTGCGACTCGACTTCGATCCGCCCTCGATGCTCGGCGATGATGCCGTAGCAGATGGACAGACCCAACCCCGTCCCCCGCCCCTGCGCCTTGGTGGTGAAGAATGGCTCGAAGATCTTCGCCAGGTCCTCTCGCTTGATGCCGCTGCCGGTATCGATGAACTCGAGCAGAATCTCGTCCCGCCGCTCGGGATTGATGCGGCTGCGGACCGTGAGGGTGCCCCGCGAATCCATCGCATCCATGGCGTTCAACATCAGCGCCATGAAGCTCTGGATCAGCCGCTCCTGGTCCGCGAGCACTACCGGCAGGTCCGCCGCCAGCTCGCGAATCACGATCAGGCGTTTGAAACGCGCGTGGAGCTTGAGGAGGAACAGTGTGCGTTCCACGACACCGTTCACGTCCAGCGGCTTCATGTTGCCGCCCTTCGGGCGCGAGAAGTCGAGCAGGCTCTCGACGATGCGACGACAGCGCTGGACCTCGGTGTCGATGATCTTCAGATACTCGTCGTACCCGTGGCGCGCGGTGGGCTCCAGGTCTTCCACCCGGAGCGCGAGCGCCTCGCAGCAGGCCAGGATCGTGGCGAGCGGATTGTTGATCTCGTGCATCACGCCGGCCGCGAGCTGGCCCATGGCGGCGAGCTTCTCCGTTTCCGTCAGCCGTTGCTGGGCCTGACGCCACTCGGTGATGTCTTCGCCGATCGTGATGACGTGCGAGATGGTGCGGCCGTCCTGCCGCATGGGAATCTTGGTGATCCGATAGTAGCGGGCTTCCCCGCTCGCCTGCGACTCCATCTCCACCTGCTGCAGCTCGCCCGTATCGAACACGCGATCGAACTCGCGCTTCAACAGGTCGCGGGGCTGACGGTCGAGCACCTCGAAGATCTCGTGGCCCACCGCGTCGTCGCGCGAGACGCCCTGGGTGCCGGTCTCGCGTTTGCGGTTCCAGGCACGGATGCGGTAGGCCCGATCGATCACGTAGAGGCCGACGGGAAGAGAGTCGATGATCTGCGCGGCGAAATTTCGCTGCGCCTCCATTTCGTGCGTCCGGAGCGCCACCTCGGAGGCGAGGTCCTGCGACAGCTCGGTTGCGGCGATCATGGGCGCGAGGATCCGGCCGACGACCACCACGACGTCGTGTGCGACCCCCTCGTAGCGACCCGTGGGAATGATGACTTCGAGCGCGCCGAGCGCTTCGTCCTCGTGGATGAGGGGCAGCCGCATGATCGAGCCGCCGGGTACGTCTTCGCGCTGGGGCCCGTGGTGAACCCATTCCGCCACAGGAGGCGCGTAGCCCGGTACCTCGGCGTCGTCACCCGGGGGGGTGACCGGCGCGAACTGCGTGCCGTCCGGCGTGCGCAGCCAGAGGCGGCAGCGGCGCAGATTGAGCCCGCGTCGGAGCGCGCTGACTACGCCGTGCAAGGCCTCCCCGGACGCGAGGCCGGCCTGCAGCACGGACGCCACCTCGGCGATGACCCGGATACCGGGATGCTCGGTATCGAGGGAGGGAGCGACCATCGGTGGCAAGCTAGGGATGCCGCTCCTAGCGCGCCAGCGGCGCCTCGAACCGCACGCCCAGGAACGGACGCACTTGCGTCACGGTCCCGAAGAACACCGTCGGCCCGAACAGCAGCCCGAGCTGCTCGCCGAACCGGAGCCCGGGCAGCAGCGAAACCGCCCCCCACGGCGAGCCCACCGGCAGCGGGGAGTTGGAGCCCGCGTACCCCGTGGCCTCGACCGTCACATCGACACCCACGCGGGTGGCGCTCGTGTCGGCGCCCAGCTCCGCGAGCTTCAGCGCGCGCGTGTGAGCGCCCAACGTGACGCCGAACACGAAGCCGCGCGCCCCGCCGACAATCGCTCCCTCGTCGATGAACGAGCCGACGCGCCCCATGAGAGAGAACGCCGCGATCGGTCCACCCTGGACCCGACGCATGTACCCCGCGTCCAATCCCTCGATCTGCCAGCCCCCGCCCACGGTGAACGCGAGGCCGCCCGTGAACCCGCCCCCGCCCCCGCCCCCGCCCCCGCTGCGCGCCTGACTCGCGAGCGGCGTAGACAAAGCCGCCAGTGCTACCAACATTGTCCCCATGGACCGACGCACGTTTGTTCTCCTCACCGGTGCCGCCGCCATCGCACCGCTCCACACCGCTCGGCCGATCGGACGCTCCGGGCGAGGGGCGGTCGGCAGGTTGCAGTTCGAGCTCGACGATCGCCGCCGTTGGTCGTTGTGGTACTACGGCGAAGGCCCGCCCGTTCCGCTCGTCCGGGGAGCCGACATCGTCGCGTGGGTCGGCGATCAACCGATCACCCTCGCGGAGCTGGAAGATAGTACGGTCGGAAACCGGCGTCCGCCGGGTGGAACCGCCGTCGTGGTGCGCGGCCGGGCGGCGGGCGTCTGGGTGGAGGCGGAGTTCCTCACCGACGCCGACCGGCTGCAGGCCACCGTCACCCTGACGCTCTTTCCCGACCGGTTTCTCCCGACCGTGACCGCGGTTCGGTTCCTCAAAGTGTCACACGGTGACACCTTGGCGGGGGATGGACCGCTCGAAGCGCTGATCAACGGGCTGACGTCCAACGATCCCTGTCGCGTGGTCACGGTCGGAGCCCCTGAAACCGGCGAGATCGAAAGCCACGGCGCGCTCGGGCTCACACGCAGCAAGCGTGGCCTGGCCATCGCGTTCGACGGTGGAGAACCCGGCCAAGCACGCGTCAAGCTCTCCTCGGACGATCTCGAAGCCGTCAGCGACTGGCGTCCACCGCGGCCTCTGCGGCCGGAAGGCGATTCCTCGCGCATGCACCTGTGCTTCGATCCGGATGGAGACGGCTTGGAGGCGCTGACCGCGCTGTTCGTGCCTTCGTCCCGCGTGGATCAGGAGCGCCTGTGGCAAGCCGTGGTCCCCGCCGGATGGTGCTCGCGGTCGGAGCTCGGCGGGGGAGCCGTAGGCGAGACGGACGTGATCGCTAATCTCGAGTTCTGCGCCGCACACTTCGACCGTCGATTCTTCCGCTACGTCGAGCTCGACGACGGCTATCAGACGGCGGTCGGGACGTGGGAGCCGAACGACCGATTTCCGCACGGCCACCGCTGGCTCACGGACCAGATCCATGCCACGGGATTCAAGGCGGGCCTCTGGCTCGCACCGTTCGCCGTGTCCGAAGGGTCAGGATTGCCCGCCGCCCATCCGGACTGGCTCCTGCGCGATGCCACCGGCCCCGTCGTCTGCGATACCCGGGAATCGTGGGGCGGCGCGCTGTACGCGCTCGACGGCGCCAACCCAAAGGTTCAACAGTGGCTGTTCGACCTGGCTCGCCGCGTCGTGCAGGTCTGGGGCTACGACCATCTCCGGGTCGATCTGCTGCGTTGGGCAACCGTGGGCACAGCGCACTATGGCGGGTTGACCCATGCGGAGGCGTATCGCGCGGGCCTGGGCGCGATCCGCGACGGACTCGGAACGGAAGCGTTCCTCGTCGCCAGCGGCGCGCCGCTGCAGCACGCCGTAGGCCTGGTCAACGGTATGCGGATCGGTCCGGACGTGGCCGCGAGCTGGAGTGGAATCCAACCGGCGGCGCGGGCGGCCGGCTGGCGGAGCTTCTACCACCGGGCCGCCTGGCTGAACGATCCGGATTGCCTGCTGGTACGCCCGCCGCTCAGCCGTCCCGCCGCGGAGGCGTGGGCGTCGCTCGTCGCGGTCTCGGGGGGGCTGACGATGTTCTCGGACCACCTGCCCAAGCTCCCGGCGGACCGCGTCCAGATACTGCAGCGCACGCTGCCCGTCGCCTCGGCGGTGGGCCGCCCGGTCGCGGCCGGGGCCGTCGAGCGCCAGTCGGCCCCCGCCGTCGCGGTGGGCGCGGACGTGTACCCGATCCCTGGGCCGTGGCGCTTCCGGACGGGCGACGACCCGGGCTACGGCACGCGCGAATTCGACGAGGACGCGTGGGAGACGATCCGCGTCCCTGCTCGCTGGGACGACGCCGGGCATCCGGGCTACGTAGGGGTGGCGTGGTACCGGACGCGGTTTCAGCTCCCCCCCCGGAAGGCCGGCGGACCCACCGACCCGCGCGGCATTCGGCTCGAGCTCGGGAAGATCGCCGATACGGACGAGACGTACGTGAACGGCGTCAAGATCGGGCGGACGGACGAGTCGCAAGCCTTTCGACGTTACAGCGTCCCACCCGAGCTGCTCAACTGGGGCGGTGAGAACGTCCTCGCCGTGCGCGTCGCCGGCGGCAGCCCCGGCGCGGCCGGCGGCGGGATCTGGAGCGTGCGCCGCGACCTTCCACACCGCGTCTGGGTAACCGAGGGAGCGCCGCGGTGGTGGACGGCGGTGGTCGTGAACTGGGACGACGAGTCCCGTGACGTGTCGTTGCCGCTCACGGCGCTTGGGATCAGCGGCGCTCGATTCGACGCGTACGACGTGTGGCGGGACGCGCCCACCGCGCCGCTCACGGACCTGCTCGCAGTCACGCTCGAGCCGCAGAGCGCGCGCGTCATCGCCATTCGCCCCGCCGCCGCACGACCCCAGATCATCGGGACCACGCGTCATATCGTGCAGGGTGCTGTCGATATCGCCGACGAGACGTGGGATCAGGCCACCCGCACGCTCAAAGCGAAGGCCACGAACCTCGACGGCCGCGCCCACGCGGTCACGATCTCCGTTCCCAAGGGCATCAGGCCCGGTGCGTGCAAGGCGGACGTGCCGTGCTCGGTGAAGCGGCTCGAGACCGGGCACGTTGTGCTCGAATGGCCGGCCGGGGGCGACGGCAGGGACATCCGGTGGGAATTGAACTTCCGGCCGGCGGCACCGGGCAAGAAAGGAAAGAACTAGCCGTCGCGTGCGTCTAGCGTTCGCCAATCAGACCGGCGGCGACCTCGAACCCGCGCAGGAAGACCTTCGGCCCGACGAGACACAGGATCAGGAGCGGCAGCGCAGCGATCAGTGCCCCCGCCATCGGGTCCGGACCTGTGAACTCGCCCGCGCCACGCAGGCCCGCGATGCCGACCTCGAGGACTTGCATGTCGCCCGACCGCACCGCGACGAGCGGCCACAGGAAGTTCTTCCATTGCTCGGCGAACGCGAGCACGGCGAGCGTCGCGAGCGCCGGCCCCGCCTGCGGCAAGGCGACCCGTCGAAAGATCGTCCACTCGCCCGCGCCCTCGAGGCGGGCCGCATCCTCGAGATCGCGCGGCATCGCGCGAAAACACTGCCGCAAGAAAAAGATCCCAGTGATCGAGACGAGCTCGGTCGATATCAAGCCTGCGTAACTGTCGATCCACCCCAGCGCATCGATCATGAGGAAGCGGGGGATCACCAGGAGGATCACCGGGACCGTCAGGAGGGCCAGGTAGGCGAGGAACACGCGGTCCCGGCCCGCGAAGCGGAGGCGCGCGAGCGCGTACGCCGCCGTGGCGCTCGTGATCACCTGCCCCGCCACGACCGCGAGCGTGAAGATCGCGCTGCTCACCACGAAGCGACCGGCGGACGAGCGCAGCGCGCTTCCCGCGCCGGCCGCCCCCGTGGCGATCATATAGATGAAGGGAGCGAGCACCCCGGCGACGAGCGTCAGCGAAAGCAGGAACCGGAGCGGACCGCTTACCGATCTCCGGCGCGCGCCCCGCGTCTGCGCCCGATCAGGCATGCTCGACCTGCCGGTCCAGCAGCTTGACCTGCGCCCAGGTGACCCCGAACAACAAGGCGAAGAAGAGCAGCGCCATGGCGCTCGCGTCCCCAAACCGAAGCGCCTCCCAGCCGGTGCGATAGATCCGCGAGACGATCACATCGGTCGCGCCGATGGGACCACCCCCGGTGGCGGCGACCACGAGGGCGAAGACCTGGACTGCACCGATCAGCCCGGTCACCAGTCCGAAGAGAAGCGCTGGCCGAAGCAACGGCAGCGTGATGCGGCGGAAGCGTTGCCACGGACCTGCCCCGTCCAGGCGCGCCGCCTCGAGATACGCCGTCGGGATCGCTCGCAATCCCAATGTGAGTACACTCATCTGGTAGCCCAGCTGCATCCAGACCGAGACGGCCATGAGGGCAATGAGCGCCGTCTTGGGATCTCCGAGCCAATTCATGGGGGCGACGCCGACGCGCGCCGCCAACTGATTGATGTAGACGAGATCGGGGTTGTACAGCGATCGCCAGATCAATCCGATTGCCACGACGGAGACCACGTGCGGAATGAGAAGCGCGCGCAGCCACCACGCCCCGGACCGTGCGAGGAGCAGCGCCAGGGCGAGCGCCAGGGCGAGGGACACCGGAACCGTGCAGGCGTAGAGGGCCGTGTGACCCAAGGCGGCCCAAACGAGCGGATCCCTGAGGACGCGCCCGTAGTTCGCGAGCCCGACGAACGGATGCGCCGGCTCGACGGGACTCCAGCGGTGAACGGACAGATACAGGGCGAAGAGGACCGGCAGCAGCGAGAACGCCGCCAAGTGCAGCAGCGACGGCGTGAGGAATCCCCAGGCGGCGAGCGTTTCGCGCCGGCGGCGCGGCGCCCCCGCGCTCCACGTGCCCAGCCACGTCACGAGCGGGCCGAGGGCCGCCACCCCGAGCATGACGGCCAGCCAGCCCGCCGTGCCGGCTTCTCCGGGCTCGGCTCGCACCTCGACCCAGCGCCCGGGCGCCAGGCGCACGGCGACACTCACGCGGGTGGAGCCGTCGATCCGCCGACGCCGAACGTCGGCCGGCGCCGAATCGGCGGGCACGGTCTCGGCCCCTCGCGCCATCACCGCCACCGTGGCGGGAATGTAGCGAGCATCCGCGGATCGGGCCGCGGCCTCTTGCATGAGCAGCCGCACGTCCGAGAGCCAGCGGTCCGTCGCGCCGCCCGTGACCACGCGCATGTCCGCGAACGCCGCCGCCCCGAAGAGCGCGGCAGCGGCCCAGTATTGCTTGAGCGCTTGCCGGCGAGCCTCCGGTGCCAGGCCGATGGCGCGCACCGCCTGTCCGCCTGCGACGACCAAGAGCAACAGTGCCGCGAGCAACCAAGGGGACAAGGGCCATCCACCGACATCCGGATAGGCGGCGACGACGCCCACCACGTCCCAGCCATCGCGATCGAGCAGCGGCGCGAGCGCGGCTTCGCGGTCGCCGATCCAGTGGACCCACACCTCCCGCCGCAGGCCCTCGAGTACGGCGGCGGGCAGTGGCGCGGCGGTCGCCTGCACGAGCGGGGCGGTCCGATGATAGATCTCGAACCGCGCCGACAGGCCCGGCAGCTCGTCCAGGGCGCGAGCCCGAATCAACAGCTGTGGCAGGTCGTAATCCGCGCTGCCGCGGGCGAGCGGTGTCACGAGCGGCAGATATCCGGCGACCGCGGCCGCGTCGTGGGTGGCAAGGGTGCGCGCGGCGCGCGTTCGCGCCCAGTGCACCGCCCCGAGGGCCGACAGGGCGCCCGCGACGAGCGCGCTGATCGCGGCCGTCCGCCGGCGCGTGACGGAGGTCATCGGGTCGCTCCGAGGAGCCGATCCAACTCTCGGGCGGTGGCGCGGGCGGCGCGACCTGGCTCCGCCCCGTCGAGGGTGATGCGGTCCATCAACGCCGAAAGCGCTTCCTCCACCTCCCGCCATTGCGCGACCCGCACGCGCCACGCCGGCCGGCCGTGTGCCGCTGCTCGCAGGAAGGCCGCCTCCCAGCCGAGTGTGTCGGCTGCCGCGAGTGCTTGCGCCGCGCTCGTCACGGCCGGCAGCTCTACTCCGGCGTCACCTCGCGCCGCCCCGGCAAGCGAGTCGGTGAGGTCAGCCACGAGCTCGACCGCGCCTTTGCGCCCCAGGATCTGTCCCGGCACCGCGTAGGCGGTGGCGTAGAGCACGGTGACCGGGGCGACACCGACTCGATGGGGGATCGGCACGAAGCCCAGACGGAGTCGACGGGCTGTGAAGGCGGCACGGAGATCGCGAACGGCGGCGTGGCTCACCGTCATCATCGCCACCCGGCCCGCCAGGAACCGGCGGGCGGTGTCGCCGTCGTCGTCGCGCGGGTCGTGCGCGCGCGGCGCCACGCCCTCGCGAGTGACCCAGCCCGCGTACCATCGCAGGGCCGCGATCGTGGCCGGCGAATCCAGGCACCCGGATGCCCGCCGGCCATCGGAGCACAACACGTCTCCGCCACCGGACCAGATCCACGGCAGCCAGAATGTCGGCCGCCGGTCGAAGGCCGCGCCCCAGGCGTCGTCCCGGGTGAGCCTCCGGGCGATGCGCAGGAAGTCGTCCCAGGTCCAGTCGTCACCGGGATAGCCGATCCCGGACCGGTCGAAAAGATCCCGATTGTAGACGATCAGAAGCGGCGTGTAGCCCCGGGGAAGGGCGTAGACGGCATCGCCACGGCGGAAGATCCCGAGGACGGTGGGATCGTAACGGCTGAGGTCGATGCCCACGCGGGAGAGGTATGGCGCGAGGTCGACCGCCCCTCCCGCACCGGGGCCTGCGACCACCGGGACGTCGCCGTCCTCCGCCAGGAACGCGTCGGGGGGCGGCTCGAGAGCGAGCGACGCGGCCAAGATCCGCCGATAGTCGGCCCGGGAACCCGACACGCTCCGTTGCTCCACGTGCAGCCCCGGATGGCTGGCGCGGTACGGACCGAGGAGACGGTCTTCGAGCCGCGCAGCGGTGTCGTCCGCGCGATTCAGCAGGGCGATGTGTCGGGGGGTCCCGGTGCCGCAGGCGCAGCACGTGAGGCACAGCGCGAGCACGCGCCTCACTCGATGCGCTCTCCCGCTGCGTCGAACAGGTGGACGTGCTGGCGATCGACCTTCACGCCGACCCGGTCGCCCGGGCGGAAGTCCCGCAGCCCAGGGAGGCGAGCCACCAGCGGTTGCCCGCCGGCGTCCAAATGCACCAACGTTTCGGCGCCCAGTGGCTCGACGACTCGAACCTCGGCAGGCCCCAGTCCCTGATCCGGATCCACCAGGCCCACGTGCTCCGGGCGAACGCCGAAGTGGATTTCGCCCTCGTAGCGCTCCAGGGTGACCGGAACGGACCAGACGCCGACATCCACCATGCCGCCCTTCCCTCCGGCGTCGCCCGCGCCGCGTCCCCGGCCGGCGAGGATGTTCATACCGGGAGACCCGAGGAAGCGCGCGACGAACACGTCGGCCGGCCGCCCATACAGGTCGGCGGGCGTGCCCACTTGTCGAAGCCGCCCGCCGTCGAGGATGGCGATGCGCTGGCCCAGCGTCATCGCGTCGACCTGGTCGTGGGTCACGTATACGATGGTCGCCTTCAAGTCGCGGTGCAGCTCGAGCAGCCGAGCGCGGAGCTCGGCGCGGAGCGGCAGATCGAGATTGGAGAGGGGTTCATCGAGCAGGAAGACACGGGGCTCCCGCACGAGTGCGCGGCCAAGTGCCACGCGCTGTCGCTCGCCACCCGAGAGTTGTGCGGGGTGACGATCGAGCAGCGCGCTCAGGCCGAGCCGTTCCGCCGTGGCCTGCACGCGGCGCGCCACCTCGACCGTCGGCACGCGCCGTACCTCGAGACCGAACGCGATGTTCTCGCGCACGCTGAGATGGGGATACAGGGCGTAGGTCTGGAATACCATCGCCACGTCGCGCTCGGCGGGCGGGAGCGACGTCACGTCGCGCTCGCCGATCAGGATCTCTCCCTCCGTCGGCTCCTCGAGCCCGGCGACGCAGCGCAGCAGTGTGGTCTTGCCGCACCCGGAAGGCCCGAGCAGCACGAAGAGCTCGCCGTCGTGAATGTCGAGCGACAAGGCGTCCAGCGCCGGTCGGCTGTCGGTCGTGTAGCGTTTGGCGAGGCCGTGCAGGGTGACCGACGCCATGGATGCGGACTAGCGCGTGGGAAGCTTGAACTCGACCGGCATCTGGAAACGGACCGGCACGGCGCGTCCGGCGACGCGCGCCGGCGTGAAACGCGCGGTCTGGAGATAGTCTTTCGCGGATTCGTTGAACCGCGCGTCGCTGCTCTCGATGACGCGCACCGTCCCCTCCTCCACTCGACCGGTCGTGTCGATCACCGCCTCGACGACTACGCGGCCCGTCACGCGGGCTAGGAGCAGGGGTGCGGGATAGGTGAGCACCGCACCAGAGACGAGGTGCGGTCGCTCTTGAACGTCTTCGATACGATAGACGTCGCCCGCGACATGCAGCGTCACGGGCGGCTGCGACTCCGCCGAGAATTCCACCGGGATGTCGACCAGCGCCTGCACCACCCGCCCACGGACGCGCCCGGGTCGAAACAGCGTTCTCAACACCATCGCGCGCGCCGCGGCGACGAGGACGGTATCGGATCCCTGGATGATGCTCACGGTGGGCCGCTCGGGGTTTCCGGCGCTGTCGATCACGAGGCGTACGACCACGACGCCATCGCTCCCCCGTTCCGGATACTTGAGCGGGGGCGCGAGCACGATTTCCGGCCGCTCGTCGACCTCGTTCATTCCGTACACCCGATCGGGCGACGGTGGCGGCGGAACGAACGGGGGCGATCCACACGCGGCCGCGACCAGCACGCCCGCCAGCGCGATCCTCCTCATACCCAGCCTCGGTTCACAGTCCCGCGATCCGGCGCAAGAGCTCGGTGTCCTCCCGTCGGGCTCCGAGCTCCGATTCGATGTGGCTCCACCGCAACGTACCGTCCCGATCGACGAGGAAGTACGCACGCTTCGAGTAGAACCGGTCCTCCAGCAGCACGCCGTACGCCCGGCTCACGTCCCGCCGGAAGTCGCTCAGGAGATCCTGCCGCAGTACGTACTTGGCCTTGTACTCGCGCAGCGTCGGCACCGAATCGACACTGACCGGGAGGACCGTCGTGCCCGTGCGCTCGAACGCATCGTAGTCCTCGGTGAACGCGCAATTCTCGGCCGTACACGTGCTCGTGAACGCGAGCGGGAAGAACGCGATGAGCACATGCGCCCGGCCCCGAAAGGACGAGAGCGTGACGTCGGTCCCCGCCGTGGACGGAAGCGTGAAGTCGGGGGCCGCGGTGCCGACGTGGAGCTCGGCGGGGCGAGCGGTCACGGTCACGACGGAGTCTCCTCGAAATGCCCCGGGCCCGGAACGGAGTGGGTCCCTGGGGTGTTTGGACAGTACACAATGTCATCGCGCGCGTCGCGGCCGGCAACCCACCGGCGTGGCGGTTTGAAATCCGCCCGCGGCCCGTGCATCTTACCCGCGGCCCGCCACGCCGCCGCATACACTGGAGTGGTCGAGTCATGACGAAAGTGAAAGAACGGAACGTCGGTCACACCGTGAAGGAGCCGATCATGCCGCAGACCCTGCCGGCGCTGCCCTACGATTTCGGAGCGCTCGAGCCGTTCATCGACGCGCAAACGATGCAGATCCACCACGGGAAGCACCATCAGGCATACGTGAACAACCTGAACGCGGCGCTCGACAAGCATCCCGAGCTACACAAGAAGACGCTCGAGGAGCTCCTGCGCGGAATCAACGCCGTCCCCGAGGACATCCGCACCGCGGTGCGCAACAACGCAGGCGGCCATCACAACCACTCGCTGTTCTGGACCATCATGGCTCCCGCCGGCAAGGGTGGAGGCGGCGAGCCTGTCGGCGCGCTGGCGGACGCGATCAAGAAGACCTTCGGCGACTTCGCTAAGTTCAAGGAACAGGTGGCCGCGGCGGGCACCACCCGATTCGGCAGCGGCTGGGCATGGCTGGCGGCCGCGAGCGGTAAGCTCGAAGTGTTCAGCACCGCGAACCAGGACAGTCCGCTCATGGACGGCAAGACCCCGATCCTCGGCTTGGACGTTTGGGAGCACGCCTACTATCTCAAGTACCAGAACCGGCGCCCGGACTACATCGCGGCGTGGTGGAATGTGGTCAATTGGCCCGAGGTAGCGAAGAGGTTTGAGGCGGCGAGGAAATAGGGGACGAGCGTTCCGGCCCCTTTCGTCTACAGATGGACGTTGAGCAGGGGGAGGATTTTGAACGGGGCCTTGTTGTTCTTCGCCCTGTTGAGGAGGCCAATCTGTACGCCGTGGAGCTCGAACGCTGAGTTGTAGAGCCCGATCGCAAGCCCCCGTTGGGGGCCGCGGATTCGATTGTAGGCGCTGACAGAAACCCCCTCCAACTCGTGGCTGTCCACGCTGTAGCCCGCGACGGCGAGCCCCCGGATCTCCCGATTCGCGACGACCGCCAGCCCGCCGATCCCGAGGCCCGTGATGCGGTCGTTCGCCACGACCGCCAGGCCGCCGATCCCAACACCGGTGATCGAGCCGTTGGCGACGAGCGCCATTCCGGCGAGGCCCGCGCCGGTCACGTCACCGTTCGCCACCGTGCCGAGCCCGCCGACGGCGATCCCGCTGATATTCCGGTTCGCGACGGTGCCCAAGCCGGCGACGGCGATCCCGCGGATATCCTGGTTGGCGACCGTCCCGAGGCCGCCGACGACGATGCCATCGATATCGCGATTCGACACCGCGCCGAGGCCGCCGATGCCGATCCCGCGCATCGGGCCGTCCGCCACCAGGCCAAGACCCCCGATGCCGATCCCCTCGATGGCGCCATTGGACACAGCCCCGAGCCCGCCGATCGTCACCCAACGCGCCCGCTGCTCCGTCACCACCCCCCCGATCCCGACGGCGATGCCGCTGACTTGACGGGAACCCGGCAAGAGCCCGACCTGCAGGCCGTTGACCGTGCCGCTGAGCGGTTCACGCGGCTTCCATAGCGTCACGTTGATGCCGTTCACGCGGTCGAGGTCGGCGTCCTGCACGTTGACACGGATGCCCGTGATACGGCGTGCGTTACCGAAGTCGAGTCCGTAGCCGTGAATCGTCAGACCGATGTGAAAGTGGCCGGCGTGGGAAGGGGTGGTGGAATCTCGGGCGGTCGATGTGTCGGCGGCGGCGGCAGCGGTCGTATCCTGGGCGGTCAGGGAGCGGGGCGCGAGGACGAGCGCGATCCCCAAAACCCACCTACCGAGTCCGAAGGTCATGGCGGCCTGCTCCGGAAAGGATCAGGCGCTCTACGGGCAGCGGGGGCGCCCGGGTTTCAGTCCTCGAGGGGCTCCGTGAACACGTCGGCGTGGCCGTCCGTGCCGTAGCGCACGGTCACGCGCCAGGGGCGGCAGCAAACGGTGCAGTCCTCGACGTACTCCTGCACGGGGCCGCCCCCGGGGTCAAGGCCGAGCTCGTTCGCTTCGCCGCAATGAGGACATACCACCAGGACTTCGTCGTCCGCGGTGCCGTCGCCCAGCGGGAAATCGTCCTCGTCCAACGGATCCAGGTCAGAGGGTTCGGCGATCATGAGCGGTGGCTGGCCCGAGCGATGGCTAAGCTAAACGTCATCCGCAGTCCTCCGAAGAGAGTGGTCACAGCCGCAGCTTCTCGAGCATCGCCTGAAACCTCGGTTCCCCGCGCAACGGGTCCAACAGCGGGTTCACCCGGAGATAGGCGAGCCAACCGCGTCGCTCCTCGAGCGCCCGCTCCGTCCAGTCGAGCGCGCGCGCATGATCGTCGAGCCCCAGGTACAGCGTGGCGAAGGCCACCGGCGACACGTAGTCGCGCTGGCGCTGGGCCTCGAGCTCGGCGAGCAGATCCTCAGCCTCGGCACGCTTCCCAGCCCGAGCGAGCACGTATCCCAGGGCGGCGGTGGTGTACGTCGCCGCGGCGGGCAACGTCATCCCTTCCCGGAGCACCCGCTCGGCCTCGGCCCACTGACCTTGATGCGCGAAGAGCAGGCCCAGCAGGCGATAGGTTTCCGCCGCCGTCGGGTTCATGGCGACCGCCCGAGCCATGTGATAACGCGCCTGGTCGTAGCGCCGGGCGTAGTAGTAGACCCACCCCACACTCCGCCGGATCGACACAGAAGCGGGATCGAGCTCCAGTGCCGTGTGAACTTCGACCAGTGCTTCGTCGAATCGGCCGTGCGCGGTCAACCAGAACGCATACCATTGGTGCGCGGTCGCGTAGCGCGGGTCGAGCTCCACGGCCCGTCGGAACTCCCGGCCGGCGCCCTCCCAATCCCAATCATAGATGAACAAGCTCCACGCGAGCGAGGCGTGCGCTTCGGCAACCGTTTCGTCGAGCTCGAGCGCCTTGCGCGCGTACTGTTTGGCCAGCGCGAACCCTTCGGCCACGGGGACGCTGCGATAGTCCAGCTGCAGCGCATACGAGTCGGCGAGCCCGGTGTAGGCCGGCGCATACCGTGGATCTTCCGCGATC
>Ga0307469_10000380_pt1 | contig 16559 bp, 8 predicted proteins | sample atmos_gasesAM2C__FD_203084 | JGI IMG/M metagenome (GOLD analysis project Ga0307469, IMG submission 203084) | Hardwood forest soil microbial communities from Morgan-Monroe State Forest, Indiana, United States - atmos_gasesAM2C_515 | ecosystem: Environmental > Terrestrial > Soil > Temperate forest...
TGCTGCGCTTTTTGAGTACGGCAACATTCCCATCTACGCACGGCTCAATCTCGGCACCGAGAGCCCCGAGGTGGTGCGCTTCCAGGGTTCGAAGGGATATATCGAAGTGACGGAGAACTCCGTGACGTTTGTGCCGCAGCCGGGAGTGGACACCTCGCCCAGCTACTACGCATTCTCATTCCCGAAGGCACTGCGCGAAGAGTACTTCAAGCAGTGGCATGCCGAGCATGATCCCGCACCCGGAAAAGAGGCGCTGGCCGCAGCGACGACGTATCGCGGGATTTCGTATGACGACGTGAAACCACATTTGTGGAATTTCTTTGAAGCCGTCCGCACGCGAAAACCGGTAACCGAGGATGCCGTCTTCGGAAACCATGCGGCGCTCGCTTGCCACATGGCCAATGAATCGTACTTCCGTAGAAGTGCGGTGACGCTGGACGCGGCATCAAAAAGCATCAAGAGTCAGGGGTGATCCGACGTAGGAAAAACGGTTCCTCGTCAGGGCCAAGCTACTACTGATCGTTCGCCGGGTAGTCGCTGCCGGGAGCGTCGTAGTCGCGGCCGTATTTGTTTTTGTGGGGAACGGGCGGCCCATCCTCGACGACACGGATGACGCCCAGCGATTGCCCTTGCTCGGCGATTGTGACGTTGCGGCTCAGTGCTTTTAACTTATCGAGACTCACGTTCTCCGCCCACACTTGCATCGCGTAGCGGCCTTCGGGAACATGGGCAATCGCGATCTTCCCTGCTTCATTCGAAATCCCGTAGTAAGGCGTCTTCAGGGCCACCACGATCGCACTCATCTCCGGATGAATATTGCAGAAAATGTAACTGACGCCCACGCGATCGAAGTGAACCAGCCGCGTGGTGCCCGCTTCGTACAAGCCCAGGTCGAACCGCTTGCCCTCAAACAGCGAGAACACGTTATGGAAGAACGGATCGCGGTTGGGAAATTCCACCGCTGTGCCGGCGGGAACTACGAGCAGGTGCGGCACAAACTTCTTATCCTTCTGCACCAGCCGCACCGGCTGTGTCGGCTCCTGCTGCGACACGGCTTTCAGCCCGTGGTCATCCAATGGAGTCAGCCAAACGACGACGTTGGCGCGCTCCTTCTTTTTCGCGCTCACGCGGCCCTCGTCCACGATCTCGACTTGCCCCGTAACCGTGAAGTCCTGCGCGCGCGCCCACAGCGAGCAACAGAAAAGCACGGCGAGCATCCGGGCGAGAAACCCTCGCAACCGTGCCGTCCTCGAATTGCAACAAAAAAGTCTCAGAACAAAATCCCCATGACCAGGTTAAACCGGTCGGCGGTATAGCGTGAGTTGTCGATCTGATAAGTCGCGATGTGTCCGTACTCGGCCGACAAGACCAGGTCCGAGCGTGGACGGTAGATGACGTTGAACAGTCCACTCTGATTGCGAGCGGCGGGCGCTTGCCCGCCCCCGCTACCGTACGGAAACGGAAATGCACGGATCTCGCTGGCGAAGGGATTGTCCTGGCCGCCGGCAAAATTAAACTCGACCTTCGAGGAAGCCCGCACCTTCAATTGCGCCCATCCGCCCAACGTGTCCAATCCTTGCACTCGGCTGGCCGGGTCCGAGGGCGCCCCACTGAACACGGCGCTCTGATAGGAGCCGCCGCCCAAACCACCCAGCGCCTTTCCACGATAGAACTCGCCGCTGAGACCGAGCACCTTCCCGAGCGGCACAGTCCAATCGACCGTGCCCGCCCACGAATCCACGTTGCGGCCGAAGCCCCAGTTTTGCCGGCCGTAGTATCCCCCGGCACCCAGCGTGAAAGGCTGTCCGAACACGTTGTGCGACCAGGCAACGCGGCTCGCATATCCGGGCTGCCGTGAATATTCTCCTGCTTGCGGTGTGCGTCCGTACGCGTAGGCGGGAGGCTGGCCGGTAAGACCGTCAAGGATTCCACCCTGCAGAATCAGGTTTGAGTTTTCGGAAACGGCAAAGCGCCGCTCGACTCTCACTTGCGGAATCCACATCCACAGATTCCCCGAATACGACAAGGCCGGCTCGGCCAGCGTGGCGAAGGATGTCGGCGATAACGCGGAGAAAAACGGTGCGTCCTGACCCGCCACGATGGAGGTACGCGCCCAGTCGACGTGCATGGTCGCTGTGCGCAAGCGGAACAAGCCCAACGCGATGCCATTCGGAGCGTACTGAAATCCACCCGCGAAATCCGCCTGCAGGTCGCCACGCGTCTTAGCGCCGGCGATCTCGGGACCAAACACTTCCAGTCCGACTTGGGACTGACGCAGCGAGATGCCCGTGCTGTTGGATCGTTCCAGCGGGTCCGTATCACCCACCTGTCCGGGCACGTCGGAGTTCAGCACGCCGCCCCGATTCGAGAACAGATCCATCAACACCAGTCCCGACAAACGAATCTTGTATTTCGAACGGCTTTCGACCTTGGTCTGGTATTGATCGTCGATTTTGCCCGTGAGCAGGTCGTACTCCTCTTCCAGTTTTGAGAGGCGCGACTGAGCTCCGGATTCCGGCGCGTCACTGGAATTCGACGCATCCTGTCCCGCGGAGGAAGCCACGGTTTGCGTCGCGGGAACGGCCGGCGTCTGCGCAGCCGGAATCTGCGCGACCGCCGAGTGCAGTTCCTGGCGCAGCTGCCGGGTCTCGGCGCGATACTGCTCCGACTCGGAGCGCAGGTCCGTCACGATCGCGCGCAGTTCCTTGACCTGTTCCTGGAGCTGCTGAACCGTCTCCGCCAGCGAAGCATCTTGCGGATTCTTGTCGTTGGTTGCGCTTTGCGCACTACAGGGCCGCGCACGAAACGCGACCGCCAGCGTAAGGGTCAAGGTGATGCAAGCAAACGACCGCTGGAGCTGCATAGTCTCCCCCGAATCAAGCAAGTCTTCATTTGATTGAGTGGCCAATCCTGCGTCTGGAGCAGACCCCGTGCGCTCATCTTCCAGCTCTCAATCGGCTGCTTGGACTCGCACACCTGCTCGAACCACACCATCCCCTGTCGCGGAAGCAATGGGTGTACCGCGCGTTCCCGGCAGCACGATCAGAAACACCGTGCCCTCCGAAGAAGTGCTTTCCACGGTCACATCTCCGCCGTGGTCTTGCACAATCTTTTGCACCACGGTAAGCCCGAGCCCAGTACCGTTTTCCTTGCCCTGGCTCACGAACGGCTCAAACAGGCGTTCCCGCACGAGTTCGGGAATGCCATGTCCGTTGTCGGCTACCCGAACTTCGATGGTGCTCTTGTTCGCATGGATATCGATTCGAATAGTGCCCAGTTCCGGCGTCACGGCCTCGCACGCATTCAAAAGCAGATTCTGAAACACCCGCTCCAGCTTGCGCGCGTCAAACCATCCATCGGTGGGACCATCCTTCTGCACGCGGATGTCGACCGAGTGATATTCCGGATGCGCGCGCACATTCTGAATCGACCGCTGCACCACTTCCTCGATATCCCCGTGCGTCAGCCGCAGCGACTCGCGGTTGCGCGAAAACTCCAGCAGCGAGTCGATGAGATCCGTCATCTGGTGCACCGCCAGCAGAACTTCGTGATAGAGCTCTTCGCGTTCGCCTTTACTGCGATTGCTGTCGCTGAGAAACTCTGCGTTGGCCATGACCGCGGCCAGGCTGTGCCGCAAATCATGAGAAATCGAACTCGCCATCCGGCCGATGGTCGCCAGTCGCTCGGCGTCGATGAGCTTGCGCTGTGTTTCCTGCAACCCGGCGCGCATGCGCACGAACGAGGCAGTCACCTCGGCAACCTCGTCGGAACCCCGGGCCGCCAGCGGATAATCGAAATCTCCTTTGCCCAGCGCGCGCACTCCCTCCACCAGTTTTCCGAGAGGACGGGTCAGGGTGTGCGAGAAGATGAATACCATGCAACTGCCCACCACCAGCGCCACCAGCCCCAGCGCGACTAACAGGCGGTTCAGATGTCCAAGGAACGCGGTTGCTTGATCGAGAGATTTCAGAACGCAGAGTTGCACCGGCGGCGAGACGCCCGGCGTGAGATCGACCCGCGTGACCAGAAAGCGCTCCTGCCCCAGTTGGATCTCCGCGGGCTCGGGCGCTTTGCTGTTCGGTGCGGTCACGCCGGCGTGCTGAATGAGTTCCGTTTCCTGCAGCGGCGACAACGTGCTGCGCACCAGCGTGTTTCCGTACAGAAAGACCACCTGGCTGGCCGCCACCTGGCTCAACGCGCGCGCGACCGCGTCATCAATCTCGTAGCCCAGAACGAGGTAGCCCTCGATCTGTCCATCCGCGCGCGCTCCTACATAGATCGGCTGGATCGAAACTTCGAACAGATGTTTGCCGCAAAACCACCAGTGCGCCCCCGGCTCGTGCACCAGCGAATCCGTAAGCGATTCCTGCGCCGCATCCCGGTCGAAATCCGAGGCCTTTGAGTGCAGCGCCATGACCTTCCCGGCGCGATCACCCAGCACCAGCAAGTCGGTGCCGGCCAGAGTCCACTGGTTCCGGGAAGCATCCTGAATCGTGGCCGTGTCATGCGTGGTCATCAGCGCTTTGAGCCACGGCACTTCGGCCAGCAGTTCGGTGGAGTGCGTCAGCGACGCCTGGCGAAGCTTCTGCACGTTCTGGAAGGTATAGACGGAATTACGCAGATCCTGGTAGATCTGCAGGCGAACCTGTTGTTCCGCGGTCTGGCGGGCCACCAGCAGAGCGCCAACCGTCAAGCCGACGCCGACCAGAATCAGCGAAAACAAAAACTTCGTCCGTAGCCGGAACTTCCCCATCCTGCCGCGTTCCTCCCTCTGCTCACTCGCGATAACGCGCGCGACTACGGTACAAACTTGTAACCTACGCCGTGCACCGTCCGGAAATGAACCGGGTTGGCGGGATCGGCTTCCAGCTTTTGTCGAAGCTTCAAGATATGGTTGTCCACCGTCCGCGTCGTGGGATAGTTCTGGTATCCCCAGACATCGTTCAGCAATTCTTCACGCGACACGACCCGGTTTGGGTTCTGCGCCATGAACTTCACGATCTTGAATTCCTGGGGAGTCAGCGCAACTTCCGCTCCGTCCCGAACCACCACCATCTTGGTGAAGTCGACGACCACACCATCAAAGGTGAAAGTTTCGGTGGCCACCGGCCGGCTCGAGCGCCGGACCGCAGCCCGCACCCGGGCCAGCAGTTCCTTCGGACTGAACGGCTTGGTGACGTAGTCATCCGCTCCCAACTCCAGGAGCAGGACTTTGTCCATGACGTCGGAGGCGGCGCTCAACACGATGACCGGGACCGCCGGCGCAGTTTGCTTGATCTCGCGACAGACATCGCGCCCCGGCATGCCGGGCAAGCGCAGGTCCAAAACCACCGCCGACGGAGGCGTACTGCGGAAAGTCTCCAGCCCCGACTGTCCGTCGAAAGCCGCGTCCACCGAGTAACCCTCCGGCTCGAACAGACGTTTCAGGGCCCGGTGAACTGCTCGATCGTCTTCGACTACCAGAATTCGTTCCATGCTCTCTTTCTGGGAGACATCCAGTGCCCGATCCGGGTGACCGGCTACTGAGTGTGCAATCTTGCCATCCGCCCTACGGTTCGGCCTGTACTCAAGATATAAAACGGCGGCTTGGACATTGTTCGCTGATGTCTTCGCGTTGTCAAAATGCTACGGAAGGCAGTGTGGACGGTTGTCAGCAAATTGTCACGGGATTGCAATTTTGTCGCTAACAAGCACAATCCATAGGGTTAGGACGGTCCCTGCCTGCTGGTGAGCACGTGCTCCCGAAAGCAGCTCCGGTTGTCTAACTCAATGAATCGCCTTAGCTTGGATCTGCGTCTTGTAGCTGGGATTTAGGGGGGCGGCGCTATCTGTCATTCCTCGCGCGGTGTGGCGATGTACGCCTGAAATGACCCTGACACCACGAAGTAGCCACCGACTTGACCGCGGTTGTTGACAGCGCGTAGTCCCGAAAAATCCGAGTCGGGATAATCGAAGGAAAGGAAGTTCGAGCCATTCGTCAAGAATCCGTGCCCGAGACGCAGGTTGTACTCTCCAGCCATGGTGCCGCGGTTGTTGATCTGATTCACGCTGGAAGTGTCCGCGAGCGGAAACTGGATCGTTTGAAAGCTGCCGTCGCGCGCGTTCCGAACGAAGCCGTGAGTGTTGCCGAGCAGATCGGTGAACGATCCGCAAGTCTGATCCAAGTCGTTGATTGAGAATACAAACGTAGTTTGCGGCGCGGCGTCGGGGTCTTCGAAGGTGTTAAAGACGCCTGCGCGCCTTATGAAACTGATGGCTTGGCACTGCGGCCCCGGGCACTGGGTACTTCCCAGATTGCCAAGATCGTAGACACCACTGTTATGACCGAGATTGTTGACACCAGTCAACTGCGAATCCGGCGCACCCGGGAAGTCCACGGTAGTGTAGTTCCCAGCCGCGCTTCGCCGAAAACCGTGTAGAACATTGTTGGAATCGCGGTAAGTGCCGACGATTACTCCTGCGTCATTGATGGAAAACGCGCTAGTGCACAGTTGACATCCCACGGCGGCCGGAGGATTGATCGTGACGAACGTTCCGGTGTGCGTGCGCAGGAATCCGCGAAGGACCCAGTTCGCGTCAGCATAGTCGCCCACGACATCGCCTTTGCTGTTCATCCCTCGGACCCAGGAGAACGGACTACCAGGCGGCGCGATGGACTGAAACCGGTATGACAAGATCAACGGCTGAGCGCGACCGGACAAACTCACATCTTCCGGGTTGGAGCGGGCTGGCAAGGTGGCGACAACGCTGTTGGTCGATGAATCGATCACAGAAACTGTGCCATCGCCAAAATTCGCCACGTAAGCTCGGCCGTTCGGCGCCATAGCCAGGCCCCAGGGACTGCTTCCCACGGTGATGGGTGTACCGAGATTGGTCTGGGAGGCAACATCCAGAACATCAACGGCATTGCCAGCAAAGTTGGCAACGTACGCGCGTCGGCCGTCGGGTGAGAAGGCAATCCCACGAGGCAACGGCCCGACAGGAATGGAGTTGACGACCATGTTTGTGGTGGTGTCGACAATCTTTACTGAGGAGTCGCATTGCGAACTGACGAAGAGCAAGCGCCCCCCGCGAGCGAAGGCCGAATGAAAGGGCTCGCAGAAACCCGGGATCGTAGCGATGACTGAATTCGACGCGGTGTCGACCACGCTCAGACTGGCGCTCTCTTGGTTGGAGACATAGGCACGCGCACCATTCGCGCTGAATGTCACCCAGATTGGCTCTGTGCCAGTCGCGATCGTACCCACAACCTGGTTGGTCGCCGTTGCGATGACCGACACCGTACCATCAAATTGGTTGGTGGCATAGACACGCGTTCCGTCCGGACTGATAGCCACGCTGATGGGGCCGTTGCCGATCGGGATCTGGGCAAGGGGCACATTAGTACTTGTATCGAATACGATCACTCTGGGTACGTCCCTGTCCGCAGCATACATTCGACGGCCATCGGGAGTTATTGCCACACCGTTCGCATTGTCGGGAAAGGGCGCAGTGGCGATGACCGATTGGGTCGCAGTGTTGATTTCTGAAATGCCCCCTCCGGCAGTGCTCACATAAACAACTGGCGGACTTTGCTCCCCGCTCTGGTCAGAAGCTTGCAGTGGAGGGTTGATGGCAATGAGAACTAAGAGGCTCAGGACTGCCCCTACACGGCGAGATTGCGGACACAGTGTTCGACGAATTGACATGATGTGCTCCTCAGTCCGGCTTTATCGGATACCCTTCCGTTTGACGCAAGCGACAATGCTGGACACGGTGGACTTGTCGTGAGATGTCGCTTGGAGTTCTGGATTCCGACTTCTGTGAGGGGAAGCGTCTTGCGTGATTGGACCTGATCTTGTCCCTGGGGTCGCGCTTTGTCAAGTGGATCGTAACTGGCCCAGATTGGACTCAACTTCAAGCATAACTGATTGAATTGGTTAGTTTTGCTCTCGGAGTTTGCCGGCCCCGAAACAGAGACTCACTGGGCCCTAACCCTCTGGCGAGAACCCTCACCTTAAAGTCAGGCTTCCTCTGTGTCAACTCTGTGGTGAAAGATCTTGGGTTTTGTAGCGATATGGCATCGCATGAGACGTACTCACTCCCGCCTTGGTCCGACCTGGGAAGATCTCCGAATCCTTCGCACAGTCCCGAAACGACACTCCCCAGGCTAGGCAAAACAAATCTCGAGCCCTTGCAACCGAATCAGCCAGAAACGTCATCGGATTCTCGCTCCAGCCCAATCGATAAGGTACAGGCCTTAGCTCGGGGTGGAGTAAAGCTCTTGACGGTCGTTATAAGTCCGTGCTATACACAGCGGCATCTTCATGGATAAATCGATTTAGCGTTGATTTAGTTCTTCACTTGTAAGTGCAGGAATCAGAACTGCTACAGGTTTTGATATGGGCGGAAATTTCGGCGACCGATCAGCCAGGCGTATCCCGAGGAGCTAGCACATGCGTAGTTCTCATCCCTTTCTCCGCACCATTCTGGTACTACTCGCTTCCCTCACAGTAAGCATCGTCGCCCAGGCGCAATACCGCGCCAGCATCCAGGGCGTGATCACCGATCCCCAGGGAGCCGTCGTCGAGGGAGCTAGCGTCACGTTGATCGACACCCAGACCAATCGCACCGTCACTTCGACCAGCGACGCCAATGGGATCTATAACTTCCACGCTCTTCCGCTGAGTACCTACACCGTGACGGTCGAGAAGAGCGGTTTCAAGAAAAAGACCATCGACAACTACGTCCCCATTGCCGATCAGCCCAACGGTCTGAACCTGGAACTTGAGTTGGGAGGAGCCACCGAGACCGTGAACGTTTCGGCCGAAGACATAGCTCCCATCGAAACCCAGACGGCCACCATCAGCGGGACGGTGAACAGCAACCAGGTTCAACATCTGCCTTCGTTTGGGCGTGATGTCTTCCAGTTGATACAACTGGCGCCGGGCGTCTTTGGCGATGGCCGCCAGGGAGGCGGCGGAGGCGGCGCCAACCTTGCCGGAACACAGGGCCCGGGTGCAACCGGCGGCAGCGGGGGAATCTTTCAGACGGAAAATGGTCCTCAGGCTCTGGCCGCGGGGCAGCAGTATGAAAACAACAGCATCACCATCGACGGTATCAGCACGACCAGCGCCGTCTGGGGTGGAACCACCATCATCACGCCTTCGGAAGATTCCGTTGAGAACGTGAAAGTAGTCTCCCACGGCTACGACGCCGAGAACGGCCGTTTCAGCGGCGCCCAGGTTCAGGTCACTTCGAAAAGCGGCACCAATCAGATTCACGGCAGCCTATTCTGGACAGCGCACCGGCCTGGGTTGAATGCTTACCAGCGCTTCAACGGCGAAGGCAACAAAGTGTTGCGAGACACCACCTTTTTCAATCAACTCGGCGGCAGTGTTGGCGGTCCGATCTGGAAGAACAAGATTTTTGCGTTCTTCGCTTACGAAACGGTTCGTGAACCCCAGCACCCCAACACCGATAACGGGTGGTACGAGACTTCGGCTTTTGACGGCTTAGCCCCGGCGGGAAGCATCGCCGCGACCTATCTCGCCTTCCCGGGTGGAACTCCCATCGGCGGACAAATTAACACGACGGCCACGTGTACTACCGCCGGTTTCATCGAGGGCGTGAACTGCGCGACCATCGCAGGCCAGGGTCTGGATGTCGGCTCCCCGCTAACCACTGGTTTGGGCAACCAGGATCTCGGATGGGTCGATAAACAACATCCCGGCGTTGGTGGCGGCCTCGATGGTGTGCCCGATATCGCGAACTTCACTACCGCTGGTTTGTCCAAGTCTTCCAGGGCTCAGTACAACGGTCGCCTGGATGCGAACGTCACTGAAAAAGATCGGCTTGCCTTCGCCATTTACTGGGTGCCCCAGTCCTCCGATAACATCAACGGTCCAGCCCGCCAATACAACGTCTTCCATCACAACCAGATCAATGAAGCCTTCTCCGCCATCTGGAACCACACATTCTCCGCGACACTCCTCAACGAGTTCCGCGTCAACGCGGCCGGATGGCATTGGAACGAAGTGACCTCCAACCCGCAGTCTCCCGTGGGGCTTCCGCAAGACAGGATCGACCTCACCGGCGGCATCACCCTCAAGAACTTCGGCGGCAACCCTGGGAGCATCCTCAACCAGTGGACCTACAGCTACAAGGATGTAGCCACCAAGGTGTTCGGGCCGCACACCCTTAAGTTCGGCGGCGACCTTACCCGCCTCTTCTACTTGAATCAGTGCGTGGGATGCGGCATTCCCGGATACGACTTCTTCAACATCTGGGACTTCCTCAACGACGCTCCCCATAACGAGAGCGGCAGTTTCGATTCGCATACCGGTTTCCCATCGACCTTCCGCCAGGATGACCGCACCAATATCTGGGGCTTCTTTGTGCAGGACGACTACAAAGTCCGCCGGAACCTCACCCTGAACCTCGGCTTGCGCTGGTCCTACTTTGGCGCTCTTTATGCCAAACAAGACAACATGTACCGGGCGATCCCGGGTGCGGGCGCCAATTACATGACTGGTTTAGTGGTGAGGAAGCAGGACTCGTGGAATCCCGAGAAGGGCAACTTCGGTCCCCAGATCGGCTTTGCCTGGAGCCCGGGCAAGTTCAACGACAAGTTCGTCGTTCGCGGCGGCTACGGCTTGAGCTACAACCAGGAAGAAATCGCCATCTCCGCCAACATCAACACTAATCCTGGACTGTTCATTTTCCCGACGCTCAGCATGTCCACCCCAACTTCGCCCAACCCTGGGATCGTTTATGCCACTTCGACCGATCCGCATTCCATCGTTGGGTTCCCGCCCAATCCTAATGCGATTGTGAGCTTTGGCCCGAATGGACTGCCGACCACCGGCTCGGTCAATGTGGGTCTCTTCCCACAGGACCTTCCCACCATGCGGGTGCATCACTACTCGCTCGACACACAATATGATCTGGGACACCGGCTCATCGCCATCGTGGGATACCAGGGCAGCCTGTCGCGGAACATCTACTTCCACGAGAATCCCAACGCTCTGCCTGCCTCGCGCGGCTTCGCTCTCAATCCGCAGATCGGTGGCGGAGACTACTGGGGCGTTTCGGGGCGCGGCAACTACAATGCCCTGCTCGCGGAAGTGAAGCACGACTTCTCCCATCAGTTCATGGCCGATGCCCAATTCACATGGTCCAAGAGCATGGACACCAGTTCCGGCCCGTACTTCGAGCAACCCTACGTGTATAACCTCGACCTCGATTACGGACGCTCGGACTACAACGTCGGCAAATCGTTCAAGGTCTTCGGCATGTGGCAGCCGGTCTTCTTCCGTGGCAACAAGAGTTGGGTGGAGAAGATCGCCGGTGGATGGTCACTCAGCGGCATCTTCAATGTTCACTCCGGATTCCCATGGACGCCTTTGGTGAGTGTCCAGGGAGGGAGTATCTATTGCGGACAGTGCGGTTACTCGACGCTGTTCCCCGCCTCTTACTTGGGTGGAGCTGGCAGCAGCACCAGCAACGAACGTTTCAAGCACGTTGCGACGTCGAATTTCCCCAATGGCGGCAACGCATATTTCTCGACCCCAACGTACACCGCCTTCAGCGGCACAACCTTCGGATCTGCACTTCCGCAATCTCCCGGCGTTCGTCGCAATTCGCTCAATGGTCCGGGATACAAAGATGTCGATCTGACATTGACCAAGGCCTTTGGACTTCCCACCATGCCGGTGCTCGGGGAAAGCGCCAAAATCGAATTCCGCGTCGATGCCTACAACGTCTTCAACAATCTCAACTTCAAAACTTCCGACCCCAACGACATTGCCAACAGCATCGGCGACTCGAGCTTCGGCAGAGCTAGAACAGCATTGGCCGCCCGCGTCGTCACGCTGGGAGCTCGGTTTAACTTCTAGATCATCCACTCTCTCCAAGAGCGCGCCTCGCCATGAGGCGCGCTCTTTTTTGAGGTACCCCGGCTCCCCACGACAGTGAGGACGCCAAAAGATCGCATTCCCAAATTGGGAAAGGCGAAAGTCGGTGATAAGGCGTCCAAGGCGCCCCTTGGCCACTCCACTGGTAACGCCCTCAAAAAGAAGGGTTTGCTTTGTTGATATTATCTTATAGATATTATGATAGGTCAGGAATGAGCGAAAATGTTGCACGTGGAACATTACGCTGATCTGCGCAAAGTGCTCGCTAGCAGCCAGAAGCCAGAAGCTAGGAAGGCTTGAACCCGGCGCTCTTCATCGCGGTCAGGGCTTCCGGATTTTTCATGAAGGTCTGCCACACCAAACCCGTGCGATGGTTCTCCGCCATCACCATGGTGATGCCCAGGTCGATACCGAGCACGTCGGCGTCGTACCAGTTGGTCAGCGGGTTGAAGGCGTCGACGAAGCTGTAGCGCGCCCACGCGCGGCCAAACTTTGTGCGGATGTTACGCAGCACGCGCATGCAGTCATCCAACAGAAACGGCAGCGAGCCGCCCGCCGCGCAAGGCACGATGCTGCCATCGATCGGTCCGATGGGTGGCGGCCCGCCCCATGCGGTGTAGCCGCCGACGTAATCCGACGCGGTGATGCCCCACAGATCGTCGGCGTAGTCACGAAATTGCTGGCGCAGCGAGAGGCAGAACAGCTTGTGCGCACGCGTCGCGTCGATCGAGTTCTGAAAATAGTTGGCGTGCGCGTCGCGCTGGTTTCTGAAATCGAACCATGCGTGCGAGTACTGGTGCGTGAACAACGGATCGTTTCCGGAAATGTAGGTGATGCCTTGATAGGTGAGGGTGGGCCTCGACCAGGCTTCCCAGGTGTCGGCGGGAATCGGATGCGTGGGCGAGCCGATGGCGAGCAGATAGATCATCATCAGCTCGCAGTAGTGATCCCAAGTGCGGGCAAGAAATCCTGACTCGGGCGTCCAGCCCATCGACAACGTCGAGCCGCCATTCAGCATCCAGGGCCAGTCGACGCGGTTGTAAATGGTGGTGGCCAGGTCATGGATTTCCGTGTCGTTGAAATACTGGCGGGCGGTGAGGACTCCGCACAGCAGGAGCGTGGTGTCGATCGAAGAGAGCTCGCACTTCCCCACCCGCGCGCCGGTGTTCATGTCGACAAAGTGATAGAAGAAGCCGTGCTCCTGTGGCATCTGGTTCGCGAGGAAGCGGAGCGTGGTGCGCACGCGCTCCTTGATGTCAGCGGACTTCGCATAGCCGCGGCTGTCTGCGATGCAGAGCGCAGTGAGCGCGAAGCCGGTGGCGGCGATGCTGGACACGGTGCGCGCGTCGTTGGCGGCCGCGAGTGCGCGGTCTTTGACTTGTCCCGTGGCTCGGCCGGCTTCGTTCCAGAAGAAGTCGAACGAGGCGCGCTGGATTTCGTCGAGCAATTGGTCGTCCGTGCGCGTGGATGGTCCTGAGTTCTTGCACGAAGTGGAACAGGTGGGCAGCCCGGCCAGCGGCACGGTGAGAGCGCCGGCCTGGAAGATGCGTAGAAGTTCTCTGCGGGTCAGGTTGCGCGAAGCCATCGTGACGTTTTCATAATTGAGTTCGGAGAGTTCCTGCTCGCAAACGCTGCGGATAAACGCCCTCAAATCTTAGACCGCAGGGGACGCTGAGAACATCCGCGGAGATTGCGGAGAATTGCCGCTACTTCACCGTGACCAGGGCAAGAGCATACGACGGCAACGTCAACGTCAGTTCTCCGTTGGTCAGTGCCCGTGTTTCGGGAGCGGCCAACTCCGCGGCCTTGCGCAGGTCCTTGAGCTGGGCTTGCGTCGGGTAGCGAGGCGAGCCCATGGCCTCGTACGCGGCATGAGGGTCGCCATGCTGCGGGTCGACCACAGAGATCGTTGCCTGCGCCGGGGCATTGCCCTTGAATTTCAAGGTCACAGTCTTGGCGGCGCCCTCTTTTTCTGGAGGCGCGTGGTTCCAGACAGCCAGAACGAGCGAGCCGTCTTTCTTGCGGGTCAGCAACGCAGAATTGGAGTCGAGCATGATCCTCTCCTCGCCCAACTCATGCAGCAACTTGAACGCGTTGAAGGCGGGCTTGGGAATTCCATCGGCGGCAATCAGGCCGAAGCCGCCGTAGAACGGAGTCTTTACGACGCCCTGCTCTTCGAAGACGTCAGAGAATGTCCAGTAGGACATGGAGTCGACGAGGCCGTCGCATTGCCGGATGGTGTCGGCGAGCCAGGGACCCATGTACGAGGTGTCGGTCACCGCAGGCTCGTTCATGTAACTGGCATTGAACTCGCTCCAGATCAGCGGCAGCTTTGGCATGGACGAAGCCTTGATTTGGTCGTGCACTTTTTTTACGGCGCGGCACACCATCTGGTCGCGCGGGATCGATTCGTGCGTGCCGAAAACATCTTCGGACTTGTCGTTGCCATAAACGTGCGATGAAACGAAATCAACGGGCACGTGATTCTGGGCGCAATGCTTCAGGAAGTCATCGGCCCAGCCGGCCTGCGCGGTGGAGGGGCCACCGACGCGCAGGGTGGAGTTCACGTTCTTGATGGCCTTCACGGTGTGATCGTAGAGCTCCCAGTAGCTGGCCTGGCGCGGATCGCCGCCCCAGAAATCAAGATTGGGTTCATTCCAAACCTCGAAATACCACTGGCTCACTTCCTGGACGCCGTAGCGGTCGACCAGGTGCTTGGTGAACTGCGTGATCAGGTCGTCCCACTTGGCATAATCTTTCGGCGGCGAGACGTTGGGCTTGTACCAGAAGGCGTGAAGCATTTCCTTGGCCGCAAGTTTCTTCGGCATGAAGCTCAACTCGACGAAGGGACGCACGCCATTGGCCAGCAGGTTGTCGTAGATCTGATCGACGTAGGAGAAGTTGTACTTGGGCTGGCCCTTTTCGTCCTCGTCGTAGATGCCGACCTCGTCGTGAAAAATGGCGTGGAAGCGAACGTAGCGCAAGTCTGTGACCTGTTTGACTTCGCGGAGGTCGCGGCGATAGCTGTCGCGAAGAGTGAGGACCGCACGACCGGAACCGAACATCTGCTCCCAGAAGTGCGGAAAGGCATGTGCGGCCGCCGATGGATCCACGAGGATGGTTTCTGAGGTTTGCGCCAACGCTGCGGTCAGGCAGAAGCAAAGGAATGCAGTCAAGCCAAGCACGCGAACAATTGGGTTTCTCATGAGGGCGTGGACCATGGTCGTGGAGTTAACTAAATCGGTTTAGTGGGAGTTTTATAACATGGTGAAGGTGGGGAGTCAAGATTTTCACGAGTGATCCGGGGAAGTTGTTTGAAGGTTCTGGGTAGAGACGAAACACGCAGAAAAAGGGATGCTGTTCGTGACCTCCACGAACAGCATCCTGGTTGTCGAGCAGCGGGCGGGCGCTAAGCAAGCCGCCCTTCCGTTGCTATTGTCCTGTTCCGGTCAGGGTCACCGTCTGGGGACTATTGACAGCGTTGTCCCGGATGGTGAGGGCCGCAGAGCGGGCAACTCTCCGGTTCCCTGGCTGGAACGTAACCGTGATCGTGCAGAACGCGTTCGGTGCAAGACCCGCGCCGCCGATCGTGCAGTCGTTGGTTTGCGGGAACCGGCCCGGGTTCGGGACTCCCACCGTGATGCTGGTCAGCACCAACGGCACGGTGCCGTTGTTGGTGAGTGTTACCTTCTGCGGAGCGCTGATCGTGTTGATCGGCACGTTTCCGAACGCCAGGGAGGTCGCTGACAGGACAGCCACCGGGCGGGCGGTCGTGCCGGTCAGGGTCACTGAGCCAGAGACCCCCGGAGCAGCAACCAACACACGAAGCGAGGCCGACCTGGCCGTATGGTTGTTTGGGGTGAACCTCACGTTGACAGTGCAGTTTCCACCGGCTGCCAGACCTGCGCCCAGGATCGGGCAGTTATGGGTGAGGCTGAAGCGTTGCGGATTTGCACCACCAAGATTGATGGCGGTGATTCTCAAGGGCGCGCTGCCAAGGTTGGTGACAAGCACCGACTGAGCCGGGGTGGGAACGTTGATCGTGGAAGTAAACGTCAACGCCGTCGGCGCCAAGCTAAGGATTGGACCACCATTGGTGACGGTCAATGTGACGGTCGCGGTTGCGGTGTTGTAATTGACGGTGTCGGTCGGGGTGAAGAGCACCGACAGGGTCTGGGTCCCACCAGGTAAGATCGTGCCAGCGGGAGGCGTGTACACGAACGAACCAGGTACGGTTGTGGTCGCGTTCAATTGCGTGGCGCCCAGGGGCGTTCCGAAGCTGATCGGAGCAGGCGTCGCCCAGGTAATGACCGGCGTTGCCTTATTGACCACCAATGTAACGCCAGCCGTGACACTGGTGTAGTTGGTGCTGTCGGCCGGAGTAAAGGTGACCGACAGAGTATTACTTCCCGCGTTCAGGACCGCGCCGACATCAGGCGTGTAGACGAACGAGCCCGCTGTGGACGCCGTTGCGTTCAACTGCACACCGCTAAGCGCGGTGCCGTAGACGATCGGAGCGGGCGTTGGCCAGGTGATGACTGGCACCGACTGTCCGACCACCAGGGGGACCGTGGCCGTTACTGTGTTGTAGTGGGCAATATCTGTCGGAGTGAAGAGGACAGACAGTGTGTAGGTTCCCACCGTTAAGACAGTGCCAGCGGGAGG
>Ga0307469_10000381_pt1 | contig 16558 bp, 14 predicted proteins | sample atmos_gasesAM2C__FD_203084 | JGI IMG/M metagenome (GOLD analysis project Ga0307469, IMG submission 203084) | Hardwood forest soil microbial communities from Morgan-Monroe State Forest, Indiana, United States - atmos_gasesAM2C_515 | ecosystem: Environmental > Terrestrial > Soil > Temperate...
AGCCCGGCAAGATTCCCCATTTTGGCCACAACCAGAAGGCTCTCACAGGACTAAGGTGCGCCAGCGATCCAATCGCAATTTGCGCGCTGCCGGTCTCTCTACTTGGGCGTGAATTGCGCTAACTCGTAGATTCCCAATTTCTTTTCGAGCTCTGCGACCTGATCCACGACCTTGAAGAACCCTTCGTCCCCGAACAGCTGATCTTCTTTCTTTTCGAAGTCTTCTCCGAGCGTGTCAAATTCGTGCTCCGATACGATTCCGCGAAACGCCGGGAACAGAACCGTGTCCTCGCGAGCCTCGTGCGGCCCATACATGCGGACAAATGCCCGCAGGCTGTCGCCGAGTTGGCGGCTCTTGCTCTCGTCCTTCAAAGTTCCAGCCACCGCCGGCTGTTCGATCTGCGCCGTTACCCGGCGTCCGGCCTGGTGCTGCGCGAGCAGGGTGTCAACCAGGTCGACCAGCTTGTGGGCGTTGCGGAAGCGGGGAAACAGAAAATCCTCCTCCAGTTTCTCGTGATATTCCTCGACAAAATGCCGAATGATCCCGGCCGCGCTGGCCAAGATCGCCGGATCGAATTGCTGCTTTGCCTCGAGTCGCCGCACATGCTCGTCGTAGATCAGCAGGATCCGATTGAGCACGCCATGCTCGCGCATCAGGTCTTCCGGCGGCGAGACTTCCTCTTCTTTTTTCTCCGGCTTCTCCGCTCCTGCAGCGTACGCGGGCGACAAAGCCGAAATCGCCAGCCCGGCGCCCAGCGCGCTCGAGTGCACAATAAAAGTTCGACGGCTGTTGGGCTCTGCTGCGCTCATGAGGACACCTCAGCCTGTCAGATTCTCACCTGCCGGAGGCGGTTGTTTCTTCTAGGCCGCCGGATATACGCCCAGCACCTTCACCAGGTCCGCCACTTCTCCCAAATGCCGGAGCGCATTGCGCGCCGGTTCGTCGTCTCCTCGCAAGATGTCGACGTAAAACACGTACTCCCATGGGCGCCCGCGCACCGGACGAGATTCGATTTTGCTCAAGCTGATATCGCGCAATGCAAAGACGCTGAGCGCCTTGAACAATGCGCCCGGGATGTTCTTCACGCTGAATGCCAGAGACGTCTTATTCGCGCCCCGCAGCACCTGCCGCTTTTTGCGAATATGAAAAAAGCGGGTGAAGTTCTGCTTGTTGTCCTCAATGCCGGATTTGAGGACGGTTCCGCGATAAACTCGGGCCGCCTCTTTCCCGGCAATGCCACCGGAACTTTTCAAGTCATGCTCGACGACGTGCTTCACGCTGCCCGCCGTGTCATAAAAGGCCACTGGCTCAATCTTCGGATAGCGGCGGAAGAAGTCGCGGCACTGGTCGAGTGCCACCGGGTGCGAGAACACCTGGCGGATATCGGGAAGCTTTACCCCGGGCGCCGCAATCAGGTTGTGTACGATGCGCAGCCGAAACTCGCTTTGAATAAAAACGCTCCGGCTCAGCAGCAGATCGAAATGCTCGGCCACCGATCCGGCCAGCGAATTCTCGATCGGGATGACCGCCCCCGCTACGCTGCCCCGCTCCAGGCGGTCAAAGACCTCCGCCGAGCGCGCACACGGCACGATCGTACAGCGCGGCACCATGTGCAGAGCGGCTTCGTGGCTGAAGGCGCCCGATTCCCCCTGGATCGCAATCTTCATGCAGGCAAGGTATCTGCCGGGCGCGGCGAGAGCAAATCTTTTTTCAGCACAAAGGCATCCACCCCGGTCGAGTAATAGCGGGGCACGGTCTTCACCAGAAAGTATTGATGGCGCTTGTAGAACGCCAGCGCGGGAGCGTTATCGACGGCTGTCTCCAGGTACACCGCCGTGCAGTCCGCCTCCCGCAGCCGTTCCTCGACCGCCGCCATCAGCTTCGACCCTAAACCGCCGCGCCGCTCGCCTTCCAGTACGTCGATCGTGATGATGTGCCCCATCCGCCGGCCCACTTCGGCCACAACAAAGCCGAGCACGCGCGAGGGTTCAGGGCCGCTTCCCGCAGGACACGTCTCCGCCACCAGCGTAAAGGCGCGTGGCCTTTTTATGTAAAAGAGCAATTCGGGTTCGCTGTAAGAAATGCCTGGCGGGAAACACTTCTGGTCGATCTCCCACAGTCGCGCGAAGTCGGTCCGGCGAAATTCTCGAATAACGTAAGGGGGGGACATTGGAGGCAAGTCTCGTACGGGGTAAAGTGTAATGCCCGCTGCCAGATACCGTACGCTCGCTAAATTCAAAGGCCAACCCAGTAACCGCTTCACTGAGCGGACTGCGCCAAAAATTTACATTGTCCGGCTCTTGCTCTCCCTTAGCCGTCGGACGTACCATCTCAGTAAACGAGGACCTCCCGTGGGGCGCCTGTTATTGATCGACGTGTTAGGTGCCATCGTCTCCCTGGGCATCTGGTATTACGCCTTTGCGCGTTACAACCGGAGGCGAGGGGCGGCGGCTTTGCGTTGGGTCCAAGTCGCCTGCCGCGGCCGGGGCAAGGTCGTGGAAAGCCGCTGGTCCGGCAGTTCCCGCCTTAAAGCTCGCTTTCAATTTCCTTCCCGCTGGTTCGAGAATGCCCACCTCACCCTGGACCTGCGGCCGCGGCCTTTGCCCGTACAGTGGCTGCTCAGTCACTGGCGCAAGCAGAAAGAAACGTTAACCTTTGAGGCCGATCTCGATTGCCCGCCCAGCTTTCGGCTCGAGGTCATGAATCATCGTTGGTGCGGGCACAGTAACGGCAAACGATCTGACGATAACCGCTCCTGGGAGATTTCTCGCCCCGGCCCGGTCGTCCTGACCACCCGCGCTCAATGGACCCAGGAACTGACCCCGGTGGTCAACGCCCTGATGGCTTCGCGCGAACACAATTTCCTCAAAGTGCAGTTCCGCCAGGATTCCCCGAACTTCTCCGCCACGGTCGATCTCGACGGCTTGGCCGATCCCGAAGCGGCCTCCGGCTTTTTCACGGTCCTCCGGGAGCTCGCGGCCGGCGCCTCCGCCAAGCAACTGTAATCCTCCTGCCTATTTTTCAATTACATAGCTTATAGATAATACAAACGCACTAGCACCCGGTCGCCGATCTGGGTCGCAGAACACGGTCCGAACACTCGTAGAATGCCTTTTAATGGGGCTACGGCGCCCTAGGGCGCGAAGTTGAGGCCAGGATGGATCCTTGTGGGGTGGGCGAGGCGATAGAAGCGCGCCTGAGTATCTCTATTGCTTAACTTATCTATTAGCTAACGAACGATTGCCTCGCCGCGCGTGAAAAGCCTTGAACCACAGAGGGCACAGGGGCACGGAGGAGACCAACTCATTTTGGGGGCAGCCTGGCAATTGCAGGCGGACGCGTAATTGCCCGAGGTTTTCCTCGGTGCCCCCTGTGTTCTCTGTGGTTATCCCGTTTTTGCCTGTCAAGAAAAGGCTGGAAGCTGATCGCTTCCAGCCGCTGAAGTCTTTGAAGCATCCTCTACATGACATCGCCGCGTTTGCGCAGGAAGGCCGGCACATCGAGATCGTTCTGCTCGAAATTCGACACCATGGCCGTACGCAGCGCATCGAGCGACGCCACCTCCGGCGAAACCTGCTGCATTCCGGCTGCAGGTTCTTCTGGCATACTGTCGTCCTTCATGATCCGCTCGGGCAGGGGCTCGGGCTCGAAGGGCGCCGGCTCCGGCTCGGAAAAGTTGTTGTGGGTGCTCGCGAAGGTTGGCTGTACTTCCTGCTGCCGATAACGCATCGCCGGCACTTCGCGGAACCCGGTGGCGATCACTGTGATCTTCACGCTGTCCTTCATTTTGTCATCGAGCACAGCGCCGAAAATGATGTTGGCATCTTCGTGAGCTGCGCTCTGGATGATGGTGCAGGCCTGCTGCACTTCCGCGAGTTTCAGGGAGTTCGAGCCCGTGATGTTGATCAGAATGCCGCGGGCGCCGTCGATCGCTCCCGCCTCGAGCAGCGGAGACGCAATCGCTTTCTGTGCCGCGTCGGTGGCGCGGTGATCGCCACTGGCCGTGGCGGTGCCCATGACCGCATAGCCCATCGCGGCCATGATGGCTTTCACGTCGGCGAAGTCGCGGTTGATGATGCCGGGAATCGTGATGATGTCGGAGATTCCCTGCACGCCTTGCCGGAGAATGTCGTCGGCGACCCGGAACGACTCGAAGAAACCGGCGTTCTCGGCGACAGCCAGCAGCTTCTCGTTCGGAATCACGATGGTGGTGTCGACCGACTCCATGAGCTCATTGATGCCGCGTTCCGCTTGCGACATGCGCCGCTTGCCTTCGAATGCAAACGGCTTAGTGACCACCGCAACCGTGAGGGCGCCCATTTCGCTGGCCAGAGACGCGATGATCGGCGCGGCGCCGGTTCCGGTGCCCCCGCCCAGCCCGGTGGTGACGAAAACCATGTCGGCGCCTTCCAGCGCTTCGATGATCTTGTCGGAATCCTCGAGCGCGGCTTTGCGGCCGACTTCCGGATTCGCGCCCGCGCCCAGCCCGTTGGTCAGCTTTACGCCCAGCTGAATCTTCACGGGTGCGCGCGACATGCGCAGCGCCTGCAGATCTGTGTTGGCCACCACGAACTCGATGCCCTCCATCCCGGCATCGATCATGCGGTTGACAGCGTTTCCGCCTCCACCCCCGACACCGATCACCTTGATGTTGGCATCGTTGCGGGTATCTTCATTGAAGCTGATGCGAATATCGGACTCTTCTTTTTTCATCTTCCCCACCCCAATAAGTTTTTTCTTCCCGTTGCACGAAGTAACGATTGCCGAGGGCTCCCCCGGCTGATACCAACCCCTTACGCACCCTTTTTCGCGAACATCGCTTTCAGGCGCGAACTCCAGCGATCGTCCTGATATCCTCGGGCCACGCGTGCCCGGTGCCCGTAGTACACCAGTCCCAGCAGCGTGGCGAACTCCGGCTCGGCCAGTTCGACCGGCATTTTCGCCAACGGCACGGGCCAGGCAATGCGCACCGACTTGCGCAGCACCGACTCCGCGATATCGATCAGCCCGGGAAGCCTCGAGCCACCTCCGCTCAGCACCACGCCGGCAATGCAGGCGTCGAACATGCCGCTCTGGCGCATGGCTTCGCGCAACATCTCGCACAATTCACGGGCGCGCGGCTCCAGAATTTCTCCTAACAGCCGTTGCGGCAGCAGGCGCGAAGGGCGATCGCCGACAGAAGGCACTTCCACCTCGTTCCCTTCGGGAATCAGCGTGACGATGGCGTTGCCATAGAGCTTCTTCAGTTTTTCCGCCTCGTTGACCGGCGTGCACAAGCCGACCGACAGATCGCTGGTGAAATGGTCGCCGCCCAGGGGAATCACTCCGGTGTAGGCGATCGCGCCCCCGTGGAAGATCGCAAGTTCGGTCGAGCCCGCACCGATATCGGCCAGGCATACGCCCAGGTCTCGCTCGTCGGAACGCAACACCGCGTCCGCGCAGGCCAGCGGTTCGAAAACGGTATCGTCAACGTGAACTCCGGCCCGGTTCAACGCTGTCACTACGTTCTGCGTCGCGCTCGAGGCCGACGTCACCATGTGGACGCGCACTTCCAGGCGGGCCGCCATCATGCCCAGCGGATCGTGCACGCCCGGCTGCTCATCGAGAATGAATTCCTGCGGCAGTAGGTGCAGGACTTCGCGATCAGCCGGCAACGGGATGGCGCGCGCCTTATCCACGGCCTGACGAATCTCTTCGCGCGCGATCTCCCGCGGACGGGTGCCGAATGTAATGCCGCCGTGCGTGTTCATTCCCCGGATGTGCGCCCCCGCGACCCCCACCAGCGCATGCTCGACCGGCACTCCGGCAATATCTTCCGCGCCCTCGACTGCCTTTTGAATCGCAGCCACCGCCTTCTCAAGATCGACGATGATGCCCTTGCGCGAACCTTTGGAATCGGCGATTCCGTGACCGCGATAGCGCAAACCGTTCTCGGTGATTTCCGCCACCAACGCGCATGTTTTGGCACTGCCCACATCCACTACGTTCAGAAAGTTCCCTTGCTGGTTCGGCATGCCTATGGGTGATCCTGTCCGTCTTGATTTCTCGCCACCGCCGCGCTGGGCTTCTTCTTGCCGGCGACCGACGGTGCGGCCGTAGTCTTGCTCGCTGCAGGCTTCGGTGACGCGACCGTCTTGGCGCCTTTCGTCGACGGAGCAGTCTTTCCGCCCGGTGTTGACGTGGATTTCGGGGTCGCCTTCTTTGCGCGAGCCTTGGATCGCACGGCCTTGCGCGAAGTTCTCTTCACCGGCTTCTCAACGGGCTTGGGCGGAGGCTTGAACGACGTCTTCTCCCATTGCTTGGGATCGACCTTGGCCACGGCCGGCACGGCAGCTGCGGTCTTCGAGGTCCGGACCACGTGAATGAGCGCGGCGGTTTTCACCCCGGCCGCGATGGCCGCCTTTGCAGCCGCGGGCGTCATCTGCGGCGCCTTGGCCACGCCCTGCGAGTCAGGATTGACGATGATCTGATGCTCGTAGCGCAGATCCACGGATTCCAGCTTGTCGAACTGCTGCCGCCAGCCCTGCACGTGCGTGACGTAAATCTTGTAGCGGCTCAAAAAATCCGAAGCGCCCAGGTGAATGAGGACGGCCCCGCCCGAATCGTTGGTCAGGACCTTCACGTCGTCCTGGTCAGAAATGTCGACTTCACTCAAATCCTGTGAATAGTGAGCGCCATCGGCGTCGAGTTCCCGCAGAAGCTGGTTGTAGATTTTCATGCGGGCCGAGCGGGTCGAGAGAGGCTCGCCCGGATTCATGCCCACGATGACCGGAAAGGAATATTTCTGCTTACCGGAGCCGGGCAACTCCATCAATGTGCCACCCGCATCGATCAGCGCGATACGCGAACCCATGCGAGCGAAGGCGATCGGGGTGCGCTCGTGGATTTCGACCTGCAGCCGGTTGGGCACAAACCGCATGACGCTGGCCGATTCCACCCAGGGAATCTTTTCCAGCTGGGCCTTTCGCTCCGCGAGCGGAATGAAGAAAACATTGCGGCCGATGTCGCCGCCCAGAACTTCCATGATTTGCGCGCGCGGAACGTTGTGAGTGCCGGTGATCTCGATGTCGTCGCTGGATTCGATGCGGAAGCGCCAGTTGCGCTCGCCGTACTGGTACATGGCGGTACCAGCTACTCCGGCAAGGCACGCCAAAACCAGCGCGATCGCGGACCAGGTCAGCAGATGCAGGGTCTTCTTGGGAAGCGGACCACGCCGGGCGGAGACACGCTTTTGTCCGCGTAGAAAAGGCGATTCTTCTTCGACGTCCAGATCCACCAGGCGAGCATTGTCCAGCTCGCGCTCGGGTGCGTCCGGCGCAGGGTACAACTCTTCCTGCAAGATGGTGGAACTCGACTTCCGCGCCATCAAATCAGGTAGTTGTCGAAGAAAATCGCTGAGCGGTTTTACTATAACTGCTTTTTGCGGATTGAGATAGACAAAATTCCGGCGAGACGGACCGAATTGTCAAACCCCGCTGGAAGGAGACGAGGAAAATCCTGCACGAGAGATTGGGGTGCAACCGTGGTTGCTTTCCGATCCGACCACCGGCCGCTTAGATGGGGTCGTTCGTCTTGTCGGTCCGCACTTCAAAGTCCGGCAAATCCGGAATCTCGACACTTGGCAAGTTTGAAAGGTCGACCTTCACATTGGGCACGTCGACCACGACGTGACCAAGCCCCGAGCAATCGCGGAAGTGGTTGGCCCGATCGATCGTAATCATGCGGACCTTGTCCATTTTCATCTGCGCCAGTGCCATCTTCTCCTGCACCCGCGCCTGGGCGATCTGCTCGCGGACGTGGGCCATCGCGATCTGCTGTTGGGCCTTGGCGACCCGCTCGCAGACGATCTTGGACTGAATCCGTTGAATGGCCGCCTCGGCCCGGTCTGCGTTGGCCGGACCGCGGCCGAGCATGAATTCGGCCATGGTCACAAATTGCAGGCCGCGCTCGGAAGTGCGGGCAATCATCGCGGATGCGCGATCGGTCAGCCGGTGAACAAACTCAAATTGCCCATCCTGATAAGCGCCATTCAATCCCAGGGCGAGAACTCCAGCCGCCAGCCAATACCAAGCTTTTTCCGATCGCATACGCCACTCCTCGAACTGTGCTGGTTTCTTAGACGAAGGGAATACAACTTTGTTAGGGAAAGATACGAACAAAAATTGGAAAAGTTCGTGGAAAACGCGAGGTGTCTCGAATTGAGATTGAAGCTTGCAAATCATTGCGATGAATAGGCTTTTGACGCGCCAGGTTAAGCCGAGGGCCTCGCGGCTGCGTACGATTCGAGACGCTCGAGAATCATCGGCCCAAGTTGCGAGACGCTGCCGGCTCCGAGGGTCAGGATCATGTCGCCTTCCTGCGCCTGGCCGCTGACAACTTCAATCGCCTCGGGAAATGATCGCGCGTAGCGCGCATCGACAGCGCCCGCCTCCCGGATGCGGGTGGCCAGGACTTCTCCGCTCACGCCCTCGATCGGCCTCTCGCTGGCGGCGTAGATGTCGAGCACGGCCAAACTGTCGGCGGCGTCGAATGCGTGGACAAAGTCGTCCATGAGGGCTTTCGTGCGGGTGTAGCGGTGAGGCTGGAAGATGACGTGGATCTTTCGGAACCCGCACTGCTTCGCGGCCGACAACGTGGCTTGAACCTCGGTCGGGTGATGGCCGTAGTCGTCGATCACGCTGATGCCGGCAACTTTCCCGCGTAACTGGAAACGGCGATCGACTCCACGAAAGTTCTCGAGAGCGGTGCGGATGCTGTCTACGGGAACGTCCAGGCCGATGCCGACGGCGATCGCGGCGGTCGCGTTCAGGATGTTATGTGTGCCGGGAACGTGCAGCGTGAAATCGTCGAGCGGCTTGCCCCGATACGCGACGCGAAAGTGGCTGAGCGGGCGATGTTCTCCCGGTTGCTGTTCGATGGCGCCGGGCCGGATCAGGAAATCGGAGCCGCGACGCGTTCCATAGGTAAGGACGCGGCGCTGCACCTGCGGGAGCAACTTGCGAAGCACCGGGTCGTCGTTGCAGGCGACAATCATTCCGTAGAAGGGCACGCGGTCCATGAACTCGAGGAAGGTCTGCTTGACGTCGCGCAGGTTGCGATAGCAGTCCATGTGCTCGCGGTCGATGTTGGTCACGATGGAGAGAATCGGGGAGAGCTTGAGGAAGGACCGGTCGCTCTCGTCAGCCTCGGCCACCAGGTACTGGGACTTCCCAAGGCGCGCGTTGGAGCCCATGGCATCGACGCGGCCTCCGACAACGACTGTCGGATCGAGGCCTCCGGCAGCGAGCACGGCTGCCACCATGGAGGTGGTCGTGGTCTTGCCATGCATTCCGGCGATGGCAATGCCGTACTTGAGCCGCATCAACTCGGCGAGCATCTCGGCCCGTTGAATGACCGGGATATGCAGCTTGCGGGCTTCGGCGACCTCGGGGTTGTCGGCGGCAATGGCGGAGCTGGCGACGATGACCTCGGCGTCGCGCACGTTTTCCGCGGCATGCCCTTCGAACGTGACCGCTCCGAGGGACGCCAGGCGCTGCGTAACGCCGGAAGTTTTCAGGTCAGAGCCGGAGACCTTGTAACCGAGGTTCAGCAGGACCTCGGCAATGCCGCTCATGCCGATGCCGCCGATGCCTACGAAATGGATGCGCTGGATTTTGGCAAACATGGAAGAGCAGGTCTCAGGTTACAGGCGTCGAGTCTCAGGAAATGCCCCACAAGTGTAGCGCGGGCGCCCTCGCCTGCGAAATTCGGCAATCAGAGAGGGGCTTGCGACTCCTCATCTGTGGCGAGTTGTTGGACTAGTGATGCAATCTCCTCGACCGCTTTTGGATGAGAAAGGCTCTTCGCGGCGGCGGACATTTTTTGCAGGCGGCTGGGATCGTCGATGAGCGCGGTGATGGTGTCGACCAGGTAGGCCGCTTCCAGATTCGATTCTTCCACCACGACTGCGGCACCGGCACGTTCGAGGGCGCGTGCGTTCACGTTCTGATGGTCATCCGCGGCGCGAGGGAACGGGACGAAGATCGCGGGCTTCCCTGCCGCGGTGATTTCCCCCACCGTGCTGGCACCTGACCGGCAGACCAGCAGTTCGGCGCGGGCGAAGATGGCGGGCATGTCGTCGATGAACTTGTGGACTTCTCCGGAAATGCCTGCCTGCTCGTAAGCGGCCCTCACTCGCTCGTAGTCGCGCTCGCCCGTCTGGTGAATGATATGAAGCCCGGGTGCTTTTTCACGCAGGCCCGGCAGCGAGTCGATCATGGCGTCGTTGATGGCGCGGGCTCCCTGGCTGCCGCCGAAAACTAATAAGGTGGGCCGCGTGCCGGACGATTTGGGTGGAATGGAGAAAAAGGCGGCGCGCACGGGAACTCCGGTTACCCGGCAATTCGGGAAGTAGCGGCAGGTTTCCTCGAAGTGCACGGCCGCGGCGGACACCCAGCGAGCGACCACCCGGTTCGCAAAGCCCGGGACTACGTTTGGCTCAAAGGCGATGGTGGGAATGCGCCGCCAGATCGCGGCCGCCATGGCGGGGCCCGAGGCGTATCCGCCGACACCGATGACAACATCCGGACCGAACTCGTCCAGCATGTCGCGGGCAAGCCAGATGGCGCGGGGGAGATCGAACGAAGTCTTGAGACGAGTGGCGAGACTCACGTTCTTGAGAGCGCCCACCTGGACGAGCCGCAATTCGAAGCCTGCGGCGGGCACCAGGCGGTTCTCCATGCCGCGGGGCGTGCCGACAAAGAGGAGTTCGGCCGCGTGATTCTTTTTCAGTTCTTGGGCGATGGCCAACGCCGGGATGACATGGCCTCCAGTCCCTCCGCCTGCCAGAACTACGCGCATGAGGTCATTTTAGCTGCCAGTTGCGGGCTATGAGTTACGAGCAAGCAGAGTTGTTAGCAATTTCGCAGTCGGTGTCGATCTTGTTCACGTTCGCCGGCGACAAAATAACTCTGGCTGCTCAAAGCTCGTGGCTCGTAGCTCGCGGCTCACTCTGCCTGTTTTGAAATATTCAGCAGTACACCTACGCATCCCAGCATCACGAACAGCGACGAGCCTCCGTACGAGACGAACGGGAGCGGAATCCCCTTGGTCGGCATCAGGCCCAACACAACGCTGATGTTGATGAAAGCCTGCAGGATGATCATGCTGGTGATACCGACAGCCAGGAATCTCCCGAACAAATCATTCGTCCGCACAGCCGTCCGCGTTCCGCGCCACAGGAAGATTGCAAACAGCGCCACCACGAACAGGGCGCCGACCAATCCCAGTTCCTCAGCTGTTACTGCAAAAATGAAGTCGGTATGCGGCTCGGGAAGGTAAAACAGTTTCTGCTTCCCTTCCATCAGGCCCAGCCCGGTCAGGCCGCCGGTGCTAACGGCGATCAGCGACTGAATAATGTGGAAACCGCTGCCCCGCGGGTCGGCATACGGATTCATGAACGCCAGCATGCGATCGCGCCGCCAACTCACATGGAAAAGCAAGAAGTAAAGGGGCAGCAGGGACGCCGCGATCCCGTAGACGAAATAACGGAACTGCATGCCGGCGACAAACAGAATGGCCGCGGTGATTCCGGCGCAGGCGATGGCCGTCCCAAGATCCGGCTGGGCCACAATCAATAGCAAGAAGACCAGCGTGGGGACAATGGCCGGCAGCAGCGTGTTCTTCCAGTCTTCAATCGCCTTGGTGCGGCTTTCGAGGAAAAATGCCAGGAACAGAATGAGCGCGGGCTTGGCGAGTTCAGATGGTTCGAACGAGAACCCGCTCCAGCGAATCCAGCGATGCGTGTTGTGCGAGCGGTCGAGCAGAAAGACGGAAAGCAGCAACAGGGTCGTGACCGCGAGCAACGAGAACACCACGCCGGGATGCTTGTAGCGCCGGTAGTCGATCTTCATCGCCACCAGCATGGCGAGAATGCCCGCGACTGCCCAGAAGAATTGCTTCAAAACAAAGGTGTAGGGGGAGCCAAAGCGATCCTTGGCGATCACGGCGGAGGCGCTGAACACCATCACCAGCCCGACGAAAACAAGCAGCATGGTGACGGTAAAGAGCCAACGATCGACGCTAACGCGCTTAGCCATGAAAGGCTATTTCACCACGGAGTTTGCAGACTCGCGGAAAATTGCGGGGCCAAAAATCGCGCGAGGCATGACTGCCTTGGTTCCTCCCGTACAGATTGTGGAGGAGAACGTCCGAATACAAGGGATTCCACAGTTTTGGTGCGGACAAAGTGACAACCATCTCGCGTGCCCGACGCTCCCGCATGGGAACTGAGAAACTCAGGCCTGTACGGTGGCCGCGACCAGCGAGTGGACGACTTGCTTGAACACACGGCCGCGATGGTTGTAGCTCTGGAACTGGTCGAAGCTGGCGCAGGCGGGGGCCAGCAAAACGATGTCGCCGGGTTGCGCGACGGCCGAAGCACGACGAATGGCGTTTTCCAGAGTTTCGGCGTGAATGATTTCGACTGTCCCTTTGATGTGCGACTCGATCTTCTCGGCCGCCGCGCCTATGGTGTACACCCTCTTCACGCGCTCGCGCAGCAGATCATTCAGGACGGTGTAGTCGCTGCCTTTGTCTTTCCCGCCCAGAATCAGGTGGATATTCTTGGGGAAAGACTCGAGCGCCTTGATGGTCGCGTCCACGTTGGTGGCCTTGGAGTCGTTGAAGTATTCGACGCCTTTAATGGTGGCCACGTATTCCAGCCGGTGCTCGACCGCCTTGAAGTTCTGAATGGCTTTGCGAATCTGATCGGGCTCGCAGCCCATGAGCGCTCCCGCGCAGACTCCGGCCAGAACGTTCTCCACATTGTGGGCACCCTTGAGGGGAATCTCGCTGACCAGCATGATTTCCCGAGGTCCGCTGGCATTCCTGAAGAAAATCCGGCCATCGCGAACGTGGGCACCACTCTGGACTTCTTTCTTGCGGCTAAACCACACGACCTGGGCGCGCGTGCGATCGCCCAGTGTACGGCAAGTGGGATCGTCTTCGTTCAGCACGGCGAAATCGGAGGCCTGCTGATTTTCGAAAATGCGGGCCTTGGCGTCTACATAGGCCTGAAAGGTGCGATGACGGTCGAGGTGGTCGGGCGTGATGTTGAGAATGACGGCTACTTTTGGCCGGAAGGTCTGGATGGTCTCCAACTGAAAGCTCGAGACCTCGAGCACGGCAACGGTATCGCGCGTGGCCTGGGCGACAAGAGAGATTGCAGGCGTCCCAATGTTCCCTCCGACGGCGACCGGGATGCCTCCCGCGCTAAGGATTTCACCGGCCAAAGTGGTGGTCGTCGTTTTGCCGTTGGAGCCGGTGATGGCCACGATCGGTCCGGTGAGATTTTGCGCGGCTAGTTCGATTTCGCCGATGACCGGCTCGTCTGCGGCACGCGCCTGGACCAGCGGCGGGGCATCGACGGGCACTCCTGGACTGACAACAATCAGGTCCTGACCGCGAAAGGTGCGCTCGCCGTGACCACCCGTTTCCACTGTGATGCCATGGTCGAGAAGCGCCGGGATCTCGTCGCGCAATTCTTCGGGAGACTTGGTGTCTGACACAGTCACGCGTGCCCCGCGTTCCTTCAGAAAAAGAGCAGAAGCGACGCCGGATTTCCCCAGGCCGACCACCAGAACGCGCTTATTTTTGAGATCCACGCAGGTCATGTTTTACCACAGAGCCACAGAGACGCAGAGAAAACTCGATTGGTTGTGTCTCTGTCCTGTGTGCTTCTGGGGTAAATGGTTTTTATCGTAACTTCAGCGTGGTCAGAGCGAACAGCGCAAACACCAGCGACGCGATCCAGAAGCGCACGATGACCTTCGACTCCGACCATCCCATTAGCTCGAAATGATGGTGAATGGGAGCCATCTTGAAAATTCGTTTCTTGCGCAACTTGTAGGACGCGACCTGCAGGATCACCGACAGCGCCTCGATCACGAACACACCGCCGATAAAGGGCAGTAACAATTCCTGTTTGATTAAGACGGCCACCGTCCCGATCGCGCCACCCAGGGCCAGCGATCCTACGTCGCCCATGAAGACTTCGGCGGGATGCGCGTTGTACCAGAGAAATCCGATGGCCGAACCGACCATGGCACCGCAGAAGATGGTCAGTTCCCCCACCTGGGGCATGTGCGGCAAGCCCAGATAGGTTGCGAACGCGGCGTGGCCGCTGACATATGTCAAAACCGTGAGCGCGCCGGCCGCGATCACCGTGCAACCGATGGCCAGGCCGTCGAGTCCGTCGGTCAGATTGACCGCGTTGCTCGATCCCACGATCACGAGGCAGACGAAAACTACAAACGGGATGAACGCGAGCGCCCAGAGATGAGGAGTGTGCAGCAGGTGTCCGATCACCAGATCGGGCCGGAACTGCTTGATGAAAGGAACGACCAGACGGGTGGAATACATGCCCTTCGTTTGCAGAAAAACTAGAACCCCGGCAATGAGGAGGCTGGTCAGAATCTGCAGACCCAACTTAGCGCGCGCGGTCAATCCCAGATTGCGGCGTTGCACTAGCTTGATGTAGTCGTCGGCGAATCCGATTGCGGCGAACGCCATGATCGACGCCATGGCGACCCAGACAAACACGTTCGTGAGGTCCGCCCAGAGAAGTGTGGGCACCACGACCGCAATCGCGATCAGAAGGCCGCCCATGGTGGGCGTTCCGGCTTTCTTCTGGTGAGCTTTGGGGCCTTCTTCGCGGATGTACTGGCCGATCTGGAATTCCCGTAGCCGGTTGATGACGACGGGACCGACGATGAGCCCGGTGAAAAGCGCCGTAAGACTCGCGAACGCGGTCCTGAAGGTCAGGTAGCGGAAAATGCGGAACGGCGGGAAATAGTGGAACAGCTTGACGAACAGCAGCCAGTAAAGCAATCAGCCTCCAAAGTCAGTCGTCGGTCGTCGGTCGCCGGTCGTCAGCGGCAATGATTCGCTAGCCGCTGAGTTCATTCCACTTTTCCAAGGCTTTTTCCAACTTCACTCCACGCGAGGCCTTGAGCAGAACGACATCGCCATCGCGGGTTTCGCGGGCAAGCCATTCCCCCGCCTCTTCGGGAGTCGCAACAAATTCGGCGCGCAGTCCTGTCGACAGAGCGGCATCGACCATGGGACGCGCCAGGCCGCGAACCCCGACCAGGGCGTCCATTTTCTTCTCCGCCATGTGGATCCCGGCGGAACGATGCATCTGTTCGCCGGCCGGCCCAAGTTCGAGCATCTCGCCCGCCACGACGATGCGGCGCTTTGCGGGCATGGCCGCGAGCGCGTCCACCATTGCTGCGAGGGCTTTCGGATTCGAATTGTAACAATCGTTGATGACGCGGACGTTGCCCACTTGGACAACCTGACCGCGCTTCTCGGCAGGCTGGAGGGTCGCTAAGGCCGCAACCGCCGTCAAAAGGCTGATCCCGCGCTCGAGCGCGACGGCAACTGCCGCGAGCACATTGGAAATATTGTGGCTCCCCACCAGCGGCAGCAGGGCACGTTCCCGTTCGCCATTCACCACGATGTCGAAGGCGGAACCTTCCGTGCCGCGCGATTCGATCTTCTCGGCACGAACGTCGGCGGGATGCTGGATGCCGTACATCACGACCTTGCCCTTGAAGTCGCGGCCAAACTGCGAGACGTATTCGTCATCCGCGTTGAGCACGGCCGTTCCGCCGGCGGGCAGGGATTCGATCAGTTCGTACTTCGCACGGGCGATATCGGCGATCGAATGGAAATACTCGAGATGGACCGGGGCCACCACGGTCACGACGCCGATTTCGGGGTGTGCGATCTTCGCCAGAGCGGCGATTTCTCCGGCGTGCGACATTCCCATCTCGATGACGGCCATGTCGTGCTCGGGTTCGAGTTTCAGGAGCATGAGGGGCAGGCCAAAATGATTGTTGAAGTTTCCTTCCGACTTTAAAACTCGGTAGCGGCCGGCCAGAACGTGCGCGATGGCTTCTTTCGTGGTCGTCTTCCCGGCCGATCCGGTCACGCCGACCACCGGCTTCCCCCACACTCGACGAACTGCGGTCGCCAGTGTTTGCAGGGCGACGAGTGTATCGTCCACCGCCAGCAGGCAGGTCTTGACCGAGTAACGCGCCAGCAGATCTTTACGCACGACCGCCGACACGGCTCCGCGCTCGAGGGCCTGGTGCACGAAGTCGTGCCCGTCAAGGCGTTCGCCTTTCACGGCGAAGAACAGTTCACCGGGCTGAACGGTCCGGGAATCGATCGAATATCCCTGCGCGACCTCTTTGAGTTCGCATTCGCCGGTCGCACTGAGAAATTCTTCGATCTTCGAGAGCGGCAGTTTCATGCCGGCAACCCCGCGCCGGCACTGGCTGCCTGGCATTCATATCCGGCTCTGGCTAAAACGTTGCGGGCGACATCGACATCGTCGAAAGGCAGGGACCCCTCGCGGGACACCTGAACTTTTTCGTGACCCTTGCCAGCGATGAGGACGATGTCTCCCGGTCGAGCCTCTCCGAGAGCCAGCGCAATCGCCAACCGCCGATCCGGCTCCATCACGTATTTCGTGCCCGAGCGCTGCAGTCCGACTATGGCGTCATTCATGATG
>Ga0307469_10000382_pt1 | contig 16555 bp, 16 predicted proteins | sample atmos_gasesAM2C__FD_203084 | JGI IMG/M metagenome (GOLD analysis project Ga0307469, IMG submission 203084) | Hardwood forest soil microbial communities from Morgan-Monroe State Forest, Indiana, United States - atmos_gasesAM2C_515 | ecosystem: Environmental > Terrestrial > Soil > Temperate...
TTTTCGTACAAGAAACAACAACGAAGACCTGGGGAGGAAGCACATGAAACTCGTCTGCTCGCGGGAGGAGCTGTCCCGAGGTCTTCAGACCGTCCTGCGAAGCGTCGGGGCACGAGCGGGGATCCCGGCACTCTCCGGCGTCCTGATCGAACTCACCGACACCGACCTCACCCTCACCACGACCGACCTCGAGCTGACGACACGCGTCCGACTGAACCTGACGGGTGAAGCGGGCAAGATCCTCCTGCCGGCTCGCCTGCTCGCCGAGATCGTCCGGAGCCTTGCCTCCGAGGAGGTCGAGCTCGTCACGGAGAACGGCTCCGTCCGGGTCGCCGGCGGTCGAACGAGATACGAGATCCGCTCGCTCTCCCCCGAGGACTTCCCGCGCGTCGAGGTGGCGGGTGACACACGGGCGCTCAGCGTCGAAGGCAAGCTCCTGTCGACCGCGCTCGGTCAGGTCGCACCCGCAGCGTCGCGCGACGAAACCCGTCCGGTCCTCACCGGCGTCCTGTTCGAGGGAGCGGGTGAAGAGCTCAAGATCGTCGCGACCGACTCCTACCGGCTCGGCGTGCGTTCGCTCCCTGTGGCCGGCGCGGGCGACACGAAGGTGCTCGTCCCGGCGCGAGCCGTCCTCGAGGTCGCGCGGCTGTCGAGCGGGGAAGGAAACGTCAGGGTCGAGATCGCGTCGGCGCAGGCCGGCTTCCACATGGGCGACGTCGTGATCCAGAGCCGTCTGATCGAAGGTGAGTTCCCCGCATACAACCAGTTGCTCCCGCAAGACCTGCCGTCCCGCCTGTCCGTCGTCAAGGGACAATTCCTCGAGTCGCTGAAGCGGGTCGCGATCCTCGCGCAGGACGCAACGCCCGTGTTCCTCGAACTCATGACCGAAGGCATCCGGCTCACGTGTCACGCGCAGGGGCTGGGCGAAGGCGCGGAGGAGGTCGAGGGCACCTACAACGGCGAGGAGATGCGTGTGGCGTTCAACGCGGGGTATCTCGAGGCAGGCATGACCGCGGTCGAATCGGACGAGGTCGAGATCGACTTCACCGACTCGCAGCGTCCGGCCCTCGTGCACGCACCCGGCGACCGCACGTTTCAGTACCTGCTGATGCCGATCCGCGTCAGCTGAAGGTGATGGGTCGTGATCGAGCTGCTGCGGATCCACGACCTTCGCAACTACCGCGAGGCTGAGTTCCGTCCGGCCCCCGGAGTCACGACGGTCGTCGGTGACAACGGTTCCGGGAAGTCGAGTGTCCTCGAAGCCATCGGACTCTTCTCCACGCTGTCGTCACCGCGTGCGCCCACCCTCAAGCTCCTCGTCCGCGACGGTGTCGAGGAAGGCGGTGCGCGGCTCGAGACGACGGACGGCGCCCAGCTCGGCGTGTTCGTCCGCTCCGGGCGCGCGGTGCTCCGGATCGGTTCGTCCCCCGCTCAGGCGAAGGATTTCCTCGGACGCTTCCGCTCGGTGCTGTTCACGCCGGAGGACCTCGATCTCGTCCGGGGTGAACCGGCACTTCGACGACGCGCCATCGACGACCTGCTGGTGCAGCTCCGTCCGCTGTACCGTGCGACACGCTCCGACTTCGAACGCGCTCTGAAGCAACGGAACGCCGCGCTCCGCGACGGGCGCGAAACGGAAGCCGCGCTCTACGGCGAGCCGCTCGCGGTCGCCGCTGCGCAGGTGCTCGACTCTCGCCGCGACGTCGTGCAACGCCTCCATCCGGTGGGGGCCGATCTCTACACCGATCTCGCCGAACGTGGTCGCCTGGAGTTCACGTACCTCGACACGACCGAGACCGAGGGCCTCACGGGCGATGCGCTCTCGCGTCACCTGACGGAGCTGTACACCCGCACGCTTCGAAACGATCTCGAGCGCGGACGAACCACCGTCGGACCGCACCGCGACGACCTCGAGATCACCCTCGACGGACATCCGGCGCGCTACTACGCGTCGAGAGGCGAGCAACGATCCGCTGCGCTCGCCTTCCGGCTTGCCGAGCTCCGTCTGCTTCCGGGAGCCGTGTTGCTGCTCGACGATGTGTTGTCCGAACTCGACCCAGAACGTCGTCGGCGAGTGTTCGACGTCGCGCAGAGCGGTCAGACCATCGTCACCGCAACCGACGCCGACATCGTGCCGGCGGCCGCGAAGGTCGAAGCGACGTGGACCGTCGAGTTCGGCGTTCTCGCTGAGGCCTCATGAGAGATCGGCGGGGTCGTGACTCCTCTCCTGAGCGACTGGGCGACATCCTCTTGCCTGCGCTCGAGCGGATCGGTCCCCGCGGCGTGTGGAACGAAGCGAAGCTCCGGAAGGTCTGGACGGACGTCGTCGGAGCTCAGGTCGCGGCGAGTGCGAGTGTCCGCCGGCTGCGAGGAACCGTCCTCGAAGTCGAGGTTTCGTCCGATGCGTGGGCGACGGAACTGACGTATCTGGCCGCTGCGATCATCGCGAAGCTGAACGCCGGATTGGGCGCCGGAACGGTGTCGGAGATCAAGGTCAATCGACGCCGGAAAACGCGCTCGTGAGCACCCGTCGTGACGCCACTTCGTGGTATACTTCTTGCATAACAAAACGGCCGCTGACCAGCGGTTTTAGGCTCTGAAGCAGGACCTCAGAGAGCCCCTGGACAAGGGGCTTTCCGCTTGTAAAGAGCGCAGCTGAAAAGGACCCAGAATGGCGAAGACCGCAAAGCCCTCCGCGGGTGCGAGCACGCAGGGCAACGGTAAGAACTCCACGTATTCCGCGAAGGACATCACCGTCCTCGAAGGCCTCGATCCGGTCCGCAAACGGCCGGGCATGTACATCGGATCCACCGGGCTCAAAGGCCTCCACCACCTGATCTGGGAGGTGGTCGACAACTCCGTCGATGAAGCGATGGCCGGCTATTGCGACCGCATCGACGTGACGCTCCTCGCCGACGGCGGGTGCCGCGTGACGGACAACGGACGAGGCATCCCCGTCGATAAGCATCCGCGCTACAAGAACAAGTCCGCCGCAGAGATCGCACTCACCGTTCTGCACGCGGGCGGCAAGTTCGGTGGCAGCGGCTACACGATCTCCGGTGGGTTGCACGGTGTCGGCGTGTCCGTGGTGAACGCCCTTTCATCGACACTCGAAGCGGAGATCGACAGCTCGTTCGACGGCAAGCGTCACAAGTTGTCGTTCCACAACGGTGGAAAAGTGTTGGAAAAGATTCACGTGATCGGGAAAGCACCGCGTGGACGGACCGGCACGACCATCACCTTCTGGCCGGACCCCGAGATCTTCCAGGCCGAAGGCACCGAGTTCCGCGCGCAGACGATCCTCGAGCACTTGCAGACGTACGCGTTCCTGAACAAGGGACTCGAGATCCGGTTCGCCGACCAACGCGAGGACAAGGAACAAGAAGTCACGTACCGCTACGCCGGCGGGATCGTCGACTTCGTGAAGTACCTCAACGACACGAAAGAGCCGCTCTTCCGCAAGGTCGCCGACTTCGAGATGAAGGAACCCGAACAAGAAGTCGAAGTCGCGTTGCAGTGGAACAGCGGCTACTACGAGTCGATCCACTCCTTCGCGAACGGCATCCAGACGATCGAAGGCGGCATGCATGAGGAAGGCTTCAAGAAGTCGCTGACGAACGTGGTGAACCGTTACGCGCGCAACAACAATCTCTTGAAAGAGAAAGACGGCAACCTCCTCGGTGAGGACATCCGCGAGGGACTGACCGCCGTCATCTCCGTGCGTTTGCGCGATCCGCAGTTCGAAGGTCAGACGAAGGCGAAGCTCGGGAACGTCTCGATCCGATCACTCGTCGAGCGTGCGACGAACGAGAGGCTCGCGACGTTCCTCGAAGAGAACCCGACGGAAGCGCGCAAGATCGTATCGAAGTCCGTGCAGGCGTCGCGTGCTCGTGTCGCGGCGAAGGAAGCGCGCGACCTGACGCGCCGGAAGTCCGCGCTCGAGGGCGCGGGCATGCCGGACAAGCTTCGCGACTGTGCGTCCGGCACGGCTGCCGAGGACGCCGAGCTGTTCATCATCGAGGGCGACTCGGCGGGAGGTACCGCCGTGCAGGCGCGCGATCCGAGGACGCAAGCGATCCTTCCGATCCGCGGCAAGTTCCTGAACGTCGAGAAAGCGCGCATGGACAAGATGCTGAAGAACAACGAGGTCCAGTCGCTCATCGCGGCGATCGGCGCGGGCATCGGGAACGAAGAGTTCGAGATCGACAAAGCCCGGTACCACAAGGTGATCATCATGGCCGACGCGGATGTCGACGGAAGTCACATCCGGACGCTGCTGCTCACGTTCTTCTTCCGCTACATGAAGCCGTTGATGGAAGCGGGCTTCGTCTACATCGCGCAGCCACCGCTGTACTCGACACTCATCGGCAAAGAGAAGATCTACCTGAAGGACGACCACGCGAAGGACGAGTTCCTGACGGAGCGGAACGGCCAGCACAAGGCCGAGTTCACGCGCCTCAAAGGTCTCGGCGAGATGGACTACGAAGAGCTCGCGGAGACGACGATGGAGTCGGGCAAGCGGACACTCCTTCAGGTCTCCGTCGACCAAGCGGCGCAAGCCGACGAGGTCGTCAGCGTGCTGATGGGCGACGACGTCGAGAAGCGCAAGAACTTCATCGTCCACAACGCCAAAGACGTTCGCTTCCTGGACATCTAACGAGCCATGTCACGTCGACCACCGAACAAACCGAGTGCACGACGCCCGCGCGGGGGCCGCGGTCGTTCCGACGACGCGGAACAGCAGGTCCTCGTTCTCCAGCCGAGCGAGCCCGTCGAGATCCAGGAGGAGATGGAGCGGTCGTTCCTCGACTACTCCATGTCCGTCATCACGAACCGGGCCCTTCCCGATGTCCGCGACGGTCTGAAGCCGGTCGAACGCCGGATCCTCTACGCGATGAACCACGCCGATCTGGCGGCACGTCCGGATCGTCCGGCTGTGAAGTGTGCGCGCGTCACGGGTGAGGTCACCGGGAAGTACCACCCGCACGGGACGGTCTCCGCATACGGCACGCTCGCACGGCTCGCACAGGACTTCTCACTCCGTTACCCGCTGATCGATGGTCACGGCAACTTCGGTTCGCCGGACGACCCGCCGGCCGCCGAGCGGTACACGGAAGCCCGGCTGGCGCAGATCGCCATGGAGCTCCTGAACGGGATCGACGAGAACACCGTCGATTTCAAGCCCAACTACACGAACGAATTCGAAGAGCCCATCGTCCTGCCCGCGCGCTTCCCCAACCTGCTGGTGAACGGTTGCGATGGGATCGCGGTCGGTATGGCGACGAAGATCCCGACGCACAACCTGCGCGAGATCATCGACGCGGCGATCCACGTCATCGACCATCCCGAAGCGACCCCCGCGGATCTCATGAAGTTCGTGAAGGGCCCCGACTTCCCAACGGGTGCCGTCATCTTGGGCAAGCAGGGCATCCGTGACGCATACACCACCGGACGTGGGTCGATCAGGATCCGCGCGAAGCTCGAGATCGAAGAGGGCCGGCGCGGACCGGAGATTATCGTCACCGAGATCCCGTATCAGACGAGCATCGGCACCATCGCCGGACGCATCGCCGAGCTCGTCAACTCGAAGCAGCTCGAGGGCGTCCGAGATGTCAACGACGGATCTGCGAAGGGTCAGACGCGGCTCGTCATCGAGCTGAAGAAGGACGCCAACGCGAACGTCGTCTTGAACAACCTCTGGAAGCACACGCCGCTGCAGACCACCTTCCCCGTGAACATGGTCGCGCTCGTCGACGGCGTTCCGCGCACGCTCAACCTCGCGCAGGCGATCTCGCACTACGTCGACCATCAGGTCAGCGTCGTCACGCGGCGAAGCGAATACCGCCTCAAGAAAGCCGAAGACCGCGCACACATCGTCGAAGGCCGCCTGAAGGCGCTCGACAAGATCGATGCCGTCATCAAGCTCATCCGTGCGTCGGCCGACCGCGACGCAGCCCGGCAGGGCCTCATGGCGAAGCCGTTCGCGTTCAGCGAGATCCAGGCCAACGACATCCTCGACATGCCCCTTGCTCGCCTCACGCGGATGGGACGCAAGGAGCTCGAGGACGAGATGAAGCAGCTCCGCGAAACCATCGCGGAACTGAAGGCGATCCTCGGCAGCGACAAGAAACTGCGCAGCGTTATCACCGAAGAGCTCGAGGCGATCAAGAAGAAGTTCGGCGACGACCGGCGGACGCAGCTCGCCGCCGACGTCGGCGAGATGAACCTCGAGGACCTCATCACCGACGAAGAGATCGTCGTCGTGCGCACGCAAGCCGGTTACATCAAGACGGTGCAGGCGTCGAGGTACCGGACGCAGCAGCGCGGGGGCCGGGGCGTCCAGGGAGCGAACCTCAAGGAAGCCGACCTCGTGCAGGAGATCGTCCACACGACGACCCACGCACACATCCTCATGTTCAGCAACCAAGGACGCGTCTTCCGCCTGCGCGCCCACGAGATCCCGATGAAGGAGCGCACGGCCCGCGGCACGGCGCTCATCAACCTGCTCCCGTTGCGCAAGGACGAATCAGTGCAGGCGGTCATCGCCGCCAAGGACTTCGATCGCGATGGTTACCTTTTCTTCGCCACGAAGCAGGGCCAGGTCAAGAAGACGGCGATCCGCGAGTACGACAAGAGCAGGAAGGAAGGCTTCATCGCGATCAGTCTCCGGCCGCGCGACGAGCTCGTGCGCGTGACCGAAACGATCGGTTCCGACGACATCATCATCGTGACGCGCAAGGGCCAGTCGATCCGCTTCACGGAGGCCGACGTCCGGCCGATGGGACGGAGCGCCGGCGGCGTCCGGGGCATCCGGCTCAGGTCCGACGACGAGGTCGTGTCGTGCGACGTCGCGATCGACGACGGCACGATCTTGATCGTCACCGACGCGGGCTTCGGCAAGCGCACGCCGTTGCACCACTGGCGCCGCATCGGCCGCGGGAACCAAGGCATCCGCGCGATCAAGCTCAACGAGAAGAAGGGGTACGTCGTCTCGGCGTTCCTCGTGAGTCCGGACGACGACGTCTTCCTCGTATCGACGGGCGGTATCACCCAGCGCATCGGCGTCGGCGGCATCTCGATCCAGGGCCGCGATGCGACCGGTGTGAAGGTGATGGCGCTCGAGTCGGGACACAACATCGCGTCGTCGGCTCCCGTCTTCAGCGGGAACGGCGAACCTGAGGAGTAGCTTCCCAACGGGCTACGAGCTGATCGAACACACGGATGAAGCCGCACTCAGCCGGCGCGTGGTGGGGCTCCGTCCGCTCGCCGTCGTGAAGGGATGACCGAGCACCGGGTCGTCGAGACCCTCGACCTTCGTTCGACGGTGCGAGTTGCCGTCGCGGTCTCGCTTTCGCTCTGGGCGATCGCGCTCGTCGCGATCGTTGCGCTGTACATCCTCGGTCTGGTCTCTGGCGGACTCGGCGGCGTCGAGGGGCTGATCGCGAGCTTCGGGTTCAGCGGCTTCCGTTTCACGATCCTGCCCTTCCTCGTCGGATTGGTAGCGGTGGCACTGCTGTTCTCGATCCTCGTGGGGGCCGTCGCGGCGATCGTCGTCCTGCTCTACAACGCGCTCACGCCCATCATCGGCGGCGTCGAGGTTCGGTCCAGGAACCGCTGATAAACTCGCGACCTGTTGCAGGGAGCGCCCGCCGGCGCGTCCTGAGCGGGCCTGTAGCTCAGGCGGTTAGAGCGCAGCTCTGATAAAGCTGAGGTCGGTGGTTCGAGTCCACCCAGGCCCACGAGAACCCGTTTCAGGAGGCCGCGATGCGCAAGCGCCAGTGGTTCTGGTTGGGATTGTTCGGGACGCTCGTCGGTATGGCCGTCCGGGTGGTTCGCGGTCGCCGCGGTGAACAGGCCGACGTCGGCCGTTGGGAGCCTCCGAGCAACACAACGTAGGGGATGTAGCTCAGGTGGTAGAGCGCCGCCTTTGCACGGCGGAGGCCGCCGGTTCGAATCCGGCCATCTCCACTGGACCTCGTGCACTCGTGAACGTGGTGGTACCGACTGATTTGCGCTTGTCGGCACGTTCGTGTTGCATAGGCCCACCCCATACCTAGGGACGTACCAAGACCACATGCGACTGCTTGCTTTTGTGTGCGCGGCCGGCCTCGCTTTGAGCGTGGCTATATCTGCGGCTCCGACGGCGGGAGCGCAATCGGCTTCGGTGTCCGAGCTTCGCGCTCGCCTGGACGCCGACAGCGCCAGCCTGGACCGCGCTACCGAGGCGTACGACCAGGCGCGGATCCGACGTCAAGGTCTCGACTCGAAGCTCACTTCCGCCCGGACGGACCTCGCCCGCTCGCAAGCGAAGCTCGCGACGGAACAGAAGAAGTTGGGAGTTGCCGCTCGGAATCTCTACATGCATCCGGCCGCCGGCCTCGGCACGTTCTTCCAGGCGAAGAGCTATGGACAACTCGAGCGGGGTAGTGCGTTCGCCGGCAAGGTGTTCCTTTCGACGGACGCGTTGATCCTCCACGTGCGACGCGCGCGTGCCGAGGAAGAGTCGTCGGCCGCGCAACTGAAGACGCTCCGCGACCAAGCTCGAAGCGACGAGCTCCGGATCGCCGACGAGCGGAAGTCGGCCGCGGCTGCCTACGCGGACACGCAGCAACTCCTGACGGCCGCGAACGGTGAGCTCGCGCGTCTTCTCGAGTCGGAGCGCCGTGCGGGCCTCGCGTCGGCCGGTGCGCTCGCCGCGAAGACGATCAAGTTCGCCGGTCCGGTCAGTCCCGGTGCGCGAACGGCTGTGCAGTTCGCCGCTGCACAGGAAGGCAAGCCGTACGAGTGGGGCGGCGCGGGACCGGCGGCGTACGACTGCTCCGGTCTCACGATGCGGGCGTGGGGTGCGGCGGGCGTGGGCCTCCCGCACTCGGCGGCGGATCAGCAGGCGATGCTGCCGAGCGTTCCGCTGAACGCGTTGCAACCCGGCGATCTCGTCTTCGTCGGATACCCGGCGCACCACGTTTCGATCTACGAGGGCGGCGGGAAGGTCATCACCGCCCCGCACACAGGAACGGTCGTCCAGGAGCAGTCGCTCTGGTACGACAGCCCAACCGACGCCGGGCGCCCGGGCTAAGCCGTTTCCCGCACCACGCCCGGGGTACGCATCCTTCGAGATGCGCATGCTCGATCGTGCGAAGTCGAAGGCGAATGAGTTCCAACGCTCGCACGCTCCTCTCGCGTTCTCGTACGGCGTCCTGAAGAAGTTCGGTGAGGACCGCGCCGGACAGCAGGCGGCCCTGCTTGCGTACTACGGTTTCTTCTCGCTCTTCCCGCTCCTGCTCTTCGCCGTGACGATCCTCGGGATCGTCCTGCACGGTGATGCGAAGTTGCAGCAGCGCGTGTTGCACTCCGCGCTCTCGCAGTTCCCGATCATCGGCGACCAGCTGCAGCACAACGTCGGTGCGTTGTCGCGCAGCGGCGTCGCGCTCGTCATCGGCCTCGCCGGCGCGCTGTGGGCCGGTCTCGCCGGCATCAAGGCGATGCAGAACGCGATGAACCTCATATGGGACGTACCGATGCGTCGTGAGCCGGGGGCGCTGAAACAGATCACGAAAGCGGTCGTGATCTTCGTCGTTCTCGGCGCCTTCGTCATCGTGTCGACCGCGCTCACCGGCATGGGTGCGGGGAGTCATGGCCATCACCTTGTCTTGCGACTCGTGACGTTGCCGGCGTGCCTGATCCTCGACGTCGTCGTCTTCGTTGTCTCGTTCAAGATCCTGACGGTCGCGGACGTGTCGTGGTCGGACGTAGCACCCGGCGCGGTCGTCGGCGGCGTCGCGTGGTTCGTTCTGCAAGCGGTCGGGAACTTCTACGTGGCGCGCACGCTGAAGAACGCGAGTGCCCTGTACGGTTTCTTCGGCATCGTCATCGGTTTGCTGTCATGGATGTACCTCACCGCGCAGGTGTCGATCCTTGCCGCGGAGATCAACGTCGTGCGCAAGGGCCACTTGTGGCCGCGGTCGCTCACGCCCGACGACCTCACCGATGTCGACCGCCGCGCCCTGCGCCGGCACGCGGCGTACGAGGAACGCGTGACGGGGGAGACGGTCGACGCTTCCTTCACGGCGCGCCGATCCGCGTAACAGCGCTACAGTTGAGCTGTCACATTCCCCGCATCTAAGGAGTTGCGAATGCGCGAAGCCGTCATCGTCGAAGCCGTCCGGACGCCCCTCGGCCGCGGGAAACAGGGAGGCGCGCTGTCCGGCGTCCACGCCGTGGACCTGCTCGCCCACGCCATCAAAGCGGCCGTCGAGCGGACGGGGGTCGATCCGCTGGAGGTGGACGACGTCATCGCCGGCTGCGTCAGCCAGGTTGGTGAGCAAGCGATCAACGTGGCGCGCAACGGTTGGCTCGCCGCCGGCTACCCGGTCGAGACGCCGGGGACGAGCGTCGACCGCCAGTGCGGTTCGTCCCAGCAGGCCGTGCATTTCGCGGCCCAAGGCGTGCAGTCGGGCGCCTACGACCTCGTGATCGCATGCGGCGTCGAGTCGATGTCCCGTGTGCCGATGGGTTCGAACGTGCAGAACGGGCCGGGCTTCCCCTTCACGAAGTCACTCACCGATCGATTCAGCTTCGTTCCACAAGGTGTTTCCGCCGAGATGATCGCCGAGAAGTGGGACATCTCGCGAGAGCAGCTCGACAAGGTCGGGTACCGCTCGCAGGTCCTCGCGCAGCAGGCACGTGACGAGGGCCGCTTCGAACGCGAGATCGCGCCGATCACCGTGGACGGCACCACGGTTGCGACGGACGAAGGCATCCGCGAGACGACACTCGAAGTACTCGCCGGACTGAAGACGCCGTTCAAGCCGGACGGCAAAGTCACGGCTGGGAACTCCTCGCAGATCACCGACGGTGCGTCTGCCGTCATCATCACGACGCCCGAGAAGGCCGAGCAGCTCGGCCTCAAGCCGCGCGCGCGGTTCCACACGTTCGCGCTCGCCGCATCGGATCCGGTGATCATGCTCACGGCGCCGATCCCCGCGACGCAGAAGGTGTTGAAGCGGGCGAACCTGTCGATGGACGACATCGACGTCGTCGAGATCAACGAAGCGTTCGCTTCCGTGCTCGTCGCGTGGCAGCGCGAGCTCGGCATCGGGCCGGAAGAAGTGATGGAGCTCGACGAAGGCCGTGACGTCCGCGTGAATCCGAACGGCGGCGCGATCGCACTCGGCCACCCGCTCGGTGCGTCCGGTGCGCGCCTCTGCACGACGCTCCTGCACGAGCTCGAACGGCGCAGCGCGCGCTTCGGTCTGCAGACGATGTGTGAAGGCGGCGGTATGGCGAACGCGATGATCATCGAGCGCATTGCCTGACGACGACGTCTTCCAGGACGGAACGGGGGGCCCCGACGGGGCCCTTCGTTCTTCTCGGACGAAGGCGGTGCGTCGCGTCGCCGGTCTGCTCGTGGCGATCGTCGTCGTCGCCGGCCTCGTGGAGCTGATCGCTCACCTTCCGTCGAACACGAGCGTCACGAGCATCGCCGCACGCGCGGGTGTCGGCGTTCTCGTCGGAGGAGTGATCATCGCGATCGTGCGGCGCATGCTGCACGCGCTTACCGAGCCGCCACCGCCCCCGCCTCAAACGGTCGACGCGCGATCCTCAGAGGTCGTCTACGTGTGTGCCGTGTGCGGGACGCGCGTCCGGCTCGAACTCGCCGCGACGACGAAGGCGCCGCGCCACTGCGGCGAGGAGATGGAGCCCCAACTCGCGCATCAATGACGTGCGGCGAAGTTAGGTGACGAGCCGCCAGCGCTCGCCGTCGCGCGAGACCCGCCCCGCGGCTTCGAGCATCTCGAGGTGCGCGAGGACGGACCGCTGCGCCATCACGTGCAGCGCATCCGGCACGTCCTTGTAGATGTCCGCGACCATCTCCGGGATCTCGCGCGGTCCGTCCGCGAGTGCGTCGAGGACCTGACGTTCGCGCTCGAGCCGGTGGCCGATGTACTCGTCGAGCTTGCCGACGCCGTCTTCCACGACGGGGCCGTGTCCGGGGTAGATCCGCTCGGGTGCGATCTGACGCAGCCGCTTGAGCGTCTGCATGTAGTCGCCGAGGTTCCCGTCCGGCGGTGAGATGACGACGGTTCCGAACCCGGCGACGACGTCACCGGCGAACAACGCGCCTTCGGGTTCGAGGTAGTAGCAGAGATGATCGGACGCGTGTCCGGGTGTATGGAGCGCGCGGAGGGACGCACCACCGATCTCGATGACCTCGTCGTCGGCGAGGGCGCGAGTCACGAACTGCGCTTCGCTTCCGAAGGCGGCAACGTCGACGCCGAGTTGTTCGGCAAGCGGTGCGACGCCACCGATGTGGTCGATGTGACTGTGCGTGAGCAGGACGATCTTGACGCGGCCGCGGTTGCCCGCCTCTCGCGCGACGCGTTCGATGTACACGGGGTCGGCGACGGCCGGGTCGATGATCGCCACCTCGTCCCGTCCGACGATGTAGGTGTTCGTCCCGGCGCCCGTCATGAGCCCCGGGTTCGGCGCGAGCACGCACGTGACGAGCGGTGAGAGCTCGGTCGACTCGACGGCTCTCGGTTCGTGGCGCCCACCGAGGACGTCGTCGTAGCGCGGGGTCTCGGCGAGACCCTGGAGGATGGCGAGCGTCGGGATGGGAACGTCCATCTCCTTGTCGTGAGCGCGTTGCAGCGCTTCGGCGGGCGTGATCCACAGCCACTCGTGGACCTCGGTCGCGTGGGGGATCACGGCCTGGCCCTCGGGCATCGGGACGACGAAGAAGCGCGCGTCGAAGCGGATCGGCGAGCGTTCGGGCGTGATCAGGCGGCCGTGGGGCTGCAGGAGGTCCGTTGAGAGTCTCAGGCCCTGCGCTTCGAGGAAGGCGGCGAAGAGAGACGGATCGTGGCCGACCTCGGCGTGATGCGGCGCGAAGACCTCGCGGACCTTCGCCGGATCCACAGGATGGTCACGTTCGTCGCGGGCGAGGAGCAGGCCGGCCTCTTCGTAGAGCTCACGCAGCGCGCAGCAGAACAGCCCGAGGGCGAGGTGTGGCGGCACGTCTTCGCCGAGTCGCGTCAGCGCGTCGTCCGGCGTCAGGAGCGAGCGGACCGCCATCGTGTCGGCGGTGTCGGCCTCGTCGAGGGCCCCGCCGGGGAAGACGAACGTTCCACCCATGAACGCCATCGACTCCGGACGGCGCGTCATGAGCACGTCGTAGGTCCCGTCGGAGGCCGGACGCGCGACGATGACCGTTGCTGCGTCCCGAGGCGTGACCGGCATACGCGCAGTTTCGACCCCGGACGACCCACCCCGCAAAAGGAAGGGCCCGGGACGAGGTCCCGGGCCCGTAAGAAGTCTCTGTTGGGCGTTTAGGCCGCGGTCGGGACGCCGAGCTCGGAGGCCTGGATGCCCTCGCGCATCATACGGAGCGCCCGCGTGTGGAGCTGCGACACGCGCGACTCGGTGACGCCGAGGGACCGCGCGATCTCCTGCAGCGGGACACCCTCGAAGTAGTGGAGCGTGACGATCATGCGCTCGCGCTCGGGGAGGCGGTTGAGCGTCCCGATGAGTTCGCGCTTGTCCTCGGCGACCATGAGCTCGCTGCCCGGCTCGGGGAGCTGGTCGTCGGCCAGACGGTCCGCCGTGGACACCCGGTCGCCGGACTCGGACCCGTGGTCCTCGTCCATGCTTACGAGGACGGCGAGCTGCTCGCCCGTCTCGCGTGCGCGCTGACGGGCCTTCCGCGGCACCCAGTCGGCGGCGCGGATGGCGTCGATGACGGCACCCTTGACGCGGGGGATCGCGAAGGCCTCGAAGGCGATGCCGCGCTCGGGGTCGAAGCGGTCCCAGGCCTCGGCCAGGCCGAGGACGCCGCAGGACACGAGGTCCGTCGCGTCGACGCTGGCGGGGAGTCCGTACGTGGCGGCAGCCCGGTGGGCGATGCGCTCGACCATCGGGTACCACTCGATCAATGCTTCGTTACGGTCCGTCGGCTGGTGCTGTCCCTGCTCTGTCCCCTGCTGCATGGCGCTCCTCCTTGTTGTTCCCTCTCCGACGCCATCTAAGAACATCGTCAAGGTCGTAGCGATGATGCGCGCGGGCCAGCCGATAGACCCAAGGAGGACTAGTCACTTGCCGTCTCGAACCCTTCCGAAAGACAGAGAAAGGGCCCCCGAAGGGGCCCTTTCTCGAAAAACGGAGCTGCCGACTAGATGCTGATCCCCGGGCTCACGTTCAGGCCCGTGAAGGACGAGTCCGAGTTGCTGAACCGTCCGTCACCAGACTGCGTGTCCGAGTTCGTCGACGTGTTGGCGAGCACGAGGTCCGCCGAACCACCAGCCGACGTCACAACACCGGCAACCTGACCGGCAACGGAGTCGCCGGACGTCGCGGAAGCGTTCTGCGAGAGGTCCTTCTTGTTGTCGCCCTCCTGCACATTGCTTGCCGGACCGCCGCTGAGAACATCAGCGGAGAGGATGCCCGTCGCCGAAGAGTCGTTCAGACCGACAAACGCGGCGAAGTCGTTGAAGCTACGAGCGTCGCCGGTCGAGATGTCGACCTGATCCGACTTGTTCGTCGCATCCACAGACGCGGCGCCGGCAGAAACGATGCCGAGCACCTGGCCACCCACGCCATCACCGGTCTTGGAATCGGCCGTCTGATTGGCGCTGAGTTTGTTGTCGCCTTCCTGCACGTTCGTCGCGGAAGCCGAGTTCAGCACATCGGCTGCAAACGGATTCGCGACGGCGGTGTCGGACGACGAGTTCAGGCCGACGAACGCAGCGGCGTCGTTGAACGCACGCGCGTCGCCCGTCGAGATGTCGACGTTCGTCGACGTGTTGGCAGCGACAACACTGGCCGAACCACCAGCGGAAGTAACAACGCCGATGACCTCGCCGCCGACACCGTCGCCGCTCGTCGCGGTGACCGTCTGGTTGAGGTCGTACTTGTTGTCGCCTTCCTGCAGGTTGGTGACCGGAGCCGTGTTCAAAACGTCCGCCAGCACCGCTGTGGTGGTGGAGGAGTTCAGACCCACGAACGCCGCGGAGCTGTTCGCGCCGCGAGCGTCACCCGTCGAAATGTCCACGTGGTCCGACTTGTTGGTCGCATCCACGGAAGTCGTACCGGACGAAACGACGCCGGCTACCTGCCCCGCAACGGCGTCGCCGGACTTCGACGTGCCGTTCTGGTTGGTGCTCGACTTGTTGTCGCCTTGCTGAACATTCGTGGCGGAAGCGTTGTTCGCCACGTCCGCGTGTGCCATCGTGCCAAGCACGGTCGCGGGCGCGAGAACGATCGCCGCCACTACTGCCCATCGAAATGCTTTCGTCATAATTTTTCGCACCTCCTTTCCCTGACTGGATCCGCCCGTCAGGGGTCAGAACTTGGCCCGTAAGCCGCCTCCGTTACCCATCCGATCGGTCTGTACTGTCTACCAGCCCCGAGCTCTCGAGGCAAGTCTTTGTGACGAATCTATGACAATCTGCACGGATGTGGGGGACCGATCTTCGGTGGATCGGCTCGGGGGCCTAGATCCAGGACGAGACGTCGCGCGCCAGGCGCTCGACGAACCCTGCGGACTGCCGTCCCCGCGCCGGTCCGGGCATCTCGGCCCGGAAGACGAGGCCTCCGAGGAGGGCGTTCGGGTCGGCCCGCCGGACGGGCCGCACGACCTTCAGCGCGGGCCGGGGGGTCGTCCGGGCGGACAGCGGTGCCGCCCGCGTGGCCACCGGGGCCACCCTGTGCGCCGGAGCGGCATGTGCGGGGGCCACAGACGGCACGATCTCGGCGAAGACCTGCACCAGGTAGATGCGGTCGCCGGGGCCGTTCACCTCGCCGATGCCGATCGAGGTGTAGTTGGAGCGGACGATGTTCTCGTAGTGGTGGGGGCTTTTCAGGAGCGCTGCGTAGACGGTTGCGGCGTCCGGGCCCATGCCGACGTTCTCGCCGACCATCCGCCAGTTCACGCCGAGGGCCGTGATGTCCGAGGACAGGTTGGGGTTGTGGTAGATGTCGCCGCGCTGGGCCATTCGGACCGCCTGCGCCCTTGCCATCTGCTGGAGGCCGTTCTGGTGCGCGAGCGCCTTCACACCGACGCCGGCGCGGGTGCCGTTCGTGAGCTGCTCGATCTTGACCTCGTCGCTCACGTTGTACGTGGTCGCGTGAGCGGCTGCGCCCAGGAGGAACGCAGCGAGCAACAGACCTACCGTCCATATCCTCCGCATACGGGCGAGTCGCCCCGCGGAGGGTCCACTCCGCTCGGTCGCACGTGCTAGCGCCGATGGTCAGCGGCGGCTAGTCCGTGGAACCCTCAGTCGAAGAGCTCGGACGCTTTGTCCCGGATCTGCTTGAACGGCCGGCGCTTGCGATCTTCCGGCAGCATCGAGTCGTTCCGCGCGAACCCCCAGCCCACGAGCTGGACGCCGACGCGGCTCCATCGTCGCTCGAGGGGCTCGCCGCACTCCGGGCAGGCGGTCGGGGCGTCCTCACCGGGCAGGACGATCACCTCGAGCTCGGCGGCACAGCCTGAGCAGCGGTACTCGAAGACGGGCACCACTCAAGGCTACGCCTCCGGCGCATCCTTGGGACCGTGACA
>Ga0307469_10000383_pt1 | contig 16505 bp, 16 predicted proteins | sample atmos_gasesAM2C__FD_203084 | JGI IMG/M metagenome (GOLD analysis project Ga0307469, IMG submission 203084) | Hardwood forest soil microbial communities from Morgan-Monroe State Forest, Indiana, United States - atmos_gasesAM2C_515 | ecosystem: Environmental > Terrestrial > Soil > Temperate...
CGGGCATCTTCGCGTATGGCTTGTCCTTGTTCTACGGCGTGACCGCCACCACGAATATGCAGTTGATCGCCCAGCGCCTGGCCATGCGGGTGCAACAGAACGGTCACCACGCCGACGCCATTCTTGTTGTTGCCATGCTCACCACATCCACTGGCCTTTTATTCAAAGTAGCTGCGGTGCCGTTTCACCAGTGGGCGCCCGACGCCTATGAAGGCGCGCCCACCAGCATCACCGGTTTCATGTCCGTATCGGTCAAGGCTGCCGGGTGGGCGATGCTGCTACGCCTGATGATCTGGATGATGTCTCCGCTCCGGCCCGCCTTTTTACCCTTCCTCGTTTTCGTCTCGATCGCGACCATGACCGGAGCCAACTTCGCCGCGCTCACCCAGACCAATCTGAAGCGCCTGCTCGCCTACTCTTCCATCGCGCACGTCGGATATATGTTGCTCGGTCTGATCGCCGGGACCAGCGACAGCTTCCACCCCGACGGAATCAAGGGCATCCTGGTTTACCTGCTGGTCTACACCTTCATGAACCTGGGCGCCTTCGCGGTAATCACCTCGCTCCGTCATCGCAACGTCATCGGCGACGAAATCGACGACATCGCCGGGCTCTACTCGCGCGCCCCCGTCGAAGCTGTCCTGATGCTGATCTTCCTGCTCTCCCTGGCGGGCATCCCACCGCTGGCCGGCTTCTGGGGCAAGTACTTCATCTTCCTGAGCCTGATCGAGACGGGTCACTACACGCTGGCGGCGTTGGGCGTCCTCTATTCCGTATTCGGCCTTTACTACTACTTGCGCATCGCCAACGCCATGTTCATGCGCGAACCGCTCGAGAAGGACAAGCTTTCACTGAACCCGGCAATGGGAGTCGCGCTCGCGATCACAGCCTTCGCGACCCTGGCCATCGGAGTCTTCCCGAATCCCATGATTCGCGTCATCAACGGAGTTCTCGGCTTAACACAAATTTCGCCGGTGGCTCATCTGATACGCTAGCTTTTGCGTCGAGGACCCCGTGACCGAGGACCCTCCAGATCAGGAGCAGAAACGAAGCCTCATCCTCCAGTTGGCCAACTACAGCCAACTGGCTTTCATCTTTCCGGCCGCAACGGTTGTAGGGTGGCTCATCGGAGCGGCGCTTGACCGCTGGCTGCACACGACATGGCTGTACCTCGCAGGACTTATCCTGGGAATCATCGCTGGATTCGTAGAACTGATTCGGCTCGTAACGGCGTCTGAAAAAGAGAAGTAACAAGCCTGCCAAACTGTGCTCGCTCCGAAAGAAAAATCAAAGTCGTTGCCCGAGTCGCCTGAGGGCGAGGCCGGAGTGGTCTATTCCGGCGCGCTCCGTCGCATTCAACGCTGCATGCTTGCAATTGCTGTGACCGCGCCCCTGGCGCTGTGGATCCCCTTCGGCTGGCGGACCGCGCTTGGGCTCGCCTGCGGGTGCGCCGTGGCATACCTCAATTTCTACTGGCTGAAGGCAGGCGTGGAAGGTTTGGCAGACCGCATTGTTGATGCTGGCCAAGCGCAGTCCGGGAAGGGGATCGTTGGGCGGTTTCTCTTGCGCTATGTTTTGATGGGGCTGGTCGCGTATGGTATCTTGAGTGTTTCTCCCGCGAGCCTTTACGGACTTCTGGCTGGTTTATCTTTGCCCGTAGCGGCGATCGCGTGCGAAGCCGCCTACGAAGCTTACCTAGCCTTGGCGCGTGGTCTGTAAACTCAGTCTCCAGTCGTTAGCCTCCAGTCATCAACAATGCAGAAGCCATTGCTGATCGACAATTCCAAAGGGGTTAAGCCGACGACTGGCGATCGGCGACTGACGACTGACTCTTATGCCTGAGCAACTCTGGTTTACCGAGATCCTGAATCGCCTGTTTGGCACGGCCGTGCGCGGCCTGCTGGAAACCCTGGGGATTCATCCGCATCATCCGCAGGCTCCCATTCCCAACTCCGTGGCCATGGAGATCCTGGTCTGCCTCTCCCTGATCCTCATGTTCTTTATCGTTCGCGCCAGCCTTTCCGTGGATCGCCCGGGCGCATTGCAACACTCGTTTGAGTGGGTAGCTGGACTTATCGAGCAGCAAAGCCACGAAATCATCGGGCCGCACAGCGAAGCGCACACCCCGTTTCTCGTTGCGTTGGCGCTGTTTATCCTGTTCTGCAATCTTATCGGGCTGATCCCGGGTTTCGAATCACCGACCGCCGTCCCTATTGTGCCGCTCGGCTGCGCATTGGTGGCTTTCTTTTACTACCAGGCGCAAGGATTCAAGCACGCAGGCATTAAATATCTGGCTCATTTTGCTGGGCCCATGCCGATGCTGGCACCGCTGATGATCCCCATCGAACTCATAAGCCACCTGGCGCGTGTCCTTTCGTTGACCATTCGTCTCTTCGCCAACATGTTTGCGGGCGACATGGTCACGCTAGTGTTCTTTTCTCTAGTCCCTCTCGGTGTTCCCATATTGTTTCTCGGTCTGCACCTCGGAGTTTCGTTATTACAGACCTATATTTTCGTGTTGCTGACAACGGTGTACCTGGCCGGAGCAGTTGCGGAAGAGCACTAGAAAGTCGGTTTCGAGTCTCAAGTTTCCAGTTTCGGGAGTGCTGCGCGGGTCAGGGCACGCACACTCGAGACTTGGAACTTGAAACCCGAAACCGGTTTCAGAGCCATCAGCGTGAGGGCGTCTGCACGGGATGACGTCAACCACCCACTGGCGGCAGATTGATACGAGGAGACACATTCTATGCGCAAGTTGAGCTACGTATTCATGATTCTGTCCGCGCTGTGCCTGGCAGTTCCGGCAATGGCGCAGGGCGGCGAGGCGTCCGGTGTGAACTGGGTCGCCATCACGGCCGGCTTTTCCATGGCCATCGCATCTGCCGTCTGCGGCATGGCACAGGCCAAGGCGACCGCCGCGGCGGCTGAAGGACTGGCCCGCAATCCCGCCGCACGTCCCGGAATTCAGTTGGCGTTGATTCTGGGTCTGGCGCTGATTGAATCTCTCGCGCTGTACACGCTGGTGATCATTTTCGCCAAGGTGAAATAGAAGTTTCCAGAAACACGAAAGCCTCTGCCCGCGGGCAGAGGCTTTTTGATTTCTGAGCCAAGAGTTAACAGCCAAGAGCTAACAGCTGCGTTTCACACCTTGCGAACGCCGTCCCATTCCTGGCTCTTGCCTTCGGGCGCGCGTTCCACCGCGTCCACCAGGATTCGCCGCAGGCGGTAACGGCTTTCTAAGTCTGTGTTCACGATTTCGAAACCAACTTCGTTGACCCGGGCCCGTCGCAGCAGCACTTGTGCGCGCACGTGCCGCACTCCCATTGAAATATCCAGATTCGCTTCCGATCCGATGCGCAGGTTATCTTCCTTCGTGCCCATCCCGCCACCCAGGCTCATTTCGCGAATGGTAATGCTCGACTTTCCCCAGGAGCTGCTGATGGTCGCCGAAAGCGTCTTCGCCAGCACGATGCGTTCGTAACGTCGTTGCCGTACCCACGGGCAGGCCGGCGCCGAATCGAGTGCGGCGATCGCCAGCTCGCCCGGCTCCAATCCACTTTCGGACAGGATTTGGCTCCCGTAACGGGGATCGATCTTGGCCAGCGCCTGGGCTGCCGCAATGCGGATCTCCCGATGCTGGCTCCACTTCCACATCTTCTTCGCTTCCAGAAGTTCGCGGAGAACGTTGGTTGCTTCCGTGTCGCGCAGGCGTCCGAGCGATTCGATCGCTTTGAGTTGCAGGAAGGGAGAGCGGCCTTCCGCCTCTCCGGCTCGTGCCATCGCGACCAGCGGACCAACCGCGGTGCGGTCTCCGCTCATGCCGATCTCGTCCACCGCTTGCGGGACCACCAGCGGGTCCAGAATTTCGAGCAATTCAAGCAGTGTGCGTCCGCGGTCGCTGGCCGCGCCGTACGCGATCTGCCGCACCGCGACATCATGATAGAAACGGTTGAATTCCGGCAGTCGAACCGGCAGGAGTTCCAGCAGCGTCAGCACGTCGAGGCGGCTCAGCAGGCCCACCACCGAGGCGGCCTGTCTCGGCTGGCCGGTGCGGAGCATGTCCCGCATCTGGCTCAGCGCCCCCGGCCCCAGTTCATTGGTCAGTTCCACCATGCGATCGCACTCATCGCGCCGCATGCAGCGGAAGAAGCGGTCGGCCAGGTGCTCCACCGCCGCCTGGCTGGTGCGTCGCAAAACTTCCAGCAGGTCTTCGGGAACCTGCTCGGCGCGCAATGCTTCCTCGATAAATTCGGGCAACCGGTTTTCAACCCCGATTCGGGGACGGAGGTCGTTGGCGAGTACCGGCCGGGCTTTCGCGATCTGTTCCATCGCTCCGCAGACGGCCCCCACCGCACCATAGCTCTTCCGTGTGCTGGCTTCCTGACTGAGGCGCACAAAAGCAGCGCTCAGCATGCCTTGTAACTCCGTGTCCTGTTCCTTGCAGATCTGCTCGCCGACGCGCTGTATGGCACAGGCCATCAGGTTGCCGCCCGGTCCCGGATAGAGATCCGCGAGTTGGGCCAGGCCCGTAGCAATCTTGCGCCGGGGCTCAGGGTCCTTGGCATCCAGACAGTTGAAATAGTTGCGCAGAATCGCGTCGGCCCCTTCGTTGTCTCCGCGTTCCAGGAGAACTTCCACGAACTGCCGCACGTTGCGCGGCGGGACGCAGGGCGCTTCGTTCGAAGTGAGAACGCTCTTCTTGCCGGCTTCGGGCACTTCGGCCCAGAACATACGGTCCAGAATGTCGGCGTGCGACTCCACCAGAATTCCGGCCTTGCCCATTTTTTCTTCTTGCACCTTCAAAATCTGGCGCAGCGTGTCCATCTGCCGGCTCATGTGCTCGAGCATCTGGTGCACGGCGTTTACCTTCACTTCGCCCTTCTGATAGCGCTCCAGGGCAAAGCGAATGGCCATGTGCTCGGCCGCCTTCATCAGAAGCGGTGTATCGTTGTCCGTCTGGACGTTGCTTGCCAGACTCTCCAGCAACTGCTGCAGATTGACGCGCGTGTTGGGATCGGCTTCGCCGAGTTCTTTCTGAATGTCTTCGGGTGCGACGTTCGGGTTTACCGAAACTTCACTGAAGCGAGTCAGCAGGCGGATCGCCTGAACAACTTCTTCTTCCTGCAGTGGAACAGTCTTGCCGTCCCATACGCCGCTACCGCCGCCTGTGCCGGTTCCGGTTCCCGTTCCTCCGCCTCCGCCTCCGCCGCCAATGCGAACGGTCGGAACGGTCCCGATCGGAGCGCCTCCGGCCTCACCACCACCGCTCCCCTTCGCACCCTCTGCGGCCGCAATCAGCTGAAGGAGTTTCTGGGGATCGTTTAACCATTGCTTGAACTCTGGACCCAGGGTCTGCGCCGCGATCTGCGCGGCAATCGTTACATCGCCCGTGGCCGGGTCGGCGGCCACAAACTTGACTTCGTTGATCTTGATCGAAGTCCCGCGGCCATCTCCCAGCGTCTCTTTAATCTGCTTGGCGACGTCCTGCCCCTTCGATCCGCCGATGGCGAATGCGCGCACCAGGCGGGCGAAATCTTCGATGGTGACTTGATTCGAAAAGTTGATGCTGGCCAGGCCCGCTGTGGTCAGCAATTGTGCGAAGCTGCGCTCAGCCTGACCCGTCTCGATGGGAATTCCATCCAACAAAAGCTTGGTGCCCGAAACGCCCAGCAAAAATCCCTGGTCGCCGGCTTTGGGGAGTGCTGCCTGCAATTCGTTCCAGGCGGTCTCGAACTGGGTCTCGGTCCGCTTGTGCTCGAAACCGTACAGGCGTACGTACTTCACGAGAATGTTCAAGCTGTGGACGAAGGCGCTCGCCGAAGCACCACGGCCCGCTTGCGATGTCCCTGCGGTGGAGATAACCGGCTCCCGTATTCCTGGATTTCAGAGTCAGGGTAATGCGAAAAGTAAGGCGACGCACGTTACCGAGGTAATTCTGGGAAGACCGTGCGAAAATGGTGATCGCAGCATTACGCTGCAACCAACTCTTGGCCTCGCAAACATCGTTACAGAGGGTTCGCAAACCCCGACAATTGTTGGGTTTCGCCCATTGGATGCGTCGCGTTCCGGAGGAGTGTCTGCGCGCCGCCTCCGACCTTGCCCCCGACCCCGTACATGACCTTCGTGTTGCGCTGCGTCGTTGTCGCTCCATGGCCGACGGCCTGAGGGTCATCGATCCCCATCCTGTCTGGAAGGACATGAAAAAAGCGGGCCGATCCCTGTTTCGGAGTCTTGGTGAGCTTCGAGACGTTCAGGTCATGGCGGAATGGGTCCAAGAATTGGATAAGGAAGAGGATTCGGAAAAGCAGGCCTTGCTGTCCTTGTTGGCCACGCGCGAGCAGACCCACAAACTCACCGCCGCCGAGGCCATTCGCTCCTTCGATCTCCGTCAGTGGCGCAAGTGGAGTCGCGAGTTGCCGCGTCGTGCCGCCCGCGTAAAGCCGGGTAGCCTCGTCTTCAAGCACTTGGCGTTGGAGCGCTGGACCGAGGCTTACGAACTGCATCGCCGCGCCATGCGCAATCGCTCGCAGGTCGCCCTTCATCAATTGCGCATCGGGATCAAGCGCTTCCGATACATCGTCGAGAATTTCTTGCCCCAACAGCACGCGGCATGGAGTGCCGACCTCAAGGAACTCCAGGATCTGCTCGGCGACGTGCACGATCTGGATGTGCTTTGGGCCACGGCGATCGAGGTGAACGCCTTTGGAAGCGCGGAATCGCGAGCCCGCTGGCAGTCCATCGTGCAGGCTGCCCGAGAGAAGCGAGTCGAGCGCTATCGCGAAAGAATGGTGGGTTCCCAGTCGCTGTGGCAGATATGGCGCGCCGACCTGCCGGAAGGTAAGCAAATTCAGGCGGCCGCGAAGATGCGGATCGGTCTCTGGTCTCAGTTTCTGGATCCAGAGCCCGCGCACGCCCGGCGCGTTGCGGCGCTGGCGCATCAACTCTTTGATGGACTCGCCAAGCTCGGTCTCGCGCCCTCCAGCGCGAATCAGGATCTTCAATCCGTATTGCAGGCGGCCGCCCTCTTGCATGATGTCGGCCGATCGAAACACGACAAAGAGCACGAAAAAGTCTCTTACCGCATGATTCGAGGGTTCGGCCCGCCGCTCGGGCGGTCCTCGTCGGAACTGCATCTGGCAGCCGTAACGGCTCGCTTCCATCGGGGCACGTTCCCCACGATGCGCCACAAGGCTCTTCGGGATCTTGCTCTCGATCAGAAAAAAATTGCGCTACAGCTGTCGGGAATTCTCCGCCTCGCCAATGCCTTCGATTCGGAAAGCCGGGGACGAATTCAAAAAGTCTCGGTCGAATCCCGAGATCACCATCTGATTGTGCAGGCGCAAGGGTATCGGGCATGGAGTCGTGAAGCTGAGAAGATTGCCGCCGCCTCTTATTTGCTGGAACTTTCGCTGCGCCAGCCCATCGTGGTAAAGCCTTTGCTGCAGGCCAGACCCAAGACTCCATCTCCGTCGCTGCGCAAGCAGTCCCCTAGCCGCTGAAACTTTGTGGATACTTCCGTACGGTTGAGCTTTCCAGTACAAAGGTGCCAGCGATGACCCATGCTCTGCTCGTTCGCAAGGCCGTCCAATGGTTGCGTAGCTACCGCTGTGGCGTCGTTCTTTCCGAGCAGGCCTGTGTGAGCGGAGAGATTCCGGACGCCATCGGTTGGAAACGCGCTTGCCACTCCGTGCTCGTGGAATGCAAGGTGTCGCGCGCGGATTTTCTCGCTGACCGGACCAAACAATTTCGCCAGAAGCCGGAAATCGGAGTGGGCAATGAGCGTTTCTATTTGACTGCGTGCGGAATGATACGACCGGACGAACTTCCCGCGGGCTGGGGCTTGCTCGAACTTCACAACCGCTGCATTCGAATGATTCAACCTTCGCGCAAGAATCTCCGCAGCGCCGCGGGTTTTCGCTGCGAGATGAATCTTCTGCTGGCCAGCCTCCGCCGGGTCGAGGTGCGCATCGAGCCACAAACCATCACGGAGTTCCTCAAGTGGCAAAACCGCATGGCCGAGTACAACGGAGGACAGCATCCCCAGGGCGTGGTCCCGCCTGCAATGGAAGAGAATTTCTTTCTAGAGAATGAGAAAGAAGCAGACACGAAGGCGGGAGAAACGGTGGGCACCCCATTGCCCGCGAGTCGCTAAGTCTCGAAGCACGCCAACCTCGAGCCAATCACCGGACGTCCGCCGGAAGAATGTCCTCACCTCAAGAGGCGGAGCGATTCCCTCCAAGCCGCGAAGCCGCGACAGACTATAGCCCCGGGCGTAAGCCCGGGGTAAGCTCGCATAAGATCCCAAGCCCCGTGGGGGCGGCACCCCGCGCAGCCAACGCCAGCTCGCGAGCCCAACCTTGTCAACCCCCTGAACATGCGGTTTCCCCGCATCTCCCTCAATCCAATCCAAATATAACCAAACGTGTCACAATTACCCCCTGCAAATTGCTATTCTAAAATTAGGGACCAGAGATGGAAACGCTCCGCGTGTCCTAGGCAGAACCGCGCGGACGCTTGCCGGCCAACCGGACCTGCGGGAGACCATGCCGGACATCTGAACGGGTAGGGGCCCCGCCTTCGAGGCGTGTACCCGTAGCGGGAGTGATCACTCCTTATCGCTTTAAGCGAGAAGGAACACAAGGAGATACGACAAACGAACCAGCCCCCTGAGGGGGCGATGAAAGCAAAGTTGAAGGCGCGGAAGCCGCGCTCTGATACAACCTGATCGTGTGGCGCGCACACTCCTGTGCGCGTCCAGCTTGGTTTAACAGCGAAGTCATCGCTGCGCCCTTGGTTTGAATTCATGGGAATTTAGAAATCCACCGGAAAGAAAAACCGGGCTGGTTGGCCCGGTTTCTTTGCGCCGATGCATGCGGTTACATGGCCATGCGGCGCGACTAGCTTCAGGGAGCGCATGGCCTATGACGGCCAATATGTTCGGAATCCCGAATTGCCCTCGACCGGCGCTAGCGAACGGACAAGCGTCCGCAATTCGAATTCCGTTTCGCCTTCAATCCTTGGACGAGGGAAAGCGCTTAACTCTCTGTATTAAAGATTGTTATGGATCTGGAAGACTTTCAGGTTGCAATAGAGCTTCATCCGGAAAGAAAACTTCTGCACATCCTGCGAAGATCTTTGAAGGAAGCGCGACCTCTGTGAGCTACAGTTCCCGGCGGCCCTCCATGGCTTTCAACATCGTGATCTCATCCGTGTATTCGATGTCGCTGCCTACCGGAATGCCCATCGCGATGCGCGTCACCTTCAAGCCCTGCCGTTTCAATTGCTGCGATAGATAACTGGCCGTGGCTTCGCCCTCGACGGTGGGATTGGTGGCGATGATGACTTCATCGACCTCGCCTGACTCGACCCGGCGAATCAGGTTCCCGGTTCGCAATTGATCCGGCCCCACTCCGTGAAGCGGCGACAGCGAGCCGTGCAGCACGTGGTAGGCGCCGTTAAAGTGTTTGGTCTTCTCGATGGCCGCGATGTTGGTTGGTTCTTCCACCACGCAGACGAGGCGTTGGTTGCGTGTCGGGCTGCTGCAGTACACGCATGGATCCACGTCGGTGATGTTGTTGCAGACGGAGCAGAGTCGCAGGTTGGCCTTTACGTCGTGGACGGCCTGGGCGAGAGCCGAGGCATCCTCATCGCTCGAGCGCAGGATGTGGAAGGCAAGGCGCTGCGCGCTCTTGCTGCCGATGCCCGGCAACTTCTTGAGCTCGTCGATGAGGCGCGTCATGGGTTCCGCGAACTTTGACATGAGAATGAAATCGGTCGTTCAACAAGGTCCAGTGTCTATGGCCGTATGCGAGTTTGATCCGGATGCCGGCGCCATACGCGCTGGAAACTTAAAGCCCGGGAATCCCCATTCCTCCCAGCATCCCTCCAACGGTCGACTGCATTGCCTGATCCACTTGCCGGGCAGCCTCATTGATGGCCGCGGTAATCAGATCCTGGAGCATCTCGACATCGCCCGCTTGTACAGCTTCGGGATTGATGGTGAGGCTCAACAGCTGCTTGCGCCCATCCATCTTTACGTGCACCGTTCCGCCGCCCGAGGAGGCCTCGACGACCGTCTCCTGCATTTTCTTCTGCAGGCTCTCATACTGCTGCTTGGCTTGGGACATTAGTTGTTGGAGATTGAATCCGCCCATGCTCTTCTCGCTACCTTTTGTCTCGTTGATCAATGATGGTTCGAATTTCAGCGCCAAATTTCTCCTGCATGCGCTTCACGATCGGATCCTGTTCCGCCCGCGCCCGGCCTCCGCCGTTACCCGTTGCACCTTGTCTTGCTGGTGCGGTTTGCGCCGTTCCGCCTGGAAGAACCTTGAGTCTTATGGCTCTACCCATCGCTCCGCTCGCGGTTGCCGTAGCCAGTCGCCTCGCATCGGCGCCTACCGACATATCAATGACAGCGGCCGAGGCGGCGACCTTGATGACGACATCTGCGCCTTCCATCGACCATTCCCCGTTTTCCAGCATAGACACCAGCATGCGATGCCCGGCGTCACCCAAAGCGTTTAAGACAGCGTCGCGGACAGCCTGTAAATTACCCGGGACCCGATTGGGAGGTTCTTCCTCCGCGATCGCGACCTGCGGGGCGCTTTCTTCGCGCGCCGGCTCCAAGACCGCACTCCCCATGATCACGGGCGCGGCGTTGGTGGCACTGGCGACAATTCGAGGTCCGGCTGCCGGCGTGTTTTCGGTGGAGAGCTCCGGTTTAGAAATCTTGCGGGCTGAATCCGCTGCGAATGGAGAAGTGAAAGTTCCTCTCGCCTGCGCGGAAGTGCCTGCTGCGCGGTTCTCGGGGACGATGGAGGGTCTTCCGGGCGTACGAGTCTGCGGGCCCATTGCGGCCGCACCACCGGCTTCGCTGAGAAGTTGCTCGATCGGCAACAGCCGTTGCGCGTGCGCCATCTTCAAAAGCCCGAGCTCCAGGTGGAAACGCTGTTCCTGCCGATAGCCCAGCTCATTGAAGGTCCGCAGCATGATCTGCAAATGACGCGCCAGGTCTTCTTCGCTGAACAGTTCCGCGATGCGCGCTACTCTCGTTCGCTCATCTCCGGAGATCTGCAGCAGTGAAGAATCCTTGCCGGCCACTTTCGCAACCACAGTGTTCCTTAGGAAGCGCACCAGCTGCCGAGCGAAGTGCGCTGGATTTTGACCTTCGCTTACAAGTTTGTCGGCCAGCCGCAATACTTCCTCACTCGCACTGCGCGCCACCGCCTGCATCACTTCTTCCAGCACGCCCGAGGGTGCTGCGCCCACCAGTTGCCGGACCGAATCTGCCGTCAGTCGGCCGGTGTGCGAAGCGATGGCCTGATCCAGAATCGATAGCGCATCGCGCATGGAACCGTCGCCGGCCTCTGCGAGAAGGGCGAGAGCGTCTTCATCGGCCTCCAGGCCCTCTCGGCCGAGAAGGTCGCGCAGCTGCCCAAGAATCTCCTCAAAACGCACCGCTCGGAAACTGAAGTGCTGGCAACGCGAGCGGATGGTCTGGGGAATGTCCTCAGGCGCGGTGGTCGCGAGCATAAATACGACGTGCCCTGGAGGCTCTTCGAGCGTCTTCAGGAGCGCGTTAAAGGCCGCGTCGGTAATCTGGTGAGCTTCGTCGAGGATGTAGATCTTGAAGCGGTCCCGGGCGGGGCGGTAGCGAGCAGCCTCGCGAAGTTCGCGGATCTCGTCGATTCCACGATTGGTGGCTGCGTCGATCTCGATCACGTCGACGGAGTTCCCGGCCCGGACCTCGGTACACGACTCGCAGATTCCGCAGGGCTCGGCGACCGGGTGATCTTTCGAGCGGCAATTGAGCGCCATGGCCAGAATGCGGGCGATCGTCGTCTTTCCGATGCCGCGATGGCCGCTGAAAATGTAGCCGTGCGCCGTCCGTCCCTGTTCGATGGCGTTCTTGAGGGTGCGGGTAACGTGTTCCTGTCCGATGACTTCGGAGAACTTTTGCGGACGGTACTTGCGCGCCAGAACCTGATAGCTCATGGAAGAGAAGCTTCGATTATACGTGATGCGGTTCGGGGAGAAAGGCTCGAGATAACGATGTTTTCCGTTATTTTTGAGTGCGGCAACCCAAAATCCACAGTCAAACGGCCCTTGCGCGGCCGTCGCCGAAAGGGTAGGCTTTTCGGCGGAAACAATTGCCGAAAGGCGCAAGGAGCGCGCTCCCGATGCAACTCAAACTTACGACTCGCACCGTACAGGATATCCTCGTTTTGAATTGTGATGGCCGCATCGTCTTTGGAGAGGAATCGGCTGAACTCCGGGACACCGTGAAAGGCTTCATCGCGCAGAGCAAGCAAATCGTGCTCAATCTGGGCGGCGTCAGCTATATCGATTCCGGCGGACTGGGGACGCTGGTGGCCCTCTACACCACGGCGCACAACGCCGGCGGAGCGATCAAGCTATCGAATTTGACACCACGCGTGGGCGACCTGCTGCAGGTCACGAAACTGCTCACTATCTTCGAGGTTTACGATACTGAAGAAGAAGCGATTCAATCCTTCCGGAAGGGCGCAGCCGCCTAACCAAACTTCAGAGCCGGGAGCCTCTTCGGCTTCCGGCTTTTCCTCGAATGACGTCGAAAATCCTTTTCTTGGCCGGATTGGTGTGTGCTTTCAGCGGCTACGTTTCCCCGCCAGTGGCATTGGCGATGGGCCTTGCGTTCGGTTTGCTTTGCACCCATCCGTTTCCCGCGCAGTCCGCGTCCGCTTCGAAAATCCTGTTGCAAGCATCGGTAGTGGGCCTCGGCTTTGGGATGAATCTGCACGATGTGATTCGCGCCGGCCGGAGCGGATTCATCTACACCTTCCTGAGCATCACGTTTGCGATGATCGCCGGTATCCTGCTGGGGAAGGCGTTGCAGGTTGCGAAGACTCCTGCGTATTTGATTTCCACAGGCACCGCGATCTGCGGAGGCAGCGCCATTGCGGCCGTCGGTCCCATCACCGGGGCCAGCGACGAGGAAATGGCCGTGTCGCTGGCGACGGTGTTCGTCCTCAATTCGGTGGCCCTGCTGACGTTTCCGGCGATCGGAGCCCTGCTGCGGCTCACGCAAACTCAGTTTGGCCTGTGGGCGGCGCTGGCGATCCATGACACCAGTTCGGTGGTCGGGGCCGCCGCGAAATATGGAGCGACCGCACTGCAAGTGGGGACCACAGTGAAACTGGCCCGTGCGTTATGGATCGTGCCACTGGCGCTGGGCACAGCGCTGGTGAAACATGCCAAGGCGCGGATTCAGTGGCCCTGGTTCATCGCACTGTTTTGCCTGGCGGCGGTTTGCAACACCTATTTTCCCAGCGGGCAGCTCGGGTACGCGATGCTCTCGAAATTGGCCAGGCTGGGGCTGACCGCTACGCTATACCTCATCGGGACTGGCCTGTCGCTCGCCACGTTGAAACAGGTCGGGCACCGGCCGCTGGTCCAGGGGATCCTGCTTTGGCTGCTGATCTCGGTGGTTTCTTTGGCCCTGATCTATGCCGGGTGGATCGCGATTTGAGGGCATGAAAAGGCCCCGACCGATTAGGGTATGGTCGGGGCCGGTTGGACCCGTTGATCAGTTCAAGGACTAATTCAGGTCATTCAATTGAGCGAGGGAAAACGGGCCGCCGCCATTTGGCGCATCGAGCACCACGACGGTGCGAATCTGTCCGGCGGTCAGCGGGAGATGTAAGTCCAGACTTAAGACGATGTTCTGTGTGCCCGGCTGTGTCATGATGACGTCGTAGTCGCTTGCGGCCAGCGAAAGATAGTTTTGCGCATCGGGGTATTTAATGTTCGAGAGCTGGGGATTAAATCCAGCGATGCCCCCATTCGCCGGAACGACGTAAACGTCGAGATTCCCAGCTAACGGGGAGGCATGGATGATCCTCAACTTGGCGTTCCCCGTGGTCGGCGCCGTGTTGTCATCCGTATAAGGTGCTAAGGTAACTGCGCTCGCTGGCCCTTCCATGATGACGGTGGTGTCGCCGCTTGCCAGTGAAAAACTCGAATCTGCATATGGAGTCGTCGTAGACCCGGCGGGGAACACCACGAAGTGTCGTGACCCAGACTTGGTGCTGTGGTACGTAGCCGGCTGGCCGAAGCCGAGGGAAGACTGAACCGTTTTGCCGTCTACCTGCAGATCAACGTTGGTCGGAATGGCCGTTGCGGCCTGCATAAAGCGATAGCGCGCACTACTCGAACCGCAGCCCACGGTCAGAAAGGCCGAACCCAGGCAAATCAGCGCTATTCCGAACGGAAGAATCCTCAATAGCTTGCCCTTCATTGCTTCGCTCCTGTAAAAAAATGTAAAAACGCACGCCGACGCCCTTTGGACCTCGTTGGATGCACACACGAAGAGCCGAGATGTCCGGCGCGCCGGGTGTGCCGCCCCTGGTGATCGCGTCACAGGTCGCAACGACCAGCCGTGCAAGACCAGCTATATTGCATCAGAAAGAAAATCCAGATGCGTAATCGTATCATTGCCGCGATTCAGAAAGTGCCGCGCGGGCACGTTTCCACCTACGGAGCGGTCGCGAAAGCGGCGGGCTATCCGCGCGGCGCCCGGCTGGTGGCGCGCACCTTGCGGGCCTCCGTGGCCCTGCCCTGGCACCGGATTCTCGGCGCCGGCGGGGAGATCAAGCTGCGCGGGCACTCCGCGATGGACCAGCGTCTTCGGCTGGAGATGGAAGGCGTTACGTTCCGGGGCCGACGCGTGAACATGCGCTTGCATGAATTCAAGTTTCCGGGAACGGCGAAGAGAGGCCGCGAACAGACCGCAGAGCGCCGGAGGAAAAGCGTAACCGCAAAGGGCGCAAAGGGGGCGCGAAGATCGCGAAGGAAATCTTCCCCTCGCGTAATTTAGCCCCTTCGAGCTACGGCGTCTTGAATCTATCGTCGATCTCGACCTGGTAGCCGGAGACGACTTTGTTGGTTTCGTTGGCCATACCAACCACCGCCATCAATTCCTTGAACATCGCGTCGGTCATGCCCTTGCCGCGGGCTCCGGCCGTATGGGAGGCGATGCAGTAACCGCACTGGTTGCTGACGCTGACCGCGAGGTAGACGAGTTCTTTGGTGAGCGGATCGAGTGCGCCCGGCGCCATGATCTGCTTGATGTCTGCCCAAGTCCTCTTCAACGTGGCCGGATCGTGTGCGATGGCCTTCCAGAAATTGTTGACCCAGTCGGTCTTGCGGGTCGCCATGATGTCGTCATAAACCGCCCGCACTTCCGGGCTTGCATCCGCGTACTCGATCAGGCCAAAGATAGACACAGCAAGTCTCCAGGATGAAAAGTAGAAATCGAAGGTGATGCCCGTTCGAATCGCCGGGCTACTTCAGGTCGGGCAACTCGCCTTCCAACAATTTTCCGATTTGTTCTGCGGGGCAGCGCAACCCGATAAAGAACTGGCCGAACAGCGCGTACACAGCGCTGACATAGTCGAAGCGCATTTCATAGATCAGTTTCTTGAAGACCAACGGGTCATCGGAGAACAGGTCAACGCCCCACTCCCAATCGTCAAAACCAATTGAGCCGGTAATGATCTGCCGGACTTCGCCGGCATAGCGCCGCCCGACCATGCCGTGCTCGCCCATTTGCCGGGCGCGCTCTTCGATGGGCAACATGTACCAGTTCTTGTCTTCGCCGCGTCGCCGGTCCATGGGATAAAAACACGCGTAGCGGTTCGGCGGGATGGCAGGGAACAGGCGGGGTCGCATGGCCTCTTTCTGGCGAGCCAGCGTCTCTTGAATTTCACGTTTCCAATCGTCGGAGTGCGGTTCGATGCCGCGCTCCAGGAGGGTCTTATAAATCTTCGTGGTGGATTCGTAGAGACCCAGTTCGATAATCGACAGGTACGAAGTGGCCGGCTCCCAGTATTGACTCAGGCGAAGTTGGGTCAACTGCAGTTCCGCGCGGTTCAGGTCGTCGAACGAGTCGCGGAAGTGCACGAACATCAAGTCGCCCTTGTGTCCGAGCAGGGAATAGAACGCCGATTGTCCGTGGGCATTTTTCTCCATCGCGGCCAGGACGGGCGCGGCTTCGGAGGCGATCTCGCGGCGTTCGGCTTCCCGCAGGGCACGCCATGGGGCCCATTTGAAGCGCATCATCTGATGCAGAACGCTGTAACCTTCGACAGTGAGCGGAACGGCGGGGATTTCCAAGGTCGCCGCTTCGGTGTGCACGGGTCTGGTCGTCGTCATGGATCGGTCCTCAGTCGCGCACTTATTGTACCCGCGCGGGCGAGAACCCGCGAAATCCGCCGATCGGCGGCAGAACGGATGTCCGGCGGCGTCTCCGCCGTTTACAATGCTGCGAACGCCTCACACGTCCTCTTCCTATATGGTCAAAGTACTTTCCCGCATTTTATTGGCGACTTGCTTCACCAGCACGCTGCCGGCGCAGAATTCGCGACTCTGGGTGCTGACCAGTCCGAATTCCATTGTTGAGTATGACTCCGCAACCTTTGCCCGAAAACAAGCGGTCTCCGTGCCAGAGGAGGCAATGAAAGCTGCGC
>Ga0307469_10000384_pt1 | contig 16496 bp, 13 predicted proteins | sample atmos_gasesAM2C__FD_203084 | JGI IMG/M metagenome (GOLD analysis project Ga0307469, IMG submission 203084) | Hardwood forest soil microbial communities from Morgan-Monroe State Forest, Indiana, United States - atmos_gasesAM2C_515 | ecosystem: Environmental > Terrestrial > Soil > Temperate...
GTTGAACTGGTAGATCTTGGTGTCGTAGACGCCGTAGCCGTCGTCCGGCGCGCCACCGTGCTCGAGCACGCGGATGAAGGCCTCCTTCTTCGGGAAGCCCAGCACGCGACCGGCGTCGATCGCGGCGTCCTGCGTCAGGTACATGTAGGGGTAGTACCCGGCGTAGTAGGTCTTGCCGTCTCCGGCCTTGTGGCTGGCGGCGACGGTGGCGCCCCACTCGCCGTACGGCCCCAGCATGGTGTTGTTGTGGTCGACGTACCAGAACTCGACGATGTCGTCCTCGAGGTCGAGGCAGTCGGGGAGAACGCGCCGCAGATGCTTCTCGTCGGCCCGGTAGAAGAACGCCGACCAACGCGAGTTGGTGTAGGTCAGCGGAAGGGTGTCGATGTCCCAGATCGGGTCGACCAGCGAGTAAATGAACGCGGTCTTCTCGTCACGGTCCACCGGCGAGGGCGGGATCTCACCCGTCTCTGCGCCGGGGATCTGCGTCACGGCAAACATCTCTGCCATAGCTTGGCATCCCCCTTTATGGACGGAAGGGTGGTGCACACGAACCGCACGAACGCCGCCCTTCGACCGGCACGATGGCCCGTCGAGGGTGGGGGTCGGGCAAACAGCGGTCGCAGCATATGTCACGACCTATGGGCCGTCAACGGGCCGCCAGGGGCCGGGGGCGCCACCGGGGCCACCCCCAGATCCCGCACTGCAAAAGGGGTTTCGCCTTTCGCAACCGGTTCGTGCGGATGTTGACAACCCGCCGCGCCGGCTCATAGGTTGCGGGCGCCTTGGGGGAGGCGCTCCACCGCGGCTGCCGGGGAGGCGGCCGCTGGCCCGAAGGCCGGTCGAACGAAGGGGGATGCGTTGAGAGGACACCTCGGACGGCTCGCGGCGATCACGGCGGTGGCGGCGCTCGCGATCGCGCTGGGCGCATGCGGCAGCTCGAAGAGCAGCTCGGGCTCGACCAGCCCCGGGAAGGTGCTGCGGCTCGGATACGTGACCACGCCGACCCACCCGTACGGCATCGCGGTGGCGGCGTTCGCAAAGCGCGTGCAGGACGCCTCCGGCGGCAAGCTCACCGTCACGCCGCTGCCGAACTACCAGGGCGGCGACGTGCCGCTCCTGAACGACGTCTCCGGCGGGACCGTCGAGATGGCCGCGCCCTCGACCGCCATCTTCGACACCCGTGGGGTGAAGGTCTTCCAGCCGCTCCAGGCGCCGTTCCTGATCACCAACTACGGCCTCGAGAAGGCCGTACTGGACGGGGACATCGGCAAGTCGATGCTCTCGAGCGCGAACGGCCCGGCCAAGCTCGGCCTGGTCGGCCTGGGCGTCCTCGAGGGCGGGCTGCGCAAGCCGCTCGGACGGGTCAAGTGCCTGACCACCCCGGGCGACTTCCAGGGCGCCAAGATCCGCGCGCCCCAGTCCGCGGTGCTCTCGGCCGGCCTCAAGGCGCTCGGCGCGGAGCCGACGCCGCTCGCCGTGGGCGACGTCTTTCCCGCGCTGCAGAACGGGACCGTCGACGGGATGGAGGCCAACCTCGGCCTGATCCAGACGAACAAGTACTACGAGGTCGCCAAGTGCGTCACCCAGGACGTCAACCTGTGGCCCTTCCCGGCCGCGGTCGTGATCAACAAGTCCCAGTGGGACGCGCTCTCGAGCCAGGAGCAGGGGTGGCTGCGCGACGCGGGGGCGAAGCTGGCCGACGACTCGCTCGCGGTCTTCACCAACCCGGCTCCCGGCGCGCCGAACTTCGCCAAGCTCCTCTGCGGCGAGGGCCTGACCTTCGCGTTCGCCGGCAAGGCGAACCAGGCCGCACTGGCCAACGCCGTCAAGCCCGCGTACACCCAGCTCGACAAGGATCCCGAGGTCGCGGCCGCGATCTCGAAGATCCAGGCGCTCAAGGCGTCGTCCGCGCCGCCGGCCCCGGCCGCGCCGCTGCCGGCCGGCTGCACGACCAAGCAGGCGAGCTAGCCGCCACTCGTCGCCGCGGCCCGGAGTCCGTCTTCGGGCCGCGGTGGGCGGGGCTAGGCTGGGCGATGCCATGACCACGGTCACCGAGGCGCCGAGGGGCTACGCGGGCGAGCGCCGCCTCGTGCGCGCGCTCGACACGCTGGCCCGCTGGCTCGGGATCTACTCGGACGCGGCCGTCAGGATCGCCACCTTCGGCGTGATCCTCGGAATCGTCGTCGCCGCCGGCGCCGCCGCGGCGAACGTCTTCACGCGCTACGTGCTCGGCTACTCGATCCAGGGCTCGGACGAGCTCCAGGCGTACGCGTTCCTCTGGGTGATCTGGATGGGGGTCTCGATCGCGGTCCGCCGCGGCTCGGTGACCGTGATCACCTTCGTCTCCGACCACGGCCCGGCGCTCTGGCAGCGCTCGGTCAAGACCTTCTCCGGGCTCTCGCTGGCGGTGCTCCTGGTCTACGCCTGCATCCGCACGACCCAGTACGCCGGCTCGCCGGAGTCGCTCAACTCCTCCTCGGCGGGCCTCGGCATCGCCGCCTTCTACCCGATCGTCTCGATGACGATCGGCTACTACTTCATCTCGCTGCACTACCTGCGCCAGGCCGTGGGCGGCGCGGCGCGGGTCGCGGGGGAGGGGCGCGCCGGGCTCCGTCACGCGGCGAGCGGCCTCGTCGGCGGCCTTGCGATCACCGCGGCGGTGTGGACGGTGGTGGCGCTGATGCTCTCGGCCGGGGTGAACCCGCTCGTGTCGATCGGCGTCGTGTTCGTCGCGCTCACGCTCGCGGGCAACCCGATCATCTTCATGCTCTCGATCGTCGGGATCATCGCGACCGTCGAGCTGCCGTGGCTGTCGTTCTACCCCAGCCAGGACGTGATCTTCCCGTTCCGCACCACGCAGAACGAGATGGGCCTCAAGGGCAGCGCCGAGCTCGTCGTGATCCTGATGTTCCTGGTCGTGGCGCAGGTCATGAACTCGAGCGGGATGTCCGACCGGCTGATCTCCTTCGCCGGCACCATCGTGGGGCACCTGCGCGGGGGCATGGCGTACGTCTGCCAGGTGACGTCGGCGCTGGTCTCCGGCATCTCGGGATCGGCGCAGGCCGACGCGGCGATCATGACGCCGCTGCTCGTGCCGGCGATGGAGAAGGAGGGCTACCCGCGCGACGTCGCGGCGGCGGTCGTCGCGGGCGCGTCGATCAAGGGCCCGATCGGCCCGCTCTCGATCATGTTCATCTTCTACGGCATCGTCGTCGAGACCGACGGCGCGCCGATCTCGCGCCTGCTCCTGTCCGGGGTGATGGCCGAGATCCTGCTGTTCTTTGCGCAGGCGGCGACCGTCTACGTGGTGGTGCGCCGCATGGGCTTCTTCCACAAGCGCCCGTTCGCCGGATGGGGTGCGGTCGGACGCAGCGGCGTCACCGCGCTCCCGGTCCTGATCGTGCCCTTCGTGATCCTCGGCGGCATCCTGAGCGGCGTCTTCACGCCGACCGAGTCCGGCGCGGCGGCGGTGGTTGTCGCGCTCGGCCTCGCGCTCTTCTGGTACGCGAGCCTCTCGCCGCGGGACCTGCCCCGGGTGCTGACGCTGGCCGGCATCGACACGGGCATCGTGATGCTGCTGGTGGGCGACTCGGCGATCCTCGCCAAGGTGCTCCAGAGCAACAGCTTCGGCGACCAGCTGGCGAGCTTCTTCACCGGGATCACGGACAACAAGTACGTGTTCCTGCTTCTGGTGAACCTGCTGCTCCTGGCCGTGGGGATCTTCGTCGAGCCGCTTCCGGCGCTCGCGATCTTCGCGCCGTTCCTGGCGGTGATCGCGGTGGGCACCTTCGGGGTCGATCCCACCCAGTTCGGCCTGATCATGGTCTTCAACCTCGTGCTGGCGCTCATTCACCCGCCGCTCGGGCTGGTGATCTTCCTGGTCTCGAGCCTGGCCAAGGTCTCGGTCGAGCGCCTCTCGATCATGATCCTGCCGTGGCTGGCGGTGAGCCTGGTGGTGCTGTTCCTGGTCACCTATCTGCCGAGCCAGGTGGTGCTCGCGCTCGCGAACCTCCTGCAGTAGGCGGGGGCGGCCGGGGAAGGGCCGCTGGTAGACTCGCCGCCCGCCGTGGTCCTGACCTGCGCTCGACGTCGATGATCCTGTGTCTGTCGGGCGGCACCGGCGGCGCGAAGATGGTGGACGGGCTGGCCCAGGTGCTCGGGCAGGAGTCGCTCTCGGTGGTCGTCAACACGGGGGACGACGCCGACTTCTTCGGCCTGCGCGTCTGCCCCGATCTCGACATCTGCACGTACACGCTCGCCGGGGTGGTGTCGGAGCGCGGCTGGGGGTTCGCGGACGACGGCTTCCGCTGCCTCGACGGCCTCCGCACCTACGGGCGCGAGGCGTGGTTCGGGCTTGGTGACCGCGACCTCGCCACGCACATCCACCGCACGCTCCTCCTGCGCGACGGCTGGCGGCTTTCGGCGGTGACGGAGGACATCCGGCAGAGGCTCGGCGTGGCGGCGACGATCCTCCCCATGTCCGACGACGAGGTCGCGACCCGGATCACGACCGCCTCCGGACGGCTCGGCTTCCAGGAGTACCTCGTGCGCGACGGCGCGCGCGAGGAGATCGCGGCGATCGAGCTCGAGGGCGTCGACGAGGCCCGCCCGGCGCCCGGGGTGCTCGAGGCCATCGCCGCGGCGGACGCGATCGTGATCGCGCCCTCGAGCCCGGTCGTCTCGATCGGGACCATCCTGGCCGTGCCCGGCGTGCGGGCGGCGCTCGTGGTCCGGCGCGAGCGCGTGGTCGCGGTGAGCCCGATCGTCGGCCGGCGCCCGGTCGAGGGGCCGGCCGACCGCTTCCTGCGAGGCGCCGGGCACGCCGAGTGCTCGGCCGGGCAGATGGCACGCATCTACGCCGACGTGGCCGCGACCTTCCTGCTCCACGAGGGCGACGCCGACGAGGCGGCCGCCGTGGCGGCCGCGGGCGTGCGGCCGCTCGTCACGGACGTGCTCATGCCGGACCGCCCGGCCCGCGCGCGCCTCGCCGCGGGCGCGCTGGAGGCGCTCGCGTGAGCCGGGTCGACGCGGTCGTCCCCGTGAAGCCGCTGGGGCGGGCGCTCGGGCGCCTCGCCCCGTGGCTCGCCGCGCCGGCGCGGCGGGAGCTGCAGGCGGCGATGGTGCGAGACGTGCTCGGGGCGCTCGCCCGTGCCGGGGGCGTGGGGCGGACGTGGGTCGTGAGCGGCGATCCCACCGTGCGCGGGCTCGGGCTGGGGCTAGGCGCGGTGCCGCTCGACGACCTCGACCCGCCGGCCGGGATCAACGCCGCCGTGGCCCGCGGGCTGGACGCGGCCGCGAGGGATGGGGCGGCCGCGGCGTTGGTGGTGATGGGCGACCTCCCGCTCGCCGTCCCCGGCGAGGTGGAGCGCCTGATCGCCGCGGCCCCGGCGGGCGCGGGCGCCGCGCTCGTCAGCTCGCGCGACGGCACCGGGACGAACGCGCTCCTCCTCCGGGGCCCACACGCCCTCGAGCCGGCCTTCGGCGAGGGCTCGCTCGCCCGTCACCTCGCGCAGGCTCGTGAGCGCGCGCTCCCGCTCGTGCGGGTCGAGAGCCCGGCGCTCGCGCTCGACATCGACACGATGGGGGACCTCGAGGTCCTCGCCCTCACCCACGTGGAGTGCGAGAGCCGCCAGGTCTTGGCGCGCCTGGGGGTGCTCGAGCCGGCGCTGCCGGGGCGCCCGCGCTGAGGCTCCTCGCGCTCGAGGGACTGCCCGAGGTGGTCCCGGGGGACGACCTCGGCGGGATGCTCGGTGAGGCAGCCGCCGCCGCCGGCGCCCGTCCGGGCGACGTGCTCGTGGTCGCGCACAAGGTGGTGAGCAAGGCCGAGGGGCGCATCGTGCGGCTGACCGAGGTCGTTCCGGGACCGGCCGCGCGGGCGCTCGCGGTCGAGACCGGCAAGGACCCGCGCCTGGTCGAGGTGATCCTCGGGGAGACCCGGCGGGTGCTGCGCCGCCGTGGTGGGACGATCGTCTGCGAGACCCGCCAGGGGTTCGTGTGCGCCAACGCCGGCGTGGACGCCTCGAACGCGCCGGAGGGCACGGTGATCCTGTTGCCGCGCGATGCCGACGCCTCGGCGCGGCGCCTCCAGGCGGCGCTCGCCCGGCGGGTCGGCGGGCGCGTGGGCCTCGTCGTGAGCGACACCCACGGGCGGGCGTTCCGGCGCGGGCTGGTCAACGTGGCGATCGGGGTGGCCGGCTTCCGGCCGCTCGTCGACCACCGCGGCGGGGTGGACCGGAGCGGGCGCACGCTGGTCGCGACCGAGCAGGCGCTCGCGGACGAGCTCGCCGGCGCGGCGGGCATGCTGATGGGCAAGGATGCCGGCCTGCCCGCGGTGCTGGCATGCGGGGTGCCCACGCAGCCGGGCCCGGGCAGCGTGGGGGAGCTCCTGCGCGACCCCGCGCACGACCTCTTCCGCGAGGGCGGCCAGATGGTGGGAGCGTGACGAGGGTGGGAAGCGAGGAGCGCCCGCTCCGGGTCGCGATCGTGGGGGCGGGGCCGTCCGGGTTCTACGCGGCCGAGCACCTGCAGGAGCGCGACGACCTGATCGCGCTCATCGACATGTACGACCGCCTGCCGACGCCCTTCGGCCTCGTGCGCGGCGGGGTGGCGCCGGACCACCAGAAGATCAAGTCCGTGACCCGGGTCTACGACCGCATCGCGACGCACTCGCACTTCCGCTTCTTCGGGAACGTGGAGTTCGGCCGCGACATGACCGACGCCGATCTCGCCGACCACTACCACGCGGCGATCTACGCGACCGGGGCGCGCACGGACCGGCGCATGGGGATCCCGGGCGAGGAGCTTCCGGGCTCGCACCCGGCGACCGAGTTCGTCGGCTGGTACAACGCCCACCCGGACTTCCACGACGTGCGCTTCGACCTCTCCGGCGCGCACGTGGTGATCGTCGGCAACGGCAACGTGGCGATCGACATCGCCCGCATCCTCGCCTCGCCGCCGGAGCTGCTCGCGGAGACGGACATCGCCGACGAGGCCCTGGAGGCGCTGCGCGCGAGCCGTGTGCGGACGATCACCGTGCTGGGCCGGCGCGGGCCGGCGCAGGCCGCGTTCACGGCCAAGGAGCTCAAGGGCCTGGCGTCGGTGCCGGAGACGGACGTGGTCGTCGAGGCCGGGGCCCTGGCCGACGGCCCGGCGGGCGTGGGGGAGGGCGACCCGCGCACGCTCGAGCTCCTCCGAGAGCTGGCCGCGCGGCCGCGCATGGAGGCCGCACGGGAGATCCACCTGCGCTTCCTCGCCTCGCCGGTCGAGATCCTCGGGACCGAGCGCGTAGAGCGGCTGGTGGTGGCGGAGAACGAGCTCTACGAGGGCTCCGGGGGGCGCCTGCGCGCCCGCCCGAGCGGGCGCTACGAGACGATCCCGGCCGATCTGGTGCTGCGGGCGATCGGCTACCGCGGAGTGGCGCTCCCCGGCGTCCCCTTCGACGAGGGCCGCGGGGTGATCCCCAACGCCGGCGGGCGCATGCTCGACGGCCCCGAGGGGTCGCCGATACCCGGCGAGTACGTGGTCGGCTGGATCAAGCGCGGGCCCCGGGGGATCATCGGCACCAACAAGCCGGACGCCCAGGAGACCGTCGAGGCCCTGCTGGCGGACCTGGCCGAGGGGCATCTGCGCGACCCCTACCGTCCGGAGCCCGCTGCGGTCGTCGAGCTCCTCGGCCGGCGCAAGCCGGACTACGTGACCTACGAGGACTGGCAGATCATCGACGAGCTCGAGCGCGCGCGCGGAGCCGAGACCGGCCGCGCCCGGCGCAAGTTCGCGCGCATCGAGGAGATGCTGGACGCCCTCGCCGAGCGCAAGGACGCGATGGAGGTCGCCGACGAGGCCCTGGAGGTGGAGTCGCCCGAGGGCTAGGCGGCGCTCGCCAGGCCGCCCGGGACGATCTCGTAGGTCGTCGTGCGCCGAGCCGGGATCCGCCCGGCGCCGTAGATCGCGGCCTCGAGCTCCTCGGGGGTGGCGAGCTGGCCGTGCGCGGCGCCGCTCGCGCGCGAGATGTTCTCGTCCATGAGCGTGCCGCCGAGATCGTTGCAGCCGGCCGCGAGCAGGCGCGCGCCGCCCTCGAGGCCGAGTTTGACCCAGGAGGCCTGGATGTTCGGGATGAGCCCGTCGAGCGCGATCCTCGCCACGGCGTGCACGAGCACGACCTCGTCCCAGGTCGGACCGGGGCGCGCGCGGCCCTGCAGGTAGATCGGCGCGCCCATGTGGACGAAGGGCAGCGGCACGAACTCGGTGAAGCCGCCGGTGCGCCGCTGGATCTGCCGGAGCACCTCGAGGTGGTTCGACCAGGAGCGCGGCCCGTCGATGTGGCCGAACATGATCGTGGAGGTGGCCCGCAGGCCGAGCTCGTGGGCGGTGATCATGACCTCGGCCCACTCGGCCGTGCGGATCTTGTCCGGGCAGAGGTGGCGGCGCACCCGGTCGTCCAGGATCTCGGCGGCCGTGCCGGGCAGGGTGCCGAGGCCCGCGTCGCGAAGGCGCGCGAGGAAGTCGCGCACGGGCACACCGAGCGTCTGCGCACCCTGCCAGACCTCGAGCGGGGTGAAGCCGTGGACGTGCATCTCCGGCAGGCGCCGCTTGATCGCCTCGACCACGCCGGCGTAGAAGTCGCCGGTGAAGTCCGGGTGGATGCCGCCCTGGAGGCACACCTCCGTGGCGCCCCGCTCCCACGCCTCCACCGAGCGGCGGACCACCTCGTCGGCGTCGAGGAGGTAGGGCGCGCCGCGCAGGTTGAGGCTCTTGGGCCCGCGCGAGAAGCCGCAGAAGCCGCAGCGGAAGTAGCACTGGTTGGTGTAGTTGATGTTGCGGTTGATCACGTACGTGACCACGTCGCCCACGGTGCGCTCACGGAGCCGGTCGGCCACCAGGGCGATCGCCTCGACCTCCTCGCCCGCGGCGGAGAAGAGGCGCACGAGCTCCTCGCGCTCCGGGGGCCGCCCGGCGAGCGAGCGCTCGAGGATGCCCGCCAGATCGCTCTGAAGGTCCGCGATGCCGGTCTCCGCTGTGCCGTCGCGCCAGGCGCCGTCGCCCCAGGCGGCCGAGAGGCGCCGCTCCGGGACCGGCGCGGGCAGGTCGCGCCCGGGCGCCCAGGCGGTGCGGGGCCGGGCCGCCCCGCGCCCGTCCACCTGGTCGAGGTAGGCCTTGAGCTGGAGACGGGGGAGCCCCTCGCGGGCCCGGTCCACGTCGAGCCCCGGCGGGAGGGCGACGCGCTCGAGGAGCCGCCGGGGCCCGAGGGCCTCGCGAAGGCGCCCGAGGGCCTCGTCGTCCCAGCCGCCCGCGAGCACCAGGTCGCAGGCACCGCCCGCGACGGCGGCGAGGGCGGCCTCGAGGTCCGGGACGGCCACGGACGGGACCGCATCGACGGCCGGAAGCGCGCAGAGCCCGGCGGCCTCGACAAGCCCCTCCGGTTCGGCGCGCAGCCAGGGCGAGCCGGAGCGGACGAGCGCGTCGAGGACGTCGGCGCGCGGGCCCTCGTGTCGGACCGTCACGCGCCAACCGGGGACGTCCCGGGCGACGAGCTCCATCACGCCGGCTGGTGGGAGCACCCAGGCGAGCGCGGCGGAGCCGGCGCGGGCGGTCTCGACCGGAAGGAGGCCCTCGGCGAGCGCCGCGCCGGCGGCGGCATCGTCGAGGCCTCCGGCCTCGCGGGCCGTGCCGGGCGCAGGCGCCAGGCGCAGGGCGGTGACGACGGACGCGCTCACCGGGGGTAGCCCGCCGGGTCGGCCGCGGCCGTGAGGCGCCCGCGCAGGCCGTCTGCGACGAAGGCCGGGTCGTGGACGTATTCCGGGTAGATCGTGAGCCGCTCGCAGAGCTCGTAGCCGGCCTCGCGCGAGATGGCCGCGAGGCGGGCGACCTGGGGCCAGGGCGCCTCCGGGTTGATGAAGTCCGGGGTGAGTGGGGAGATGCCGCCCCAGTCGTTGATCCCGGCGAGGAGCAGCGGGCCGTAGTCGGCGGAGAGGTTCGGCGGGGCCTGGATGTTCATGTCCGGCCCGAGGACGAGGCGGGCGACCGCGCAGGCGCTCATGAGCTCGAGCAGCCCGGGCTCCCCGTCCGCGCCCATCGGGGTGTCCGGCTTGGCCCGGAAGTTCTGGACGATGACCTCCTGGATGTGGCCGAACTCCTCGTGGAGCGTGCGCAGCGCCAGCAGCGCCTCCACGCGCTCGGCGGCGTTCTCGCCGATCCCGATCAGGATCCCGCTGGTGAAGGGGATGCGAAGCTCACCGGCCTTGCGGATCATCGCGAGGCGCGTGGCCGGGCGCTTGTCCGGGGCGTGCTCGTGGGGCCCGCCCGGGCCACAGAGCCGCTCCGCCACCGACTCCAGCATGATGCCCTGGCTCGGGGCGACCTCCCTGAGCTCGGCGAGCTCCCGACGCGAGAGGACGCCGGCGTTGGGGTGGGGGAAGAGGCCGGTCTCCTCAAGCACCCGCCGGCACATGGCGACGAGGTAGCCGTGGGTGCTCTCGTGGCCGAAGCGCCGCAGCGTCTCGCGGTATCGCGGCCAGCGCACCTCCGGGCGGTCGCCCAGGCAGAAGAGCGCCTCCTTGCAGCCGAGCCGCCGCCCGGCCTCGGCGACGGCCATGACCTCGTCCGGGCTCATCGTGTGGGCGCGGGGGTCGTCGGGCTCACGCGCGAACGTGCAGTAGCTGCAGACGTCGCGGCAGAGGTTGGTGAGCGGGATGAAGACCTTGCGCGAGTAGGTCACGACGGTGTCGTGCCCCTGCTCGCGGAGGGCGGCCGCCGCCGCCCAGAGCGCGGCGTGCTCGGCGCCCCGCGCCTCGGCGAGCGCGAGCGCCTCCGCGCGCCTGAGCCGCCCGCCGTCCAGCGCGCGCTCGACCGCCTCCCTGAGGCGCGGCCTGAGCGCCGTGAGGTCTGGGGGGGCGAGCGAGCTCACTCGGGCGGGGGGCCCTGGCCGAGGCGGAAGCGGCTCCAGTCGGGCCGGCGCTTCTCCTGGAAGGCGCTGATCCCCTCCTGCGGCTCGGGGCCGTAGACGTGGTTGAGCGCCACGAGCTCGAGGCCGTGCTGGACGGCGGAGTAGAGCTGGTCCGAGGCGGCGTTCAGGGCGATCTTCGCCAGGCGCAGGCCCTGGGGGGAGCGTCGGAGGATCTCGGTGCACCAGACGTCCACCTCGGCGTCGAGCGCCTCGTCCGGGACCACCTTGTTCACGAGGCCCATCGCGAGCGCCTCCTGGGCGCTGTACTGGCGGGTGAGGAAGAGGATCTCCCGCGCCTTCTTCTCGCCGACGATCGCCGGCATGAGCTGGCAGCCCCACCACAGCGGCGCCGAGCCGATCCGGGGGCCGGCCTGGCCGAACACGCCGGACTCGCCCGAGATCGTCATATCGCACAGCACGTTGAGCTCGTTGCCGCCGCCGATGCAGTAGCCGCGCACGCGCACGATGATGGGCTTGCCGTTGTTGCGGATGGCCAGGCCCAGGCGGTCGTGGAGGTGGTGGAGGTTGCGCTTCTCGGCCGCGGTCGTGGTCGGGTCGCGCACGTCGCCGCCGACGCAGAAGGCGCGCTCGCCGGCGCCGGTGAACACGATCACGCCCACCGCCTCGTCGTCGGCGGCCGCCTCGAAGGCCTCGGCCAGCTCGCGCACCGTCTGGCGGCGGAAGGCGTTCAGCCGGTCGGGGCGGTTGATGGTGATCGTCGCCCGCCCGTCGCCAACCTCGTAGAGGATGTCCTCGAACTCCACGTCGCGCCCCTTGGATGTCCGCCGGTGGTCGCCGCTGGGCGGCAGGGCGCCATCCTATCGGGGGGCCGATGGCCTCGGACCGCTCGGAGCGAGGATCCGGTCTCACATCACGGGACCGGCGTTCACCATGTGGGGCGCCGTCTTGTCAGAACTTGAGACGGACTGGTAGCTATTAGGTTTGTTACCGTCGGAACTAAGACGGTACCTCATCATCCGAGACAGGCGGGCGAACCAATGGCGACCAGCACGGCGCCGGCAAAGGGCAGCGGGCGCTACCGGATCCAGTCCATCGAGCGGGCGGTCGCGATCCTGAACGCCTTCAGCGCGGAGCAGCCCGAGCTCGGCGTGACCGAGATCGCGGCGCAGCTGGGCCTGCACAAGTCGACGGTCCATCGCTTCCTCGTCAACCTCGAGGCCGGGGGGCTGGTCGAGCGGAACCCGCGGAGCTCGCGCTACCGGCTCGGCCTTCGCATCTTCGAGCTCGGCGGGCTCGTCCTGCAGCAGATGAACCTCTGGGACGAGGCGCTGCCGTTCCTCGAGGGGCTGGTCCACGAGAGCGGCGAGACCGGGCACCTGGCCGTCCTCGACGGCGGCGAGGCGATCTACATCGAGAAGGTCGAGGCCAGGCGGGCGCTTCGCATCCCGTCGGCCATCGGCCGCGGGTACCCGGCGCACGCGACGAGCCTCGGCAAGGTGCTGCTCGCCCACGCGCCGGTCGAGGAGATCGAGGCGGTGATCGCCGACCACGGCCTCGCGCGCTGCACGCCGCAGACGATCACGGACCCCGCCCGCCTGCGCGACGAGCTGGCGTGGGTGCGACGGCAGGGGTACGCCGTCGACAACGAGGAGTACGAGGAGGGCCTGCGCTGCATCGGCGCGCCGATCATCGGGCACACGGGCCAGGTGGTCGCGGCGCTCGGCATCGGCGGGCCCACCACGCGCGTGACGCCCGAGCGGGTCACGGCCCTGGCCGACCTGGTCATGGTCGCCGCGAAGGGCCTCTCGCGCCGCCTCGGCGCCGACCAGTCCGGGGCCTTCGCACAGACGGCCTTCCGCGTGCGCACGCACCGCGAGCAGGCGGGGATCCGCTGAGTCCCGCCCCCACTTCCTGACAAAAGACCACAAGGAGCGCTTTCCGAATGGCGACCACCGCCTCAACCCACTACAAGATCCCGCTCTCGAGCAGGACGTCGCACTTCGTGCTGCCGAAGCAATGGGCGTCGATGCGAAAGGCAGAGGCGCTGGAACGCGATACGGGAAAGCGCGTCATCCATTTCGAGAAGGGCGACTTCCAGGGCGACGAGTTCTACCCGGCGCCGCACATCTACGACGCGGCCGGGCGGGCCATCCACGAGGGCCACGTGCGCTACGTGCCCGGTCCTGGCCTGCCCGACCTGCGCGATGCGATCGCCGAGGAGGCGACCAAGCGCGGCCGGCCGACCGTGCGCGAGGAGGTCCTCGTCACGATGGGCGCCAAGCACGCCCTCACCCAGTCGCTGCTCACGCTCATCGACCAGGGCGACGAGGTGATCTTCCCGAACCCCGGCTACCCGCCGGACGAGTTCTGGATCACCTACGCCGGCGGGAAGGTGGTGTACGCGCCGCTGGTCGAGCCCGACTTCCACTTCGACCTCGACGGGCTCAAGGCGCAGATCACCCCGCGCACGAAGATGCTCATCATCAACTCGCCGCAGCGGCCGAACGGCATGGCCGTCGGGCAGCTCGACGAGATCGCCGAGATCTGCATGGAACGCGGGGTCGTCGTCCTGACCGACGAGATCTTCTCGCACATGGTCTACCCGCCGAGCGAGCACAGGACCATCGCGGCCGTGGAGGGCATGGCCGACCGCACGATCCTGGTCGACACGTTCTCGAAGACGTACATCATGACCGGCTTCAGGATCGGCTGGTGCGTGGCCAGCAAGGAGCTGATCACCGCGATGGACATCTTCCAGCAGAACTCGGTCACCAACGTTCCGGCGTTCGTGCAGCTGGCGGCCCTGGCCGCCATCACCGGGCCGCAGGAGCACGTGCTCGAGACCACCGCCCGGCTCCAGGCGAAGCGCGACAAGGTCGTGGCCGCGCTGAACGCGATGCCGGGCATCGAGTGCCCGACGCCGGACGGCTCGTTCTACGTCTTCCCGGACATCCGCGGCACCGGCATGACCGCCCAGCAGTTCGCAGACCACCTGATCGAGCAGCACGGCGTGGGCGTCGTGGCCGGGACGGCCTTCGGCGACCGCGGCGAGGGGCACGTGCGGATCACCTACGCGGCGCCGGACGCGGTGCTCGAGGAGGGCCTCGCGCGCATCGGCGAGGCGGTGGAGCAGCTCTAGGGGGAGGCCCGTCGACGGGCCCCGGCCTGCCTGCGCGCGCGGGCCGGCCGGGGCCACGGCGCCGCGCGCGCAGCGACTAGGCTTCCGCGGTCAAGTTCCCGCGGCGACAAGGAGGCCGGGCGTGGCGGAGACCCGCTTGCTCTGGGAGGACCTGACGGAGGGCGACGAGGCCGTCTCCGAGGGGCGCACGATCACCGAGGCGGACGTCGTCAACTTCTGCGGCCTCTCCGGCGACTTCAACTGGTTCCACGTCGACGCGCAGGCGGCGAAGGAGTCGGTCTTCGGCCAGCGGGTGGCGCACGGCATGCTCGTCCTGTCGGTCGCGACTGGCCTCCAGGTGGGGAAGATGGAGCCGAAGGTCGCCACGGCCGCCTTCATGGGCCTCAGGGAGTGGCAGTTCCGCGCGCCGGTCTTCTTTGGCGACACCATCCGCGTGAAGCGGACGATCGGCGAGAAGAGCGAGCACAAGAACCCCGCGCAGGGACTCTGCGTCTACGAGGTCGAGGTCCTCAACCAGGAGGACAAGGTCGTGCAGAAGGGCGGCTGGAACATGCTGATCCGCCGCAGGGAAGGGTAGGCGCCGCCGGGGCGGGTGCCCGCCGGGCCTCCTAGCGGCGTGGCGGCTCGCCGTCCGGCCCGGCCAGCTCCGGGTGCCAGCGGTTGAAGTGCTCGAGGTGCTGCGGCGTCAGCGCCCCGGGCGGGTAGTGCTCGGCGTAGAAGTCCGGGTCGACGTGCTGGGCCTGGCAGGTGAGGCGCTGGTACATGGGGTCGACGTAGGCCGGGAAGCGCCCGTGGGTCTCGTAGACGTACTCGCAGTAGTCCTTGACGAGCTCGACGGTCTCGTCGTCCGGGCGGACGATCTGGCTGACGATGCGGTCCGGCTGCTTGTAGGCCTTCGGGACCTGGTCGGCGTACTGCGACCACTTGACCTCCATGAAGGCGTTCACGGCCGCGCGCATGTCGGCGTGGTAGGGGGGCGTGAAGGCCTCGTAGACGCCGTCGCGCCCGACCGGGACGCTCGGCCCGGCCTTGGCGTCGGCGAAGGTGAAGCCGAGCCCCGGCACGTCCATGCCGCCCAGCAGGAAGCGGGCGATGTAGCCGGTGAAGGTCCAGCCGCCGAGGCCCAGGCACTGGAGTGCGAGGTTGATGTTGTGGCAGATGAAGGCCTGCTCGACGACCTGCATCGAGAGCACGCGCTGCTCGAGATCGATCATCCCCATCTGGCGCGCGCCGTCCAGGCGCCCGGAGGCGATCCAGCGCTCGAGGCCGGCCGAGCGCATGCCCTGCACCTCGTCCACGATCGAGAAGCGGTAGTCGGGCGAGAGGTAGATGAAGAGGAGGTTGATGTACTCGAGCGTCATGTTCGAGACCGGCAGGAACAGCGACGAGCCCGGCTGGTTCGCGTTCCAGTGGTTGAAGACGAACAGGCCGGGAAGGCCGGTCGGGAGCTTGGCCCGCTCGGGGAAGAGCTCCACCTTGGCCCGGCGCATGTGCTCGAGGATCCACTCCACCTGGGCCTCGATCGGCTTGCCCGACAGCGTGGCGAGCTCGCCCGGCTCGGGCAGGAGGCGCCACATGTCCAGGAAGTAGGTGCCGTGGTCGTTGGTGAAGAACAGCTCGGTGCCGTGGTTCGAGCACGACGAGGGCCACGTGCGGTTGGTCCACTGGACGAGCGCGTCCGCTCCCTGCGTCGGGTCGATGTCGGCCAGGTTGAGCCCGGTCAGGCCGGTGCCCGCCATGAGCAGGAGCGCCTCCTCGAGCTCCGTGAGCGGCACCGGCTCGTAGGGGCTGCGGTAGGCGAGCGGCCCCTGGGCGATCTCCATGCCGAGGCCGACGCGGCGGCTCTTTCGGTCCCAGACCGACTGGAAGAAGGGGTAGTGGAGCGCGTCGTACAGCCCCGCCGGGGCGGCGGCGGCGAGGTCCTCTGCGACGGTTCGTGGCGGGTTCACAGGCCGAGCTCCCTGCTGATGATCAGCTGCTGGATCTCGCTCGTCCCCTCGGTGATGGAGGCGAGCTTGGCATCGCGGTAATAGCGTTCGACCGGGTACTCGACGATGTAGCCGTAGCCGCCGTGGATCTGGACGGCCTCGCGGGTGACGTACTCGGCGACCTCCGCAGAGTAGTACTTGGCCATCGAGGCCTCGCGGACGCACGGCCGGCCGGTGGCATACAGCCAGGCCGCCTTGTAGGCGAGGCTCTTGGCGGCCTCGATGCGCGTCGCCATGTCCGCGAGCTTGAAGCGGATGGCCTGGAACTTGGAGAGCGCGCGGCCGAAGGCCTCGCGCTCGCCGGCGTAGCGGCGGGCGGCCTCGAAGGCGGCCTCTGCGATCGCGGCCGACTTCACCCCGTGCGAGACGCGGCCGGTGATGAGCGCCTCCATGAGCGCGCCGAAGGCGCCCTCGCTGCCGCCGAGGAGCGCCTCCTCCGGCACCTCGCAGTCCTCGAAGACCA
>Ga0307469_10000385_pt1 | contig 16374 bp, 14 predicted proteins | sample atmos_gasesAM2C__FD_203084 | JGI IMG/M metagenome (GOLD analysis project Ga0307469, IMG submission 203084) | Hardwood forest soil microbial communities from Morgan-Monroe State Forest, Indiana, United States - atmos_gasesAM2C_515 | ecosystem: Environmental > Terrestrial > Soil > Temperate...
GGCCGTCTCGTACTCCACGTGCGCCACCGCAATCGTGATCCCGCGCTCGCGCTCTTCCGGCGCGTTGTCGATCGAATCGAACGCCCGGAACTGCACCTTCGGGTTGTTCTTCGAGAGTACTTTGGTGATCGCCGCCGTCAACGTCGTCTTGCCGTGGTCGATGTGCCCAATCGTCCCCACGTTTACGTGCGGCTTACTCCGCTCGAATTTCTCCTTCGCCATCGTTCCTCACACTTTTGAGAGAGCTACGCGGCCATTGCCGCGATGCACTTCGCCTGGGTCACTTCGCTCTGCAAAATGGAGCGGGGGACGGGGCTCGAACCCGCGACCATCTGCTTGGAAGGCAGAGACTCTACCACTGAGTTACCCCCGCTCATTCCTGCCGTGTCAATCGTGGAGCCTGGGACCGGGATTGAACCGGTGACCTCGTCCTTACCAAGGACGCGCTCTACCAACTGAGCTACCCAGGCCCGAACCGGTTTCCCCGAACCCTCCCACGGCTTGCATCGGAAGCGCGGCCGGGGCCGCCTCGCTCCGAAAGATATTTCTGAGCCCTCACCGAGATCTCAGGACCGTTTCGGTCGCCGGCGACGCTGGTGGACGGGGGAGGATTCGAACCTCCGTAGCCCGCAAGGAGCGGCAGATTTACAGTCTGCTGGTTTTAGCCACTCACCCACCCGTCCCGCAAAATCATCGGGGCACAGCTTCAGCATCCCACTTGCCCTACAAGAACTTGACCGGACTGCTGTACGGGGTACTCCGCAATGCAGAAAGGGCTCGTGTCCGAAGACACCAGCCCTAGCGCTTTTGTTGCGAGGAATCCGTCCGCAACCCCTGCCCAAAATTCCCGGTCCCTCAAACTCAGCTGGCGGAGGGAATTGAACCCCCGACCCTCTGATTACAAATCAGATGCTCTACCTGCTGAGCTACGCCAGCCCTGCTTAAACCTAGGAAAATTATCATAGAGGCAATCAAATTGCAAGCAAGTTTCTACTGCCGGCAAACCCCTTGCCATATAGGCACTTATCGGCCGCTCCCCCGGCTGCCCTCTGCCCTATTCGGCAGCGGGCTTCGAGAATTCGCTGTCGTCCAGTTCCATGTTATGGCGTACTTCCGTAAAAGTGATCGTGAAAGAGGGTTTCGAAATTGACTGGTGAACGGTGAACGGCAGCTTGATTCCGTCCACTTCCCTGTAATCCTCCAAATCTTCCTGATAAGCCGAAACACCCTCGGGCGTGTGACGCTTGCTGATGAGCCGAAGCGCCAGTCCCGTCTTGATATCGAAGTACATTTTGTCAGGCTCGGCCGCTGCGCGCGCTCCTTCCACTACATAGGCGTCGCGCTCGCCGATTTTTTCCGTGCCGGTCACCGTGAACTTCGAATACAGCTGCTGCAAATCTAGCGGATGATAGAAATCGGCATCGAAACGCGTGTCTTCAAATTCAGCGCCGGTTTCATTGCGCAGGCCGTCCTGCGGATCATCCGTCCAAGCAGTTGTACCGTCGAAGCCCTGGCGGAAGGCAGCGCCGTTGAGAATGATCACGCGCAGCAGGCGATTCGGCGCCTTCTCATGAAATTCGACCGTGCCTGAAATCTGCATGTCCGGCACATCAATCGTGCCCGTCGCGATGCGCGAGGTCAGTTTTTTCCACGCGGCGCGTCCGCCAATGGCTTCGACATAACGATTCAAAATTTGATCGGCGGTCGGGATTGCCGGCGCGGCCGTTTTAGGCGGCGGCTTCTGCGGCGCGGAGGTGGCTGCGGGTGCTTGCGCGAACGCGGCACAGCTTGTCGCGAGGCTCAGTATCCCTGCTGCCAAAAGTTTTCTCATGCCCCCAGCTCTATGCACGGAGATGGACCCAAGCCATACAACATTAGAAGCGAGCGTTGCCGTTGCAGTTGCCAGAATTCGTCCTTGGTCGTTGACGACCCGCAAAATTCCGCAAGAGAGAGCGCGCAGGAAGGGGACAAAAACTTTACACCAACTGGATCGAAACCTATACTCGATTCTTCGCATGCCACTTTCTTCGACGAAACGCGCACTACTTGCGATAGCCGTGATTGTTGCCATTGGCAGTGTTGGTCTCGGGGTTTATATTTACCGGCAACACCAACCGCTCCCGGGTACTAGCGGCGGCTCGGCACCTGATCTCCTCGCTCAACATCCCGCGGATGCTCCTGTTATCTGCTATATAGATGTGGCCGCGTTGCGCGGATTGCAGAACTCGCCGCTGGCGGCAGTCCTAGGATTGACCTCACCGCATCCGCAAGCCGATCGGGAATACGCCGAATTTGTTCGCGAGACAGGATTCGATTACACGCGCGATCTCGATAAGGCGGCGATTGCAGCTTGGCCACAAAGCTTGCTAACGCCCGGCTCCATGGGCGAGAACCGCATCCTCGCGATCGCCGATGGCCGCTTCAACGAACAAAAAATCAAGGCCTACGCCCTGAGGACTGGAAGAGTGGTCGCGCACGGCGCACACCAAGTGTACGAGGTTCCCGGGAATCCACCTTTATCATTTGAGTTTCTTTCACCAACGCGGATTGTGCTGGCTAGCGGCAAGGACGCATCGGACCTGCTCACCGCAACAGGTGCGACGGCGAGAGACCCAGGCATCCAGTCGCGCATCGCGCGCGTTGCCGGAGCGCCGATTTTTGCCGTTGCCCGCACGGATCAGATCCCCGCCAGCTTCTATTCAAATTTCGGGAATTCGACGCAGCTCGAACGCCTGGCGCGCAGCGTTCGCGGCCTTACGCTCGCAGGGCAGCCCGATGGCGTGAAATTCAAAATAGCACTCGACGCCGAATGTGACTCGATGACCAATGCGCTCCAGCTCGCTACGCTGCTCGATATTCTACGCATGGCCTCGTCCATGACTCTGTCTGATCCGAAGACTCACCAGCAGATGAGCCGGGAACAAGCCGCGTTTCTACGCGCGGTCGTCAGTCAGGTAAAAGTCGCACATCAGGACAAGTGGGTTCGCCTGACTCTCGACGTTACCCCCGAAATGCTCGGCGCCTCGAATCCCAATTCCGCAGACCCTCCGGCCAGCGCGCCAACGCACTAGCCACCCCAAGGCCCAGGCGCGGTCCGATCCCGCGAGGTGTGAACTTCAAAGGAAAAGAGGAGATTTCAAAGCCTAATCGGCAGCGGCGGCGGAAGGGGTGGTATTGCGGAGGTAGCGCCAAGGATTGATCGGCGTGTTGTAAATTCGGACTTCGTAGTGGAGGTGCGGTCCCGTCGAGCGGCCGCTGGCACCTTCATAGCCGATGACGTCGCCGCGCTTCACATGCGTGCCGACCTGCGTGTTGAAGTTCGACATGTGTCCATACCAGGTGCTGACTCCAAAACCATGGTCGATAATCACCAGCCGCCCGTAGCCCGCCCGGCGATCCATGACAACAACCACTCCGTCGGCCGAGGCGCGCACTTCGTCTCCGTAGTGCGAAGCGATGTCGATCCCCGCGTGGAAAGCACCCTCACCACTGAACGGGTCGAGGCGCTCCCCGAAATGCCCGGTTATTTCGCCAATCACAGGCCATAGTGACGGGATGATCCCCAGACTACTCAGCTGTGGCCCCGGTAGCAGTCGCAGCCCGCTGCTTGCGAGCGCCACCGCCGTGGCATTCTTCTCCAGATAGCTGAACTCATCAACCGATTGTTGGAACTCGGCGTCAGGCTCCGCGCCCACATCAGTCAGCCCAAAGGGCGTGGTGCGCAACCGCGTGATCCCGTAAGCCATGGCTACTTCGCTGGCGAGCGACTGCAGGGAGTTCAACCTCTGGTTGGTATCTTTGATCTCGGTCTGCAGTTGGCGATACTGCTGCTTCAGATTGTCCTGTTCGCGGCGCAGCGAGTTGTAACTCGTGGCCTTCCAGAGCATCCGTGAATAGGAGCCCGTCCCTGCGATCACCGTAATCCCGCCTACCACAGCCAGAATCGTAACAAGATGGAGGACATAGAAAGGGATCCGCATCCGGCGCATACCGCCGGAGGCGTTGGACGCAACAAAGAAAGTGTAATGTTTCCCTTTCATGGCCTATTTTTTCCCTTGGTTAATTTGATTCCCGGCGGCTGACGACCGCGAGCCCCCAGCCGCGGTTAGCCATTCCCATCATTAGTTTGAACCGAGAGACCTGGTTCGAAACCCGGGGAATTGTAGTGACCCCGTCAGCAGTCGTCAACCCTAATCTTCCATTTCGCATAAAGGCACCTGATTCGCTTCCTTCCCTGCTCCACTCTATAATTCGTGCTTCGACTTGAGCTAACGGTACCTTATCTTGGGCGGGCGCAACAACTGTACAAGGGGTCAGGATGGAGAGTGAAGATCAACTGGTCAAAAGGACAGGTCGCGCCATCCCTTCTCTGAGCGGCGGGGCGTTGTGCCTGGGTATCGGCGACGATGCGGCTCTCATCTCCCCAACTGGGCGCTCAGAATGGGTCTTGACCTGCGATCAGTTCTTGGAAGGAGTCCACTTTCTTGCTGATTCCCATGCGCCGGACTCCGTCGGCTACAAAGCGCTCGCACGGGCAACAAGCGACATCGTCGCGATGGGCGCAACCCCTCGATTTTTCCTGCTAGCGCTGGCTCTGCCGTCAGACCAGACTGGCGCGTGGTTCAACGCATTCCTTCGAGGGATGGGCCGGGCGGCACGCCTGATGGGCATGCGCCTTGCCGGGGGAGACACGACGAAGAGCGCGAAAGTCTCAATCAGCATCACCGTGCTGGGAGAAATCGCACCGGGGCGGGCTATCACGCGAGCGGGGGCACGCCCGGGCGACATTATATATGTTAGTGGAAAGCTGGGGCGTGCCCAATTGGGCCTCGAACTCGTACGCAGCAAGCTCGACCGCCTGCCGCGGTTCCGCCACGTCCTGCGCCCGCACCTCTACCCTCAAATCCGCCTGAGGCTCGGGGTATGGCTCGCGCGGCATCGCGTTCCTTCCGCCATGATGGACATTTCGGATGGGCTCTCGACCGATCTGTCTCGCCTCTGCCGCGCAAGCCGTGTCGGCGCTCGCATCAGGGCAGGCCGCGTCCCGCGCGTGGCGGTCCCCCCGTCCGTCGCGAGACGGCTCCGAAAACTGTACGTCGATCCGCTTCAAATGGCTCTGCATGGCGGGGATGATTACGAACTGCTGTTCACCGTTCCACCGCGCCACGTGAAGCGACTCCGGCGCGCTCCGGGATTTCGGGAATTGACGCCCATCGGCGAGATCACCCGCAGCAAGCAGATCCTTCTCGTTCGGGATGATGGCGCAACGAAACTCCTCAAGCCCGGCGGCTGGGACCCATTCCGGAATAAATGATCTAGGGGATCAGGACCTGGGTTGGCTCCGAACTAGCGCTGCTGAGGCGATGCAGTAGGCGCGCCGTCTGAAGGGACTGGAGCGGAAACTTTCTGGAGCGGCTTCACTGGCGGACGTGATCGCGCCGGCGCGCCCGTTTCTGTCAAGCCTTGCTCGGCTGCGTCGGCTGGGGGCGCAGTATCGGGGGTGTCCACCAGAATTTGTTTTCCGCCGGCCTGCTTTTCGAGCGGCACGACATTCGGAAAATCCTCCGCTGGAATTCCTTGCATGGCTCGTTGCGAGAATTCAAGCCAAATGGGTAGCGCAGCACGCGCCCCCGTCTCTTTTTTCCCCAGCGACACGCGTCTGTCGTCATTGCCCACCCACACGCCGGCCGTCAACTGCGGCGTGAAGCCGATGTACCACGCATCGGTGAAGTCGTTTGTAGTTCCCGTCTTTCCAGCCGATGGACGCCCCAACTCTTTCGCGCGAACGCCGGTGCCGAATTGCACCACCTCCTGCAGCATCGCGACCATTGTCCGCGCCACGTCGGGTGGAATCACATCGGTCACCTGCGGCCGCGGCTCTTCGAGCACCACGCCGTCGTACGACATCACGCGGCGAATGGTGTGCGGCTCGATGTGAATGCCATCGTCGGGGAACACGGTGAACGCCGAAGTGTGCTCCATCAGTGTCAGGTCCGCAGCCCCTAGCGCGAGCGGCAGGTAGGGCGGCAGCGGGCTCGCGACGCCGAAGCGCCGCGTGATATCAATCACATTCTGGACTCCCACTTTGTCCAGCAGCCGGACCGCAGGAACGTTGCGAGAATCCGCCAGCGCGCGCCGCAGCGTGATGCGCCCTTCGAATTTTTCGTCGTAATTCTTCGGCGAATAATCCTGGCCGCCACTGCGGAACGTGACCGGCTGGTCCACGATTGTGTCGAATGGCGAGGCGCCCTGTTCAAGCGCGGTAGCGTACACATAGACTTTGAACGAACTGCCGGTCTGCCGTACGGCCTGAGTGGCGCGGTTGAACTTCGATTCCGCGAAATCGTAGCCCCCGACCATGGCCTTGATTTCGCCCGTAGGATTATCGATCGCCACAAGCGCGGCCTGTGCCGCAGGTTCCTGCTCGAGTTGCACGCGCGCGGTGTTGCCGGCAAGCTCTGCGATCTGCACCACCACCAGATCGCCCACCTTCAACAATTGTTGCGGGGACTTCCGCCCGGTCCAGGAAAAATCAGCCGGCGTCAGCATCGCGCGGATTGCGCCGATTTTTAGGGTTGCGAAAGTCGGCTCGACTGAGGTCACCAGACCCGTCACGTAATCGCCCTTTTGAATTGAGCCGCGCCACTCGTCATTTTGATAGGTATCGAGCGTTCCAGGATTTTCTGCGAGGATATTGGGCAAATCGCCGCGCCAGCCGTGCCGGCGATCGTATGCATGCAGACCGTCACGCACAGCCAAATTCGCGGATCGCTGCATGGACACATTCAGCGTGGTATAGACGCGCAATCCCTGCTCGTGCACCGCCGCCGTTCCGTAAGTGTGCTCGAGATACTGGCGGGTTTCCTCGACGAAGTAAGGAGCCAGATCGTTGCGTGGCGAAGTCAGATGCAGGCCGAGCGGCTCTTTCGTCGCGGCCGCGGCTTGCGCCTGGGTTACTTTCCCATCGCGCGCCATCATCGAGATCACCAGGTTGCGCCGCGCCATCGCGCGTTCAGGATGAATGATCGGATTGTAAATCGGTCCGCGGATGATCGCCGCGAGCGTGGCTGCCTGCGACAGCGTCAATTGCCCCACCGGCCGGTTGAAATAATATTGCGACGCCGCTTCAAAACCGTAATTCCCTGCGCCCAGATAGATCTGGTTGGCGTACATGGTTAAAATTTGCTCTTTTGTGTAGTGGCGCTCCACCTGAATCGCCAGGATGGTTTCTTCGATCTTGCGGCGCAGGCTGCGGTCAGAGCGATTCAGAAAAAGTCCGCCGGCAAGCTGCATGGTCAGCGTGCTGGCGCCTTGCTTCATGCCGCGGTGCCGGACGTCGTGCCAGGCGGCCTCGAGCACGCGCGGAAAATCCACGCCCCAGTGCTCTTCAAAGTGCTGGTCTTCGGTGGTCAGAATGGCGTCTCGCAGAAGTTTTGGAATCTGCTGATAGGTGAGCAAAATGCGGCGTTGCAGCGCGAAGGTGCCGATGGATTGACCATCGTCGGCGTACAGCTCGGTGACCACGTTCGGCCGGTAATCTTCGAGCGCGTGAATTTCGGGCAAGTCGCCGGTGTAAACAAACAGCAAGCCCACGGCCGCGCCGAAGCCGATCGCGCACACCACCAAAAACGTGAACGCCAGCCGCCCGAAGAGCGTTCCCCCGCCGATCTTCATCGCCGCGCGATAGATTGGCTCCATGGTTTTAGCATTCTATCGCATCCGCCAGCGCCACGCCGGGCACTACCTTGACTTCGTGTTTCCAATGCGGACCGCTCGAGGTTCACTCGTCACTCGTGCCCAGCGCCGCCTTGATGGAGTAGGATGGCATCCACGGCGCTCGGATTTCCAAGTTGCAACCAGGTGCTGGCCCGAAGATATGGAATCGAATCCAATCCTCTTTCGCGATCTCACTTATATTTTTCTCGCCGCCGTTGCCGGCGGGTTGCTGGCGTGGAAGTTGAAACTCCCGCTCATCCTGGGCTTTGTCGCCGGCGGAATTGTGATCAGCCCGTTCACGCCTGGCCCGCACTTGTCCGACCTGCACACTTTTGAAGTATTCGCTGAAGTCGGCGTGGTGCTGCTGATGTTTTCCATCGGCGTGGAGTTCTCGGTTCCCGACCTGATGCGCGTGAAATGGGTGGCGGTGGGCGGCGGCACGCTGGGAATTGTTCTTTCGATGGTTCTCGCGCTGCTGATCTCCTGGCTCGCAGGCTGGGGGATCATTGAGGGAATTGTGATTGGTGCGACCATCTCAGTCGCCAGCACGATGGTGCTGGCGCGGTTGCTAACGGATCGCGGCGCGCTGACGACTTCTTATGGCAGCGTGATGATTGGGATCACTTTGGTCGAAGATATTGCCGTGGTTCTCATGACCGTGGTGATTCCGATCTTCAGCGAGCCCGCGGAGGGCCGAATCGTGAAAGCGGCGTGGACTCTCGGCAAGGCGGTCGTCCTGCTGGTTCCGTTGGCATTTCTCGCCATGAGACTGGTCCCGCGCGTTCTCCGTCGTGCCGCACGGACCAAGGATCAGGAACTTTTCCTGCTGGTCGCCATTGCGATTTGCCTGGTATCCGCGTCACTTGCGCAAGCCATGGGGTTTTCCGTTGCGCTCGGCGCGTTTCTGGCTGGGCTTTCCATCAGCGGTTCCAAAGATCTGCACGGAGCGCACACGGTACTGGTCCCGCTCCGCGACGCGTTCGTGGCCCTGTTCTTCGTTTCGCTCGGAACTCTCGTTGTTCCGAAAGTGATTCTGCACAACCTACCGCTCCTCGGCGTAATGCTGCTCCTGATTGTCGTTGGGAAATTCGTGATTTGGTTTGCCGTGATGAAGCTGTTCCGCTATTCGCAGTGGACATCCATCGCCGTGGCAGCTGGGCTGACGCAGATCGGCGAGCTTTCATTCATCCTTGTTGAGGTGGCGAAAAAATCAGGGTTGGTGGGCGAAGGAGTCTTCACGGCGACACTCGCCGCTTCCTTGATCTCAATTTTCCTGAATGTGTTTATTGTACGCGGCGTCTTGAATTGGCTCGGTCCGCGGCTTGCCGACGAGCAAGCATCCGTCGCATAGACGATTTGCGCGCGACAGTTCTGCTGGTCTCCTCGCTCAGGAGAGCGCCGCTTCGGCGTCCTTAATAGTCGGGTAGCTCTTGAAAAGCTTGGAGACGTGCGTCATGTCGAGCAGCGCTTCCACCTGTGTGTTCATTGCCACGAAAGCGAGCTTGCGCGCGGTCTTCTGCGCGCCCACGTATGCGGCCACTAACGCACCGAGCCCGGCAGAATCAATATAGGGCACACCGCTGAAATCAATGATGAGCTCCGGGGAAGTTTCGGTTCGTAACATTTCTTGAAAACTAAAGACCGTGTGAATATTCAGAGAACCCTTGATGCGCAGAATGCGTTGCCCTTCACGTGATCCATCCGATTTCGCAACTTGCAGGTTTTCTTGGGTCATGGTCTGCGATTCTAACGAAAAACCACCGCTTTCGACTATGAATAGTTTGTTACGGCCAGATATCTCTTGCGTGTGATTGTGCGTGGCCCCCCGGAGTTTTCCACCTGTGAAACTTAAATGCGCACCAATGATGGAAATCACGGGTCAAACCGTTGGCGCAAAGCGGGCGGCACGATGGGACACAGGTCATCGCGTTTCCCGAAGACGCGATACCGGATGCGCGCAATAAAATCATAGACCGCATCACGCAGGCCACGCGGAACCGCAGCCAAAATGGCACCCAGAATCCTCCACCCGCCTCCCAGCCGCTCGAGTAGGCGAACGACCGCGTCGGAACGTGTCACCAACGCGCCATCCGCCGTGCGGATGACGATGCTCTCCGGCAGCCCCGCGCGTTGCTCCACCGGCACCAGCGCCTGAAACGTCTCGCCCTGCAGTGGTGCAAATCGAAATGCGATACCAGCCCGGTCGCGCTTTATTACAAATTTCACTGTGCCATGGCACAGCGCGCAGCGCCCATCGTAGAAGAGCGTTTCCGTTTTTTCGGCGCATGGCGGCACGTCGGAGTCAGAATAACACGGCCGATGAGTCGCCATGCCCAGCGCGCCGTGGAAACTGCTGCTGGACAGATTTTCTGGAAGTCTCTAAGCTTGTGTGTTCGATGAGATTCCGCAGGAGCCACACTCGCACATGAAGTGCAACAACATTCTCGAAGCCATGGGCAACACGCCGCTGATCCGGCTGAACAAGGTCGCGAAAAGCTCGCCAGCCGAGGTGTACGTCAAAGCCGACTACATGAATCCGGGCGGTTCGGTGAAAGACCGCATCGGCATGTGGATGATTGACGAAGCCGAGCGCAAGGGTTTGCTGAAGCCCGGCGGCACGATCATCGAAGGCACATCGGGAAATACCGGCATGGGCCTCGCGCTTGTGGCCGTGGTGCGCGGTTATAAGGTGGTGTTCACCATCAACGATAAACAGTCGCGCGAAAAGATCGATCTGCTGAAGGCATTCGGCGCGGAGGTGATCGTCTGCCCTACTGCTGTCGAGCCGGAGGATCCGCGCAGCTATTATTCCGTGGCGAAAAAACTTGCCAAGGAGATTCCCAATTCCTATTACCCGAACCAGTACGAAAATCCCATGAACCCCGAGGCGCATTACCAAACCACCGGCCCGGAAATCTGGAAAGACACCGAAGGAAAAATCACGCACTTCGTTTGCGGCATGGGCACGGGCGGCACAATCAGCGGCGTCGGAAAATATCTGAAAGAGCAGAATCCAAACGTAAAAATTATCGGCGTGGACCCCATCGGCTCGCTCTACTACGATTTCGTGAAGACGGGAACGGTCGGCAAAGCGCTCACCTATGTGGTCGAAGGAATCGGCGAGGACTTTTTTCCGAAGACCATGAATCTGAAAATCGTGGACGACGTTTTGCAAGTGAACGACGAAGAATGTTTCGTCTGGGCCCGCCGTCTTGCGAAACAGGAGGGAATCTTCACGGGCGGCTCAGGCGGCGGGTGCGTGGTGGGCGCGCTGCGCGTGGCGAAGGAAGCCAAGCGGGGCGACATGATTGTCGCGTTTCTGCCGGATTCGGGCGCGCGCTACATGAGCAAAATTTATAACGACGGCTGGATGCGCGAGCATGGCTATGTGGATGCGGAAGTGGCCATCTCCGCCGCGGACGTGATTCGCGCCAAGCGCCAGAATGGCAAGGGCCGGGAGTTGATCGTCGTGCGCCCCCACCAGACTGTTTTCCACGCGCTGCACACCATGCAGAAGCAAGATATTTCGCAGTTGCCGGTGTTCGAAGAAGACAGCTCCATCGGCACCGTCTTCGAAGATCAGATCCTCAACCTCGCGCTGCAGGGAAAAGATCTGCACAAATTGGTGATTCGCGAAGTGATGGGCGCGCCGCTACCACAACTCCCGGCTAATGCACCGATTGAGCGCGTCACTCACATCCTTAGCCACGACAGTCCGGCCGTCTTCGTCGAAATGCCCGGCAGCAAACTGGAAATCCTCACCAAATTTGATTTGATGGACACCGTGGCCGGCCTCGTCGAACAGCGCCGCTGAAATCTCCATGCCACTCACCGCAGGAACCAAGCTCGGGCCCTATGAGATTCAATCTCCTCTGGGCGCGGGCGGAATGGGCGAGGTGTATCGGGCTCGCGACACGCGCTTAGATCGTGTCGTTGCCATCAAGATTCTGCCGCAGACGCTTGCCGCCACAGCGGAAACTCGCGCGCGATTCGAGCGTGAGGCCCGCGCTGTCTCCAGCTTGAATCATCCGCACATTTGTACCCTATACGATGTCGGTCACCAGGACGGCACCGACTTTCTAGTTATGGAGTATTTGGAGGGCGAAACTCTTGCCCACCGGCTCGAGCGCGGCGCCTTGCCACTCTCGGAGCTTGTCCGGATTGCGATTGGTATCGCCGACGCGCTCGACAAGTCCCATCGCAACGGCGTGATCCATCGCGACCTGAAGCCTGGCAACATCATGCTGACCAAAGCCGGAGCGAAGCTGCTCGATTTCGGCCTCGCTAAAGCCTCCGTGCCTCTCGCTGGCGATCTTTCCTCTTCTCCGACTGCCAGCCAGCCTCTCGGCACGCCGGTAAGTGGGAATTCACTTACGGCCAAGGGCTCGATTGTCGGCACATTTCAGTACATGTCGCCCGAGCAACTCGAAGGCAGGGAATCCGACACACGCAGCGATATTTTTTCATTCGGCGCGGTGATTTATGAAATGGCCACCGGCAAGAAAGCGTTCGAGGCAAAGAGCCAGGCCAGCCTGATCGCCGCCATTCTTGAGCATGAGCCGGAACCCATCACGACTCTCCGGCCGATGGTGCCCGCGGCACTCGACCGAATTGTTCGCACCTGCCTGGCGAAGAATCCCGACGATCGTTTCCAGAGCGCCCACGATCTGAAACTCCAGCTCGAATGGATTCGCGATGCGGGCTCGCAGACCGGTGCCCCGGCGGTCTCAATTGCGCCCCGCCCCACCCGCCGCGGGTGGATCGCGGCTGTCGCCGGGGCAGCCGTGGTGGGGTTGATCGTCGCCGGCGTGACCTGGCAATTTGCGGCGCGCCCCGAACCTCAGCCCGCCATCACTCGCTTCACTATTCCGCCGCCGGAAAATGCAAACTTCGAGCTACCGCTCGCCATTTCTCCCAACGGGCGTTTGCTCACTTTTGTCGCCTCGTCGGAAGGGAAAAATCTTCTCTGGGTCCGCGCTCTCGACTCCCTGGACGCTCACGCGCTTAACGGCACTGACGGCGCCAACCTTCCCTTCTGGTCTCCGGACAGCGGTTCGATCGGTTTCTTTGCCGGGGCCAAGCTCAAAAGAATCGATCTCGCCAGCGGGGTGATTCAAACTGTCTGCAGCGTCCCCGACTCGCGAGGTGGCACCTGGGGCCGCGGAGGAACGATTCTGTTTTCGCCCGATTCGTCTTCTCCAATTTATCGCATCTCCGCCGAAAACGGCACGCCCGCAACAATCACTTCGATCGACTCTTCGAAAAACGAGACCAGTCATCGCTGGCCGTTCTTCCTTCCCGACGGCCGTCATTTTCTATTCTTCGCCCGCACCGGGGGAAAGAGCACTGAATCCGTCTATCTCGCTTCCTTGGACTCACCCGAACGCAAGCGGCTGCTCGAATCCGATTCGAATGTCCTCTACGCTCATCCCGGATATCTTCTCTTTGTTCGCGGGCGTACTCTCTTCGCCCAGCCGTTTGACGCCGCTCGTTTCGAAATTCATGGAGAGCCTGCCGCCATTGCGGAAGGGATCGAGCCGGAGGGCGAAGTCGGGCCATCCTCCTATGCGCGGTTCTCGGTTTCCGACAATGGCGTCCTCGTCTATCGCACCGGCGCGGGCGACCTGAGTGTGCTGACCTGGTTCGACCGCCACGGAAAGCAGCTCAGGACCGTGGGACCTCCCGCCTATTACGACCAATTGGCGCTCTCGCCAGACGCCCGACGAATCGCTCTGGAGCGCAGCGATCAAAGTACCTTCACCAACAATATTTACGTCCTCGATGCCTCCTCCGGCGCCTTTACTCGCTTCACGTTTGGTACCGCCACTGAGCTGGGCGCCGTCTGGTCACCCGATGGGTCGCACATCGCATTCAGCTCCAACCGATCGGGAAGCTACGGCATCTACTGGAAGCGTTCAGATGGTTCCGCTGGTGAGGAGCCTTTGGTTGAATCCAGCGGTGTCCAGACTCCGGACGATTGGTCTCCGGACGGCCGCAACCTGGTGTTTGATAAAGTTGGCCCCACCACCGACTTCGACCTATGGATCCTACCGATGTTCGGCGATCGCGAGCCGCATGTGTTTCTCAGGGCCCCCGGCATTCAGCAGCATGCCGCCATCTCTCCTGACGGACACTGGATCGCGTACGAGTCGGACGAATCGGGCCGGTTTGAAATCTACGTCCAGAGTTTTCCCGCGCCCGGCGGCAAATGGCAGGTCACGAGCGAGGGAGGTATTCAGCCTCAGTGGCGGCGGGACGGCCGCGAACTCTTCTACCTTTCCCCGAACAAAAAACTAATGGCTGTCGCCACGCGGGAGTCGCCCGCATTCAGCGCGGGCGTGCCGCAGCCTCTCTTTGACGCGCCGATCAGCCTGAACGGGATCAATGATTCGCGCGCCCGCTACGTCTTCATGCCAGACGGGGAGCGCGTGCTCGTCGTTGCCACGCATCCCGAGAGCGCCGCTGCCTCCGCGATTCGCGTCGTACTCAACTGGCCATCGTCATTTCAAAAAAAGTGAGCGGCCAGCGAATTATTTCTGGACGTTGATGAATTTGCAGACGTCTTTCACCGCGTTCGACATCCTCATGGTCGAGGTGCTGTACACGGCTTCGCCGCCATGCTTATACACGGTGAATTTGTAATTCCCGGACCAGCCCCAGGCTTCCAGCATGTAGTCGGATTCCTTCGCTTCGAGCGTAATCGAGACGTTGGGGCACTTGTCGATAAAATGTTTTACCAGGTCCGCGCGGAACACAGTCGAATTGGGAGCCAAGACCAACCTCACGGGTTTTGGCTCGGGTCCGGCGCTCGCCACGCCCGCGAACAACAGAATTGAGAGGGCCAGCAGAATTTGTTTCATATTCCAGCCTCCTTCTTAAGAAGTATGAATGCCAACACAATTGTGACGCCTGTTCCGGCTGCGTGGTTGCCGCCAGCCACGCCCGGTTGCGTATCTGTTACTTTACTTCGACCACTACCAGCGACATATCGTCCGCCGCGGACCCGCTGCGCCAGGCGGCCACGCGGTCCACGATTTCCTGTTTCATTTGCGCGAGCGGCAGCTTCGAGGTTTCGCGCACGATGTCGCTGAATCCCTCGACGCCGAGCATGTCTTGCCGTGCGTTAAAACTTTCGGTGAAGCCGTCCGTATAAATCACCACGCGATCGCCCGCCTCGAGCGGAATTTCCACCGCCGCTTCGCTGTCCACCGCATCTGCGAGCAATCCGAGCACGGCGCTGCGCGATTCGAGCAGCCGCGGCGTCTCGCCCGGCTGCACGATCATGGCCGGCGGATGGCCTGCTCCTGCAAATTCGAGCAAACGGCCAGAGCGGTTCAAGCGCGCGACGGCAAGCGTGAAATAAAAGACCGTCCCACCGATATTGTGCATCACGAAACGGTTCAGATGCCGCAGCATCGGGCCAAGGGCCGCACCGCTTTCAATCTGCGACATGGTTTCGGTGTAAATCCGATTGGCCACCAAGGCCGAGCCGATGCCGTGGCCGGACACGTCGCACACCATGATGCTCAGATAATCATCTCCCGGAGTGACCAGGCCGAAATCACCGCCGATGGTTCGCACCGGCTGATAAAAAGTTTCGACGCCGCCATTGCCCCAGACAATGCTCCTCGGCGCGAGGCTCTGCTGCACGCGTGCCGCCAGCAACAAGTCTTCTTCAATTTCACGATGGCGCTGTTCGAGCTGGACGTTGGCTGCGCGCAGGGCATTTTCTGCGCGCTTCTGCTCGGTGATGTCTGTTGCCGTGATCACGGCAAAGATGCCGCCATCGCGATCTTCGATTTGCCGCGCCGTCACGACCACGGGCAAGCGCGTGCCGTCCGGCCGCGGCAAGAAAAATTCGAACTGGCTGTGCCCTTCCCTCTGTCTCTGCTCGATGTGCTTGACCATCGCGGGAACATCCGCGGGCGGATAAAATTCGGTGACCACGTGCCCGACAAGTTCTTGGGCGCTCCGGCCGATCATGCGCTGAAAAATCTCGTTCGCGAACACGATCCGCGAGCACGCATCGTTGACCAGCACGCCCTGGTTCATGGTCTCAAGGATGCCGGTCACTTCATCGATCCACTCGGGCCGCTCGAATTTTGTCTCTTCCACGTTATGCCTCCTAGCCCTGGGACCGATGAGTCCGACGGTCGAAGGCTTTTGAATTCGGGTAAATTTTACCGCGACTCGTTGCCGAGCCGTGGAGAATTCGTCTGGTGCCGCCAGAACAGTGGAAGATGAGATGCGAGGACCCCGGAATTTGTTGCGATTAGAATTGGAGCCGATCCTTTGTTTTGAGTGAGTTACGGCGATTTCTATTCGCACCTTGTTGCGATTAGAAAGGCGGTCACAGGTGACCCGTTGGGCTGGCTCAAGGTAAAAAGTCATAGACAATAGCTGAAACACCGGAAGTGCGTTTTTGTTGCGGTTAGGAAAAGGTGATGTCCGGTGTTTTGAGTGACTTCGTGCGATTTCTGAATTGGCGAATGTTGCGGTTAGAAATGCAGTGATCAGCCGGGCCCGAAATTTTTCGCGATTAGGAGGTACCACCGTTGTTTGTTTTGAGAGGTTTACGGGGAGTTCTAATATCCCGTTCGCGATTAGGTTGTAGAGGTTAAAGTTTAGGTGCTGGATGCTAGAAGCACTATCGCAACG
>Ga0307469_10000386_pt1 | contig 16353 bp, 13 predicted proteins | sample atmos_gasesAM2C__FD_203084 | JGI IMG/M metagenome (GOLD analysis project Ga0307469, IMG submission 203084) | Hardwood forest soil microbial communities from Morgan-Monroe State Forest, Indiana, United States - atmos_gasesAM2C_515 | ecosystem: Environmental > Terrestrial > Soil > Temperate...
GTCCTGCCAGATGATCCGTAAGGCCGGCGACAGTACTGGGCAGGGGTCTCGTCAGACGTCATACGTAAGATTTATTTCCGGCTGTACGAGGGCAGCCGAGCGTAGGAGGTTCCCATGCCTCGAACATCCACATTCCTAGTTGCTCTGGCATTCGCCGTCGCGTCCTATGCACGCGATCTACCAGACCCGAAGCTCACCCCCGGGGTTACAAATCCTCAGGTTACCCAGAACAACATCAATGCCAATATCTGCAAGAAAGGGTGGACCAAGACTGTTCGGCCTCCAGTTCAATTTACGGCCTCCCTCAAGGTGAAGCAGATAGCCGAATATCACTACACAGATACGAATCCTGCACACTACGAGGAGGACCACCTCATCTCATTGGAGCTTGGTGGTGCCCCGAAGAATGAGAAGAACCTATGGCCGCAGCCACGTAGTGGTCCCTGGACCGCGAAGATGAAGGACGATCTGGAAAACGTACTCAACAAAAGATTGTGCTCGGGGGAGATGACGCTCGCGGTCGCTCAAAAGGCAATTCGCACCGATTGGGTTGCCGCCTATAAGAAGTACGTCATCGCCGTGGCGAAGACAAAAAAGGGTCCAACCCATGAACACAGCCAGTAATTAAGAACGATCCTCGGTGCAGCCCTCGCTGAGCGCGACTGGATCAAAGGCTTAGCAGCGAGAAGGGCATACCGGTCGGTATAATTTCGCATGCCCGACCGCATGCGATATTTGCCCCTCGTCCACGAATTGCGCGTCCGTGGACGCGTTGCGGAGCGAAGCAAGCTCGCCGAGCTGCGGCGTGTCGGGGATACCGCTTAGTTGTTATTTCATGCCCTTGAGGGCATGCGCCAGGCGGCTCTTGTGCCGGTCGCCGGCATTGCGGTGCATGACGCCTTTCGCCACCACGCGATCGATGAGGCGCTGCGAATCGCGCAGCACCTTGGATGCGGCGTCCTTGTTGCCTGCGGCGACCGCCTTGTTCACGTTCTTGATGGCGGTGCGCACGGTGGTGCGCAGCCTCATGTTGTGGATGCGGCGCTGCACCGCCTGGTGGGCGCGCTTGCGGGCGGACTTGATGTTTGCCATGAAGGGGTGGGTCCGGAAAGGGGGCGAATTCTAGCATGAACCTCCTGCGCGCCCTGGCCACGGTCAGCAGCCTGACCCTCGTCAGCCGCGTCCTGGGCTACCTGCGCGACTTCATCATCGCCCGCGCTTTCGGCGCCAGCTTCGCCACCGACGCCTTCTTCGTCGCCTTCCGCATCCCGAACCTGCTGCGGCGGCTGTTCGCCGAGGGCGCGCTCTCGCAGGCTTTCGTGCCGGTCCTCGCCGAGCACAAAAATAAGGGTTCTACCGAAGAAGTCCGTTCACTGATCGACGGCGTCGGCACGCTACTGTTTTTAGCGCTGGTCGCGGTGGCGGCGCTCGGCATGGTGGTGGCGCCGATCATCGTCTACCTATCAGCCCCGGGATTCGCGGCCGACACCGTCAAGTTCGGTCTGACGGTCACGATGCTGCGCATCACCTTTCCGTACATCGCGTTCATTTCTCTTGTAGCGTTTGCCGCCGGCATCCTGAACACCTGGAACCGTTTTTCGCTCCCGGCCGTTACGCCGGCCATGCTCAACATCGCGTTCATCGTCGGCGCTTTGTTCTTTGCTGACTACTTTGATCCCCCGATCCTGGTTCTCGCCTGGGCGGTGTTCGTCGGCGGAGCCTTGCAGCTGATACTCCAGATTCCCGCTCTCGCAAGACTTGGACTGCTTCCTCGCCCTCGGCTCAATTGGTCGCATCCCGGCGTGCGGCGCATGCTCAAGCTGATGGCGCCGGCGGCATTCGGCGTTTCGATCAGCCAGGTGTCGCTGCTCATCAACACGATCTTCGCGTCCTTCCTCGTCTCCGGCAGCGTGTCCTGGCTCTATTACGCCGACCGGCTGATGGAATTCCCGGCCGGCGTGCTCGGCGTCGCGCTGGGGTCGATTCTCCTGCCGAGCCTGTCGAAGTATCATGCAGACGCCAGGCACGCGGAATATGGCGAGCTGCTCGACTGGGGCCTGCGCCTCGCGTTCCTCCTTGCCGTGCCGAGCGCCGTCGCCCTCGCCGTGCTGGCATTGCCGCTGGTGGCGACGCTGTTTCATTATGGGCGCTTTACTGCCGAGGACGCGTGGATGACCCGCCAGGCGCTGGTCGCGTATAGCGTCGGTCTGCTGGGGATGATCCTGGTCAAGATCCTGGCGCCGGGCTTCTACGCAAGACAAAACATCGTCACCCCGGTCAAGATCGGCATTCTCACCCTCGTCGTCACGCAGCTGCTCAACCTGATCTTCATCATTCCTCTCAGGCACGCCGGCCTCGCGCTCGCCATCGGGCTGGGCGCGTGTCTCAACGCGGGGCTGCTGTACCGCTACCTGCGGCGTCATGGCATCTACACGCCGCGGCCCGGCTGGCCGGTGTTCCTGCTCAAGGTCGCGGCCGCCGTGGCCTTGATGGCGCTCGGGCTGTTCGCCACCATGGGCGAGTCCGGCTGGTGGCTGTCGGCGCCCTGGCAGCAAAAGCTCCCCGCGCTCATCGGTCTGGTGCTGCTTGGAGGCGCCGCCTACGCCGGCTGCCTGCTGGCATTCGGCGTGCGGCCGCGCGACTTCTCGCGGCGCGGAGCCGCGTGATGAGCCATTCGCTCGAGCCGTTCGCGCAGCTGCTCGGCGGCGACGATTCGCGCATCGACCTGGCGCGCGCCTGCCTGATGATCGCGCAGGACGCATATCCCGGCCTCGACGTCGACCGCTACCTGGGCGAGATCGAGCGCATGGCGATACGCCTGCGCGGGCGCATGCCTCGCGCCAACGCCGCGGAGGAAAAGGTGGTCGCGCTCAACCAGTTCCTCTTCGACGACCTCGGCTACTGGGGGAACACCGACGACTACTACGATCCGCGCAACAGCTACCTGAACGAGGTGATCGACCGCAAGACCGGCACTCCGATCAGCCTTTCGATCCTCTACATGGAGCTTGGCCGGCGCATCGGGCTGCCGCTCGAAGGCGTGTCCTTCCCAGGGCATTTCCTGGTGCGCCTGCGCCTGCGCGGCGGCACGCTGGTGCTGGACCCCTTCGCGGGCGGCGTGCCGCAATCCGAGGCCGAGCTGCGCGAGCGCCTGCAGCGCGTGATCCCCGAAGGCGCGGCCGGCGGCGTTGCGCTGGGCGAGCTGCCGCTCGACCAGTTTCTCGAGCCCGCGTCCAACCGGCAGATCCTGGCGCGCGTGCTGCGCAACCTGAAGGGGATCTATCGGGAAAAGGACAAGCCCGAGCGCATGCTCGAAGTGCTGAACCGCATGCTGGTCGTCGCGCCCGACGCCAGTAGCGAGCTGCGCGATCGCGGCTACGTCTACCAGCGGCTCGAGTGCTGGCGCCCGGCGCTGAAGGATCTCAGCGACTACGTCGAGCGCGAGCCCGAGGCGCCGGACCTGGACGACGTGCGCGTCAAGCTGATGGAGCTCTCCGCGCTCTGCGCGCGGCTGAATTAGCCGCTACAATCCCCGGCCTCATTGCCTGAGGAGGAAAGTCGTGGAGCGCAGATCATTTCTGAAGAAGGCGGCGGCCGGCGTCGCCGCCACCACCGTCGCAGCCCCCGCCATCGCGCAGTCGCAGCCGAGCATCCAGTGGCGCCTCGCCGCGAGCTGGCCGAAGAGCCTCGACACGCTCTATGGCGGCGCCGAGCTGGTCGCCAGGCGCGTGGGCGAGATCACCGACGGAAAGTTCACCATCCGCACCTTTGCCGCCGGCGAGATCGTCCCGGCGCTGCAGGTGCTCGACGCCGTGCAGGCCGGTACGGTCGAGCTCGGCCACACGGCGACGTACTATTACTTCGGCAAAGACCCGGCGTTCGCGCTCGGCACCTCGGTTTGCTTCGGCATGAACACGCGTCAGACCAATGCCTGGTATTACTTCGGCGGCGGCCGCGAAGCGATGGAGCCCCTGTTCAGGGACTATGGCTGCATCGCGATCCCCGCCGGCAACACCGGCTGCCAGATGGGCGGCTGGTACCGCAAGGAGATCAAGTCGCTCGACGATCTGAAGGGCATGAAAATGCGGATCGGGGGCATGGCGGGATTGATCCTCGCCAAGCTCGGCGTGGTGCCGCAGCTGATCGGCGGTCCCGACATCTATCCTGCCCTGGAAAAGGGCACGATCGACTCCGCCGAGTGGGTCGGTCCCTACGACGACGAGAAGCTCGGCTTCAATAAGATCGCCCAGTACTACTACGCCCCGGGCTACTGGGAAGGCGGCCCGATGCTGATGACGCTCGTCAACGAAAAGAAATGGAACGAGCTACCTAAGGCTTACCAGGCAGCGCTGACCACCGCTTGCGGCGAGGCAAATGTCTGGATGCCGGCCAAGTATGATGCGGAGAATCCCGCCGCCATGCGCCGTCTCATCGCGGGAGGCACCAAGCTGCGCCGTTTCCCGCAGGCGGTCTTGGAAGCGGCAGAGAAGGCATCCTACGAGCTCTACGAGGAGCTCAAGGCGAAGAGCAAGCACTGGGCACGAATCTACCCGCAGTGGCTGAAATTCCGGGATGAGCAGTTCCAGTGGTTCCGCGTCGCGGAATCGACTTACGACAACTATGTGCTCAACTCGAAGATCCGCCACAAGTAGCGGATCGGGCGCTGTCGCTATCGCTTGAACTGCTTTTCCAGATCGTCGTCGGACTGCCCGGGCTCCTGCGAGCCCTGCTCCGGAGGAAGGATGATCTGCACCTTGCTTGGATCCATCTTCGGCCCGGTGTCCAGGAGCGCCGTCACCAGTCCCGGCCAGGCGATGACGATCGCGACCATGATGAGCTGCAGCACCACCCAGGGAATCGCGCCCCAGTAGATCTGCGAGCTCTTTACCTCCTTCGGCGCGATGCCGCGCAGGTAGAACAGCGCGAAGCCGAACGGCGGGTGCATGAACGAGGTCTGCATGTTCACGCAAAGCAGCACCCCGAACCAGATGAGGTCGATGCCGAGCTTCGTGGCGACCGGCGCAAGCAGCGGGATGATGATGAATGCGATCTCGAAAAAGTCCAGGAAGAAAGCGAGGAAGAACACGAAGATGTTGACGAACACCAGGAAACCGACCTTGCCGCCCGGCAGATTCAGCAGCATGTGCTCGATCCAGAGGTCGCCGTCGACGCCGCGGAAGACCAGAGTAAAAATCGTCGAGCCGATCAGGATAAAGATCACCATCGCGGTAAGCCGCATCGTCGATTGCGACGCCTGGCGGATCAGGCCTCGCAACTCGCCGATCCGGACCGCTTCCGACATGATCAGCGCAAGACCCGCGTAAAACACGACGAACAATGGCGCGCGGATGTGGTCCAGCACGCCCTGCGCGCGAGCCACCAGCGTCTGCGGCATCCATTCGTCCTGCCACACGACGATCGCCGGCACGGTGATGATGATGAGCGCTATGAGCGCGATCCAGGCGGCGATCTTTCCGTGGCGCGAGAACTCGGGACGGTGCAGCACGGCGAGCACGATGGCCCCGACCATCCCCATCGCACCGCCCTCGGTGGGCGTGGCGAGCCCGAGGAAGATGGTGCCGAGCACCAGGAAAATGAGCACCAGCGAAGGAACGATGCCCCACAGGCATCGCTTGACGAGCGGCCAGCCGGTGATGGTGCGCGAGGAAGCCGGAATGCCGGGAACCCACTCGGGCTTGAGGAAGCTCACCCCCAGGGTATAGCCGCAGAAAAGCAGCACCTGGATCACGCTCGGGCCCCACGCCCCCAGGTACATGTCGCCCACTGAGCGGCCGAGCTGGTCGGCCAGCACGATGAGCACGAGCGAGGGCGGGATGAGCTGGGTGATGGTGCCCGAGGCCGCGATCACGCCGGTTGCGTACTTCATGTCGTAGCCGTAGCGCGCCATGACCGGAAGCGAGATCAGCCCCATCGCGATCACCGAGGCGGCGACCGTGCCCGTGATCGCGCCGAGAATCGCGCCGACCACGATCACCGCATAACCCAGGCCGCCGCGCACCGGGCCGAAGAGCTGTCCCAAACCGTCGAGCAGATCTTCGGCCAAGCCGCAGCGCTCCAGGATGGCTCCCATGAGCGTAAAGAAAGGAATCGCGAGGAGCGTGTCGTTCGACAGGATGCCGAACACGCGCTCGGGCAGTGCCTGCATCAGGCTGAAGTCGAAGAATCCCCGTTCGATGGCAATGAAGCCGAAGAACAGTCCCACCGCCGCGAGGGAGAACGACACCGGAAAGCCGATCAGCATGAACACCACCAGCCCCCCGAACATGAGCGGCGCCATCAGCTCGTGGGGGATCATTGCAGCGGCCTGTCGTAGTGCAGGTCCGCCTTCATGTGACCGGTGAGCATGGCGATGCGCTTGATGAGCTCGGAAATCCCCTGCAGGCTGAGCAGCGCGAATCCGAGCGGGAGGAAAATCTTGATCGGCCAGCGGATCAGGCCGCCGGCGTTGCCGGAGATCTCGCCCTCGGTCCAGGAATTGTAGAACACCGGCCACGACAGGTAGACCATGATGATCGTCGCGGGCAGCAGGAAAAGGATGGTGCCGAAGATGTCGATGCCGATCTGCCTGCGCGTCGACAGATTGCTGTAGACGATATCGACGCGCACATGCTCGTTTCGCCTCAGGGTAAATGAAGCGCCGAGCATCACCACCGCGCCGAACATGTACCACTGAATCTCGAGCCAGGCGTTGGAGCTGATGCTGAACGCGTATCGCGAAAAGGCGTTGCCGGCGCTGATGAGGCACGACAGGAATACCAGCCAGTCGGCGATCCAGCTCAGCCGCTCGTTGAGCGCGTCGATCGCGCGCGACAGCGCGAGCAGTAGTTTCATGGAGCCCGAGTCGAGGGAGTTGTTTCTATCGCATGCGAAGCGCGCGTTCCTGCACGTCGGCATGCAGTCTGGGTTTGTAGCCTAGCGCAAAGAACAGCTCCGCGCAGAGGAAGATCGGCGCGACGAAGATCTGGACCAGGTTGTCGGCGAGCGCGGGCTTGCGGCCCTCGAATACGTGGCCGACGAGCTGCAGGATCCAGCCGCCGACGAACAGCACGCCGAACCAGATCCAGCCCTGAGCCGCGCCCTGCGAGGCAATCAGATTCCCCGTCCAGACGAGCACGGCGCTGACGACGAGCATGGCAAGCGCCAGCGGCACGTCGAGCAGGAAGTAGTAGACCAGCACCGCCGCAGCGAACAGCATCGCGGCGCTGATCGCGACGCCGCCGAGCTCGATGCGCAGCCAGGCGAGCGGGATGAACAGCGACAGCATGATCGCCGGCACGCCGATGAAGTGCGTAGCCTTGTTGCGCGCGTCCTGGTGGTACGCTGCATAAAACGCCATCTGCTCTTCGAGAGTTTTCATAAACACACTATAATTCAATATTTTAACCGTCTCCATGGTCGTCACGCACGGCGCGTTGCAGGCCACCCGAGGCCGCTGCGCGCTGACCATCGGCAACTTCGACGGCGTGCACCGCGGCCACCGCGCGCTCATCGACCGGGTGGCCGCGAAAGCGCGCGAGTTGAAGCTGGCGTCCTGCGTCCTCACCTTTGAGCCGCACCCGCGCGAGTTCTTCTCGCGCGATGCGGCGCCGGCGCGCCTGACCCGCCTGCGCGACAAGCTCGAGCTGCTGGCGACGACGGGCATCAAGCGCGTGCACATCGTGCGTTTCGACGCGCGTTTTGCGTCGCTTCCGGCCGAGCGCTTCGTCGAGGACGTCCTGCTGCGGGGGCTCGGCACGCGCTGGCTGCTGGTCGGCCGCGACTTCCGCTTCGGCGCGCGCCGCGCCGGCGATTTTGCGACGCTCGAGGAAGCGGCGCTGCGCCACGGCTTCCGGTTGGAAGCGATGAACGATGTGCTGTTCGAAGGCGAGCGGGTCTCGAGCTCCGCGGTGCGCGGCGCGCTCGGCGCGGGCGATCTGCGCCGCGCCGAGCGGCTGCTGGGACACCCCTATACCCTGAGCGGCCGGGTGGCGCACGGCGCGAAGCTGGGCCGCGACCTGGGATTTCCCACCGCCAATATCGTGTTGCGGCGCCCGCCCCCGCTCGGCGGCATCTTTGCCGTGGAGGTCGAAGGCCTCGGCCCGGGGGTGGCCAGCGTCGGCAAGCGCCCGACGGTGAACCCCGTCGCGGTGCCATTACTGGAGGTGCATCTGTTCGATTGCGATCAGGAGCTTTATGGCCGGCACCTCAAGGTGCGCTTCCTCGAGAAGCTGCGCGACGAGAAGAAATACGACGGGCTCGACGCCCTGAAGCAGGCGATCGCGCAGGACGCTGACCGCGCCCGGGAATATTTTGCGCGACATGGCTGACCGATAGGTATCGCCCTTGGCTGACTACAAAGACACGCTGAACCTCCCAGAGACGCCGTTTCCCATGCGCGGCGATCTCGCGCGGCGCGAGCCGCAGTGGGTGAAGGAGTGGAAGGAGAGGGGCGTCTACCGCCGCTTGCGGCAGATCGCGAAAGGGCGGCCGCGCTTCGTGCTGCACGACGGCCCGCCGTACGCCAACGCTGACATTCACATCGGCACCGCGGTCAACAAGATCCTGAAGGACATCATCGTCAAGTCGAAGACCCTCGCCGGCTTCGATGCGCCCTATGTGCCGGGCTGGGACTGCCACGGCATGCCGATCGAAGTGCAGATCGAGAAAAAATACGGCAAGAACCTGCCGCCCGAGGAAACGTTGCGTCTCTGCCGTGCCTTCGCGTTAGGGCAGGTCGAGAATCAGAAGAAGGACTTCGAGCGCCTCGGGGTGATGGGCGACTGGGAGCACCCGTACCTGACGATGGCCTACGGCAACGAGGCCGACGAGATCCGCGTGCTCGGCAGGCTGCTCGAGAAGGGCTACATCTATCGCGGCCTGAAGCCGGTCAACTGGTGCTTCGATTGCGGCTCGGCGCTGGCCGAGGCCGAGGTCGAATACGAGGAGCGCAAGGATCCGGCGGTCGACGTGGGGTTTCCTTTCGCTGAGCCTGAAAAGCTCGCCAAAGCATTCAATCACCCCATCAAAAAGCCAGGCTACGCGGTGATCTGGACCACCACGCCCTGGACCCTGCCCGGCAACCAGGCGCTCAACGTTCATCCCGACCTGACCTACAACCTGGTCGAGACGGAAAAGGGGCTGCTGATCCTCGCCGCCGAGCTGCAGGAAGCCTGCCTCAAGCGCTACGGGCTGGCCGGGAAGACGCTCGCCTCGTGCAAGGGCAGGGCGCTGGAACGCATCCGTTTCCGCCATCCGTTCTACGACCGCGAGGCGCCGATCTATCTGGGGGAATACGTGACGCTCGACAGCGGCACCGGGATCGTGCATTCGGCTCCCGCCTACGGCGTCGAGGACTTCGAGTCCTGCCGCCGCTACGGCCTGCGCGACGAGGAGATCCTTACCCCGGTCATGGGCGATGGCCGGTTCGCCGCTTCGCTGCCGCTGTTCGGCGGAATGACGATCTGGGAGGCGAACCCGAAGATCGTGCAGGAGCTCAAGAAGCGCAGCGTCCTGTTCCATCATGAGACGTACACGCACAGCTACATGCACTGCTGGCGGCACAAGACGCCCGTGATCCTGCGCGCGACCACGCAATGGTTCGCGGCGATGGACAAGGAAGTCGGCGGCGAAACCCTGCGCTCGACGGCGCTGCGCGGCATCGAGCAGACCGAGTTCTTTCCGCCCTGGGGCAAGGCGCGGCTGCACGGCATGATCGCCAATCGCCCGGACTGGACGCTGTCGCGGCAGCGGCAGTGGGGCGTGCCGATGCCGTTTTTCCTGCACCGCGAGACAGGCAAGCTGCACCCGCGCACGCCCGAGCTGCTCGAGGAAGTGGCGCGGCGCGTCGAGCGCGCCGGCATCGAGGCCTGGCAGTCGGTGCGCGGCGAGGAATTGATCGGGGCCGAAGCAGCGCACTACGAAAAGAGCCGCGACACGCTCGACGTCTGGTTCGATTCCGGCTCGACGCACTACACCGTGCTGCGCAGCTCGCACAAGGCAGAAACCGGTTTCCCGGCGCATCTGTACCTCGAAGGCTCGGACCAGCACCGCGGCTGGTTCCACTCGTCGCTGCTGGTCGCGTGCATGCTGGATGGCATCCCGCCCTACAAAGCGCTCCTCACCCACGGCTTCGTCGTCGACGGCGAGGGCCGCAAGATGTCGAAGTCGAAGGGCAACGTGATCGCGCCGCAGCAGGTGTCGCATACGCTGGGCGCGGAAATCCTGCGGCTGTGGGTGGCGAGCACCGACTACTCGGGCGAGCTGTTCATCTCCAACGAGATCCTGAAGCACGTGGTGGAGAGCTATCGCCGCGTGCGCAACACGCTGCGCTTCCTGCTCGCCAACACCTCCGACTTCGACGCCGCGCGGCACGCCGTGCCGGTCGACGAGCTGCTCGAGATCGACCGCTATGCGCTCGCCATGACGGCGCGCGTGCAGGAAGAGATTGCCGGGGACTACGAGCGCTACCAGTTCCACCTGGTGGCGCAGAAGCTGCAGGCGTTCTGCTCCGAGGACCTCAGCGCGTTCTTCCTCGACATCCTCAAGGACCGTCTCTACACCTGCAAGGCGGACTCGCTGCCGCGGCGCTCGGCGCAGACCGCGCTCCACCACATCACCCACAGCCTGGTGCGGCTGATGGCGCCGATCCTGAGCTTCACCGCCGAGGAGCTCTGGCAGGTGTTTACCGGAAAGCGCGACGACAGCGTGTTCTTCCAGACCTGGCATGCGCTGCCGCGCCCGCAGGACGGCGCGCAGCTGCTGCCGAAGTGGGAGCGCCTGCGCGAGCTGCGCGACCCCGTGCGCAAGAAAATCGAGGAGCTGCGCGCGGCGGGCCAGGTCGGCTCGTCGCTGCAGGCCGAGGTCGATTTCCACGCCGACGGCGGCGACGACGCGCTGCTCCGCAGCCTCGGCGAGGATCTCAAGTTCGTGATGCTCACTTCCGCCGCCCGCGTGCATCGCGCGGGCGGAGGGCTGCGGGTGGAGGTCGCGCCGAGCCTGCACCGCAAATGCGAGCGCTGCTGGCACTACCGCCCGGACGTCGATGACGAGGCGCTCTGCGGCCGCTGCCGCAGCAACCTGCACGGACCCGGCGAAAAACGGCGGTATGCCTAGAAACTGGCGCTGGTTCGCGCTCGCGGCCGCGATCGTCGTCGCAGACCAGGTCGCCAAAGCGGCCGTGCTTGGCGGTTTCGCGCCCGGCGAGCGGCGCGTGCTGACCGGCTTCTTCAACCTGGTCCTGGTGTTCAACAAGGGCGCGGCGTTCAGCTTTCTCGCCGACGCGCCCGGCTGGCAGACGCCGCTGTTCGTTGTTTTCTCTCTCGTCGCCGCCGTCATCGTCAGCGTGCTGCTTTTCCGCTCGCCGCCGCGGGCGATGTTCTGCGCCGGGCTGGCGCTGATCCTGGGCGGGGCGCTCGGCAACGTCATCGACCGGCTGCGCTTCGGCCAGGTGGTCGACTTCCTCGATTTCCACGCCTTCGGCTGGCATTGGCCGGCGTTCAACGCCGCCGATTCCGCCATCACGGTCGGCGCGGCGCTGCTGATCCTCGAGGGGTTTTTCCATGAAAAGCGGGGCTGATCGAGGCGAGCTGGCTTTGCTGCTCAAGGCGCTCGCCTACGCCGCGCACAAGCACCGCGACCAGCGGCGCAAGGACGCCGAGTCCTCGCCGTACATCAACCACCCGATCGCGCTCGCCGACGTGCTGATCAACGAGGGCGGCGTGATGGATGTCGAAGTCCTCTGCGCGGCGCTGCTCCACGACACGGTAGAGGACACCGCGACCACCCATGAAGAGCTGGTAAATGCCTTCGGCTCGAAGATTGCGCGCATCGTCGCCGAGGTGACCGACGACACGTCGCTGCCGAAGGCGGAGCGCAAGCGCCTGCAGGTCGAGCATGCGGCGGGCCTGAGCAAGGAAGCCAAGCTGGTGAAGCTCGCCGACAAGATCTGCAACCTGCGCGACATCTCCGATCGTCCCCCGGCGCACTGGGACCGGCAGCGGCGCCGCGAGTACTTCGACTGGGCGAGGCGCGTGGTCGACGGCGTGCGCGGGGCGCATCCGGGTCTGGAAAAGGCGTTCGACGCCGCCTACGCGCGGCGTCCGGCGTGAGAAAATCGCGCATGGACGTTGTTCTCGCCAACCCCCGCGGCTTCTGCGCCGGGGTCGAGCGCGCGATCGAGATCGTCGAGCGCGCGCTGGGCCAGTTCGGCGCGCCGATCTACGTGCGCCACGAGATCGTGCACAACAAGTCCGTGGTCGAGGACCTGCGCTCGAAAGGCGCGGTGTTCGTCGACGAGCTCGACGAGGTGCCGACCGGCAGCACGGTGATCTTCAGCGCCCATGGCGTGGCCAAGGCGGTGCGCGCCGAGGCGGAGCGGCGCGGGCTCAAGGTGTACGACGCCACCTGCCCCCTGGTGACCAAAGTGCATGTCGAGGTCGCCAAGATGCTGAAAGCCGGCTACGAGATCGTGATGATCGGCCATCGCGGGCACCCGGAGGCGGAGGGCACCATGGGGCAGGCCGATCGCGCCATGTACCTGGTGGAGACGCTCGGCGACGTGGCCGGGCTCAAGCCGCGCAATCCGGCGAGACTGGCCTATGTCACGCAGACCACCTTGTCGGTCGACGACGCCGCGGTGGTGGTGGCTGCCCTCAAGACGCGCTTCCCCGGCATCCGGGGCCCCAAGCGCGACGATATCTGCTACGCGACGCAGAACCGCCAGGACGCGGTGAAGTTCATGGCGCCGCAGTGCGACGTGGTGATCGTCGTGGGCTCGCCCAACAGCTCGAATTCAAACCGCCTGCGCGAGGTCGCCGAGCACATGGGCGCCGACGCGTACATGGTGGACAGCGCCGACGACCTGCGTCCCGAGTGGATCGCAGGCAAGCGCCGCGTCGGCGTGACCGCCGGCGCCTCGGCGCCCGAGATCCTGGTGAGCGAGCTCATTCAGCGGCTGAAAGGACTCGGCGCCGAGAGCGTGCGGCCGCTCGAGGGCATCACCGAGAACATGGTGTTCAGCCTGCCGCGCGGGCTCGTTCAGCGCTCGCGGTAGGAGAACCGCCTCACCCCGGCGCCGGCGGTGTTGATCTGCACGTCCACGGTGGTCTTGCTCGTGTCCGCGCCGGTGATGATGTCCTTGATCGCGCCCGACGGCAGCTGGATGATCGCCATGCCGACCGCGATCGTGCCGCCGAGGGAGCGGCCGACCACGCCGCCCGCCGAAGTCGCTATCGCCGATCCGGTCCTGAAGTCGAAGTCGTAGTCCCTGCTGCTGCCGCCGATCGAGCAGGCTCCGCCCCCGGTCGGGGTGTTGGTGATGACCTTCACGGTTCCGAGCACCAGCCGCGGATCGAGGTTGACGAGCTCGCCCGGGCTCGGATCCGCCGGCGGGTTGAAGTCCACCAGCCAGCCGTCCTGGGTGTTCCAGTTCACCGGGTTGCTCGAGACGCCGCGATCGGTGGCACTGATCTTGGTCAGCGTTTGCGTGACCAGGGTGGCGCCGGTACGCAGGTTGGTCCCGTAGTCCGCGTCCTTGTCCTTGAACCCGTAGAGCGTCTGCTGCCAGGCGATGCCGCTCGCCGCGCCCGGATCCGACAGGTCGGCATTGCCCAGGTAGCGGCCGGTGCCGATGTACATCACCCGGCTCGTGCCGATGTGCGTCAGCGCCGGCCGGGTAGTGATCGGCTGCGCCCGTCCGCTGCCGTCCTTCAGCGTGGCGATATGCAGCACGGTCGCCGGGTTCGTGCTCACGTCGAGGCGTACTACGTCGCCGAGCTGGTCTCCGGCATACGCGTAGCGGAATGTCGCGTCCGTCGCCGGGGAGTCGAAGAAGGCGGAGATCTTCATCAGGCCCGAGGGCGTGCCGACCGTGCCGGCGCCGGTGCTGACCTTGTTGAGCACCGCGCCGGTGATCGCGTCCAGCACGTAGAAGTAGCCGATGCCGCTTCCCGGGCTGACGTTGTTCAGGCCGGAGGTCAGCACGACCACCCATTTGCCGTCGAAGGAGCGCTTGCCGACGACCGGATTGCCGTAGCTGAGGCCCAGGTCCGCGTCGTTGATCGCGCACAGCGTCGAGTCGTTGCAGAATTCCCAGAGGCCCTTCGGATTCACCGGATCCGTGATGTCCAGCGCGTAGAAGCCGCGCCCGCCGCCGTCCAGGCCGCCGATGAGGACGGTCTTCCAGGCGGTGGCGACGGAGTCGAACACGTCGAAGACTTCCGGCGAGCCGTCCACGTAGTAGCGGTGCTGCGAGGCGTAGCCGGTATCTGCCAGCGAATACATCGCCGGCATGAGGAACCGCGGCGCGTATGCCCAGGACTCGTTGCCGGTGGCACCGTCGAAGGCGTGCAGATAGCCGTCGTTGGCGCCGACGTACACGCGCGATGCCCGGTTGGCGTTGGCGGCCGCGAAGGTCGCATAGCTCGGCGTTACCGCGTCGACATAGCTGAAATTTGGATTGCGCACGAACACCGGCCTGGCCGTGATCGTGTCGCCCAGCACCGTGTTCGCGGTCACCCCGGTAATGGTGTCGACGATCATGCGGTCGCGGAAGATGGTGCCTTCGTTGGCTTGCCACCCGCGCAGGTAGCCGACCATCTGGTTGCCGTCGTTCGCGGTGACCTGCTGCGCCGGCGTGAGCAGCGCGCACTGCGTCATCGTGCTGAGCGGCGTGCACTTGTTCGCGAAGAACGCCTGCTCGGTCGCGGTGAGCGAGGCCCAGGCAAACGGCTTCACCTTCGAGCCGGTGCCGGTGTCATCGAGCGTGAGGATGTTGCGCGAGTCGCTGGAGGCGGCGACCTTGGAGAGCAGGTTCTGGTCCGCCTGCCACGTGATGGCCGGGTTCACGTTGCCGGTGGTGGGGTCGATCGTCTGGGCGAAGACCTTGCCCGACCAGGTGTTGGTCTCGTAAGTGGTGCTGAAGATCTGGTTGTCGGTCTGCGTGACGTTCGGGCTGGAAGTCGCCGATGCCGCCGCCGCCGCCACCACCGCGTTGAGAGAAGTCAGCGTGGCGGAAATTCCCTGCCGCAGCGCGTCGGGGTTCAGCGCCTGGTAGTACGACCCCCGGCCGTTGACGGCGGCGTGCCACAGGTCGTCGAGGTTGGCGTTGAGGTTGTCCGCCGGCGCGGGCCAGTTGCAGCTTCCGGCCGTCCAGAAGCAGGCATTGAGCGCGCCGTTCTGGATGTTGGCGAAGTCGCCGGTGGAGGCCGTCGCGTAGTCCGGCTGGAAGCGCATCAGACCGTCGGCGAGGCCGATGCCGAAAGTCACCATGTGCTGGTACGGAACGAAGTCCTTGGCGCCGCTCTTGACGATGATCGAGTTCGTCGAAAGGTCGACCGCATTGGGCGGGTTGGTATTCGGGCCGAACTGCGGCCCGGTGGCGTCGCCGTAGATATCCTTGCCGCCGCGCAATTTCGTCTCATAGAAGTACAGCGCGACGTCGGCAACCGTGGAGGCGGTCCCGCCGGCCGTGAACGTCGACGTGACCGTTCCGCCGGTCGTCGTCTGCGGGTTTGGACTCCACAGCGTCAGCGCCGTGCCGCTGCCGCTCGTGTTCACCACCGGCGTGGTGTTGGTGGTCTTCGGATTCGGGCTCAGCGTGATCGCGATCGATGAGCTCGAGCAGGCGCTGCCGCTCGGGGCTGTTGAGCTGAACGTCGTTCCATTTGTGCTGTATGTATAGGCGGGCGTGCCTGTCCCAGTAGTGCTGTTCTGCGTCTGTACGCCGTCTGCGGTGATGACGGCATTAGTCTGGGTTTTTGTCTGACGGATGATCACGTACCTGTTGGAATTGCAGGCGCTGCACGACATCGTAGTGCCGTCGGCAAACGTGACGCTGCTGCTGCCGCTGCGCTGGCAGAGCTTGTCCTGTTGCACCGTTTGCGGCGTGTCGGTTTCCGTCCAGTTGGCGGCCTGGCAGCCGCCGGGCGTGGTGACCAGCGGGTTCGTTGCCGTCGTGCTGCTCACGAGCACCCCGTTGTTGAAGACGTCGGTGCGCGCCGTCTGGATGTCCTCCTGTTTGATCGCGTGCTCCTTCGGCTGGCAGCCGCAAGTGACCGTGCCGCCCGGGTTGCCAATACCGAAGACCACATTGTTGTTGCCCTGGCAGATGTCCTGTTCCGAGTTCGACGAGATGGGAGTGACGGTGGTCGACGAGGAGCCCGATCCGTCGAGCGTCACGGTCTGAGTGCGGTCGACCAGGGTCGAGCCGATGAGCGTGGAGGGCGAGGCGTCGAGATTGCCGATGGTCCTTGCCGCCGGAGTCTGCGGCAGAAAGGAGGCGAGGTTGTTCCAGTAGCCGTCCGTCGTCAGCAGGGTGAAGTTGCGCTGGCAGGCCGCCTGGATGGGATCGTCCGC